>Ga0209713_10002856_pt1 | contig 10821 bp, 9 predicted proteins | sample ArcOceMetagenome_3_FD_187444 | JGI IMG/M metagenome (GOLD analysis project Ga0209713, IMG submission 187444) | Marine eukaryotic phytoplankton communities from Arctic Ocean - Arctic Ocean- Svalbard ARC20M Metagenome (SPAdes) (version 2) | ecosystem: Environmental > Aquatic > Marine > Oceanic...
AACGCTGTTAGCTTACCTCAACTACACACCTCGAACCCCTATTGAGGCTATGCCGAGAGTGCATGCCGTCATGCACGACTTTGAAAAAAATTGTTCTCGGCGCGCGCAACCCGACACACTCAGCTAGAAGCATCGCGTGGAATGCGTACCAGCCCCGACAGATCGATGTCACGGATCAAGCACACAAGATTGCCGCCGAGCGACGACGCCTTTGAGGACGCTGTAGAGGAGGTGCTCGAGGCACGGCGCCTGCGCGAGCAGCGCAAGGAGGAGGAGCCAAGCGAGTCTGAGGATTCACCTTGCTTACCGGCAACCCTGCCTCTGCTGCTCGTGGCTGCCGCGGTGTGCTCCGGGCTGCTCACGATCGCGTGGCGTGTATACGGCCAGGCGCAGGCATCCGAACAGGAGCTACCGTTGCAGGAGGAGAAGCCGCACCTCACGCAGGCACTGAGCGAGCGACTATCTCCACCCATGCGCACGTTGCCTGGCATGCCTCTTCAGCCGCCACCGCCGCCGCCGCCACCGCCACCACGTCCACCGCCACCACGTCCACCGCCGCCGCCGTCTGCACAGCCACGTTTGCTACCGTCGCACACAAACAAGCCGTGCCGAGACGAAAAGGCGATCGGCTGGTGCGACGAGCATCTCCAGTGGTGCGAAACGTCTGCCAACGTGCAGGAGAAGTGTCGTTTCAGCTGCGCCGCTTGCGCCTTGCCTCCGCCGCCGCCGGGACGACCTCCGCCGCCGGAGCCGCCGCCGCCACCACCAGCACCGCGGCCGCCACCGCCGAAGACCCCGCCGCTGCCGCCGCCACCACCCGCGCCGACAGTGGAGAGGCTGAACTTGCAGTTCGCAAAAGGCGAGCCCAGCGCTCACCTGCGGCAGGCCGGGGTGCTGGTCCACACCTTCGACTCGAACGACGACACGCTGAGGCGAACGCTCCGGGGTCGCATACAGTGCCCAGGGCCCACCGTGCAGGCCCGCCGCGTTTCCGCCGAGGGCTGCTCTGCTCCGGAAGCTGCAAGTGGCCACGCCCTCACACACACACACACGCTCCGCACGCACGCGCTGCCCGGTGCGCGTGTCGCGCGTGTCTTAGGCGGTGGCTGCGCTGCACCGACAACGAGTACTGCCGGCGCCGCTCCGACCGCCTCTCTCTGAGCCTTATCAACCGCCGCGTCCCATTCCTGTACGCCTACGACGCATCGGGTGTCGTGCTGGCGACGGAGGCGGCGGCGCCGGCGCTGCTTTGCGCGTGGGCGGCCGACGGGCTTACGTTTGGCCAGTTCTGCCCGGCGGGAGACGCGCGGTGCATACCGGGCTGCCACGGCGGCAACACCGACGACGCGGCCACAGCGCACTTCTACCATCGCTCGGCGGCGCTGCGGTGGTGTGACACCACAGCGACCAGGGACCGCCGCTGGGCGGCGGGCGTGTGGGAGTGGGACGTGCACCACTGCGCCTTCCACCCGCACCAGCTGCGGGAAATGCTCTCCGAGCAGGAGCGATGGCGGAGCAACCCGCCGAGCTGGCACTGCGACCAGCAGAAGCACGACAAGTGCCGTTACAACGAGGTCGTCCTCTCGCGCGACGCGCTCGAAGCCGCGATGCCCGCCGCCGTCGAGGCCTTCGTCTACCCGGCGTCAGACCCGTCGCAGCGGCGCGCGGTCGAGCAGCTGCGCGAGCGATTCGTGCAGGAGCACGGCCTTGGTGGCTTGTACGGCGAGGCACCGGTGCTCGCGGTCGATTGGGGTGCCGAGGCGCCGTTCCAGCTTCCGGACGAGGTGCGCACAATCGCTTGGTGACGTCGTGTAGCAACTCTCTCATCATGTAAAGTACCCGTACTGCTACCGTTCTGGCTTCACAAAATAAGACTTGCTTGCCTAAAAGGTTTGTTGAGCATAATTCCTACTTTAGATACTTTAGATCATTGCTTTGTCGAAGCTGCCGGTGTAGCGCCATCGCGCGAAACAAAGGGGTATCATCACGAAGCGGCTCAAGTTTGCTTGAGGCCATCGACCCGATCGACGCCACTAATAAGCAGGGTAAGCGCCGCCGCACAGCCGCCCGCTCCCTCCTGCCAGCCCGACAAACAGACCCACGACGACAGCCTGGCCCTAACTGATCACGCGCAGCAACGATGGTGAACAACGTCGTGGCGCTGCTCTTCTCTATGCTGGCGCTCGTCCAGTCCCTCCGCACGCCGCTCGCGGCAGCACCGCGCGCGTCCTCTTCCGCTGCCGCGCGTGCGTCTGCCGTGCGAATGGAGCTCGACGGGATGACCAAGGGCAAAATCGACGAGCTGATCAAGGACAACAAGGTCATGCTCTTCATGAAGGGTGCGCCGGCGATCGAAACCGAGCGTGCTTTGCCGCTCAAGCCACGCCTTCTGAGCCGCCCGTGCCCGCCGCCTCGCAGGTAACAAGCTCTTCCCGCAGTGCGGCTTCTCCAACACCGTTGTGCAGATCCTCAACGCCGTCGACACGCCGTTCGAGACGTTTGACGTGCTCAGCGACCAGGCCGTCCGGCAGGGCATCAAGGAGTACTCGAACTGGCCGACCATCCCGCAGGTGTACGTCGATGGCGAGTTCCTCGGCGGCTGCGACGTGATGATTGAGATGTACCAGAACGGCGAGCTGCAGGAGATGCTCGAGGTGGCCAACGCGTCGTGAAGACGGCGCGGGCGCCACCGCCTACTGAACGCCTGCTTGTGCTTGCACTTGTAGCTGTGGAGGCCGATGCGATGTTGCCGCTGCGGGCTCCGTGACCAGGAGTGTTGTAATCCCTATCGGTTTCTGGATGGCCCGCGCGATCTACAGTAGTTGCCCCGCCTGTATACGTTGCCCCGCCTCGGCCTTTGGATCATTGCTTTGCCTAAGCCGCCGGTCAGGAGGGCCCACGCGGGGATACACTGATCCCGAGCCAGCCGGCCTCGCCGGGCCTCGTGTTGGATCTCGCGCGTTTGCGCGTGAGCACCAGTGCGAGAATGCTGCGCTGTCTGTCTTTGGAACCTGCCGCGGCATCCTGACCGCGCCGCTGTCGCCCGCGCCAGCAGACGACCAGACGAGCGTGGCATGACAGAGGCGCACCTCAATGGCAACGGCCATGCGCCGACGACCGCCACTGACGCCAGCAAGCTCTCAAAGGAGTCGATTGCTCTCAAAGAACAGGTAAGGGCCATGGACGAGAAGCTTGCCGAGCGGCTGAAGCGGAAGCCGCCGGTGCGTGCCCTGCCACCGGCGCTAACAGAGAGCCGGCGCTACAGAGAGAGCTCTGGCAGACGCCGTCGGCGTCTGCGTCCGCTGGTCTCCCTCCCCCTGCGTTGTGTGGGTGCCACCAGCGCCGCCAGCGGCACAGAGTGGCAGGCTGGCCACAGCCCGGCCCAGACGCACCGGCTGCGTGTTGCCGGTCGCACCGAGCCCGCGCCGAGCTAGCCGTCGCCAGAGCATGCTGCTGGATGCGATGTGCTGAGCCTCTCTGCCCGCTGCCACGCCGCAGGGAAAGCAGCAGACCACTGCGGAGCTCGAGCAGGCGATCCGGCACCGCGGCTCGTGAGATGCCGCCGCGCCCCATTAGCGAGCCACACGGTCGGCGGAAGCGTCGGGCGGGCGCTAACATGGCCTGGGGCTGCGCTGGATGCCGAGAATGGCCATCGTTCGTCTCGCGACCCTGCCGGAACGCTCTGCTGCGCACCGCTCGCATGCGCAGGCGCAAGGAGGAGGATATGCAGCACGGATCGCTCAGCATCAAGCAGGAGAAGGAGCAGCTCAAGCAGATCAAGCAGATGAAGGACGACAAGAAGCGGATGGACGAGTGGGAGAAGGAGATGGAGGAGCTGCGCACCAAGCGCTCACACCTCGTCGAGCAGCAGCGGCAGGTGTCTGAGCGGCAGGACGCGCTGCGTCTAGCGCAGATGCAGGAGGATGCGGCGCAGCTGCTGCAGCTGCCGCGCGAGAGCGTGGTCGATGGGAGCTTGAAAGTCTCGGAGGCCATGGCCGAGATGCTCAACACGCCGCTGTGGATGAAGCGCTTCCGTACCGACCACCAGGCGCGCCGCGCACCGCCGCCACGGCCCACGCCTCTCCCGACGCCCAGCTCCGTCACGCAGCTCGTGCCAGCTCGTGGCTGTGGGCCGCCTGCCGTGGCCGGTCTGAGCCTCTGCTGCCGCGCACGCAGGTCGTTGCCAACGTCAACCCCCGGGCCAAGTCGGTTCGCCTCGCCGGCGGGCGCGAGGCCGTCGATGCGGCGACGGCGTACATCCAGGCACGCCGCCGCCCCCGCAGTTCCCAGGCGGCGGCCGCCGCCCCCGCCGCTGCACCCCGACCGGTGCACTGGCATCGCTACTCCCCCCCGTTGCCGTGTGCCCGACGGTGGCTCAGCCCTGCACCCGCGTGCGGTCCCAGGAGTATGGCGACGTCAGCTCGCAGACCATCGATGTGGGCGCTGAGGAGGTGGGGCTGCTGATCGGCAAGAAGGGCTCGACGCTCGCGCAGCTGCAGGACTCGACGGGCTGCGCGCTGGTGATCGACAAGAAGGACTCCAAGGTCACGGTGGTTGGGCCGGCGTCGGCGGTCGCTGGCGCGGTCAAAGACGTGCGCGAGCTCTTCGAGACGAAGAAGCGAGTGGAGGTGACGATCAAGTACGCCGCCGAGCAGAAGGGCACGCTGCTCGGCAAGGGCGGCAGCACCATCAACCGCATCTCCACGGAGAGCGGCGCGCACCTCGACCTCGGCAAGGACACCGACTATTCGATCCGCGTGCACGGCCCGGCGGCGGCGGTCAAGCGCGCGCAGGACCTGCTCAACGATCTGCTCTTCCTCAACGCGGCGAGCGTGCAGACGGTGGACATCCCACTCGAGGTGATCGACGCGGTGGTGGGCAAGGGCGGCGAGAACGTGCGCCGCCTGCAGCAGCTCTACAAGGTGTCCATCGACAACCTCTCGCAGCCGGCGCCAAAGAAGGCGGGCGCCGAGGACGACGGCGCCGCAGACGACAGGAGGGGCAAGAAGGGCAAGGACGGCGCCAAGGACGGTGCCGACAAGGTGGCGCCGCGCTACAAAATCCGCGGCTCGATCGAGGGCGTCAAGGGTGCGCTCAAGGAGATTCTGGACATCGTCGACCGTGAGAAGCGCGTCGAGGAGGTGGTGATGGTGCAGTCGCAGCACGTCGGCATGCTCCTGGGCAAGGGCGGTACCACCATCAACCAGATCCAGCGCGACAGCGGCGCGGTGCTCGACATGCAGAAGCGAGCCGACGAGGGCTCGTCGACGCAGGCCGTCACCCTTCGCGGCAACAAGGGGCAGGTGCGGAAGGCGTCCGAGGCCCTCGAGGCCGTGCTCAAATACAAGGCTGAGTCGCAGGATGTGCTCGAGGTCGACGCGCAGATGATGCCGCTGCTGATCGGCAAGGGGGGCGAGGAGATCAACCGGATCCGGCAGACGACGGGCGCTGCCATCGACGCCGAGCGCGACCCGGAGAAGCCCAACCAGTTCAAGATACGAGGCACCAAGGAGAGCGTAGAGGCGGCGATGAAGGCGCTGGCCGAGGCGGTCGAGAGCAACAAGCGCGTCGGCGAGCACGTCTCGCTGCCGTGGCACTGCATCGACATGCTGATTGGGCCCAACGCCGAGCTGCTCAAGCAGTTCGAGGCGGACTACCAGGTGCAGGTCGAGCTGCCGGGGCAGACCCTCTTCTCGGAGGTGGTCGGCTCGGGCTCGTTCCTGACAATCACCTCGTCGCTGCAGCTGCGCGGGCGGAAGAAGCACGTCGACGCGGCGGCGGCGCAGCTCGAGGTGCTCTCCAACCTGTTCGCCGTCGAGAGCCTGCAGCTAGACGACGACGACGCCGAGCTGCTCTCGTCGCTGTGCCTGAGCGACGACGCGACGCTCGAGCGCGTCGAAGCCGACGAGGCCGTCACGATCCGCTTCGAGCCGCTCGAGGGGCTGCTGACGTCCCGGGGGGAGCACGCCTTCGAGGCGCTGCGCAAGATCCGCGAGCTGTTGCGGTCGGAGCGGCCGACCGAGCTTGAGGTGCCGTGCGGCGCCGTGCCGATGGCGCTGCTGGCTGCTGCTGCGGGTGGGGTGACGGCGGGTGGGGAGACGGCGGGTGCGGCCGCCGAGGGCGCGGGCAGCGCGAGCGCTGCGCTGCTGGAGCTGCGAGCAAAGTGTGCGCCGGCGCAGGTGAGCCTGCTCGCGGAGGCGGTGCTGCTGACGGCGGCGGGCCGGGTGCTTCCTGCGGCGCAGCAGGCGTGCGAGGCGTGGCTCACCGAGCACGCCGAGGCGACCGAGCGCCTCGTGGTGCCGCCCGAGGTGCGAGAGGTGATGCAGCAGAAGCTGCCGGAGCTGCAGCGGCAGCACGCGAGCGTCGTATTGGCGTTGGTCGCCGACCCGCCCTCGGTCAGCCTGCGCGGGCCGCGCAAGCATATGCTCGCGGCGCTGGAGGCGGCGCGCGCTCTGGTGCGGCAGCACGCCTTGGTCGAGGCGGCGGTGCCGCTGCAGTCCGACGACGTGGCGCTGGTCGAGCTGCGCACGCGCAAGCAGAGCCTCGCGCAGGGCGTGCGTGCGGAGGTGCACCGTGCCGAGGCGATGGTGCGGTTGAGAGGCAACGAGGCGGCCGTCGACGCGGCCAAGGCCGAGCTGTCGGCGCTGCTGGCGGAGGCGGCGCGCTGCGCGGTGATGCTCGACGCGAATGGCGCGATGATTCGCAAGCTGCAGGCGCGGGCTGGCGGCAAGGGCAGCGGCGGCGAGACGCTCCTGGTGCGGCTACAGGACCAGCACGACTGCGCAATTGTCCTGCCGCCGGCTGGCGCCACCTCAGGTGGCAGCCAGCTGCAGCTGCAGCTGCGCGGCCGCGCCGATGCCGTCGCGCATATGCAGAAGGCGCTCGAGACGCAGCTCGACGTGGACGAGCACGAGGTGTCCGTCGCGCAGCACATGGTTCCCGTGATCATCGGCAAGGGCGGTGCCACTATCCGCCGGCTCGGCGAGCAGTCGGGTGCCGAGTTCTCGCTCGACCGGTGCGGACTGCGCCCCTGTCCCCACGAAATGCCCGATTTGTATGGCCCCTGTCCGATCTTGCTCTTGCTCACGCGTCCCTCCCGCCCCCATGTGCTGCAGCGGCTCGACCAGCGTGAAGATGAGCGGTCGCAAGCTTGCGGTTCAGAAGGCAATGGCACTGCTTGACGAGCTGACAGCACAGTTTGGTGCCGCGCGCGACATACCGATCAAGGAGCGACAGATTGCGCTGGTGATCGGGAGGGGGGGCGCGACCATCAAGGCGCTGCAGATTGAGTCGGGCGCGACGATCAACATCGCCAAGGACGAGTTTCCGCCCGTGCTGCGGCTGCGCGGCTCGCAACAGGCCGTCGAGCTGGCTGAGCAGTTGATCACCGCCAAGCTCGGCGAGCCGGCGCAGGGTGGCCGCCAGAACGCCTCGCGTCCGCCGCCCGGACTCGGAACGCCCAGTGCTCCTCCGACGACGACGGCCCCGCCTCCTGGCCTCGCGCAGTCGTCGACGCAATGACGCGCAGGGGTCAGCGCGCCCCGCAGTAGCGGCGGTGGCGGCGACGGCGACGGGGCTTAGGGGCAGCAGCAGCAGCAGCAAAGGGAAGATTCTTTAGCACTGCCGGAGGTTTAGGCTTTCTTTCGTGGGCAAGAGTTGCGCAGCAGCAGGTTGGATTCGTTGATGTGCCTAAAATGGAAGATTTTAATTTAGCGTGCGACCGAGGACAACCAGAGCTCAGGCGCAATGAGACCTGCTGCGGCGAGACCGCGACGGCATGCCGGTGCACTGCCTGCCACGGCAAAGGACGCCATTCCGCATCTCACTGGGTACCATGCGCATCAGGCCTTGCCTCCCGACCGTGCCGTGCCACTGCGAGGCCTCAGAAGCACTTGCGGTGGACGATGAGCGGGCCGTTCTCGTCGTACTCCTCCTTGGAGACCCACATCTGCTGCATCACGGCAAGCGATCCGAGGATCGAGCCTCCCATCCACGCGGCATGCTTGCGCTCTGGCAGCGCCAGCACCTCGGGCGCGGCGTGCGCGGGTGCGAGGGGCTTGAGATCGTGCCGCAGCCGCTCGCGCAGCCCGGGAAACATCGTCGAGCCGCCGGCGAGCACGACCGACGCGTACCACAGCGCGGTGCCATCCTGCCCATTGGTAGTCGACTGCAGCATGCCGTCGCGGTCGCGCGAGGCGATGCAGTCGTGCACGAGCTGCGCGAGACCGGCGCCCGGCTGGTCGAGCAGCGCCGGCGTGAAGAGCGGCTCGACGATCTCGGCGCGCTGCTCTGGCGTTACGGTGAGCGTCTTGCCGTCGGGCAGCTGGAAGGTCGCTGCCGCGGGAGGCGGAACGACGCCGTGTGTGCCGGCGGGGGGCGCCGCCGCGCCCAGCTGCTCCTTGGCGCGCGTCGCAGTCTGCTCGTCGAGCGGCGCGCCGCCCTTGCCGGACAGCGTACGCGCCGCCCACGCGCTCAGTCCCTCGCCCGCCACGTCCAAGCGCAGAAGCGTCCGCGGGTCGGGCAGCCCCTCGTGCACCAGCACCGCATACGTGCACTGCGCACCCGAGCCGACGACGACGCCATTCTCGCGACCCGCGGCGTAGAGCTCGAGCACGGGCGGCGCGACGATGTACACGTTCGGGCACGCGAAGGTCTCGAAGAGCGTGTGGATCATCCGCTCGCGGTTGTCCTTGGTGTCAAACATGTTCGCAGTGATCAGCACGTTGACCTTCTCGGTGTCGATGTTGAGCATGTTGGTGAATGCATGGTCCCAGTACGCCTCCATCGCGTCCCAATCGCACACGGCGCCGCGCTCCATCGGCCGCCGGTCTCCCGTCTCCTCCAGCCCGTGCGTGGGCAGGACATGCTGCGGCGCCTCCGTACCCGCGAAGCCAATTTTGATGGACCCGCTGCCGTTGTCCACGACGACGCAAGGCGGCTCGTTGGCCGAGGGCGGCGCGAACAGCGGCGCCGAGGGCATAAAATGCGCGCCTGTTGCGCGGCGCGCTTCGCTGTCGCGCGTGTGCGCGCGCCTGTCGTCACGTGTGTGCTCGCGTCTGCGCGCGGCATGGTGCTTGCACCCCTCCCGCGAGGCCAGGAGCGCCGTTCCGCGTGATGATGATGATGATGATGGTTTATTCCAAAAATAAACGCAGATCTTCATCCCGCGTGCGTTTGGTTCTTCCCCCCGACCTAGGAAGGGCGTCAGCTCAAAAGTAGGTAGGTAGGTAGGTCCGTGGCGGCGCGCCAGCCGGAGGCGGAGAAGTAGGTAGGTAGGTCAGGAGCTGCGCCGCGGGCGGCCTCGAGGCAACGATTTCTAAAAGGCGCCTTCGGCGCTCCGTCAGAGCAAGCCCCGAGGTCTGAGAGGCGTAGGGCTGCCGACATGCACTACCCAAGCAACATCCCTCACCGTTCCTGACCTACCGAACTGCTCAGCTCGGCTGACCCGGCACCCGGGCGGCCGTGACGTGCGCTGGTTTTACCCCACCCCGATGTAGGTAGGCAGGTCCTCGGCTCGGCCGCCACCAGGCACTACGGAGTAGGTACGTAGGTCCGCAGGTGGCCACCAGCGCATCGCCACTCAGACCTACGTAGGTCGGGGAAGAACCAAACGCTGGCGAGCAGTTCAGGGAAAGCTAAGATCTTACGTAGTCTAAAGTAAGCAGGCAGCGGGCGCAACCTAGGCGAAAAACATACCTGTATGGGCCGAATTCACGGCTTACGTTGTTTGCGGTTTAAGCGTTTGTAACGTGAGCTGTTTAAGCTGTTTAAGCAGAGCTCTCCCCGTGGTTCCCAGTTTACTGGCGAGCGGAAGTCGGCCTGTCGTGATGTGGTCGATCTTGTCGGTCGCCGGGTGCTTCGTGCGCTCGAACGGGGGGTGTCATCGTGTCAAACACCCTGCTTGGTGATCAGCGCGTGCGCGGTCGCCGAGACCGCATTGGCCTCGACTCCGCCGTTGTCGCTGCTACGTCGAGCGGCGAGTTTCAATAGTTTCGAAACTTTGAAACTCTGCGCATGCGAAAGTTGTGCGATCCGAATATTTTTTGTGTTTGTGCCTGTACTGTACGCCAGCCAAACAGAACAAACGCGGGAGCAAACGAGGTCGCCATGAGCCAGCGCACCGAGCCCTTCGAAGCCGGCGGCATCGCGCTGGCCAGCGCCGAGCAGCAGCGCTTCGGGTGCGGCGGCGACGCGGCGACCGCCGCCCTTCGCGACGCGGCAGCGGACTCGGACGAGGAGGGCAGCCTGCTCGAGGAGATCTCGCTGGCGGACGACGCGTCCGACAGCAGCAGCCGCGGTGGCGGGCGGCAGGGCCGACGACGGATGGTGTGGACGGTCGCGGCCGTCGGCGCCGCGGTGTCGCTGCTGCTGCTCGGTCTGGCTGGTCTCTTCCCTGGCACGTCGCCGATGGCCGCCAACCTCGCCGCGATGGACGCGGCGGCGCCGGCGTGGATGCCGCCAGGGAAGACCTTGCCGCGGACGCGCAAGGACCGGAGGCGTGCCAGGCGCGAACGCGCGAGGCGACGCGAGCGACGCGAAAAGGCGCGGGACCGCGACGCAAGTGAAGGACAGTGACACGTGCGGTGCACGTAAATGCTCTTTTCAGCGTGTATCGTAGACTCGACGCAGTGGTAGGACGCTTTTGAACACAGACAGACAGAGACAGAGCTAGCCATGGTGCCAGCCAGGAGCTAGCCGAGAGAGCGCGTGCTCGCGGCGGCCGTGCTGCTCGAGCGCGCTCGGCCACGCCTCGATCCTGGCAACGAGCTGGGCGAGCCGGGCGTGGTCGACGGAATGCATGGATCTTGACGTTACGGCCTC
>Ga0209713_10002857_pt1 | contig 10820 bp, 5 predicted proteins | sample ArcOceMetagenome_3_FD_187444 | JGI IMG/M metagenome (GOLD analysis project Ga0209713, IMG submission 187444) | Marine eukaryotic phytoplankton communities from Arctic Ocean - Arctic Ocean- Svalbard ARC20M Metagenome (SPAdes) (version 2) | ecosystem: Environmental > Aquatic > Marine > Oceanic...
CCGCTCCTGGACCCGACGGCTGGCTAGAGCGATTGCACGAAGTACGTGTTGCCATGTCCATGTCCATATGTGCCGCGAGTGTCAGAGCGTTAGAACGTCGGAGAATCCGGTGGGAGCTGTCTACTTACACGAATTAAACGCTCAGCTCACACGAGGCCGACCTGCAGCTGCTCGAGGAATATCCCACGGGTCGCACACTCGGAGCGCAATCTATCGAGGTAGGTCGGGTCTGGCCGGAACCAGCACGCTTTTGCGGATGATCTAGGTCGAATGGCAGCGACTGAACCATTTCGTTGTTGCTTGAAGAGCTTTCCCGCCGGGGCGACCATCTCCCCGGGGGTGTGTGTGGGGGGGTGAACCACCCAGCAAACATGCAACGAAGGCGTGCCAGCGAGCTCGTGCACACACCCGCCGAGGGAGCGCGGCCTTTCGTCGCACACCCGCCGAGGAGCGCGGCCTTTCCTTTCGTCGGCTCGCGGGATGGACTACATCCGAAAGCAGGCGGCGGACGCGGCCGCCGCGGCGCAGGCCGCCGCGGAGAGCGCGCAGGCGAAGACCATGCAGGCGGCGCACGCCGCGAGGGAGAACACAATGGCTGCGGCCACGAGCGCCGCGGCGCGACTTCAGGTCACGGGTTCGGCGTCGGCCGCGACGGAGGACGCCGCCGCGGACGCCGCCGCAGACATCGTGCACGACCTGACCGGCATGGACCGGCCCGAGCTCGAGCGGCTCGTCGGTCAGCTGCAGGGCGTGCAGACGCAGATGCAGGGTCAGCTCAAGCGGGCGCGCGCGGCGCTGCGCGACTCGCAGACGCGCGAGCAGGGGGCGGAGAAGTCGGCGCATCTCGCCAAGCAGGCGGCGACGCTCGCGACGGAGGAGGCGGAGGCGGCCGAGGCGCGACGCGCCAAGGCTGCGGCGGAGCACGAGGAGGAGGCGGCGGCGCTGCGCAAGCGCGCGGCAGCGGGCGGCGGTGGCGGCGGCGGCGGCGCGGACGCGGAGGCGGCGGTGGCGGAGGCGGAGAGGGCGGCGCGGGCGGAGGCGGCGCAGGTCGCGCAGCAGCACGAGGCGGCGATGAAGGCGGTGCGCGAGGAGGCCGACAAGACGCTGCACGCGCGGCTGCAGGACGCCGCGGCCAAGGCGCGCGCGGCGGTCGAGGCGGCGCGGAGCGAGGCGGCGGAGAGGGTGTCGGCGGCCGAGCAGGAGCTCGAGGCGACCAAGGCGCGCGCGGCGTCGGCCGAGGCGCGCGCCGCATCGTCGGGCCGCGAGCACGCCGACTCGGCGGAGGCGGTGGCGGCGGCGGCGGCGGCGACCGAGGCGGCCAGGAGCGAAGCGGCGGCGGCGCAGGCGGCGGCCGCGGCCGCGGCGGCGGCGCGCGAGGCGGCGCAGGCGCAGGTGACGGAGCTGCGCGCGGCGCTGCAGAAGGGCGCCGACGACGCGAAGGCGGCGCGCGCCGACGACGCGGCCAAGGTGCAGGCGGCGCAGGCCGAGGTTGAGCGGATCAAGGCCAAGGCGCGCGAGGCGGGCGCCAACGCGCGCGCGGCGGTGGGCGCGCGCGACGCGAGCCTGGCGGAGGCGCAGCAGAAGCTCGCGCAGGTGCAGGCGGCGGGGCACGCGGCGGCGCAGGCGGCCAAGGCCGCTGACGAGCGGCGGCAGCGCACCGAGGCCGAGCTGTCGGAGGCGCGCGCGCAGGCGGCGCAGGCGGCGCAGCAGGCGGCGGCCGACGCGGCGGCGGCGGCGGAGCGGCGCGCGTCGGCGGCGAGCGAGGGCGAGGCGGGCGCGGCGGGCGCGGCGGGCGCGGCGGGCGGCGCGGGCGCGGCGGGCGCGGCGGGTTCGGACGCGGCGGAGCTGGCGACGTCGCTGGCGGCGGCCGAGGCGGCGGCGGCGGCGCTGCGCGCGGAGCTCGCGGCGGCGCAGCAGGCGACGCAGGCGAGCAAGAGGGAGCGCGACGACGCGGTGGCGCTCGCGGAGAAGGCGCGCGGCGCGGCGGCGACGCTCAAGGAGGCGGCGGCCGCGGCGACGGCCAACGCGCAGGCGGCGCAGGCGAAGCTGGCCGACGAGCAGGCGCGCGCGCGCGCGCAGCTCGAGGCGGCGGCGGCCGAGCTCGCCATGGCCAAGCAGGCCGTCGAGAGCGAGAGCGCGAGGGCCAAGTCGGAGGCGGCCGACGCGGCGGCGGCGGCCGACGCCAAGGCGGTGGACGCGAGCGCGGCGGAGGCGGAGCGGCGCGCCGCGGCCGACGCGGCGGCGGCGGCGGCTGAGGCGCTGCGCGCGCAGGCGGCGGCGGCCGACGAGGCGCGCGCGCGCGCCGAGGCGGCGCTCGCGGCGGCGAAGGCGCAGCGCGACGAGGAGGTGGGCGGCGTCAGGGCGGAGCTCGAGGGCGTGCGCGCGCGGCTCAGGTCGGCGAGCGCGGCGAGCACCTCGCAGCAGCGCGAGGCGCAGGCGGCGGCGGAGCGGCAGCTCGAGGCGGCGCTCGACACGGCGCGAGACGGCGAGCGCCAGATCGCCGAGCTCGAGTCGCAGCTCGTGCGCCTGACGAAGCAGGCCGACGAGCAGCGCGAGGCGACGCGCGGCGTGCGCGAGTCCATCGGCGCCGAGGTGTCGGACGCCGAGGCGCGCGCGGCGCGCGCGACGGAGCGCGCGGAGATGGCGGAGGCGGCGAGGGCCGAGGCGGACAGGGCGCGCGACGAGAGCGCCAAGGCGGCGGAGCGCGCGTCGACCGAGGCGGCCAAGGAGGTGGCGGCGATCAAGCAGCGGCTCGCCAAGCAGGAGGCGGCGGCCAGGGCGGCCAGCGAGACGGCGGGCGGCGCGGCGGAGCAGATGCGCGTGGTGGCGGAGGCGCGCGAGGAGGCGGCGGCGGCGGCGGCGAGCGCGGAGGCGGAGGCGAAGAAGTGGGGCACCAAGTTCTCCAAGGCGGCGAGGGAGCTGGCCGAGGCGAGGGCGGCGCTCGAGAAGTCGCACGAGGGCGCGGCGGCGCTCGAGGAGCAGCTGCGCGTCGGCGCGGAGGAGGCGCGCGCGCGCGAGGCGCAGCTCGCGGAGGCGTCGGCCGCGCGCGACGCGGCGGCGGCGGAGCTCGAGGCGAGTGGCGCGCGCGTCGCCAGGCTCGAGGCGAGCCTCAAGGAGGAGCGCGCCGGCATCGCCGACGGCCACAAGGAGATCATCGCGGCCAAGGAGGCGCTGACCGAGCGGGTGGAGACGCTGGCGGCGGAGCTGGCCGACGCGGCCGCGGCGGCCGAGGTCGCGGCGAGCACGGCGGCGGCGGCGCGGCGCACGGCGGCGGTCGCCGAGAAGAAGGCGGCGCACGCGATGGGCGCGAAGCACGACGGGCTGCTGCGGATTGCGGCGGCGGAGGGCGCCGCGCGCGAGGCGAGCGCGCGCGCCAAGGTCGCCGAGGCGCGCGCGGCGTCGCTGATGGACGGCGAGCCGGCGGCGATGGCGGTGGCGATGGACGCGCTGCGGAGCGAGACGGCGGCGGCCGAGCAGGCGCTCTCGGTGGCGTACGCGCAGATGGACAAGCTGCGGCTCGCCGCCAAGGCCGAGATGGCGCGGCAGCGCGCGCAGATGGCGCAGCAGCACAAGGACATCGTCGCCAAGCTCAAGGGCGGCGGCGTGGGTGGCGGCGCGGCGGGGGGTGGTGGTGGCGGCGCGGGTGGCGGAGGTGGCGGAGGCGGTGGCGGCGGCGGCGGCGGCGTGACGGCCGAGACGCCGCAGCCCAAGGGCGCCGCGACGCCGCCGACCAACGTCAAGCCGCCGCCCGCGTCGGCGCCCACGACCGTGTCGGCGGCGGCGTTCGCGGCGACGCCGGCGGTGGTCGACGACGGCGCGGGCGTCGGGATGATGGGCGTCGGTTGTGGTGGTGGCGGCGGGATGGGCGGCGAGGACGTGATTGCGCTGCAGAGCGAGGTGGGCGAGCTGCAGGCGCAGCTGCAGAGCCTCGGGCTGAAGCTCAAGGTGAGCGCGGCGCAGCACAAGGCGTCGGCCGAGGCGTGGGGCGAGCAGCGCGCCGCCGACGCCGAGCGCGCCAAGCGCGCGATGGAGGAGATGGAGGAGGAGGCGTCGCTGCTGCGCGAGAGCTTGGAGTTCGAGCTGCGCTGCGGCCGCGAGGAGCTGTCGGCGGTGCGGCAGCGCGCGCGGCAGATGGTGCAGGACAAGGACGAGGAGCTCGAGGCGTGCCGCAAGCTGCTGCAGGACCAGATCGACGCGACCAAGGTGCAGGCCGAGGCGGCCGAGAAGGCCGAGGAGGCCGCCAAGCCGAAGCCGTTTGGGTACACGACGCAGGCGGCCGTCGAGGAGGCGGCGGCGGCGGCGATGGCCGTCGGCGGCGGCGGGCTCGGCTCGTCGGCCGCGTCGGCGGCGGACGCGTCGGTCGTCTACTCGGCGCGGCTGCAGAGCCACCGCGACGTCGAGGTGCTGCGGCTGCAGCAGGCAAACGAGACGCTGCAGGAGAAGCTCAACGAGGCCATCGAGAAGACGGCGCGGCTGCAGGGCAAGATCGCCGACATGCGCCGCCAGCTCAAGCGCACCGAGGCGACCGCCGCCGCCGGCTTCGTCAAGGACGTCGTGCTCAAGTTCCTGCTGTCGGGCGAGGACGGCTACGCGACGCACTTCCCGCTGCTCTCGTCGGTGCTGCAGTTCTCGCCGCAGGAGGTGGGCCAGGTGCGCGCCGCCAAGGAGCTCGAGACGTTCAACGGCTCGACGACGGCCATCCTCTCGTCCTTCTTCTTCGCGCCGTCCGACCTCGCCGATGCCAAGCCGCGCGACTCGCTCGCGGGCAAGCCGACCTTCGACCAGGTCGCGCTCTCCTACCAGAAGGAGGCCGCCGACAAGGGCGCCGCCGCCGCGCAGCAGGCCGAGGCGGACGCCGCCGCCGCCGCCGCCGCCGGGGCCGCGACCGCCGAGCCCGCCAGCGGTGGCGGCGGTGGCGGCGGGCAGGTCGACGAGCTCAAGAAGAAGGTAGCGCGGCTCAAGAAGCTGCTGCTGCTCGCCAACACGCACATCACCAAGTTCCAGAAGGAGCTCGCGCAGAAGGACGAGCAGCTGCGCGTGCTGATGCAGGTGCCCGGCGACTCCGAGGTGAGGTGAGTGAGAGGAGGACTTGGCGGCGCACGGCACGCGTGGGAGACCCAGAGGTGGGCAACAAGAATCAAGGACCCGTCGCGCGTCGGGCGTGGTTCTATAGGGTGTTTGACGGTATATGAATCCCAGGCAAACACGCATAGCAAGCAAGCAAACACCAACATGATTCGCCCGGGGAACAACCCATGACTCGACTGTCTCACGCCGCGTTGCGCATGCGCCGCACGTGCAACGCCGCGTACACCGCCTCGATCGCCACCTGGCTTGCGCGATGACCCAGCCCGTAGCCCGGGTCGTGGAGCTCTTCGATTACGGGCAGGTCGCCAGCGTTGAGCGCAGTGACCAGCTTGGCACAGCTGATATCCGTCAGACCGTTGCCGTCGACCCAGAGCTGCTGGAGCGACTTGAAGTCGTCCTTGCCCAGGTTGTCCACCAGCGAGGCCACGCCCTCGTCTCCGACGCCGCAGTCGTCGAGGTGCAGCACCTGGAGCGTAGGATGCGCGCGCAGTGGCTTGGCCAGTGCCTTCAAGCCCTGGCAGCCGAGCCGGTTGTCACCGAGGTATAGCGACTCGAGCTTGGGCATTGCGCCCCGGCGGAGGGCAGCGGCGAGGGCCTCCGCACCCAACGGCCCAAGCTGGTTGCTCGCGAGATACAGCGAGCGCAGCGAGGTCGCAGTGCTGCAGCAGAGGCCGTCACACAGTCCACGAACTCCGCTGTCGCCGATCCCGTCGTCCAGTAGCAGCTCCCGCAGCTGGGGCAGCCACCCGCCGCCCAGAAGCATGCCAAGCGTCGCCAAGCCAGTGGCGCAGATCTGCTCCATGCCAAGCCGCTTTCTTGTGTTTCTTGCGGTTAGTCCAAATTCAGACGGGTATCATGTGTGTGGCGTATTCGGGAGCAGATTTGCGGAGATGGGTAGAAGTGGATGAAGACTCTGAATCGATCGAAGTCAGCGAGAGTACAGAGGATCCACTTGCTGAAATCTTTGTTGAGAGCTTGGACGAGTTGAGCCTGCTTACCGTGTTATTCACCACGACCCACGACGCGGCTACTAAGTACTATCACAGCGCGGCTACTATCGTTGTGCTACGAAAACCTCCGGCGGCCCGTCCTGCACCTTGAACCATAGCTCAAGCATGGCCAGCCCAAAGGCATCAGTCGCCTCCGCCGTCTCAGCGCCGTGGTACGCAAAGTGCTGGCGTACTCGCGCCAGCTCCCCGTGCATTTCGAGCACGCGCGCCTCCGGGAGCGCAGCGAGGAGGCGCGGCGTGTCGGACGCCCTCGTCTCGGGCACGATGACAGCGAAGCGGCGCCAGTCGAGGAGGCATGCAAATGGCAGCCAGTAGCTGTCCGCGACGACGACGGGGATGCAACCGTGCATGATCGCCTCGACGAGTCGCGGCGACCATACGGCGTGGCCCGTGGGCGCGAGGCAAAACGTCGACGACAGCAGCGCTCGCGTGTAGTCGGCGCGAGCCATCCTCTCGGCCACCAGCTGGATCGGCTTGGCGGTGCGCGCCGAGGCGCTCGCCCGCCACGTTGCGATGCCGTCGGCGAGGTGGCGGCGTGTGCCCTGGCGCAGCGTGCCCGCAAAGAAGGCGAGCAGGCGCCGCGCGGAGGGCGGCGGCAGCTCGCGCGGCATCGGCTGCTTGTCGCCCGCCGACGGCACCGAGGCCACGTCGCGGGAGGGCGTGAAGTCGTTGCCGTTGGCGGAGACGTCGGCGCTGTTGACGATGCAGTGCGCGTTGCGCCGCAACCGCGGGTCCGAGGCGGAGGAAAAGCCGATACCAAAGTCGTGCGAGCCCACCCAGAAGTGATCGGCGCCGTCTGCACGACCAAGGTGGGGCAGCTGGCTGACAACGTCGCGCATGACCGTCGCGCACTGCTCAACGCTCTTCAGGTTGCCGCGCCGCGCCGTCGAGACGTTTGGCGAGGCGCGCGAGAACTTGCAGGCCACGCTGCTGAATGGCACGTAGAAGAGGCAGCGGGTGGGGACTCCGCTCAGCGGGCACGCTGCGAGCGAAGGCGGGCCGTCCAGACGCAGCGACGATCGCAGCAGCCGTCGATGGAACTCGCCCTCAACGGCGTAGCCCTGCTGGCTGGCCGTGTGCGGCGGCGCACGGACGCCGCCTGCGTACGGCGGCACGTGCACGCGCACGCTGCGGTGCATGGCGCGGACGAGCGTGCCGAGCAGCGCGACTCGCGCCCCCAGCCACGCGCCTGCATCGTCCGCACCGCTGCTGTTGCCTCGCCAGCTGCACGCCGCGACATGCGCCGGTGTTCCGCCCGCGCCCAACGTGCATGGGAGCCGGGGCTGGCGCAGGCACTCGTAGATCTGAGCCACCTCGGCCCGGACCGCACGCGGGTCGGCGGCTTCCGCATCGTGGTGGCTTGCGTGCTGCTGGCGCACCATCGCCGACGACGCCTGACCAGGCGGGACAGTGGGAGCCGTCGTCCGCGCGGGCGCCAGTGTCACGTGCTGCTCATGACGAGCAGACGGGCGACGCGATGGCCGCTCCGAGGGACGACGTGCAGAGGGGCGGCTTGGTGCAGCTGGCGTCGTGTGACGATGCGCCACGGTGGGCTCGGTCCTCCTTGCGCCGTGAGACCCGCCAGCCGTCAGAGGCGGCCTCATCGGGCAGCCTGTGCTTGGCACGGGACTGCTCTTGGGGTAGCGGCCACGCTTCGGCAGCGCCACATCGGGGTTGCGAAACTCGCCCGCAGTTGTTGGAGTGAACGCGGGACGGCCGAGCATGCGGTAGAGCGGATTCCACTCCTTTTGCGAGTCCGCGTCGTGCCCCGGAGAAACCATGAAGCCCACGTCGCCCACCCAGTTGCACACGTCATGTAGCACCGCCTTGCTATCTGCTGCAGATGCGCGAGCCAGGGCCCTGGCGAGCTCCTCGTTGCGCGCCCGTGGCACTAGCAGCAGCGTGTCCGCAATCCGGGGCACGCCATAGCTATTGTGCGACCCAAACAAAAAGGACTGCTGGAACGGGGCCAAGATGGTGCGCCCCATCGCGCATGGCCGAGGCAGTGGGAGCGGCTGCTTGAATGCAAGATCGACACGTACGATCAGCATCGCAGCCCAGTCCGTCGACCTTGCCTCGGATGTGGCCCAGGTGAGCGTATCGGCCCAAGACGCTAGCTGGCTAGGCCTGGTTGGCGTCAAGTGCCATCGGAGCGCCTCTGGCCGCAGCCGCTCGGGATCCTTCTTCAAATGCGTGATCATTACGCTCACGAGATGCTCCGGCGCAAACACGTCCAGCGCTAGGCTGACCTGCCAGCCTTGCGCGGCGGCAGGCGCGGCTACGTGGTCATACACTGTGTCTAGGCCTCCAAGCTGCTCGGCCACGTCCTCGGTGTGGTTGCGCGTCCTGTGTCCGCCGAGCCGGAAGGCCTCACCACGCAGCACCAGCAAGAGTCGGCCGGAGCAGCTGGTGTTAGCCGCAGCAGCCTGCATTTCCATCACACGCTTCCGTGCATGCACACTTCTGCATGCATATGCCTGGGGTTCGCCCTCGACGGCCGACCTCGCGGCTCAACGTAGCAGCGACGACTCAACGGCGGGGTCGAGGCCAATGCGGTCTCGGCGACCGCACACGCGCTGATTTCTGAATTTCTGAATTCTGAGAATCCTGGTGATGTAACCCCTCCCTGCCACTCCCAGAGCTGCCAGCTTGCAAAGAGGCCCGGAGACTGATTGTGTCTGGAGTATCAGGTCATAACCCGCCGTCTCTACCTGTCCCAGCTATATGCCTACTGAGCGTGAGATTGCAGCGGAAAAGGAAGAGGCGAAGGTGTACTACGACAAGCTGCTGAGCACGTACGAGTTGCTCAAGGGCGAAAATGTAAACATGCCCAAGCACGCGGAGAGGGCAATGAAAGCACAGATGTCCGTGTTCGCCGGCATCTACAACCGCGACTACGCGCTGTACAAGAGGGGCGTCGATAAGTATGCAAAGTACGGAAACCCGGAGAAATACAACGATATGGTGGACGTGGCCGTCCTTGCTTCCGACGACCCCTCCATGCATGACGCGTTGTCCTCGAGCAGCAACCAGGTGAAGACCTTTTACGACCGGAAGCTTGCGCTGTACAAGAGCCTGCACAACAGTTACCGTACGGTGCTTGCAGTTGTACCGTAACGCTGTGCCCCACCGTAACGGTACGGACCACGGCAGCCGCTGAAGCCCGTCACCGAGCTGCCGAGCTCTGACATCACGTTGAGCCACAGCTCCAGGGGAAGATCGGTCGCCGCCATGGCGTGCACAGCGGACAGAAAAAAAATACACAAGTTTTGATTTGCGACTATACACGTTGTCAAAAAAATACCCAAAATAATAATCTCCTTTTTTACTTGTCGTCATGCCCCTCCGATCCCAGAGTACGCCCCTGCACAACTACAGCCCTGGCACTCCTTCTCACTCACTCCCAGCTAATAAAAGCACCCCAGCGTTCATGCCATGCCCGCCTAGCACGATGGCCCGATTCGTGATTCGCCGATCGATTGCACTGATAGACGTGGCCTCATAGTTGGCAGCCATGGCTCCACAGAGCAAAGCGTAGCGCAGATCGTCCGGTAGGTTGAAGCTGGCCGTCTCTAGGTAGAGCTTCACCTGGAGGCAGCAAGGTATGACGAGCCATGCGGCGGAGGCGCTGCGTGCCAGCCGCACGGCATCGCGGTTGACTTCCTTGCACCCATGGACACAGAGCACGAGGCTCGGTGACCTCGAGAGCTTCTCGATGAGGGAGATCTGCTGGAAGTCGCCTTGGATGAACGTCGCGTTCCCCAGCGTCGTTGGGGCGGTGCCAGGATGGCACTCGACGCAGCCCTCCGCGCCACTGGCGCTGGCCACGTCACCGCTGGCGTCGCTATCGCTCCGGACGTCACTGGCGCTGGCCACATCACCGCTGGCGTTGCTGACGTCGCAATGGCCGCGGAAGCGCTGCATCGCGGCGGACCATGCCTCAAAGGCTGGCCGCCGCTCCCGATCGATCGAGACCAGGGCGATGTCCGGGTGACTGTAGGCCACGAGTAGACCGACGAGCCCATGGCCGCACGCCAGGTCATAGATCGTACTCGGGGCGCCGCGGTGCGGTGTCGCCTCGAGGGCTCGCACGACGTGGCGGTACGCCTCTGTGCTCTCGAGCAGTTCCTTGAGCCGTAGAAAGCGCGGGCTGGCAGCCTCGACTTGCGCTACCACGCCTGGCAGCTCGTGGTCAGGCATCAGATCGCGCAAGTACCTCCAGAGCTGCCCACGCTTGTTTGGAGAGAGCCCGGAGACGGTCATCCCAGGATCCATGCGCCCTTCCTCGGAAGCTGCATTCAGAGTGAGCGAAGCGCGCGAGCTCGAGCGCGAGCGACGCGGCAAGCCATCCATAAACGCATCAAGGCTCCATGCGCTTGTTACTGTGCTTGCCGAGATCGCAGGGTCATACCATCGACTCCTCTTGAACTCCGCGAGATACCGGGCACTGCTTTCTACCGCCAGCACATGCTTCCTGCCGGCCACATGCTGCTCGTACTGCTTGCTCTTGTCGAAGCCACGGCTGCATGGATCGCACCACAGCTTGTGGCCAAGCCGAAGGTCTGCACGCGAGGCGGCAGCGCCGTGCCCGCCCATCTGGATAGCTCGCTGCGCAGCGAGGGCGGCATTTGCCGCCGGGTCGTCGACTATGTACTTGACCTCCTTCTCCGTGCTCTTCATCGCCAGCGCTGCGAGCCTCTGTGACGTCGCCCGTGACACAGT
>Ga0209713_10002858_pt1 | contig 10819 bp, 8 predicted proteins | sample ArcOceMetagenome_3_FD_187444 | JGI IMG/M metagenome (GOLD analysis project Ga0209713, IMG submission 187444) | Marine eukaryotic phytoplankton communities from Arctic Ocean - Arctic Ocean- Svalbard ARC20M Metagenome (SPAdes) (version 2) | ecosystem: Environmental > Aquatic > Marine > Oceanic...
GAGAAATTGACATTTAAAGTAACAAAAGCACGGCAAGGCGCCATGTCTGCCTGTGACACGTCGCAGAGTACTTCATCCCCTCAAACAAGGTGCCTCTATTTTTGTGCGTCTTATGGATATTTAGGAATTCCCCATTGCGTGGTGATGCGCCTCTCTCGCGCGCGCGCGCGCGTCGCACGTGCTCCCCATGGGCATGTGCCCGTCCCTCGTGCGACGGCGCTCCATGCAGCGTCGAGTCGCTCCATTGCTACTCGCGTGCGCCATGACATGCATCTCGGCAGGCCGCCAATGCCTCTCTGGCTGCAATGGTTGGACGTGCGGTCAGGCGCAATGCTCCGCGTGTGGGCCTGACCGAGGCTGTCAAGGGAGGCCCAACACACCATATGGAGCACGATGCGCAACGGTGCATGCCGCCCACGTCCTCCATGGCTCTGCACACGCACGCCTGCACTGACGCTGCCCTTGTCGCTTTCGCCTGCCGCAGTGGTGCAACGAGCACATGTGCGACTCTGCTGACTGCAGCGAATGCGACGTGCCAGCCGGATACTGCATCGTGCCGCCTCCACCGCCCAGCCCCAATCCACGTCCGCCGACTTTGTGCACTCCGTCGTGGCCTGGGGCGCTGAACTGCGTGGAGCACGGCGGATGCTGCGAAGACGAGACGCTGGGGTGCTACCGCAAGTTTGGCAGCGGCCACGCGGGCTATGGCCGCTGTCAGACCGAGGAGGCGTGCCAGGCGCGCGACGGATGGAGCTGCGAGTTGGTGGTGCATGAGCCGCCAACGCCTCCGCCGCCGCCCTGGGAAGGCCCTGCCTGTGGATTAGACTACGAGAGCTGCTGGGATCCGCCGTACTGCTGCCGCGGACCGACGAGCGGCTGCCACCGCCGGGCAGGAAGGCAGTTTGCAATGTGCAAGCCGCTGCGCTGCTCTGGCGATACGTGCACCTGCGTAGAGGATGGAGTGTGGCTCTGCCCGGGGTGGGAGAAGCTCTTCCCGCCAGCCTACCCGGCTATGTCGCCGTCGCCGCTACCGCCGCCGCCCTCTCCGCTGCCGTCGCTGCCGTCGCCGCCAGTTGCGCCATTGCCAGCGCCTTCGCCGCCCATCCCCAGTCCGTCTGGAGAGGACGCGTCGCAACCTTCAGTCGCAGTTGCGGTGCCTTTGGGTCCCGCGCTAGGCGGGTGCTTCGCCGCCGCCGTTGTGTTGCTGGGATGCTCAATGCTCGTGGTGCGATGCGCGCGCATGCGAAAGCGCGCCAGGCGCGGGGTGGAGCTGCGAGATGCTCCCGAGCCAAGTGAGGCCACGGAGTCGAGGGCAGGCTCGAAGCTGAAGCTGAAGACGACCAGGCCGACACCGCGTCCTGGTAGCATAGGCATGTGCAGGCGCACGCGCCTGCCCTCTGACGAAGATGCGCATGCAGGCTTGGAGGATGAACCCTCTGCCGGCTCGGCGCCCGCAGGGAGCACGGCAGCGGCTGATTTGGGGCTGGATTGATACTCAACTTACAGTAGTGCGTATCATGTATCAATAGTAGCTTGTTCGCGTAGCAGAGCGCAGAGGTTACCCCTCTCCAGTTCATCATCCCTACATCCCTACTACGACTACCCTCTCCACTCTGCACATGACCACGTCACATATATTTCCCACTACCGCGTGCAGGTGCGTGCCAGCTCGTCGTGCCACCCGGGCACGGCCTCGGCGCCTGCAAATTTGAACGGCTCGCGTAGGGCTGCCTGCAGCACGCGAAACTTCTTTGCTGGCGGGGTGATGCCTGCCAGGTGCAGTGAGAAGTCGCACGGCGCCCAGAGGCAGCTGCGAACCGCGCCGCCACGGCCCAGATTGGCGCAGCTCTTCGACTCGGTGGTGTACGAGTTGAACGCGCGCTTGGGCAGCAGCGCCAGGTGCGGCAGGAGCTCCGTCGCAACCGTGGCACGCAGCGCCGCTGCGTCGCCGGTGACGATCAGCCGCTGGAGCGTCGCGTTGGTGAAGCCCTGGTCGGCGCGCTCGTAGCAGCGCCGCCACTCCTCGCGACGCTCGCAGTGGCAGCCCGCCCACATCGGCGACGGCCGCGGCACGAAGGGGGGAGAGCCCGCCTTCGTGCATGGTCCGGCTAGGCACGCTCGACCGGCCTGTGCGCTCTCCCCTGCGCGCCGCTCCTCCGCCGACGGCGCGGTGCAGCCACCGAGCAGGATCGCGAGCGCGCCGTTGTCTGCGCCGATGCCAAAGCCCTGCGGGAAGATCTCCACGAGCGTCTCGAGCGTGCTGCGCGCCCACGGCGTGTTTCGCCAGAGCATGACACCCGAGTTGATGATCATCGTGTCGCCCGCGAAGAAGAGGCTGGCCCTCCGCCGTCCTGCGTGAGCGACTGTCGCCTTCTGCAGCATCGCGGCAACGCTGAGCAGAGGGTTTGTGATGATGGCGTCGGCGTCCATCCAGAGCACGCACGGAACGCCGGCGGCGAACAGCTGGCGCACCCAGACGAACTTGCTCATTCCCATGTTCTGGATGCCACCACCACGGTTGTGGAAGGCTGGCTCGGTTCGCACAGCCGTCTCGTAGCCGTGGCGCGCCGCGTAGGACGCGTGAGACGCCACCGCGATCGAAGCCAGCTCATTTGCATAGTCTGAGTGCGCGGTCAGGAGTGTGACGTTGGAACACAGGCTGTGCATCGTGTTGCGCTGCGTACAATCGATAGATATCGATGTTGATTTTCAGTGAAAACAACTTTATTCAGAGCGTGATACTTCTTCTGCAAGACCTTCATGATGGCCTCGCCTTGATTTTCAGGTGAAAACAACTTTATGACAATCCGGCGTGGCGTCCGAGATTTTCAATTTTTTCTGAAGTTATTGCTTAGCGTTGTGCGTGCGATAGGAACGAAGTGCTCCTCCTCGTCTTCAGCGTCGCTGCCGCACGACGCCGTGCGCTCCCACGGCACGCGACATTGACCAACTCGTCTGGCAGCTCAGACCGGCTGAGGCTGCTCGGCAGCGTGCCGCCCTGCGTCGTCTCGCTCAGCAGTCGCCTCCCCCAGCTGGGCTCGGTGCCGGCGTGCCCGCCGTGGGCCGCTGCGCGGCACGGCACCGACGCGCCGCCGCGGCCGGCGATCCACAACCCAGCAGCAGCCAGCGGCTACGCGGACACCGTCGTGCTCGACGGCGTCGTCGTCTTTGCTCCAGGGCTGCCGCCTCGGCAGCATCTGCGTGCTGCCGAGGGCAGGGGCGAGCGCAGGCGGGGCGCAGCGTCAGCAGCAGCGGCGGAGGCGCCGGTGACGCTGTCCGTCTCCATGCCCGTCCACAACACGGCGTGGGCGCTCGAGCTGAGCATCAATACGCTCCTCGACAACACGCACAGCCGCGCCGAGATTGCCTTCGTGCTCGACGCGTGCTCGGACGACAGCGAGGCGGTGCTGTGGCGGCTGCTGCTGCGACGCGCGCAGCGGAGGCACGCGGAGGTCTCCGCCTACCTCAACGACGCGGCGCCCACCAGCTACCTCTACAGGGGCGACGGCGGCTTCCAGCGCGCGCTCGTGTACCGCGCCACGCGCAACACCTTCGAGGTCGCCGCAGACAACCACGTCTTCCGGCGGCTCAACCCGACGTTTGGGTACGTGAGCGTCCAGGCGGACACCTACCTCGCCACGCCCGGCTGGGACCTGATGCTCGGCACGCCGCTCGCCAACGACGACAACGTCATCGGCGTGAGCGCGCGGTGCGGCATGCCCTTCGCCGAGTGCCGCGGCAACAACGCCTTCAACTGGGTGGGCGACTGCGACAACATGGTCTCCATCAACTGCACCAAGTACGACGCGCAGCTCGCCAGGAGGAGCGGCAGGCGCCCCGGCCGCGACGCAAAGCCGGGCTGCGTGCGCCCGCCCACTGCAGTGCCGACGTCGGTCCGGTTCGTGCGGGTGGACGCCATCGTGCGCGCGCCGACCATGTGGCGCGCGTCCTTCATGCGAGAGGCCGGCTTCTTCGACGAGCTGCACTTCTTCCAAGCGGGCGACGAGCCCGACCTCTCGCGCCGCGCGCGCTTCGAGTTCAACCGCTCGGTGGGCGTCGTGGCGCTGCCGGCGCTGTCCAACCTGCGGCGGGTGGTCAAGCACAGGCACCACTTCTCGTTCACCGGTGCGCAGCACAACACGTCGATCAAGTGCTCGACCGAGGTCGGCACCGGCATGGCCAAGGGCCAGGGCGCATCGAAGGTCGACTCGTGTGCGGTGGTGCTCGACAAGGAGCGTGCGTGGCGCTGGATGGCACGACGCGACAGCACGCCGCTGACGGCCGCGCAGCGAGTCACCGTCTCGAATGCGAGCTGCCAGCGCCCGTGCTCGCTCCCGGGTGGCGCATCTCGCCGGATCCTCGTGACGCTACGGTACAGGACGGAGGCCATCAAGGCCAAGTGGGCGGCGGAGACAACAGGCCACAACCTGTCATCGGCACCGCGGTGGTGCCTCGATGGCTACAGCGCTGAGCCGGATGCCGACGGCGCGAGCATCATCTCGGCGCTCAATGGTGCCAACGACCAGCCCGTCACGCACGACGTCCTGCGTCAGCTCGAGTAGTCGTATAGCAATCTTATCTAACATTTCACGGTGTTTGAACGACACAGAGACCAAAGCGACGCGTGAGACTGGCTGAGGTGTATCGTGGAAACGCAGCGCGCATGGCCGCCCTAGCGCATGCCGCGATGGCAGTGCCGCAGTGGCTCGTACTAACTCATCACCAGCCGAGGAAGGCCTTCCAGTGCTCGCACTCGGCGCGCACCGTGTCGACCGTCGCGTTCATGAACGGCGTCGGGTCGTCGCCCTCGCCCATGAACATCACGGCGTCGTCGGCGTCGCCGCCTTTGGGCGCGTACGGGTTCCACCACGGCGCGCTGTCGTGCGCGTCGGCGTTGGGGTCGCCGCGCGCGTTGAGGCTCGCCCACCACAGCGCCATGTCGCGTGAGAGCGCCACCTGCGCCGCCGGCGCGCCCTCGTGCTCGTCGAGGATCCAGCTCTCGTCGGCGCCGTGCGTCGCGCCGGGCAGCGCCGCCGTCGTGAACGCGAAGAAGTAGCGCCACACGGACCCCCTCGCGGCCGCGCGGCCGGCGGCCACGCCGGTGGCTGGAGCGGCCGCAGCGGAGGAGGTGGTAGCGGCCGCGGCGGCGGCGGCGGCGGCGGAGGTGGCGGAGGTGGCGAGTGCCTCGGCGTGCAGCGCCGACGAGCAGGCGTGGCCCGAGTCGGAGAGGATGCGCGCGAAGGTGCGCCAGCGCCCCTCGCGCGCGATGCGGTGCGCGTACCACTCCTCGAGCGTGTCGGGCCCGACGCCCGAGCCGTCGACGCCGCTGAAGCCCTGGCTGACCAGCGCCGCGCGGAAGTGCGCCCGCGACACCGGCGCTGTCGGCGGGCCGAACGCGGCGAACGCGCCGCCGCACGACTCGCAGCTCTGCCCGCCGACGATGACGGGCACGCCGCTCCACCTGCCCTGCCGGATCTCGCGCAGCGGGTAGCTCTGCGCGCCGTCGACGACGAGGCTCGGCGCGAGGCGGAGCGCCGACGACGCCGCGTAGAGCGTCGACACGTCGAGCGCCTGCAGGCAGCCGACGTCGCTGCGCCCCCCCGCGCAGCCGAGCTGCTTCGCGAGCGCCTCCGAGTTGTTCAGGTTGAGAGCGGCGTCCATCCAGTCGTCATCGGAGCGCTTTTTGTCGCCCATCCAGCCCTGGTGGCCGCCGGGCGACTCGATGCCCGCCGCGTGGTACAGGCTTGTGGCAGCAGGTGAGATGAGGAGCCCGGCGACCGAGGCGCCGCCCGCCGAGCAGCCAAAGATCATGACGCTGTCGGCATCTCCGCCGAATGCGGCGGCATTCTCATTCACCCACCGCAGGGCGAAGAGCTGGTCCTCGAGGCCGAGATTCGGTGGCGGCGCCTCTGTCGACAGAAACCCGAGAGCGCCGAGCCGATACTGGATGGCAACGACCACCTGCCCGCTCAGTTGCGATAGATTCTCGCCCGATGTGGTCGCACTCCCTTCCACAAAGCCACCGCCGTGGATGTAGAAGAGCACAGGCCGCTTCGCAGCACCCCGCTCCTCAAAGCTGGAGAGCGGCGTGAACACATTGAGAACGAGGCAGTCCTCGCTGCCCTGCTTGCCCGAGCCCATCACACACGTATTGCCCCGGGCCGACCCCGGACCAGCTGGCGTGCGGCGCCGGCTTGCGGAAGCGCAGGGAGCCAATGGGAGGAGCAGCATACGGGATGCCAAGGAAGGTGGCGATGCCATTGCTGGCTGTTCCCGCGACCGTGCCGTTGCCGTGCCGTTGGTCAGCTTGACGGTCGGACCCGTTGGGGCGCCGCCGCCCTCGAGTGAGGGAGAGAAGGCGAGGGCCGTCAGAGCGACAAAAACCATGGTTGCGGTCGGCAGCGCCGAATTCGACCGTGCGGTGCTTTGCAGCCAAGCCGTGCGCGCTTCTTCATTTAAAGGAATTCCTTTCCTAATCGATCTACTACGATACTCTACGCCGGGTCACTGACTCTTGAAGCGCGCCGGTGCAAGGGGCATCGGCGTCGCCCCATCCGAGAAATCGGCCGCGCTGCCCGAGATGCTGCGCCGCCGGTCGCCGTCGCCGCGCCCCCCGCGCAGGATGAACTTGCCGACCCTGAGGAAGATGATGGTCTTCGCCATGTCAAAGTTGGTGAAGATCTTGCGCGCCGTGTCGATGAGCTTCGACCAGCGCCACTGCCGCACGCTGTCGGTCTGCACCACGAGGAGGTTGATGCCGTTGAGCGTGAGCTTCATGCGCCGCTCTGCGCCCGACCACGCCGTCGGCTGCTTCTCCGTCGAGATCTTCTTGGCGGCCATCGAGGCGAAATGGGTGGCGCGCACCTCGTACCTGAGCGTGTCGCTCCCCTGCACGTTGGTGTAGTGGATCTGCAGCTCGAGCGTCACGCCCTCGTCGCGGTGCGTGTTTCGCTTCTTGGTGTGGGCGAGCGCGTGGGTGGCGGGCGCGTGGGATTTCAGCAACTTAGTCAAACTAAAGATCTTAAGTATCAGGTCCCCAAAATTAAGCGCACCAGGCCAACCCCCGAATGCCGCATGAGTGTCATCCGACATAACCTCGACACGGGCTCTCAGGGCGGCAGCTTCCTGCCGTCCACGCCCCAGAACATCCCGGTCGGGTTCTTCAGGCAGGTGGCCTTGATCTTGTCCGCCGTCTTCTTGCCATCGGCCGAGAGGGCGGTCTTGCTAAAGTTGACGCGGCTGAACGCCGTGACCGTGCCGAGCTCGGCGGGAAGCTCGGTCAGGGCCTCGTTCTCCTGCAGGAAGAGCGTCTCGAGCGCGGGCCACTCGCCTGATGGCAGCTCCGTCAGCCCGCAACCGTACGCCTGCAGGTTCTTGAGGCCTTTGCACGAGAGGAGCGACGCAGGCAGCTTGGTCAGCCCCTTGTGGCCGCTCAGAAGCAGCCTGCTCAGGTTTGGCGCCTTGCTGAAGTAGTCGTCCGGAATCTCTTTGATCTGGCCGCCGCCCGCGCTGTGGTGCATCTCGAGGATCGTGAGGTTCGCCAGCGGGGCGGAGCCGAGGTCGGGCAGCGAGTCGAGCGGCGTGTTGTACAGCCGGAGCTCTTCGAGCGCGGTGAGCGGCGCGAGCGAGCCGAGCTTCACGATGTTGTTGTCGTACAGGCTGAGGATCTTGACGGAGCTCCACTTGGTCATGATCGCGTCCGGCACCTGCATCAGCTTGTTGGCCGCGAAGTTGACCTCCTCGAGCGCCGTCAGCTCGGCGAATTCAGGCGGAATCTTCTTGATCTGGTTGTTGAAGACATTGATGGTCGTGAGCGTCGACAGGCTGCCCAGCTCCTTGGGCAGCTCCTTGAGCTTGTTCTTGAATAGGAGCAGCTCCTCGAGCCCGGTGCACCCGCCGATCTCGGCGGGAATCGTCGCGAGCGCATTGTCGCTCGCGTCCAGAATCTTGACGTCCGGCGCCAGCGGCAGCTTGAGCGAGGAGAGATCCTTCAGCTCCTGGCCGCTCAGATCCACGCCCTTTTTCTCATCCTTGGCCTCCACCCCGCCCGCCGGCGCCGGCGCGTCGTCAGGAGCGGCCTTGCTCGAGCCGCAGCCCATTCGAGAAGCCCATCCGATCGAGCCCAGGTGGTTCAACCCCTCTGCAACCTAGTTTTCCAAGACTTTACCATACCTTCACAGACGATCCAACGATGCTCGCCGCCGCCATCTCCTCCTCTTCGGCATTCGTGCCGCGCGCGGCGCCGAGGATGCAGGCTGCTGCTGACGCCTCGTTTGCCAAGGCGCTGCCGGGCGCGACGGCGCCGCTCGGCTACTTCGACCCGCTGGGATTCTGCAATGCCGAGGAGACCCGAGTGCGCTTCTACCGCGAGGTGGAGGTCAAGCATGGCCGTGTCGCGATGCTGGCGTCGCTCGGCTTTCTCGTCGCCGAGGGCTTTCATCCGCTGTTCGGTGGCTCGGTCGATGTGCCGTCGTATCTGGCCTTCCAGCAGACACCGCTGCAGGACAACTGGAAGGTTGTGATGGCGATCGCGGCCGTCATCGAGCTTTCGTCCATCTCGGCCTTCTACTTTCCAATCGCCATCGAGTGGAAGGAGGGCGAGCGCAACGTGTACCTCCGCCCGTGGCAAATCCGCTCGGAGCACGCTCCTGGCGATCTGGGTTTCGACCCCATGGGCCTCAAGCCGAAGGGGGCTGCGTCCCTGGAGGAGATGCAGGCCAAGGAGCTCAACAACGGCCGTGCGCCGCTGCCCTCGGCCGAGTCACTCCCACGCGTCGTCTCACGCCTCCACGTTCTCTCGTGCCGCAGGCTTGGCGATGATCGGCATCGCCGGCATGCTCGCGCAGGAGCTGGCTTCCGGCCAGAAGCTCTTCTGAGTCACCAGCGTGGCCCGTCGTGCGTCGTGTGTTTCACGGCACGTAGTACTGTGTAGCTACAGGTAGTTATTACCATTCAACGTCTACGAATCTGGCTCGTGTGCGAGGGCATGTGAGCTCTGAGCTTGCTGAGCCTGCGGCGGTAGGGGCCCTCAATGGTCGGGTCGTCGGCGAGCCGCTGCGCCTCCTCGGTGCGGAGGCCCATGTCGAGCAGCAGCTGCTGGACCTGCTTGAAGGCGCCGCTCCGCTTGGCCTCGTCGTCGAGGCTGTCGAGGAAGGCGCGCATGCACGCCTGCAGCGCGAGCGAGCGCGGCGACAGCAGCGCGTCGTACTTTGGGTTGAGCAGGATGCGGCAGCGCTGGCTCTCGACGGCGCTCGCGACGTGGTCGAGGAAGATCTCGAGGCTGCGCGCGTGCCACGCGACGGCGGCGGCGCCGCCCGCCTCGGCGCCCTCGGGAAGCGGCGTGCCGAGCCGATCGAAGGCGCTCACGTGGAGCAAGCCGTCCCACAGCGAGTCGAAGAGCCGATCCTCCTGCAAGGACAGCACGGTGCCAAGGCGCATGCCGCCTCGCTCCTGCGCCTCCTGCCCGCCGCCGCCGTCGCCGGCACCGCCGTTTCCGAGGCTGCGCGTCAGCGGCGATCGGACGGCGTCGACGAGGCGGCACCAGTTCTCGTCGCGCATCGAGAAGCCGCAGAAGAGCACGTGCTGCGTCAGCAGCAGGCCCTGCAGCACGCCCTCGTTGGCGGCGTTCTGGCTCGAGAAGCGCGTGTAGTCGGCGCGCGTGAGCACGATCGACGCCGGCGAGTGCACGTCGCCGTGCAGCTTGAGCAGCCACCGGTCGACGACGGTGCCGACCTCGGCGGGGAGCACCGCCAGGTCGTCGCCCGCGTGGCGCACCGCGCGCTCGAGCAGGTCGTCGTAGTTGGTCGTGACGCACCCCTTGAACGGCAGCCCCGCCAGCAGCGCGTGCTGCAGCGAGTGGCGCTTCGCCGCGCCGACGATCCGCGCCGTGAGCGCCTTGAGCGGCGCGTCGCCCCCCGCGGCGCCCTCGAGCACGCTCGCCGCCTCGAGCGGGTTGAGCCGCAGGAGCGCCTCGCGGTCCTCCTCAGGGTAGTCGAGCTCCGCCGCGATCTTCTCGAGCAGCTGCGTCCACGACGGCAGCCCGGCGTTGACCGAGATGCCCGCGCCGAGGAACAGGCTGCAGCGGCCGTCGTCGAACAGCTCCGCCAGCCTCGTCACCTCGCTCGCGTACCTCGCCTCGTCGGTGCCCTCGGGCGCGCGCCGGTGCCGCTGGAACGTCTCGTCCTCGCGCCGTCGCGCGTTGAGCGCCGCGCCGAAGGCCGCCTCGTCGAGCGTGCACAGCGCGCAGTCGACAGCGTGCGTCGCCGTGAAGGCCCGCAGCTCCGCGTACACCGCCTTCACCAAATCGCCGGAGAGCTGGCTGCCCTCGAAATTCTCCGTGGCGAGCCCGGCGCCGAAGATTGGCACCGCGAGGAGCGGCATGGCACGGCCGAAGCGCGAGTGCTCCAGGCCCGCCGACGCCTCGGCCAGGTACTGACGCAGCGGCACGAGCAAGTCTTCAACGCTGAGCTCATCGCCGATGACGTGGGCGAGCCAGGGCTGAGGGTGTGCATAGCTGCGGTGACGGCCGGCCCGAGTGCTCTCACTCAGACTCTGGATGAGCCGCACGCGAGAGCCCCAACCATCGGGTCGCCGCGGCACGTCCATCTGATGCAGACCCCACTGCGCGTCAATGTGCATCGAGCTGCCGACCGGCAGCAGCCACGAGTCGCACGCGAGATATCTCAGGTCGGTATGCAGGATGAACACGTGGCCACAGGCGTTGGCGTTGGTCTGCCGCAGCAGCAGCGGCAGCACGGAACAGAATAACGACGAACGAAACATCCGGGCGACGTCACGTCACGTCGGGCGACGTCTCGTC
>Ga0209713_10002859_pt1 | contig 10819 bp, 8 predicted proteins | sample ArcOceMetagenome_3_FD_187444 | JGI IMG/M metagenome (GOLD analysis project Ga0209713, IMG submission 187444) | Marine eukaryotic phytoplankton communities from Arctic Ocean - Arctic Ocean- Svalbard ARC20M Metagenome (SPAdes) (version 2) | ecosystem: Environmental > Aquatic > Marine > Oceanic...
CATGAATACAGCATGCATCAAGTTGAAAGTTTAGCTGGCATTTCGTTCCTTTTCTGATACTCTCTTTGCCCCCCCTCATTGGGTCCCTGGGATCGATTCTACTACTGCAGGCGGCGGCGGTGGTGGATACGGAGGAGGCGGCGGCGGCTACAATGACTACGGCAACGGCGGCGGTGGCGGCGGTGAGTCAATAGGCCTAGCTAATGGATCGATCTGTCTCTTCATTCCAGCCCGATCCCGTGTGTCAATAATCTGACCGCATTCATCTATTTCTCCCCTTTTTATTCAGGCTACGGTGGTGGTCGTGGTGGATATGATGACCGCGGATATGGTGGTGGTGGAGGCGGAGGCGGGGGTAAGTCATCTCGTCTGCGATTTGTCGAGATTTGCCAATTCCTTCCTTGCTTTTTCGCTCGCTCGATTCGCCCCGCTCGACCTAACCTCTTTTTCATCAATATTGTTTTATCACTCCTCTCGGCCTCCCTTTCAAAGGCTACGGCGGTGGAGGTCGCGGAGGTTATGACGACCGCAGTGGCTATGGTGGTAAGCGTTACCCGGAGTCGATGCACTGATTTGATTTACCTCTGTATGCTTTCTGAACAGGATTTATCTGACGCACATTTGTGTTTCATCTTGCATATATAATATATGAAGGCGGCGGTGGGTACAACGACGGAGGATACAGTGGTGGTGGTGGCGGCGGCGGCGGCGGCGGCTATGGAGGTAGGTTCGCAAATTTCTCGAGAGCGCATGCCTATGGTGTGGATGCAATATGAATTTTGGTAGTGTTGTTGCTTTTGTCGTGAATCTACGCTGGATCTGTGCGTGCTCGGGCAACACAAGTCTTGCGGGAGAGGTCACAACGAGATCACCTTTTTTCTTGTCGTCTGTTTGCCCAGATATATTATTTGTTGGGGTTTGCAATGATGTTGATTACCTTATGTTGAATGTTATCGTTGAGTTTGGTTTGAGGGGTGAGGGTGTCCGAGAGTGTGGTTATTCGGATCACCAAGATCAAGTTGTACATCAAGATTCACGAAGATTACCGGACTTCAAGGGTTCGTCAACGGTTTCGTCAAGGTTTCCGTATACCTCCGGGCTTTGTAGGCTTCGTTGTGTATGCTTGGCTTCGCTTCCATAGTAGGGGAAGATTCAACCTGGCTTCGCCTGCCATCTCGAGCTTCTTCGGCTTGGTTTGTTCGACAAGGTTCGTTGCAAACGACGGCTTCGCTACAACGGTCAGCTCCCTCGTTGGCTTTTCAAGGGTGACGAAACTCCAGAATGTTACCTACTGCGCCTTGAGGGTGTCCTCTTTATTTGCATACCGCGGAATCAGCTACGATTGGAATTCCGAAGACTGGCATCGTTGAATGATTTCGATGGGCCGCGGTTGAAGCAACAGTATTTGGACATCCTCAAGGGTACGTCAAGCCACTCGGATCGTCAAGAACTACCATATGTGTTGCACGCTACTGCGCACATATGATCACATATCCGCGGGCCTGCCTTTTGCCTGTCGTCACCTGTTTATATCCTGCCATATATGCACTCCCCTTGTCTCTCTTGGCTTCGAATTGAGGACTTTGTGGTAGGCGGCGATGGGATGGGTGATGACAATCTTCGCGGCGAATTCTTCTTGGGTGGTTGCACTTTAGTAGTGCTGCTCAGCAAGTGGTCATCGAATTCAAGGTTGCTTCTACGAAGGAAGGCGAGAGGAAGAGAACAGATAAGAATACTGACCGCATCGATGCTACCACGGTGCCGGATTCTCAAGAACGACATGAAATGAGCTACATTTCGTCTCGATGCTACGTTTTGAAGGATTCCTCAAGGATTGAAGACATCGGATTTGGCGATTTACCGGAACTTGTCGGCGCTCACCCCTAACCTCACGATTGCCCCACCAATTTTCTCTCTTTCCATAATTTCGTCGATTTTCTGACTTTTCTTACTCTTTTCCCTCTACGTGTACTGTAATGTATCTCTCATTTTTTAGGCGGCGGCCAGGGAGGATATGACGACCGTGGCGGGTATGCTGGCAGCGGTGGCGGCGGCGGCGGTGGAGGAAACTACGGTGGCGGTGGGGGGTATGGAGGAGGATATTAATTTTAAATGGCTGAAAGAAATATTTCTGGAGTGCTGCCCATAAGTAGATTGGGGATATGGAGGAGGATATTAAAATTGAATGTCTACAAGAAATATTTAGTGCTGCCCATAAGTAGATTGAATTACTGTAACAATTACTTATTTTTTATGACAACATTTGGACATACAACCTCAAAATTGCAACACATGGCACCAATTCAACCTCACCTTCCAATCGCGCGGGAGGTTTTCTCAAGGGGCAAGTGTTTCCGTGGACGTTGTCGTCATTTCGTCCCCTTCCATGTGCTCAACACCCTACGTAGCTAAAAGGAACATCATTTTGCGACAACATTCTTGATGAAAGAAATGATTTAAGTTATTGATATTCGTTCTACTAGATCTAATGCGGGTGCGGCTTAGTTCATTTATATAGATTAAAGCTATATACTTAGAGGGACGACACCACCTTTATTATGAGTTCGAGACTCTTTCACCGAAAATTGTGAATTTGATCTACAGCTCGCCACTCTTGGCGATCTTGACAGGTGCCGAGGTTTGGCCACTTTGGGATCCAAATCCTTCGATTTTGTCGACGACATCAAGGCCCTCGAGAACCTTTCCAAAGACAACATGCTTGCCATCGAGCCAGGGAGTATCGACGGTGCAGATGAAGACTGTTCAGGAATAGCACAGAGAGGAGAGAATGAATGACGAGGATTAGCGTACTTGTATGAGGAATTCATCGATTAGATCTCTAGTAGCTAGTCTAGAGATCTAGATATGTGAAGCGAGCAGAATTTTGCACGAAAGTTGGAATAAGTACAGACACTTACACTGACTGCCATTCTGTTGAACAAAATACAAGAGAAGAAAGCGATGGAGAATAGTAAGCAGATGATTGGTCTTTGATATGGAATGCAACTCAAGTTTTTGGGGTGTGTCAAACTAAACCAAGTCCGCAAGAGTGCTCAGAAGTGCTCGGGCTCGAGAGTGCTTGTACTTACGGTATTCGGCCCGGCATTCGCCATCGACAGGATGCCCTTTCCAGTGTGTGGGAGGCTGAAATCCTCATCGGCAAACTTCTCCCCATAAATCGACTTGCCGCCAGTGCCGTCACCGCTGGTGAAATCTCCTGCCTGGCACATGCTGCAGCGACAAAAGACAAGTCCAGGAGGGTGAGCTAAAAGGAAACAAATTGTTAAATGGACAAATAAATTCCCCGTTCCAAACCTCTCAACATACATGGATCCACTGTAAATAAATCGTTTCCTTCTCTCTCTCTCCCCCTTCCTTCTTCCCACATTACACTTCAAGAAAGCACACCACACACATCGCGCATGTCTTCGACCGCCTGACTTACAACTGGGGGATAACGCGATGGAAGTAGCTTCCCTCGTAGCCGAAACCCTCCTCGCCAGTGCAAAGGGCTCGGAAATTCTCACAGGTCTTGGGAGCGACGTCGGCACGAAGCTCAAAGGTAATACGGCCGACATCTTCTCCGCCAACTTCCATGTCAAACTAAAGGGTGCGAGAGAGAGGGACGCAAACAACATGTGTATTTTGTGTCGTATGTGAGAAGAGGGTTAGGGATTTATTGCGTAGCTAGTCAAGGTACCAACTACATGGCAGACAAGCAAAGCAAACACAAAACTCACGAAAACCTTAGGATTAGCCATATCCATGGCACTTCCAGAGAAGGCCCGGGCCCCGACACGGGGAGCGACGAAGGCGGCGGCACGGCCGGTGGTGGCAGCAAGAGCGAACATGGCGGAAACTCTGTGTTGTGTTCGTTGGTGGCGGTGCATGCGGTGGGTGTGGAGCGAAATGAATGTGAGCTAAAATATAACAAGCAACATATTCAGCGATATTTCGGTGACCACATGCAGGGACAAGGTTCAAGATAAGGATATGTTCACAGAACTCGTGCGAAGTGTACGTCGTAGCAGAATCACAAAATACTGCTCCTTCGTTCCCAAAATTGATGGCCGCCCATACATGTACTAGTACCGGAACATGGGGATCTCTCTCGCTACTACGTAGTATTTTACCTCATCTTGAATATCCAAACTGGCGGTTTGTGATGTTCGGCGGCGGCGGCGGCTGAGTGGATGGGTTATGAGCTTAAGGTATTACAAGGGCACTAGAGATATTTTGAACCACTAAGACTCAGCCCAGCCATGAATTTTTATGTTGGCTTGTTTTATGTTGGCTTGTTGGCTTGTTTCATTTTTTGCAGTACTCTACTAGCTAGAGAGTAGGTTGCAGCCGCCAACCATGTCGTCCTTCAGCGGCGGAAATTCCTCTTATGGGGGAGGTGGATCCTCCTCCAAAAAGAACAAGGGCATCAGCGGCGGTGGTTTCCAATCCCTGGGCCTCTCCGAGCCGGTATACCGAGGCGTTGTCAAGATGGGCTTCCGGATTCCCACTCCCGTCCAGCGCAAGTCGTTGCCGGTGGTGCTGAGCGGGAGCGATACCGTCGTCATGGCACGGACTGGTTCCGGCAAGACGGCCGCCTTTCTCATTCCCGTGTTAGAGCGCTTGCTGGCCTCGAGGGGCGACGGAGGAGACGCAAGTAGCAGTGGTGGCGCCGATCGCAACCGCTCGGCTGGTGCGGTCGTTCTCAGTCCGACGCGCGAGTTGAGTTTGCAAACTCTTCGCGTCTGCCGCACTCTGTCGTCGCTGACCGATCTGAAAGCGATCGGCATCAACGGTGGCGAGTCCATGGAGAAGCAGTTTAGCCTGCTCAGTTCCCGGCCGGACATCATCGTAGCGACGCCGGGCCGTCTGGCGCATCACTTGTCCGAGATTCCAGATTTCCATCTCAAGCAGTGCGAGGTGGTGGTCTTCGACGAGGCCGATCGGCTCTTCGAGATGGGATTTGCCATGCAGATTCGGCAGATCTGCTTCAGAATGCCGAGGCCGGAGAGCGGACGACAGACGCTGCTGTTCAGTGCGACCATGCCCAAGGTGCTCGTTGAGTTCACCAAAAGTGGGATAATGGGCGAACCCGAGGTCGTCCGGCTGGATAGCGAGGTTTCAGTCAGTGCCGAATTGCGTTGCGGGTTTATCACGGTCCGTTCGGGCGAGAAGGATGCCGCTCTTTTGCACTTATTGCGAGATGTGCTGCCCTCGGCGCCAACGGTGGGTACTCAGAGTGAGCACGACGATGACGCCAATGATGATGCGGCGAATAACAATGCCAGTACCAGGGAAAACAACAAGAAGAAACGAGGAGTAATGAAGAATCGACTCGGCCTGACCCTCATCTTTGCTGCAACAAGGCATCACGTTGACTACTTGACGACGTTACTGACTACGGCAGGTTTGGGGCTTGAGGCCACGGGCATCTACGGAACTATGGATCAAGTGGCAAGGAAGGAGAATCTAGCCCGCTTCCGATCCGGCGAGAAACCAATCCTTGTCGTTACGGATGTTGCTGCCCGCGGTATCGACGTGCCACTGATTGATCATGTGATTCACTACGCCTTCCCACCGAGCGCCAAGCTGTTTGTGCATCGAAGTGGTCGAGCAGCTCGTGCTGGACGAATTGGGTATTGTTGGGGCATCGTTGATTCAGAAGAGCTGCCGTATATGGTGGATCTACACGTCTTCCTCGGGAGGAAGCTTAGCAACGGAACTGTTGAAATGGACGAAAGAAACGAAGAGGGTAGCGGCGATGGATCCAATAACGAAGGGGATGACGAAGACGACGTGGATTCCGAGTCTTTAACCTATACTCTTGCGGAAATGACGCCAGACATGGTGCACTATGGATGCATTCCCGAGCTTACACTTGTCGAGGAGGTCGAGAATGTTCGGCGCATCGCCGACTCCGAATTGACTGGTAGTCACGACGCCGAGGCACTCAGAGCTCTGACAAGGGTATGCAACAACGCGATGAAGCAATACCGACGCAGTAGGCCAGAAGCAAGCAAGGCGGGAGTTCGTCGTTCCAAACAATTGCTGGAGGGTGCCAAGGATGCCTGCGGAAAAAGAATCGGCGGAGGAATCAGCCCGCATCCCCTATTGAAGCTCATTGAGACAAAGAAGCTATTGCGAAGCGCGGATTCTGCAGGCAACGGCGGCAGTGGGAAATCTAGCGAGCAACAAGTACGTGAGAAGCTCGACGAACTGAGGAAACGCGATGACTTCCTGCGCGCAATGAACAACTTCCGTCCTAAGGAAACCATATTTGAGGCCTTCGCTACCGGCAAGGAAAAGGCCGGCGGTGTTCACAGTCAAGTCGACCGAGGGCGGACTGATTTGTTGGGTAAAAGGGCTGATAATAAGCAAGCAGCCTTCGGTGCCATGAAGTCGATGCGTCGTCAAATGAAGATGGCCAGAGATAAAGGCAGCACTTTGGTTGTTGCTGGGAGCCGTAATGCACTAGCTCTCAATGGAGAAGAAGTCGCCGAGGAGGATGCAATTGGTGTCGGCGGGAATAAATTCGAGGTAGAGTTGGCCTCAGGAACATCGACCAAAAAGATGAATTCGAGCAATTCAGCTCCAGTTGTTCCGGAGACGAAGCGGCGTTTGTCCAAGGCCGAGCGCAAGCGTCTGAAGAATAATCCCAGGGCTACCGCTGAAGCAGTCACTTCCAATGCATTGGCAGGTCCAACGAAGAAGACCAACGATAAGAAGAATAAGCGCGGCGCAGACTTTCGTGACGCCGAACACTACATTGATAATGAGGTTACTCTTAACCCGGACGCCGTAGAACGAAGCCGCCAGATTGAGGCTGCTATGCAGCCCTCGGCTTCGGGCGATACCAAAGGCTTGGCTGCATCGGCACTCAAGCTGGAACAGAGCATGTTAGATATTGTTGGTGATGAAAGAGAAGATCTGGTCAAGCGACAGCGCATGATGAGATGGGATAAGAGCAAAAGGAAGTACGTCCAAACGACCGTGGGCGATGCAGCCTCTGGAGAGTCAAGAAGCAAAAAGATTCGGCTGGAGAGTGGTCAGCTCGTGGAGAGCAAAAAGATCAAGCTCGGCGAGTTGTACGAAAAGTGGCAAAAGAAGACCAACAAATCTGTGGGTCGCGTCGGTGTCTTTGACGACGTAACTGCCGATGATGATGGACCCCGCATCGCTCTTGGCAAGGGAGGCAAGGGCAGTGACACCAAGTACGACGACGGCATGGGCAAGAAGAAGTCTGCTGCGGAGATCCGAAAGGAAAGAGAGGCCAAGGATAACATGAAGCGCAAGAATATGAAGAAGGAGGATCGTCGGCGATTGGAGAAGCGTGATCGCACCGACAAGAATAGACTCCAGGAAGAGCACATGTCCAAAGCAGCAATCAAGGCAACGAATCGAGGGAAGAAGGGGCCGAGCGGCCGATGGGACAAGAGGAGGTGAAAAAAAACGTAATTGAAGTTATTTGCATCGGTGGCGATAAGCGACGATCTACGTACGCAAACATCCTACTAGCTACCTATTCTTCATCACAATGGTTTCCTAATGCTTCCATTATTACTATCCTAAAATATACACTTTTACTCTTCAATTCTTCAATCATAAGTTCACAAAGGCTTTGAGCGGGATGACCTCCTCTCTAACTAAAGCTCAAGCACTAATACATATACATTGTTCGTCTCCCCGTTCATTAAAAGTTGTGTTTCGAGCGCGCTCCTTTTCTCATTAGATCCTTTGGCTCGACTTACTTCGATTCGATGTCTCTTTGCGGGGAGTGCTTCATTGATTCATCGCCGGAACGCTTCTTAAGGTGCAAAATAATTTCCCCAAAGTCGTTGAATCAACTTACTTCATTTCCACCGGGCTACCCCAGCGTTCCTCTGAAGGCAAGCCAGCGACGGCGGCAGTAGGAGCATCGGCAGTTCCAGTATCTCCAGATCTGGATCTGGACGAGCGATGACCACTCTTTGGCGTCAAATCCTCGTGCTGCCCATGCTGATAATACCCACCGGCAGGAGGACTTTCGGTCTTAAGGGTGCGCGCCATCTTTGGTGTTGGTGGGGCAAATTCAACCATCAACGCCTTGTCTTCTTCCGATGGGCTGTTTGGAATGGGCGGGCCACCGCTGCCGCTCGGACCATAGTAGGAGTCCAGTGGCGGAAAATTACCCGAGCCCCGCCCCTCGCGTTCATGTGCTTGGTGAGGATGACGAAGACGGTGGTGTTCCTGCTGCTGCTGGTGATGGAACTGCTGCTCGTAGTATTCTCTACTGCGCTTGCCCCCCCTGTCATCTTCACGATCGTAGCTCGATGACGATGGCGGAGGTGCCCCGCCACCGTATTGCTGCGATTGCTGACACTGAGGTGAAGGGTACTCGTATCCACCGCGAGGAGAATGTGAGTAGGAATAATGACTGTAGTAAGGTGTCGGAGGGCCTTCCCTGCTGTATCGGGGAGGACTCTCGTAGTACGCCTCCTCATCATGCCTTCGTTTCGATGGCCTTCGCGAAGCGGCAGCTGCGGCCGCCTTACGTCGCTTCTTCTCTTCCTTCTCTCGCTTGAGCAAAACATTGGCAGCGCTCTTCGTCGCACGAACGTCAAGGCCTTCTCTGAGTGCCTGCGATGTTTTGGCCTCGGCCTTTTCGTCGCCAACCTCGTGAAGTCGACCGCTCTTGTCATCCTTCTTAACGAAGCTACCACCTCTCTTGCGAATGACGAGGACGATGGATCGAGCAAGCAAGGGCTTCTCCTTCCTCTTCGCCATTAGGTACGTCGGCTGAAAATCGGTGACGAGCTCTCGGAATCTTCTGTTGCCAACTTGTGTGTTTGTGCCCCCACCCCTGCCCAGCAAGACATCGTTTGAGTTGAGCTCAGATATGCTATTGCACACGGGCCTGGTACCCTCCTTGACGATTGGTTTCATCGGAGGCTTGTGGACGTTGAAAGTGACCTCACTGGCCGATTCCGGAGGAGGAACATGAGTATTCCCGGTGAGGATTGACACTCCTGTGGTAATGCTGGGATCGTTTGGGTCGAGAGGGGCCGTCGTCTTGGCGGCCTTGCGATTCTTCTTTGGGAGGACAATCTGAGTTGTAGCTCCGTAGCCATCGTACGAGCCAGACGAATAAATCGCACGCGCATCCTGGTTAGGATCGTAGTCACGAAGGAGATACGCCGGGTCTTCCTCGTCTCGACTGTAACTGGGCGTGGCATAAGGCCCACCGGGATCATGATAAGCAGCACCGCTGTCGTACCCGTACGGACGAGGTTGACCCGACGACGTATGAGTCGACTCATACGAGGCCGAAGGACCGATTGGAGGGCGACCGCCGTACTCATGCCCAGAGGGGCTGACGTAGTATGACCCCTCCTCGCCTGGCGCAGCGAAGCTACTGGTAGGAGTCTGCGGATAGCCCGGACCGCCACTCGGAGGGGGGCCGAATTCAGTGCTGTATCCCCAGGAAGACGAATTGACCATTTCGATGTAGGGGCCTTCGTACGCTGCCTCGTGGTGTGATGGTGTCCTTGGTGTTCTCGGAGTTGGCGGAATGCTGCCGCCGCCAGCTCCGCTGCCACTGCCTCTCCTACCTTCTCTATCACCAGCATAGTGCTGTTGACTGCTGCTGCGGATTGGAGAATGGGGAGGTCCACCGGGAGGCCCATACGAAGGGTGAGAAGAAGGGTAGCTGTAATCGCCTCGATCGGAACTGAAGGATCGGGACACCGTAGGACTTGGTTTGGATCTGGTTCGATAGGGGATGACATCGGTTGGGCTTGTCATGGCTCTACGGGCAGCAGCCGCACGGTTGTCTTCGCTGAAATTGCTCGGCCCCGAATCCGCCTGCTCCTTGGGATCAGGGCGCCTTACTGGGCTGGAAGGGGGGAGCTTGTAGTATCGGCCTAGCTGCCTATAGGGAAGGTGGACATTCTTGCCAGAGTCGCCACCATACCCAGGCTGTCCGAAGGAATCGCCGGGAGCCCAATATGGCGCACCACCGTACGAGGGATAGCTAGAATAATCGGGATAGCCCCATGGCGGCGCAGTGGCGGCTTTATCCCCGGTGGTAGGCCTCGAGGGAGAGCTATCCTTAGAGGATGAGCCTGTCTTGTCGACTTCGTCGCGTGATGATGAGGCAGAGACCGTGCTGGCAACCATCTTAATGCCAGCCGATCTGCCATTTCCACCATCTCCTTGCTCGGTGGCGACTTTGGACGTGTCGTGCTCCTCCTGCTGTGACTTGGGTGGGCTAACGATGTTGGCATCCGTTGCTGAGGTCTTTTGGCCACGAGGACCCGACCCTTTCGATGAAGACGTCGAGAGGGTCACGCCACCGTCAGTTTGTGTGGGTGTGGCCTGGTCCTTGTTGCTACTACTGCCGTCGCTGGCACTGCTCCCACCGCCACCACCGACAGTATCGGTATTTTGATCCCTCTTGGACGGCCTTGGAGCGTGAATTGGCTGCGTCGGCGATGCCTCTTCCCACGACGTGTTTGGCGTTGGCACGTTGAAGCGAGGAAGATGGGGAGGAGGGACAGCTCCAGAGCTTCTGGTCGCTCCAGGATGAGCGAAGTATCCCGGCGGCGGAGGAGGACCTCGGTGAGCATAGGGACCGAAGGGCCCTCCTGGAGGCGGCGGCCCGTAAGGTCCATATGATCCGTCTATGTATTGAGGACGTATTCATATTCCAAATCGATAATAGGAACGAATACAAGCGGAGAAAGAGCAAATGGTGAGATACTACCTACGATACTGTAGATTACAAGCAACGTTGCAGTCCAAGCAAACAATAAAAACAATATTGATTGGAAGCTGAAAATAA
>Ga0209713_10002861_pt1 | contig 10816 bp, 11 predicted proteins | sample ArcOceMetagenome_3_FD_187444 | JGI IMG/M metagenome (GOLD analysis project Ga0209713, IMG submission 187444) | Marine eukaryotic phytoplankton communities from Arctic Ocean - Arctic Ocean- Svalbard ARC20M Metagenome (SPAdes) (version 2) | ecosystem: Environmental > Aquatic > Marine > Oceanic...
TGCTAGATTGGATACGATAAGACTGTTTCCGACAGAGAGGTCTTCGCTCAAAATGGTACTTCCTAGAACATCTAAATTGCAATGTACCGTGACGTTACTTCCAAATGTTGCTAGATTCGATACGAGAAGACTGTTTCCGACAGAGAGGTCTTCGCTCAAAATGGTACTTCCTAGAACATCTAAATTGCAATGTACCGTGACGTTACTTCCAAAGGTTGCTAGATTGGATACGTTGAGATTGTTTCCGACTGAGAGGTCTTGGCTCACGGTTATACTTCCTAGAACATCTAAATTACAATGTACCGTGACGTTACTACTAAAGGTTGCTAGATTCGATACGAGAAGACTGTTTCCGACAGAGAGGTCTTCGCTCAAAATGGTACTTCCTAGAACATCTAAATTGCAATGTACCGTGACGTTACTTCCAAAGGTTGCTAGATTCGATACGAGAAGACTGTTTCCGACAGAGAGGTCTTCGCTCAAAATGGTACTTCCTAGAACATCTAAATTGCAATGTACTATAACGTTACTTCCAAAGGTTGCTAGATTCGATACGAGAAGACTGTTTCCGACAGAGAGGTCTTGGCTCAAAATGGTACTTCCTAGAACATCTAAATTGCAATGTACCGTGACGTTACTACTAAAGGTTGCTAGATTGGATACGTTGAGATTGTTTCCGACAGAGAGGTCTTCGCTCAAAATGGTACATCCTACAACATCCAAATTGCAATGTACCGTAACGTTACTTCCAAATGTTGCTAGATTCGATACGATAAGACTGTTTCCGACTGAGAGGTCTTCGCTCAAAATGGTTCTTCCTAGAACATCTAAATTGCAATGTACCGCGACGTTACTATCAAAGGTTGCTAGATTGGATACGTTGAGATTGTTTCCGACTGAAAGGTCCTGGCTCACGGTTATACATCCTAGAACATCTAAATTGCAATGTACCGAGACGTTACTATCAAAGGTTGCTAGATTGGATACGTTGAGATTGTTTCCGACTGAAAGGTCTTGGCTCACGGTTGTACTTCCTATAACATCTAAATTGCAATGTACCGTGACGTTGCTGTCAAAGGTTGCTAGATTCGATACGATAAGACTGTTTCCGACAGAAAGGTCGTCTCTCGCGGTTGTACTTCCTATAACATCTAAATTGCAATGTACCGTGACGTTGCTGTCAAAGGTTGCTAGATTCGATACGATAAGACTGTTTCCGACAGAAAGGTCTTGGCTCGCGGTTGTACTTCCTATAACATCTAAATTGCAATGTACCGTGACGTTACTACCAAAGGTTGCTAGATTCGATACGATAAGACTGTTTCCGACCGAAAGGTCTTCTCTTAAAATGGTACCTTTTTCAACCTCTAACTCATACAATATTCCAAGTCTGGTTATAAACGGCTGATTTGATCTGGTGACTAAAATTGGAGAATCTCCAATTTCCACATTCTCCAAAAACATATTATTAATAACCGTCTCATTGCTTGTTATTCGTATTGAAGAAACAACGTTTGATCCTGTTCCAATTAACAAATTTGTATCATTATCGACACGCAATAGGGTATCGTTTCGTTGAGAATCCGTAAAATAATATCCATCGGTAAGTGCTGTTTGTAAAAATCCTGGCATAATTAATTAAAAAGATTTTTTATTTCTTTATTTAAAAAAATATAAAATATAAGATATCAATTATTCTAATTATGAATCTATCAGATGGTAAAAACCCTGTTGAAACCATTTCTGTAATTGGATGCTTTAAGAACAGTCAGATATATTTAGAATCATTCTTTTTTAACATGATGAATCAATGCGAAGAACACTATTCTTGCAAATTCGTATATTATTTCATTGAAAATAATTCAAAAGATGATACTTTTGCCGTATTAAAAGAATTCGTATCTACCAAAACATCCGACAGCAAAGTGTTCAAATTTAATGTGGAAGAGGATTATGTAAATAAAGGAAAAGGCATTACATACGATCGTATCGGAAGTATATTGAAAGTCAGGAATTTATTATTGGACAAAATATCACCCATCAATAGCACTTGGTCCATATTAATTGATAGTGACATCTATTTCAATAAAGACATATTGCAAAGAATGTTCAATATTGAACCAATGAATAATAATATAGGTATGATGTCACCTTATACCCAACAAATGTTTTTGAAGGGTGTTCATTTGCCCAAAAACGAAGAAAACAAATTATTGAACCATTACTTTGATACATACGCATATACAGACACCAATGGACACTCTCATTACCCAAAGTGTGCTTTCATGAAATGCAATGTGTGTAATAATTCAAAGACGAGTTCAAATAAAATAGACGAATCGAATCATATAGTCGATGTGAATTCATGTTTTGGAGGATTTGTACTCATCGACAATGACCTATTTAACTCGTACGATATACGATGGGATACTATTACATACAATCAAGATACCGAATGTTTATGCGAACACGTACTATTTTGTTATCAAATTAAAAGAATTGCGAAGAAAAGAATCGTTGTGCTGCAAAATCTGGATAATGTGTTTCGTATATAAAACTACTTAAAATTGAATATATTTATATATGATATCGTATGAATCCATATAGTATTTTGGGCATATCAAATGATTCGAGTAAGGATGATATTAAAAAGGCGTATCGAAAGCTTGCCATGAAATATCATCCAGATAAAGGTGGTGACCCTAAAAAGTTTCAAGAAATTAATAACGCATATGAAGAATTAACATCGGAGAAAAAGAGTGATATGGGACAGGGGTTTCCGTTTGGTTTTGGTCAAAGTTCAGGACCTTCGGGACCTGATATATTCGAAACTTTTTTTGGACATACTAGACAACAACATAGACAACAACAAAAGAAAACAATTAAAAAGCAAATTAAGATATCTATGGAAGAGGCGTATAATGGTGTGAAGAAAACGTTGAATATTAAAACTGAACACGATTGTGATTGTAGGGTCAAATGTGTGAAGTGTAAAGGTACAGGGTTCGTTACTGTACAGATTAAGCAAAACGTTGGGCACGGTTTTTTGGTTCAAACTGTGAGATCACACTGTAATGAATGTAAAGATGGTTACAAACAGAATTCGTCCAAATGCGATAAATGCAATAATACGGGTAAAACACACGTCGAAAAGAAAATAGAAATTAACATCGATAAAGGTGTGGAGACAGGAAAATCATATTTGCGCGATAACGTTATAGACGATGCTGTGCTCATGTTTATCATATTTATAGAACTCGAACCTAACTTTGAAATCGTTCAAAATAATATTATATTCAGGCAAAAGATTGCTTTCGTCGATACTATATTTGGTACAACACTCGTATTAAAACATCCATCGGGTCAGACTATAAATGTGAATACACGGGGATTTTCGAATATATTAACCGAGTCCAACCCACACATCATTCATGGAAAAGGAATGACACCGAAACACAATTACGTAGTTCATTTTAAGATCGATTACCCAAGAATTAAGACAGATGACAAGTTGAAGGACATTATCCGATTAAATTTTAATGAGCTAGTAAACTAAATGAGTCATCACCTTTTCATACATCCCCAAAAGGATTTGAGAGACATGTTAATATATTCCTCTGTACTGCGAAAAATTCGTTCGGAGATTTCTGAAGACATACCCATCCATTATTTTATCCTCCACAAACATGTTGTTCATGTACCGTTCTTATTCAAAGATTTGAAAAATATTCAATTTGTTGAAATGGACAGTTTGAATCCAAAGACTCTCAAATTGTTTATCACTTTTTCCAAAAAGTATAGTACGTCTACGAAACATTGTTTTGGAGAAATAGATATCTTTCGAAATGATAGTAAAAAGGACGCTCATCTTTCGATGACTCACGACCATGACCTTTCAATTTATGATATCACCGATAAGATGATATTCGATAACTTCAGATACTTCCCACAAGTTGCGACAAAGGACAATTCAAAATTTATAAAGAAGTTCTCGAACACCATCAACATCATATCATCCATTTCAAGCACAGAAGCTATGAATTTAACAAAAAATAAAGTTTGGGTCGATTTTTCGAAAATGTTCCCAGCTGAAGACGCGTTCTTTCATGATTCATATACTTTGTTCAACCATGCAAATTCAATCCATTCACTTGGAAATTCAGCATTGACCGTATTCTTGATGTTTTTGAAATACCATAATATGATAAACGTAAAAGATATTCATTTATTTAATGAAGAGGAAACGGTTCTATTATATCAAGACATATGGACAGAAATCAATTGAATATAAGTTCCTCTTCATCGATTGGATTATTGTTTATTTTTGATTCGTTAATCCGTATCTCGTCCCTTAATTGTTTATGGGTTGCAAAGTTTTGGTCTATGTTTGAGTCCAATAACGACTTTTGTTGTTTCATTTTTTTCAGAATATCATTTATATACTTCTTATTCTTTGTATTTTGTGTTGAATTTTGGTTGATCTTACCGATTAAGAACTTCATACTGTGTGAATGACTTGTAATGATCAAGTTTTTATCTCTTTTGAACTGAACAATCAGCCTCCATAAGGTTATCAAATACACCACAATCGCAAAAAACATGATATATATAACATCCATTCGAATCTTAATATATTCATACAAAAAAGATATAAGTATATCGGTCTGTTGGTATCATATATAATGTGACGCATGGAATTATATATGATGTGTATCAGTTTTTTATAATCATTATTTATATAAAATGCATCATTCCTCTATATTATGTTTTATGCTTGTTATAATTGCAATACAACTTTTATACATTTATAAAAACAGGATAATAGATCATTACGAATCCGAACCCGAATCGAAAAACGATTTGACTGTTAGGACTGAAAAAAACCTGGCGAAACTTGAAACATATACATCCAGTTTGATCAATTTAAAAGATAAACTCATACATAAAACACGATTAGTTTTGGAACGTAAAAACATAGAGGATAGTCTTGAGCACATAAATCACGTGCGTGAAGAAATGTAAGTAGATAAAGTATAGTTATGTGAAAAGTTTGCCTTTCCATTGATAACAATTGAATAAGGTCATTGTTGTGTAAAAATAGTACATGTAGTACAGGAAATGGAAACACATTTGAATGAGCGATAGTTGTTTTATCATGTATGTTTTGGATAGAACATAGCCTCGACTCCTGTAATAGTTGCGCACACCGACACCGCTGATCACCGCGAACCTTGAATAGCCGTGATATACTGAAATCAATTCAGCAACTTTCAGGAGGGATTTTCCAAAACCTTTATGTTGAATTGTATCTTTTTTACGAAGTTCCTTCACCGGAACCATGGTCGAATACACGTGTAGTTCTCGAATCAAAGAGCAATGATCGATTTCGTCTAGATGAGGTTGTTGTAAATTAGGAAGTCTTAGACGACAAAAGCCGTATAAGTCTTTTTCGTCGTGACTTACATAACTAATGAAGTATTCCCAAGCTCCAGAAGAATAAAACTTATTAATTTTGAGTTTAAAATCAGGATCAATATGATTTGATTTTACAGAACGACAACGAATGCATTTACACACATCTTGCATTTGTTTTAATAAGAGCTGGCGCATATGTGGAACCGAGCACCCGCCCAAAATGTATTCGTCGTTGATATCGCGAACAATACGAATCAAACGAATTCGGTTATGAACCTTTTTCTTCATTTCAATTAATACATCGAACAATTGATCATTTGAATAGGGTACATATTTGCCTTTATTAAACCACTCTTGTAAAACACTCCATGGCACCACAGATGTAGGATACACTTTCCACTGATCAACTTGCAGACGACTGTCGTTCAACATTATATCAAACATCTCGGAATCTTTTTCGGGTGTGGCGCCAGGCAACATTGGCATTAAATGCACATCTACTTTGAATCCATTGTTTAGTAATAGTTCAATCGCTTCCATTGAGGTCTCGATCGTATGACCTCTGTTTATTTTTTTTAGGAGCTTGTTATCGGTATGTTGTACCCCCATTTGAACACGGGTTACATTATACCTTCGAAACAATTGTAATTCTTCTAGATTTACTGTGTCAGGACGTGTTTCAATAGTCAATCCGATAATATGAATGTCTGCGTTTTCGTTCAATTGTATTTCTTCTTCGAGAGTTAATGGCTCCCTCGGGTCTTGTTTATATGAGTTTGCAGCATAATATCCGTCACGGATAAATTCAAGTTGATATTCTCGCGGATATTCCGACCAAGTTCCTCCACTGATTTCAAACTCGATTTTGTCCAATGGGTGTCCCATAGATTCATACTGGGCCAATCGGGTGTGGAACTGGGCAACACACTCGAACCCACAATCGTTGGCTCGCGCTACTCCAGGTTCTTTCATCAAATAACTGCGTGGCTGTCCGGGTTCCGAGGGACAGTAATAACAATTGTGTTTGCATGAAAAGCTTTGAGTTTGTTTTTCACCATTCGAATCCGTATATGTTGGATACGCACTAGTGAATACGCATACATTTAAAATACCATACTGACTTCTCCCAGCCTTTTTTATCAGCTCTCGGGGCGCACTCACATTCTTGTTCTCCTTTAAATACACATGACGAATCATATTTTTGCTCGCATTGTATTTATATTTTCTACGGAATGAGAGCGAGTATTTGTTCCAATTCGATACATCATGATTCTCACTCATAAATAGTTTAATATCATCATATTGTTGTTCATTGACGATACAGTTGTCTTCAATGTCGATCATATTCTGATTTCAAAATATCTTATATTTAACATTTTATATCAATTTTTAAAGCTGTGAAGATTATTGTTGTCTATCGTCAAGTGAATGTTTATGCTTTTTGAGTCGTATCTGTGGTTGAATTAAAAATCATCACAGATTTTTCATTCACCAGATCTTCTGAAAAGTTCTTCATAATTGCGGCAATACGTCCAAACTCATTTCTTAATTCCGAGATTGATGCATAGTCATCATATATGATTATTAAAGATGTTTGGAGAGTGTTAAACTTTGCTCCAAATGTTGCAATATTTATGTCCACTTTGGTATGCTGAAACGATAATTTTTCTTCATCCACAATCGATGGGCAATATTCTGTGGAGGTACTCTGTATGGCTGAGCATTTTCCTTCGAATGTGTTTGACAATTTTACATCTAAATCATTTACGATTTCATCAATAAGAACTATGATGGTTTCTCTTTTATTCTTTATTTGTTCAATTCGTACGTAGTAATCTCTCGTCAAATTGACAAGATAGTTCGACATTTCAATCGCAGACAATGCTGTCAAGTCGGATATTTTAGTGAATTCAACTTGATTCGTTTTCCCATGAGAAGGCAAACTTACAGAAGAAGCCTGTGATTTGGTTTCATATGATACATCAAACATATCCATTAAGAAAGATTTCGTATCCTTTAATGTCATAATAAAATTTTTTTTTGTCACCTCAAAATCACTTTCAAAACAGGGTAAGTCACAATTCGGTGATTGAAATCGTTCATATATTTTACAATTAAAAAATACTATAAGTGTTATGAACATAATAAAAACCAAAATTCGATAATCTTTCATTTTTAATGAAACATATAATATTTTTGCGAATCAATCGTCTATGATGTCGTCGCGAAACAATCGCGGTGCTAGTTTCGGAACCTTCGTCTTTTTCTTAACACCACCAACGTTTTTGTCATACAATTCTCTGTTTTCACGATATTCTTTCACATTTTTCCATACATCGCTCAACTGGTTGATCAAATCACCGAATAACACTTTATCGCGATACACCCTCCGAAGGAAATAATCTTTGATCCCATAATAATATACGTTTTTGTATTGGGTACTATCGAACTCGAGGTTATCGAGCTCTCCATACACATATTTAGAGCTTTCAATCTCATAAACGACACCTTTGTACATGCAGTTTTCATCCTTGTTCATATCATTCCTTGAGTTGAATTCGACAATATAACATTCCAGGTAATCACACTCTTCCAAATCACACACTTCCAATTGACCCTGGATCTGCATATAATACTGTTCGGGAATCTCTTCGTTCTTTTTACGGCGATATGGGCACTTGATTTCTAACATGATACCCATATCACTGATACCATCTGGAGATGCGCCGATAAACGACAATTCAGGATGCTTTATCAATCCGAACTCGGTGACATTCACACCCATTATTTTTTTGTAAAACATGTTGGCAACCTCTTCGTATCGAATTCCCCATTTGAGTGGCGGGCAGTTGCTATCGAATTCTTTGACGTCATACCCACATTTCGATCTATAAAAATCTTTGCTCGTTCCAAACTTTCCTTTACCGACCGCCAAAGCGAAGTCAGACGCGGTGATTAGATTGTTTCGAATAGAATACCAATTTTCACTTCGTTGTTCAATTACAGGCATCTGTTCAATCAACTCTTTTTGTTCCAGGTATTCGCGAATCTTTTCGATACGTTGTTCCACCCGTTTTTCTGATATTTTCATGTACCCTTTGGAGTAGAACTTGGACATTTTGTTCAACATTTCTTTAATAGACCCTTTTTCACGTAATACTTTTGACACAATATTATCGATTATAAAAACATCCATTTAATATGAATTTAACAGTTAGTATAATAATACAAGTTGATTTTAAATCAATATATAGTTATTCTTTTCTAGAAGTTGACCGAATAAAATTCAGTTTTTAAATACAATGAAAACATTGTAATTCATGAAGTAATTCAAACGCTTCCTAAAATTCTATTCACGTAATAACTTTACGATTGCTTCGTCAGTAAATTTGTATTCGAAATCCGGTTGGTCTAGCCTACCATCACGAATGATATTGTATTTTCCGGTTTTGATATTCAAATCATATATATTGAAATTTGTTGTCAAATCAAAATTTTTCGTACGTGTTGCCAAGTTGAGACTAATACTACCTGTCGAACCACTGACGATGCGGTGAAAAATACCTGCAGGCCACACAACCATAGCTGGTTGATTATAATACAATTTGTTGTTTTTGTATACTTTTTCAGGGGTAACTATAAAAGACTCTTTCCTTTTTTCCCTTGGACAATAAATATCAATGAAACGTTCTCCTTGAAGAACAATCAAATTATCATCCTGTCCAGGATGCATATACCAAGGACGTTTTACAGATTCACAAGGACCTGGGGATACACCATTCGCTTTATGAATTACGCGGTCGATCCCATCGATACGAGGAATATCCGAAGACACAACTTCGTCAAAACAAACTCCTGCTGTTCTCCTCAAAGTTCGTAGCGGGATTATTCTGTACATGTTTTGTTAATAGGAACTATGGAATCTATTTTTAAGTCAAATTTATTATGCGCAATCCTATCTCATAATTTTCATTATTTGTGAATATTTCAAAAAAAAGTTTATTTATCAATCATCGATGTATGGTAAATAGATTTATGATACTGATGATAAGAACCATTTATATATATAAACAAACAGTATTACTATATATTATATATGAGCTTGCATTTATATTACAAAAACGAGGTCGACATATGTGTCGGAATCGACGAAGCTGGGCGTGGTTGTATGATTGGTCCCGTATTTGCTGCCGCGGTCATATGGAACCCGGGAGTCGATGCAACGAATATTAAAGATTCAAAAAAGATTTCAAGAAAGAATCGCCACATTTTGAGGAAATATATTGAAGCCAATGCAATTGCGTACGGTGTGGGTATGGCTACGCATGAAGAGATTGATGAGATGAACATTTTGAATGCGACTTATCTAGCTATGCATCGTGCTTTAGATGCGATAAAAAATGCAGAGTATGATCGGCTTTTAGTAGATGGACAGTCATTTAAACCGTATAAATGCAATGTTCATGATTGTATCATTGGTGGTGATAATATATATGTGTGTATCGCAGCCGCGAGTATACTCGCAAAAGAACATCACGACGAGTGGATACTGACGAATTACGGAGAGGATGTAAAATATGATTTAATTCATAATCGGGGTTACGGTACGAAAAAACATCTACAAGGAATCATGGAGCACGGTATTACAGAACATCATCGAAAATCATTTTGTAAGAAATATTCAAGCTGACCACGAAACAGAGAGTATGCGTGAATTTACGACGATTTAAATTCACCGAATGATTCAATTGAAATCAGAGATGTAAATAACTCAGGGAATATGGGTATAAATCCTAATATAACCTTTACCTAGATTGTCGATAGGCGTGAAGTCCGTTGCCGCTTCAACTCTAGTATCTGATGTGTTGTAATAAGATGACCCGCCACCACCACCACCACCGTGACCACTGCCATTAATACCTCCACCACCACCACCATACCAACCACCACCACCACCACCACCAGCATAGTCATTACCACCAATTCCACCGTTTCCACCGTTTCCGATACCTTCTCCACCAAGAATATCAGAAGTTTTTTCAGTTCCAGCTCGACCACCTACATATTGTATACCAGCAACGCCCGATTTTCTTCCAGAACCAGCAGCACCACCCGCAGTGGTCGTGCCTTTTTGTCCATTTCCAGACCCAGAACCGTTCGTACCATTGAAAACATCCGGTATTCCTCCCGCACCCCCATTGCCAGTATCGGCAGCACCACCTCCACCACCAGCAATGACCATCCATGTTTCTGTAGATGCTCTGAAGCCGGTTCAACCACCTCCACCCCCACCATGTCTAGATTTACTGCCGTTTGAAGAATTCGTATTCTTTTCTCCTGGCCCACCAACCACAATGTTATATTCGACTCCACCAATAACGTCAACGTTGACACAGAGGTA
>Ga0209713_10002862_pt1 | contig 10815 bp, 12 predicted proteins | sample ArcOceMetagenome_3_FD_187444 | JGI IMG/M metagenome (GOLD analysis project Ga0209713, IMG submission 187444) | Marine eukaryotic phytoplankton communities from Arctic Ocean - Arctic Ocean- Svalbard ARC20M Metagenome (SPAdes) (version 2) | ecosystem: Environmental > Aquatic > Marine > Oceanic...
CCGTGCTCGTCCACACTGGCACTTCGCACCTTCAAAAGAAACACAGGCCCTGTGAGCGACTTGCATAAGGGAAAGGGGACAAGGGAGGTAAGGGATCATTTTCAGTATTCAAGGGGTTCAAGAGAGCGAGGGTAATAGCTCATCCGCACATGCAACCTTTGTGGTTTTTATTTAAAACAAAATTCAGGCCAGATAGCGCAGCGCCCGCATCTGTAGCCTCCGAATGCGTAATCGGAGCACTGCCAAAGCCCCTGCGTGCCATGTCCGAAGACTCACTGAGACTCACTCACTCACTCATGATTCACATCTACGCAAGGACGCTCTATTCCTCACTCCTTCGCGCCGTTTGCGTGTCGCGATATGTGGGCTTGCTGCAGAGTAGGCGATAGTGTAGGCGAGGGTTAACAACCGTTTATCATTCGTATTCAATGGATACTGTAGAGGGCGTTTGCAAGTAAACCATAGTGTTTGAACAGCGTTTACCAATCTGCTATCGTAATCCGGCATGTGATTGATTAGTACGCATCGATGTGCGCAGATGCTGTACGTACAGATGCTGTTCCACGAACACGCCGCTGTAGCGCAGAATGTCCTGGGGAATGATCATAGCACCGTCGTGGTGCGCCCCGGCGATGACGCGCGCCTCGTACCTGAGGCCGCACGCCAAGGCAATGTGCATAAAGCACAACGACAGAGCGCCCTTGCTGTTGAGGAACTCCAGCACGGCGGTGCCCTTCTCGCACGCAACCAGGTTGGCCAGGGCAGCGCCGTGCGGGGCAACCACAGCGGAGGCAAAGTAGAACAAGCTGAGCTGATCCATGAGCGTCTGGTTTTCGCGTTGCTCCTCCACGGCGCAGCCCACGGGAGCGGCGGCTTGCCTGACGGCCTCAACGAGAGCGGCGTGGTTGCGCACAACCCGTGCTTGCCGCGCGTGCCCCCCTTTCAAGCCTTGGCTTGCGCGATCAATGACGACAACAGAGCACGGCTTGGTTGGTGAGGGCATTGACAGCAGGGAGCTGCTGGCAGCGGCCAGCCGGCCCCGAAACAGACTCTGAAAACTCCGCATGAGCAGGGGAGTCTGGACAAAACACGTCTCTGGCTCCGGGACGTAGACAATGCGAGCGCGTTGAATGCCAAACACCACGCGCCTCGCCTCCACCCCGAACACCTCCAGCAGCGGGAGCTGAAACGACTCCCATAACCCCGACGGCATCTTGTATTGCTGCCCCCCCCCCTGCTTTGCTGTCTCGAGGCGTCCCACGTGCAAGACGGTCTCAGGGTGAGATGCCAGCAAGGCAGCGACCATTGGCAGCCGAGACAGACCTTCAATCAGAAAGTGGTACAGCCCCAGGTGCCGATGCGACACCGTGACCAAGCTGTCGTGCTCCTGAGTTTCCCCCCCGCCCGCGGGCACTCGAAACTTGACCGGCGATAGGGTGGCCCAGCTTTCCAGCTTGCATCCTTTCAGATAGAAGGAGCACCCCCGGCACTGGTCCGCGCCGTGCGTGAAAATGTCGCCCCAGGCACTCACAGTCGCGTTGCGAAAGATTGCCACCGACGCATTGGCGCCTTCCTGTCGCACAACCAGTCGAGCTCGGAGAGGTACGCCTCCGATCTGCTGCAGGCCCCAGTCTGGCTGCGCCCGGCCGCGGGCAAGGATCTGCTCGGCGGCGTGCTGCCAGCCTTGGCCGCGCTCCTGTCCGTAATCGCCTTGGAGGTCCGTCACCGGCACAACCGTCACATTGAAGGCCGCGAGAGCTCGCATGCTGTGCAGGTGCAGGAGGCGCATGTGATGTCGCAAGTCGGCAGACAGGCGCTTGTCGCTGCTGACTACAATCTTCATGTCGTTCCAGCCGTTTGTTGCGTTGTCTATTGTGTTGTAGTCCTGGTCGTCTGCCGGCCTTTTTCTCGCTGGGTGCTTTGGTAAGGCGCTCACTGTGACTGGGGCAGCGAAAGACACCCCGCCCTTCCTTCCACTCGTGAACCAGCTTCGATCGGAAACACGCGCCGCGGCTGGAGCTTGGAGCTGCCGGAGTGGGCTGCCCTGAATGCTGGCCTGAACGGCAAGAAGCGTCGCCGCCACCGAGACGAGGGAGAAAGCAATGCTGAGCTTTACCAGCGACGCAACCGAGTTGGGCGGGGGGTGCCCGTGCGTCGCAGACAGCGACGCGGCCGCGGCGCCTCGATCAACAGCACGTCTCCGGGGCTCCTCCCCGCCAGAGTCGGAGTCGTCGCCCTGAATGAGGCGCCGCACCTGCACCTGCCTCCTGCTCATGGCGCTGCCCTCAGTGCATGCAGAAGGACCCGTGAGGGTGCCGTGCCGGGATTCGAAAGTACACCGAGTTTCTGAGTTACCCGTACTTGAATACTCCGTCATCACTACCACAAGTTAAAGTTGGGGTACTATTCCGCTAAGTCAACACCAAAAAAAAAAAGGTGCCCCCCATTGATACTAACCCCACGCGTGGCCTTCCCCACATCGAGCCGCCCAGCTCTGCGCGCACTGGCGCGCTGGGCGTGCACTCCCAGAGTACTCTACCACGCGCTCCGGACGGGTATGGGCGGGGCTTGCTCGTCGGGGAAGGGGGCGCCAGTCCGCGCGGGCGTCTGCGAGGAGGTGGCCGAGGGCAAGACACCAGGACAGGTACTGCTGCCGTTGTGCACCGCGCGGTGGGTCCCAGTGTGCTGCCGCAGCCTGTCCGCGTGGTCTTGAGCACTGCCGTCGCTGACTCACCGGGCCATGCTGGGGCCCAGAGTACTGCCACATTTATCGCCGACAGCGAGCTCTCCCTGAGCGAAACCCGCTTCACGACGCAAGACCTCGCGGCCATACACGGATCGATCTCGGTTCGGTGCCTCGTGCTCCTCTCTGTCTGCACCCTGCGCGGGAGCGGGACCTCGGTCCCGGTGACACGTTCGGATTGCTAGGGTCAGCCTGAACCGCCGCCATTCCCGACGTGCCACTCCTCGTCCCCCCCACACGCAGCACACCAATGTCAGTGCGCGCGCACTGAACGCTGGAGGGTTCCCCATGAGCTTGTGCTGCCTCTGCCCTGAAGCAGGACCCTGCCGCTGTCTTTTGGCAGGTGACCTGCAGCCGCACCAACTCTCGTGACAACAAGCATCGGAACGCGCTGTGCCGAACGGGCTCTTCTGCCGCTGTTTCATCCTCAGATGATGACCCAGAGCTTGATGCGGCAGTCCCCAAACTCCCAGGGGTGAGTCGTGTGTGTACTTGAACGGGGGGGGGCATGACCGTGCAGCGCTGATACACACATGCGCGAGGCTTCAAAAATACTTGGAACCTCGGATTGTGTCAGCGCGGGAGAGGGAGAGGGTGAGGCTTCGCGGCCAGGAGTTGCAATGCACGGCGCGTAGCGATGCACGGCGCGTAACGCAGCGTGCATGGCGCGTAAAACTAAATTCACCTGCAGGTTGCTAGGCGCCACTCGCTGCTTGAGCAGCAACTTGCGGAGGAGTTCGAGTGCGCTCGGCAGACTGGTGCCGTCGTTGAGACGGGCAACGACAGGTGTGCAGCCAGGGGCAAACTGTGGGCTAGAACATGGGGGTCAAAACAAGGGGGGGGGGAGGGTCTGCATGTTTAGAATCCGTCCTGGGTCAGGAAAGTCTGCTCGATGGAGCTCCTACAGTACATCCCTAACAGGATGAGTACACAGGTCGGCCATACCCATGGGATCGCCAGTCTTCCGATCGCACTCGACCGGTTCATTTGGTGCGAACTCATCTTTTCCCGTTTTCTTACAGACAGAAGATGATATGGCAGACTGCACCCATGCGCAAACGCAAGGCAACGTGCAATTGCCATATGCATTCTGACTCTCACGAAATCATGCAGTGTATACGACCCAACCTTTCGGATTGCAGCGCTCAGCGAGCGACAGCACCTTGTCGAGAAAAAGCATGACATCAGTTGCAAGCAGCTCCAGTGCCAGGGCCAGGAGAACAAGCAGCGCCAGTGCCAGTTCCAGGCGGGTGTCAATGTCAGAAGAACTTGAACAGTCGGACGAATGCTTGTCAGAAACTGAAGAAAGGAGGCCTCCGCAGCGAGTGATGAAAAGCAGCCGGCGATTGAGCGCACTGCAGCCGCTGCCTCCCCACTCACCAAAATATCCGGGAAGTACAAAAGACACGCTGGAGCCCATCCAAGTCGCGCCTGCAACCACAGAAACGAAGAAGAAGAAGAAGACTAAAAAGGGGGTCAAACGCGAAAAGAAAGAAAGGAAAGAAGACGAGGAGACGAGCCAACGCGAAAAAATAGAAACGAAAACAGACGAGGAGGCGAGCCAGGACTCATTCAAACGAGTGTGTCCTTGATGGCGCGAATTTAGTGTCGTTCCCGAATTTGCGTGTTGAATACCGTGCACGCAATCAAAGGCAGGCAACATGCACCACGGAGTATACTCGGTCTGCTTCAGTAATGAAGAATAATTCTAATAACTAATAACTAATAACTAATTAATAAAAACATATGTAATGACGAATTATTCCTGTCTGTCTAACTGAGTGAGATCTGATCAGGCGAGGTGGTACAAAGGCCAAAATGAATGTTAGTACGGAAAAAATTCATTTCTTTACTCAACACATTCATTCGGTCCACAAATGGGAAATGAATGTACGGTATTATTTTCAGTCAACTCAGGTACAATGATATGCTTTATGCAAATTCCGCTTTCCTGCCGACTTTTTGGATTGGGGTTGCGTTTTGGAAATTTTAATTTGACTTCTGTACGGGGTTTAGGTTCAATTTAGTACCGCGCATTCATTTCCCATTTTTAAACCGGATGAATGCGTCGAGTAAAGAAATGAATGTTTTTCGTACAAACATTCATTTTGGCTTTTGTACCACCTCGCCTGAATACGTCTCTGAGTGCTCCTCAACCGACACCGCGCGAGGGATGAACAGGGGGAATGGTGGATGGTGGATGGTGGAACGGACAACGGACGGGAGGAGCGAGTTCTTTTATTGCGGTCTGCTCTTGTTAGCGACAAGCATCTGTCATTGCAACTGTCACCCCCTTCGCCTCGTCTGCACTTTCTAACAAGGACGTGGAAGAGTCTCCCTCTCCGCCTCTCAATCTCGTCCCCGCCTGCCCGCTCGTGAGTGTCTTTGTGTGTGTGTGTGTGTGTGTGTGTGTGTGTGTGTGTTTGTGTGTGTTTGTGTACATGTCAATATGTCTTTCTCTGCGCCGGTCTTCTCTTGTGCACACACTAAAGTATACGCTTTCGGCGCACTGCCGCCTATCGTAATGAACCGATGTGTATGGGTGCTTTCGCGCGTCGCAGATGCGTTGGTATTCTCATTCAACCGCTATTCATGTATTCTGATCCTGCACCATGACCGCAGACTGTTGCAGCACATGGAGATACGCCAAGGTGGAAAACTCAATGGGCATCTCGCCGATGTTTGAGGGCTTCTTGCTCCTGCGCAGATTTTCCGTCAAAAACCGGACATTCAACACACATTCGCATTCCGCACATGTTCTTGCGGTTCGGATGACCGAGGTGCAACATTACAAGAGACAGGCACACACTGAGACCTCTTCTTGCTCTGTCTCCATCTTCTCCAGGTCGCGCAGGAATGTAAGAATGTTGAAATCTCCCTGGTTCGGAGTATCACAGCTCAGACCATTTTTGCATGCACAAAACGCGCACACGCACGTGAATACGGACAGAGATCGACGTGTTCGCTGTAGCACTCACCCCACGGTCATATTTTTGCAGTATCAACGCCAAGGCACTCGGGTTCACGAGGTGTGATAGCTGTGTCTTCTCCAGCCCCTGTTTGGAGTTTGGGGTTGAAGATTTGATTTTTGGGGTTTGGGGTTCAGGGTTCAGAGTTTAGGTGCGATAGCTGCGTCTTCTCTGGCCCCGGTACAGACATTAGTATTGCGCAGTCGGTAGGAGCCTTCAATTTTTAGTCTTGATGCATACTACGACATATTCGTATCAGAGATGGCATGTGATTATTCGCGACACAAGTGTCGCTATTGGTTAAAATTGGCAAAAGCGGAGAATAAAATTGGGGTTGCTTGGGTTTGTTTTAAAATTTCTCTCACCTGCTGGAACTGGGCACGCGACACGCAACCAGGGAATGCCGTGTAGTTGTGTGGGGTGGTCCCGTGTCGTGTTCTTTCCGTTCGGTCAAAGTCTGCAAAGAATGACTGCAACGCGAGAGGATTACGTGAAACAGGGAAAACATAAGTGCTCGTCCGTAGCAGTTTCTTCCTGTGCACGTGCAATGAGGAGCACCAGCTACGTTGTGGAAGGCATGATAGGAGAAGGAGGAATACTTACTCGGATAATAAGGCGTTTGTGGCGTACAAGTTCCGCGACCCTGCCAAGAGCTACCGTGTCAATACGCAATATCCCCCAGAGGGGGCGGGGAGAAAGAGCAAGCGTGCGAGCGAAATGGTGGAATTTCACTTTCTCATGACGCCATTGACGGTTCGCTCCTCATCTTCTGACATGATGTGCACGGCTAGAGGTGACGTTTGTGTGTCGTCCCTGCGGGTATTGCGTATGTTACTTCCTTTATTCAAACATAGACACATGAATACGCACATGCACACGTACACACCTGCACAAATAGAACTTAGAATATGCATGCACAATGCTATTACACAGACGCTTTCCCGTTCACCGGTGCTCATGCAGGATGCAATCATCCTGTGTCCACCTGACCTGGGCAGTGCGGCAACGCGCTCCGCAATATCGGGACCCATTGGCTGAAGATCGCTGCAAAATTCACGGTAGTTAAACCGAAACTCCGGACCAACCTTGACCTGATAGATGCGCTCCAGGGCTCCGAATTCGTCTGCAGTCAACTTGAAGACGCGCAGTTGGTCCATTTGCCGGCGAAAGTTGTTTGCAGTGATGCATCCCTCTGCATGCTTGTCCGTGAGCTTGAGGTGGTCTATCAGCAGGATGTTGAAGATCTTGAGCTTCTCCCGGATTCGCGCCAGAATGTCCTCACCTCGCAGCCGCTGCATCGAAGCGATGCGTGTTGGTGAGTGGCAGGCCATCGGCCCCATGGACTGAACGCCTAACAACTTCGTTGTCTTCCTCGCAAATTCCTCCGTCATTGGCAACAAGGCCGGCGCAATAGGACTCCGCTGTTGCCACAGGCCGCTGTCTTCCTGGAGTGAGGAGAACGAATTGAGAGAGCCGGGGCTCAGCATGGAATCGTCGCTTCGAATAGAACCGGTAAACGATGAACTCCGTCGCACTGGCGACGATGAACCGCCGCGAAGCGTTGCCGTTTTCGGTGGACAGCTGTCGGCTGCATGTGGGATGGCTCCTGTACGCGCACCCAGAAAAATCATGACTAGTCTGCAGCGAAGTCACGGCACGCGCGTGCGCGCCCGTCATCACGCATCAAAAATGAACAAGACCTGCACCACCAGGCTTGTCCAACGCAAGGTCTACAGCCCTGACGAACTCGCGGTATCGAATAAGGCCCAGACCATCGTCAAACACATCGCAGAGCAGGGCGACGTGTTCCTCCGTCAAACCAGCCAGGCCCTTGGCAAGGAAGTACACAGCCTCCTTGAACTGATATTTCGTCACACGCCGCACCCGCTTGCAGAACCGCCCAGGCATTTCGAAGTCTTCGAAGGCGTTTGCCACCTGGAGGGCCAGCGCACGGCGCGCGTCGAAAAAAAACTCAGGACGAGCGCGGAAGGATGAGCAGCTATGGAGCTGAGCGAAGAACGCAGCACTAGTCTGGAAGCATGCCGGACACAAGACTTTTTCAGCACTCACATCCACCCGCCGAGAGCGAAAGAACACTGCCAGCTCCGTCAGCAGCTGCTCTGCCTCTGGCGAGAACGCAATAACCGACGGCGCCGGCGAGTCCAGCGGGTTGCTGCTATAGTCGAAGTACGGGGCTGCTACTCCAGCCACGCCCCCGCCCACGGGCGGCGACTGGTGCTCCCACGGTCTCTGGTAAACCTCTGGCGACACAGAACGATCGAGCGCCCCCTTGTTGTCACGCAAGGTATGCACCTCGCGCAGAAACGCTGCCCACCATAGGTTGGCCTTCTGGTTGTCGAGGGCATACGACACGACGATGTCCTCTGCGGGCGTACACAGTTTGATCGCGCGTGCGGGGGTTGGGTCAGACTAGCCGCGGCACGCGCAACTTTGCGCGCGCACGCCGCGGCAGATGCAGCATGCGCGCCGGGACGCTGCGCACCTGTGGCAGCGGCCGAGCACGGGATGCGGGCTGCCGACAGGGCCTTCTGAAAGAGCTCGAGTTCCACGGTGCCCGTGCGGCGGGGGTCGTGCCGCTCGAGCTCCGTCTCGAGCCGGGAGAGCATCGCGGGCGAGAGCTGCAGGAGGACCGCCCTGGTCTCTGGACTCACGTTGCGCATGCCGAGAACCGCCGCAGACGAGCGGCTCAGGGGCGACAGGCTGTTCGCGTTCCGCCGGGTGCTGCCGGGCGACTGGAGCACGCCGAGCTCGGGCGGAGAGCCAGTGGCCAGGTCGCCTGCGCCGCGCGGGCGCGTGAGCCGGGCCGCGGGGAGCAGCGGTGGAAGGGCGCGCGCAGGACCACGGTGTGTGTGTGTGTGTATGTGCGTGTGCGCGCATGTGTGTGTGTGTGCACGTGTGTGTGTGTGTGTGTATGTGCGTGTGCGCGCATGTGTGTGTGTGTGTGCATGTGTGTGTGCGCGCGCGTGCATATCTGTGTGCGCGCACGGATGTGTGTGTGTGCGTGCGTAGGCCTGCACCCGCACCGCTGGGCGCAAACGACGGGTAGTGCAGGCGCCTCGGCCGCCGCGGCTTGAGGACGGACGACGTCTCGTGTGCGATGGTCGCCATTGCACCCAGCGCCCGCCCGCTGTCTCCCCCCTCACCCCGTGTGCGACGAGCCTCGCCCACTACTGGGCACTAATGGTCACAAGCAGGCCTGCCATAAAAAAAATCCATCACCAACTGCTCTCAGGTCCGTGACTGGTCCCATGCGCACTTGATGAGCACAACGGAAAAGCGAAATTCGCCGCACACGGCGGATCGCAGGCACACCAAGGCGGCAGGGCAGGCGCGCGCGCGGCTGGAGAGGACGGCGGCTCTGGGCGTGCGGTGCGGCGGGCCGGCGATCGTGTGGTAGGAGAGCAGCCGCGGGCGCGGGGGGGACCGGGCGCACCCAGGCGGCCTCCAGCGCGCGCCACCTGTCGGTGCGGGGTGCTTGCGGCCGTTTGTGGCGGCGTCAACCATGAGCGGCTTCCGGGCGGTGCAGCCCGAGACGCGGGCAGACCGGGCGTCAAAGTCGGACAAGACGACGCTGGAGAAGAGCCGGCTGCTGCAGCGGCGCGAAAAGTTCCAGCGCTACGAGGACATTGGCGAGCCCACCGTGCCCACCGCGCAGGCGGTTGGCTTCATGTCCGACGCCGACCGCTTCCACTCGGACACGGCCGGTGAGGAGAAGGGCGTCCGCGACGCCTGCATCCACCGTCGGGAGGAGAAGTTTGAGAACAAGCGCAACCAGTTCCTCGACCGCGAGGAGTCGCGCTGGAACGACATGGAGCAGGAGCGCGAAATGGAGCACAGCAAGCTGCAAGTCCTGCAGAACTCGTCAAAGGGCACGCGCAACCACTCGTCGGTGGCCTACGACGCCATCACCCTCGAGTATCACGCAACGCCTGCGGGGCGCCAGCAGCAGTTTGAGGACAACATGACAAAGTACCGCGCCGGCATCCGCACCGAGAAGCTGCATCGTTACGGGAGTGGCGACGGGTACAATCCCATCACCGGGGCTGAGCTGCAGCCGTTCACGGTTCCTCGCCGCCCTGACAACGTCTACTAGTACTAGAGCTGCCTTGCAAACGAACGCCCTGGCTGGGCCGCAGGCGTGCCTGTGGTGCGGGTGCAGTCCACACGCGCGCACAATGGTCCCAGGGAGGCGCCATGGCTCGCTTAAGCGCGCAGCCGCCCATTATTGTTTCCGAGACTAATCAAGCCTTTCATGCCCACTCGCGTCCTATCCACGCCTCTCTCTTTCGCATTTAATACAGAATGTACGGCCACGCACCGGTTGCGCAGCAAGCTGCGCGGAGCGCGCCGCGCAGCCGCCCATTATTGTTTCCGAGACTAATCAAGCCTTTCATGCCCACTCGCGTCCTATCCACGCCTCTCTCTTTCGAATTTAATACAGAATGTAGCGCGTAGCAACTCCGCCCCTCAGGGAGGGTTGCTTCAAAGTTGTCGCCCCCAACGCAGGGCCAACGGACCACCACGCTAAGTCGCCGATACTTGAGCGCTTAACAAACAGCGCTACACCCGCGCTCTTTCACATTCATTCGTTCATGTCAATAAAACCCTCCTCCTCCTCCGCATGCGCGCCCTCCCCGCAGGTTCCCCGCGTCACAACGACACAGTGTCGTCAATAAGCGCGACATGTTTCGCCCCCGCGTTCTTTTTACCCCCTTTCTGCCCCCTCTGTCCCGCTGCCCCCACTTGCTCTTGCGACACCTCCGGCGACACCCCAGCAAAAACAACACGGCGGCTCTCGGACTTGCGACCCTCTTCCCCTCCCCCAACCCCTGCGGCGCCACCGCCGTTCCCCGGCCCCATACCAAGCCCGTCCCCCTCCCCGCTCCCCCTCTTCAGCACGCTCCTACCCGGCGCACGAACTGGCAGTGCAACGGGAGGCAATTCCGCGGGCACCGTGACAAGTGCAGGCCAGTCTCCCTCCCTCCCCCTCTCCCTCCCTCTCTCCCGCACCTCTGGCGCCCCAACACCCAACGACGTGTCTTCCCCTTTGGCCCCCCTCGCCCCCCCTCCTGCGGTGTGGGA
>Ga0209713_10002863_pt1 | contig 10812 bp, 12 predicted proteins | sample ArcOceMetagenome_3_FD_187444 | JGI IMG/M metagenome (GOLD analysis project Ga0209713, IMG submission 187444) | Marine eukaryotic phytoplankton communities from Arctic Ocean - Arctic Ocean- Svalbard ARC20M Metagenome (SPAdes) (version 2) | ecosystem: Environmental > Aquatic > Marine > Oceanic...
ACTTGGGTTACAAAAGGTTACACGAGGTTAAACTAGTGTAACCTTTTAATCATATATTTTAAAAAGTCCATAACTCATATCAAAAATCTCCATATTAATCACATATCCTCTCTGTGTTATTTTATTAACCCATTTAACAGAGTATTTAATAAATGTATCTTCACGATTATCATCACAATAAGGTATCTCATTTTGTAATATATGTTTCATTTTTTTACAACTCATATTAGCTATTTTATCATTAATAAAACTTGGATTATCAATAAAAAAATCATTATAAACATCTAATAAATCTTTACTATTTATAAAATAAACTTCAAATGCATCACTATAAAACTCTAATATTATCTTATATATTAATTTAATTTGGTCGTATGTGTATTTTCTAACATCCTTTTTAACAGCCTTTTTTATACTATTTTTAATAGGTTTATTATTTAATTTTTTAAGTTCTTCTAAAATCTGATTTAAAACTTCTGTATCGCTCATTATTTCACTATACATGTAATATAATATTACGTTTAAGTAAGTTATAAATCAACTAATTTAACTAACTCACTAGATAACTTATCATTATCAATAACATATCCTCTTTGAGTTTTACCATTTATCTTTTTAATTTTATATGTAATGCTATTATTTGGAATATTAACTAATATAGATTTCATTGATTTTAAATTACAATTACTAGTACTATATCCTTCACTTTCCAAATAATTAATATATAAATTATACATTGACTTATTATCAATAAATTGCGATTCTGTTATTGTATCTGTTAAGAAATAATAAATAGGATTTACATTATGTTCCATCATACGTTTCATTTTATTAGTTATAGGGAAATCATCTAATATAAAATCAGTAATATCATATTTATATAGATAATTAAATATAGTATTCATGGCTTCATTATTATTTAATATATTATCATACATATTATCATAATACGTCTTTGATTGTTTTTGACCTGCTTCAATAACGAAATACCTTCTATTATCAACTGTTATTTCAACTGGATTATTATTGTTGGTACACATGAATAATCGTGCATAATTATTTAATTTATATGGTTTTAACATCTTCTCATTAATTTCTACTGTCTTTTGTGTTAAAAATACTTTTAATTCTTCTTTTTGTTTATATCCATCATTACCACTAACTTCATTTAATTGGATTAATAATTTGTTTTTAACTCCAGAATTAAAAGTACCAAACAAGCTATTAAAATTTTGCGTCCTAGTTGTATATTCTTGACCTATTAAATTAATTAACATATCAATAAGCAAATCCTTGCCTACACCCTTACCGCCACACATAACAACAGCGACACCAGGTAATATATCGGGATTTTGAATTAAATCAGCTAAATATTTAATTAGGTAATTACTCGCTGCTTCATCGTTATTACATAATAATTTAATATGGTTTTTAAAGTGTTTAATATATTGGATATTATTAAATTCTTCTTCATATTTATAATTAAATCCAGTAAATAAATTATAATATTTAGTACTATCATAATCATCAGATGGGATAAATGTCTGTTTTTCATAATATCTTTTATTTGGATCAACAATCCATTTATTAAAAAAAGGTATATTATGACCTTTATCATCTGTTAACTGATAATGTGCTGTTAATGTATTCATATCATTTTTACTATATAAATAATAAACCTTCTTATCATTCTCGATTCTTTCTCTACCAAATAATAAGGGTTCATTTATCATAAAATATTCTTCTTCAAATTCCTTTTTCATAATAGTATAATCATCTTCGTACACTGGTAATACAAAATCATTATCAATTTGTATTTTATTAGACATACTTTTATTAATCCATGTTATACCATAATCAATAGTAGAATTATTTAATTTATCAAGTACTAAATCAATATCAATTTTTTTATCAATAAATAGACCATCAAAAATAACAGCCCCTAAATCTCGGTTATTAAATAGTTTAACGGCTTTACTTAAAATCTCATTTTCAAAAATGCATAATACTCTACTAATAAATCCACCTTTTTTATTTTCCTTTTTCAATAATGATTTACTAATATCAGCAAACCTAGGTCTATCATCTATATATAATGCGTTTTGTATTTTTTTAAATTCATTATCAAGACCTTTTAAAAATTCATTATTACTTTTAGTTTTAGTTTCATTATTTAAAATATAAAGTATATCAATCTTATCTATTTTCCATTTTTCTAATATGTCTTTTCTATTATTAACATATTTATCTAATAGTGGCATATCTAAAAATTCAAAATATTCATCTTTAATATGTAATAAAATAGTAGGGTGTGCGTTTATCATATCAAAATCATTATATATATCAGAACATAGAAACCCTTTAATATCGTTCTGTAAACTTTGAACACCAAACCTATTAACATATTGTCTACCACAATTTTTTAATTTTTTACTATATTTATATTTTTGATTTAATACACCTTTCTTTTTAATAATAATATTTAACCATTTTTTCAAATTATCAATGTAAGTATCAAAATCCCAAACATCACCACTTTCATCAACTTCATCTTTATTATATATCTCATCTTTAATATAATCAGAAGGTAATTTAAGTAGGTACTCAGCTCGTTCTATATTTATTCTATCTTGTAATTCAAATAATCCCATTTTTATATATATATATATTAAAAGATATTTTTAAATAGTTTTGACCGAATGAAAATATATTAACTATGTTTAATTCATTTAAAGATTATCTATGTATATTATATAATTAAATATGTGTGACTGCCCATGTACTTGTAATAAACTACCACCACAGCGTGGCAAGGTATTAACTTATTATAATTATGAATTATATAATAAAGAAACTGACACAACTGAATATTATAAAACTAGAGATGAAATTAAGGAAAAATATGGTATTTGTTTATCATCTATAAGAACTATTATTAAAGGATTAAATAGACGTGATAGTCCAACAAGTAAATACTTACATTTTAATATTAAAAAAATAAAAATTAAAATAACTGATTAATATATAAAATGGATAAAGCTAATTATGAAAATCTCGTACAAAATTTAGCGAATGCGACTAGAGTCGAAAATGCTCCACCACCAGTTTTAGATGACCAAATTAATTTTTTAAAAGAAACGGGTAAGAGTACATTAGAAGTTTTAGGTGGTGGATTGGCTGCGAAAACGTTAGAAGGTGGTATTAAACAATTACGTAAAGTCGCTCCCGATATAGCAGAGGCTGCAGAAGGTGAAACCGATATTGCCGGATTGGCTGGAGCTGTTGTTAGGGGTGGTATTAGGGCTGGAACGAGAGCCGTACAAGGGGCTGTAAGTAATGGTATACAGACAGCCAAAACAGCATTAGCACCAGCGGTAGAAGCGGCACAAGAAGCTGGTCAAGAAAGTACAGCCGGATTGGAAGGAATACAATCAGTTCTCAATAAGGGTCTTGGACAAACTGTTGAAGATTCATTGCCAGGAGTTGATACATCTGAACCAGCTGAAAGTGCAGCGTCTGACTTATTCGAGGCTGGTTCTAAATCTGTTACTGAAGCAGCGTCAGCAGTCAGTGAAGGTGCTGAAGGTGCTGACGAGGCTGCAGTACAAGCGGCATCCAAAGCGACTGAGATTGTCGATAAGGCCACAGAGGTTGAAAACGTATTGAAAAAGGGTACTGAATTATCGGAAACAGAGGATGCTTTCGATCCGGCTGGATTGGCTATAACTGGTGCTTTAGGTCTTGCGGGTATAGTTGCCGGGCTCTTTGTTAAGACTCACAAGACCGTAAATGTTACCCCAAAATTCGTACCACAGACTCTTAACTATGGCGCTCAAGCCGGAGTATTATAGATATTAATTATTTTTTTATTTTTTAACATTATTTTTATTTTTTTTATTTTATATTATATATTATATAAAATGAATAGTGTAATTAAAATAGATAGTGTGCAAGGGACATTCGATTTAACATCTTCAAAGTCTAATATAGACCTGGACATCCCGGCCAATATAGGCAATGTGGATTTATCACAATCTTACGTGAGTATCAACACTCGTACAGTTGCCCAGGTGACCAATCAGAAGGCAGCCGGCGGCGGTGTTAATAACCCATATATCAAATACAATCTTGATTCACAAAATGATTTACATATATCTGATACCGCAGCCCTCGTATCTAATGCTAATTTTAGTTCACGCAAAGGAAGACTTGAGGATATTCGCAGGGTATCTTTATTAAGAAATACTCTCTCATGTTATAAAAGAGATTTAGCTGAAGTCCAAAGTGGTTCTAATAAACTATCAACTTTTGAATTTAGTAAAAAAAATAATGCACACCAACTCACTGAGATTTCAAAAATAGACGATATTAAATCTCGTGAAATCGCCCACGAAATTCATATACCATTAAAGGATATTTTTAATGTATGTAAATCAGATGGTTTTGATACTAGTGCTGGAGCTCATGGTCATTCAAGAATTCATTTAGAGATGAAATTTAAAGATCTTGCTGTTGCTGTAAATAACACTATTGATAATTCAACGATTGAGGGAACGGCGAATGAATGGGGTAATTTTAATAGTATCGCAGCCTCAGCAGATGCTGCCGGGCAGACCCGAGATTTTTTAACTTCATCTCATACATATCAAAATGACGCTAATGCTCCATGGTTCGTTGGTCAATATGTACGTATTGCTGGAAATAAAACTGTCGTGAATGCTGCAGCGGCAGTCTTTGATGTTGTTATTACTAAAGTTGAACGAAATTCAGGCAGAGCAGTGACTCTATACTTTGCGAATGATCCAATTGTTTTAGCCCAAAATCAAGGATTTGATGCCGTCACGATTGTAGATAATGCCACCATTGTACCTGCTGGAACATCATTAAGTATTACTGGAGTTCAGCTCGTAGCCAGTATCTCACCGGAATCAGCACCAAAACAATTAAATTACACTACCTTTGATTCAGAGGAAGATAGTTATCCCGCCACAACATCAGCAAACAGACAGTACCAGGTACCACCAGCTGTTAAGAATGTATACGTGATGTTTTTTGAATCTGCTGACGATACTCAGCAAAGGTCATTCAATCAGCGCCTTGATACCTATAGAATCACTTTAGATAATAAAGAAGTCACAACTAGACCAGTCCAAATCGGTGGCAAAGTTCATCTCGATTTAATTCAACAAGTATTTGTTAATAATGGTGAACAATTAAAAAATATAAGAGAAACACAAATGGTTAATAAAGCGGCTGACGATGCTGCTAATCTTGATAATATTAAAAATAGAATGATTGCGATCCCAATCCCATTCAAGGCTACACCAACACAATTACAATTAGAATTAAATGCCGTTGGCGGTAATCTAACCGGACATCACATTTTATATTATGAGAAAGTTGTCCAAAATTAATTAATTACAAATCATTATTTTTATTATTTTTTATTTAAAATATTATATATGTTAATATTATATAATGTCTAATAATATTCTTTACCACGAAGTCGATCCCTCAAACGATGCCGCATCATTTCAAGAATTTAACTCAATTGATTGGGAATTACAAGCCCCTGGTCGAAAATTATTAAAAAATTCTATTAGTGTTGAATTTACATTATCAGTAATATCTAATGGTGTGAGTCCAGTTGCTGGTCGTCAAGTGTCTTTAGATAATAAAGTAGGCTATCACGGTATATGGGAATCATGGAACACTAGCACAGCTCAAGTAGGTATTGTGGAAAACGTCCAAGACTATCCAAGATATGTAGCCATGGTTTCAGCTAGTACTTTAGATGAAAATGATTTAATGAATATAAGGTACCAAGCAGAAGGTCGCAGTGTTACGCAAGATGGTGGTAGATATGCTTTACAACAACCACGTATAAGAAATAAAAATGCCTCAAACACTGAGCATTTACAAGCACGTGAATGCTGTGTATATCCTAAAATAGCATTGAATTCAATGATGGGTGATGATTATTCTTTTGATAAAAATGGTTCTATTAAAATCTCAACTAATCTTGCACGAAATAACAATTTCTTATTTGGTCCGGAGATGGCTGGTTCAAGTTATTCTATATCTGATGTTAAATTACATTTTATTTCAGTTCCCGATAATGGTAAGCAAAGTCCTATGATGATGAACACAGTGGTCAGTGTTAAATCAGCGATTAATTCTGATAGTGCCAACCTCAGTTTCAAAGTTCCCGCCAAAAGTTGCTCGGGTGTGGTGATGTCTTTTATTCAGCAGTCTAATGAAAATGCTGACGGTGAAAATTCGTATGCACTTGAAAAATTACCAAACCTTAATAGCGTTCAATACATGTTCAATAGTTCAACTAGTCAAGGTGTATCCTATGTTATTGAGGATGCTGGTGAGATGATAAAACGTGGTTTAGCCGCATTATCAGATGCTGGACATTCACAAGTATCAGCCTCAAAATATGCAGTCAATCAAGGTTACGTTATTGGTGAATCTTTTGAAGATCAGCTTGATTTATCTCAACAAAAATTCACTGTTCAAATTAAAAGTGAAGTTCCCTCAATCTCATCAAAACCAAGGCTATGCTATTTATATTTCTTAAATTTAATACAGATGTAAGTTCTTTTATAAAATATTTTTTATTTTAAAATAATATATAATAATAATAATATATTATGATTAATGTACGTTGCGAAATGTGTTCTGAATGGCTACCAATATTACAATTATCTAAATTATGTCCTACATGCTATCAATGCCGTACTATTATTAAGGCATATTCAGCAGATATTATATTACGAAAATTACAAGAACATTTTTTAGTAGATACTAATGATAATAATAATAATAATAATGATGAAGTACCTAGCGAATCTGATGAGGCTTCCGAGGTCGCCTCAGATATTACTATAGAACCAGTTAAAGAGATTATTAAGGAAGTTGCGGACGATATAAAAGATTATGATAAGAAACCAAAAACACGTAATAATCATAAGAGAGTTATAGATGAATTAAAAAATAAAATGTGAATTATATTATATTATATGTATTATAGATATAATGGGGCTTTTTAAATATATATGTAATAAGTTTAAGTGTACTAGTCAATGTACTTTTAATAATGAATTATTTGATATAGATCTACATAAATTATCTTTATCAAATTTTGAATTAAAAAATAAAGATATGGTAATAATTCATAGGATATTAAATAAAAGAAAGTTAATTAAAAAATTAGATATTAATGTATTAGAGGTCTAGTCGTTCTAATTTTGGTTTAGGTGTATCACCGACAGCAAATAAATTAGTTTTTTTTGCTATAAATTTTTTAATATCAACTAATTCTTTTTTAGTTGTTGCATTTTTAATTTTATCTTGTACCCATTTATACATAGTTGTAAGCCCTTTAGGATTGTTCACTTTATCCTTGCGATCTATTTGAATATTCTGTAGAGCAATATCTCGTCTACGTTCTTCTTTAACATTTTTATTATCTAAATGTTTTAATAATTTTAATTTTTGTTTAAAAAATTGTTCTTCATCAAAATCGCTAATTTTAATAATAGGAACTTCAACAGAATTTTCATTATGAGTTTCACCGGTCATTACAGTACCGTCCGGCATTTCATGAGTGCCCTCATCTTTTTTATTTTTTGGTGGTGGTGGTTTTCTAGTGGGTTGTTTTGGTTTGGGTTTTAATCGTAACATTTTACTTTTTTCATCATATTGAAACATAGGTTTTGATAATGGTTTTGCTGGTGGTGTTTTAGGTTTTCTTTTATGTTCATCTACAATAATCTTTTTTAATTTATTAATTGATTGTCCTTTTAATAATTCTAAGTCATCTTTTTCAGCATCTTTTTTAATTTGTTTTAAATTCTTATTTAATATATCTTCATCTTGATTTTTAATATATTCGTTAACATATTCTGTTAATTGTTTTTGTAATTTATCTAAATTTTCTTGGTCTTCTGCTTCTGATTTTATAGGTCTCATTTTAATATCTTTAAAAAATTGCTTTTGTTCTAACATCTTATCAACTATATCATCTTTCTTTAATCCTCTAATATCAATTAATCTTTTAGCTAATATTTTACTTTTAATTTCCTTTACCTCAGCCTTTACTTTGTCCTTGACTTTCTTATTATGTTCTATAACAAATCGTCTTAGCTCTTTGCCACTATATGAATTTAAAATATCTTTCATTATATAAATAATAATAATATTATAATTAATTTATTATAACTAATTATATTAAATGGAAGATTTAAAACTTATGGATAAATTACAGAAGGTAATAGATAAAGAAGAAAAGAAAGATAAAAAGAAACCAACACAAAAACAAATATTTGAGAAACCTAAAAAAACAAGTTCTAATAATAAAAATAAAAAATATTAATATAATAATAATAATAATGAGTACATATAAAATTTATAAAGCGCAATTTGATAATGCTAAAAAGTTAGGTGTTACTATAAAGCCATCTGAAAATAAACACAAAAAATTAGACATCTATCTTTCAGATAAAAGGATTGCGAGTATTGGAAGTATACGATATGGTGACTATCATACTTTTATTAAAACGAAAGGTACAGAATTTGCAGACAAAAGAAAATCAGCATACCTAGCAAGACATGCCAAAACATTAAGTATAGTTGGAAGTCCATCATATTACGCTGCAAAAATATTATGGAGTTAATGTTTTTAAATAGATTAATGATTAAGAATAGTTCTATATTTATAGTCTTAAGCCCCCAAATAATAACATAATTAAGCATATTTGCGGTTTTAAACCACTTAAGAGCCTAAATATATATATTTAGGTTCTTTTAAGTATTAAAACCTCAACTATTCTATTTCGGCACTTAAAGAAAACTATAACACGATTAGGCATAGTTCAAGATTTAAGCATCTTCTCGTATTAATATAGAGATTTCACTAATACCATCTGTTTGGATTGGTGAGAAGTCATTGGATATAATTCTAGCTTTAATGTTCCGTAGATTTAATGGGTACTGATTATTTAATGATACATAAAATAAAGTATTAGGCTCATATTGAATCTGTCCACTATTATTTATGATACGCTCTGATACGGGTATTGAGGCAAGGATTGATTTCCGACCGCCCCCAGTTGCTGTAGATGTTTGGCTGGTTGCTAGGCAAGTATGATAAGAGTTTAATGGTATATTTAATAACTCGACAAGATAAGTATTACTACCTAAATTTTTAGAGAATAAATTAACACCAGCAAACGTTCGGGGGCTTGTTTTAATTTGTGATGGATTTAAATTAACACTCAAGAAACCTAAAAAGTTTGCTAACTCAATATTACCAAATATAAGATTGTATACGGTCGGTGTTGTAAGCTGTCGTTTTCTATCCGGTATAGGAAATCCAACTAATTCAGTATGTTCTGAATATTCATCTGTCCCAGCCGAGTCATAAGGATCTAAACTACTTGTAACTGCTGATATTCGTGTTGTTGTATATCGCCATAGATACCTATAATTGGTAAATATCGTTTATAAATATCTGATGTCCCATAATCATAGGTTTCACTATATATAGTTGTTGTAGTTCCAGGTACATGTTTTTTAATTGCCAACACTCCTTTATCTAAAGTTATTTCTAATATATCATTTTCTGTTGTATCGGCAGCATTATCTGTTTTTGTCGGTCCGGTTCCAGCATCTGTATACTCTGTATTAACTGGACTTTTAAACATGTAATTAGATGCACTTAAATTATCTGTGTTAGTTCTAACAGCATAAGTTAGGTCTGCTTCTGTTATAGTTTGATTATTTAATTTATCTTGATTCACAGGTGTATTTTCAACAAGACCTAAAATAAATCCAGCATTCGTCGCAGCATTAGCATTAGTAAATTTTCTTACTTGTGCTTGAAACAAACCACAGCCTTTAACAAATTCTACTTTAGAAAATATATTATGATTCCCTAAATCACCATTAGCATTGACTGCTCTAAGATATTGCGCTTGATATGTTATATCATTATAAACTAATAAAGGGTTGTTATTTTCCATGAAGGTCGTTTGCTTTACTTGACCCATAACAAACTCAACCTTTTCTTTTTGTGATAGTCTAACCGCTATTTGAGATCCTACTTCCTTACCAGCGTTTAATCCTAATTCAGCATTCATTTTATTTTGGATATCTGTAAATAAATTAATAATATTTAATCGTGTATAATTACCTTCATTTAAATTAATTGTATGTATTCCATTCGGTTGACCGTCAATAGTAGATTGTATTTGAAATTGTAATAGACTATTAAAAGCATTTATATCAATAACATTAATTGATCTATTTATTGATACTGACTGCATAGCCATCTCGGAATTTGGTGCTATTATAATATCCTCATTAAATAAGGCTTTAAACATTCCCTCGTTTCCTTCACCGGTATCGGGATTAGTATCTAAAGTAATTAATGTATTTTTTACCATTTATAAATAAATGATATTTAAATATAAATAAAATAATAATAAAAAAATTTAATAAACAGCCCATATATCTAAATTAGTTTCATTTGAACCACCACTATTATTAGTGAAATGTATTCTAAAGTGTGGTGCGAAAAAATCTTTAACTTGTATTAATTTATGTCCAGTAGCATCTCTACTAGATAAATTTTCAGTGTATAATTGTAAATATAAAGTACCATCTAAACTATATTGAACTGAATCTATTTGGATATCACCAACACTTATAACTGCTGGATCCATGATGAATGTGATCCTACCAGTTGGTACATGTGTTACATTTAAAACACTACTAGTTGTTGACGCCCCCGCGCTTACGCTT
>Ga0209713_10002865_pt1 | contig 10809 bp, 10 predicted proteins | sample ArcOceMetagenome_3_FD_187444 | JGI IMG/M metagenome (GOLD analysis project Ga0209713, IMG submission 187444) | Marine eukaryotic phytoplankton communities from Arctic Ocean - Arctic Ocean- Svalbard ARC20M Metagenome (SPAdes) (version 2) | ecosystem: Environmental > Aquatic > Marine > Oceanic...
TAGTTTGGATAGTTTATGTCTTTGGGAATGTCTTTATCGCTGGCTTTGGGGATAACTGGCGGCGGTGGTGAAGGCTTTTTAGAGAGCAGAATGTGGTCTGGGGCCAGAGACACCTGAACATGACAACTGAGAGAATATGAATGGCAATCACAGCGCTTGGCTATCTTGGTGTCCGCTCGGATCGTCGCGACGATTGGAGCGCCTTTGCTGGTGGTCTGCTGGGCATGCAGGAGGTGGACCGCGCTGGCAAAACGATGGCATTCAGAATGGACGACCGCAAACAGCGCTTGGTGGTGTCTGACGAGCCAGGTGAGACGCTGGCTTTCATGGGGTGGGAAGTCGAAGACCGTCATGATCTAGAGTATTATGCGACGCGTCTGGATGCTGCAGGCTATAGGGCAACATATGGCTCACCAGAACTTGCCGACCGGCGGTTTGTCGAGGATATTGTGTTTTTTCACGATCCTGCGGGCAACCGGATCGAATTGGTCTGGCGCCCGATGTCCAGCGCAGAGCCCTTTGTGCCGGGACGGCCGATCTCGGGGTTTCAAACCGGGCCTGTCGGGATGGGCCATGTGGTTTTGCATGTCGATAACATAAATAAAATGTTGCCTTTCTATCGGGATGTCTTGGATTTTAATCTCAGCGATTATGGCCTTGCGCCGGTGCCACTGTATTTTTTCCATGTCAACCAGCGCCATCACAGCTTTGCGTTAGTCGGGTCGGGTAAGGTGGGGTTTCATCACTTTATGGTCGAATATCAAAACTTGGATGATGTCGGGCAGGGGTTCGATTTGGCACAGCTTGACCCGGGTCGGGTCGCCTATACGTTGGGGCGCCATACCAATGATTATATGACCAGCTTTTACGCGCATTCGCCATCGGGGTTTTTCGTTGAAAATGGCTGGGGCGGACGGGTGATTGATCCACAAACCTGGGAGCCACATGAAACCTCGGTTGGACCCAGTTTTTGGGGCCATGAGCGACTTTATTTATCCGAACAAGAGCGCAGCAAGTTTCGTGATATGCGACTGAATAATGCCGCAGAAGGCCTGCGCACTCCGCCGATGATAGATTGCCCGTGGCTCTATCAAGAATTACAGCGCAGGTGAAAGGGTGGCGCAGGGCATCTCTGGCAATTTGACCGCGATAGCGCATTATGATGTCGCCGTTATTGGTTATGGGCCGACCGGTGCAGTCCTGGCCAAGCTGTTGGCGCTTTGCGGTCTGCAGGTGCTGGTGATTGAACGTGAGCGCGGTATTTATCCGCTGCCCCGGGCGGTGCATTTTGATGATGAAACCATGCGGGTCTTTCAAACCATTGGCATAGCGGATGCGTTACGTCAAAAAATCCGCCTGAACCCCGGTATGCGGTTTGTAGATGGCAATGGCAGCCTGTTGCTGGATTGGCCGCGGCCGCAAGAGACCACGTACCACGGCTGGAACGCCAGCTACCGCTTTCATCAACCTGACCTTGAGGCTTTGCTGCGACAAACGGTGCAGACCCATCCTAACATTACCGTGAAAACCGATACCGAATTGCAGTGGCTCGGGCCGAACCCTGATCATGTATCGTTGCAGTGTCACGCGGGTGATAGCGGTCTGACATCACGCATGACCGCGTCTTATGTCGTAGGTTGTGACGGCGCGCGCTCTGCGGTGCGGCAGGCGATGGGCGTGGCCATGGAGGACCTCGGCTTTCGGCAAAGCTGGCTGGTGGTTGATGTTTTGTTGCACCGTGAGATGCCAGAGCTTGGTGATCATTCGGTGCAGTTTTGTGATGACCAGCGGCCAATGACCTATTGCCGCAGTCCGCAAAATCGCAGGCGATGGGAAATTACAATGCAGGCGGGCGAAACCGCCGCCCAGATGACTGATCCCGACAGGGTCTGGCAGTTTTTATCGCGCTGGATCACCCCCAAAGATGCGCAGATCGAACGCAGCGTGGTCTACACTTTCGAATCATCGCTGGCTGAAACATGGCGCAAAGACCGGTTGTTGCTGGCCGGAGATGCGGCGCATCTGACCCCGCCCTTTATGGGGCAAGGCATGTGTTCGGGTATTCGTGATGCGGCAAATCTGGCGTGGAAGCTGGCGCTGACGCTCAAAGGACGCGGCGCGTCTGGATTGCTGGACAGTTATGGCCAAGAACGCAGCCCGCACATGCGCGCCTACATAGAGACGGCGATTAAACTGGGACATCTGATTAATTCAATTGACGGCGACAGTGGGCCGGCACGGGCTGGAGAACCAGCAGATAAAAGCCCAAAGATGGCTTCGATTGCGCCGGGTCTTGGCGGCGCGGCGGCGGCGTGTTTTGGGTTTGCACCGGGGCGCCATACTGGCCGCTTGTTTGGTCAGCCCCTGTTGGCGGGTGGTCGACGGATGGACGATCTGTGCGGGTATCGGCCGGTTATGATCAGCCGCGCGTCTTTACCCGCCGCGGGGTGCGCATCTGAGCCTAAGTCTGCTGTGGGGCCGGTCTTTATGGATGCACAAAGCGAACCCGCGTTGGACGCGATACTGTCAGCCTTGCAGGTCAACGCGGTTTTGGTCCGGCCTGATCGCTATATTTTGGCAACTGCTGTGTCAGATGCAGAAATTACTGCCCTGGCGGGTCTGGAATTCCCCTCGCCGCTCGGCTGATGTCAGGCGCGGTGCGGGTGCGATGGGTGGCGCGCGTATCAATTGCAGTTGTCGGGTGCAACTGGGGGGTGATCGACATCTTATTAAGTGTGGGCCTGACCAGATTTTGCGCGGTGAAGGCGTGCGGGCAGGTCGTGCGCTATTACAGTTGTTTGTTTGGAAAATTGTGAAACAAGCCGATTGCAAAATAATAATAATATGAGACTATGAAGCCGGTGATATGGCAGGGATGGTGATGGGCAAGACTGCAGTTCAGGCGGGTGCGTATCTGCATCATTTGGCGTTTGAAAGTTCTAAACCGGCACGTCTGGCGGCGTTTTATGGCAATGCTATGGATATGGAGGTGACGCAGCTGTCCCACAGTGAATGGCGTTGTGAAGGGCCGGGGCGGCGGATGATTGTGGTGGCTGGCACCGACAAGCAACTGGCCTATGCCGGTTTTGCCTGTCGTGATCAGGCGGGGCTGGTAGCGCTGCGGCTCAGGGCGCAGCAAGAAAATCTTGAAGTTTTGAATAGCCCGTCGCCCTATTTTCAACCCGGTGCTTTCGCACTGTACGACCCCAGTGGTCAGACCGTTTGCTTTGGCCTTGCCGAGCCTGTGCAAAATAATCGCACAGGTCTTCCCGGACCGGTACAACATTTGACATTTGCCGCTTCAGACGTCGAGGCGTTTGTCGCCTTTTATCAAGACAGGCTGGGGTTTTTGCTGACAGACCGGGTGCTGCATGATGATGGTACCTTGGCGACGGCGTTTTTGACCTCAAACCATGAACATCACACGCTGGCGTGTTTTCAGTCTGATCGTAACGGCGTGGACCACCATTCATATGAGGCTGGCGACTGGGGTTATATTCGCGACTGGTGTGATCATTTTGCCAGCCATGATATTCAACTGGACTGGGGGCCGGGGCGGCATGGTCCGGGCAATAATCTGTTTGTTTTTATAACGGATCCAGATGGAAACTGGATTGAGGTGTCGGCCGAATTAGAAGTGATCTATGATCGTGGTGTGGTGGATTGGCCCCAGCACCCGCGTACTTTAAATAAATGGGGCCGCGCGATAATGCGCTCTTGAACGCAATGGAAATAAACGCATGAAATTTGTAAGTTATACACGCTGTGGATACAGCGGATTTGGGCTGGTTGTCGACGGTGGCATTGTTGAATTGGCGGGCCGCTTGGACGTTGGTGTCACCACTCTGAGGCAGGCGATTTGCGCTGATATATTGGCGCTGGCGGGCCCCTATGCCAAAGGCCGTGGGGCCGAACTGGGGTGGTCTGACCTGACCTTGTTGCCGGTGATACCGGACCCTGCCAAAATTCTGTGTATTGGTTTGAACTATCAAAAACACAAGGAAGAAACCGGTCGCCCTGATGTGGATAATCCCACGATCTTTACCCGGTTTTCCGACACGCAGGTTGGACATGGACAACCGCTGGTCAAACCCAATGTGACTGAGCGCTTTGATTATGAGGGGGAGATGGCGGTGATCATCGGGCGTGCAGGGCGCAATATCGCTGAGACAGATGCGCTGGGCCATGTCGCGGGTTACGCCTGTTACAATGAGGGCAGCGTGCGCAATTGGCAGCGTCACACATCCCAGTTCACCCCCGGTAAAAACTTTCCCGGTACTGGCGCTTTTGGGCCTTATCTGGTCACTCCTCAAGAAGTTGGCGATTACCGCGCCCTGCCGATCCAGACCCGTCTTAACGGCCGCGTCATGCAAGAAGCCACGCTGGCCGATTTGATTTTCCCGGTCGAGCAGTTGATCGCCTATGTATCGCAATTTACGCCTCTGGCACCGGGCGATGTGATCGTGTCGGGAACCCCCGGTGGGGTCGGCGACAAAAGGGATCCGCCGGTCTATATGGTGCCCGGTGATACGGTCGAGGTTGAGATCGGGGCGCTGGGTATTTTGCGCAATCCTGTCGTGGCTGAAACCGCTGCATGACAGCAGAAGAGGCCATAAAAACCGACGTTTTGGTTGTCGGGGCAGGGCCAACGGGCCTGCTGTTGGCAAATCTTCTTGGTGCTATGGGGGTGAGCACCACCCTTGTAGAGACCCATGACGACACCGTGCAAGACCCGCGTGCGGTGTCGATTGATGACGAAGCCATGCGGGCACTTCAGGCTGCTGGTTTGGCCGGTGAGATCGCGGCGATCAGCGTGCAGGGCTATGGGTCGATCTACCGCGGACCATCAGGCAAAGCATTTGCCAGCGTGATGCCAACCGGCAAAGACTATGGCTTTGACAAGCGGAACGCCTTTGAACAACCAGCGTTTGAGGCCGTGTTGCGCAAGGCACTTGCCCGCTATCCCCATGTGACGGCACATTTTGGCACCGAGATGACGGCGTTTGAGCAATCAAGCGATAGCGTACAGGCCACCGTTTGCGCCCGTGATGCGCAGGAGCAGTCGTTGCATGCACGCTATATGGTGGCCTGTGATGGGGGCAGGTCGCCAGTGCGCAAGATGCTTGGAATTGCCATGCAAGGTGCCACATTTGAAGAACCATGGTTGATTGTTGATCTTAAGACCACGCGCAACCGTTGCTTTCACACCGAGGTGTTCTGTGATTCAGCCCGCCCTTGTATCACCTTGCCGGGTCCGGGCGGGATCAGACGGTACGAGTTTAAGCTGCATCCTGGCGAAGCGGCCGTTGCCGCCGTTCAAGACGATTTTATTCGTGGGCTTCTGGCCGCTGTCGGCCCCGATCGCGATGAGGCCTTTCGCCGCGTACGGGTCTATACGTTTCATGCGCGTATCGCCGAGCGCTGGCAAGATGGACGGGTGTTTCTGGCCGGGGACGCGGCGCACCTGACACCGCCCTTCGCCGGTCAGGGCATGAACAGTGGCCTGCGAGATGCGCATAATCTGGGCTGGAAACTTGCCGAGGCGCTGCACATGGAGTGCCCTAAGGATCTGTTGGCCAGTTATGAAATTGAACGCAAGCCCCACGCTTGGTCGCTGATCCGTCTGGCGCTGCGCATGGGCCAAGTGATGATGCCGGCGTCTTGGGTGCAGGGCATGGGCACCCGGGCGCTCTTTCGATTGCTGACACTGTTCCCTGCGGCGCGTGAGTATGTCATGCAGATGAAATACAAGCCCAAGCCGCGGTTTGAGGCGGGGTTTATCTGGCATACTGCACGGCCGCGCAAAACCTCGGTTGTCGGACAGATGCTGCCGCAGCCGGTGGTCGAGGCCACAGATCGCTGTACGTATCTTTTGGATGATGTTCTTGGCGACCGACCAACGCTGCTGATTTTATCAAAACAGCCAGACATTGCGCTGTCGTATGATCTGATGTGCCGATTTGAAGCTTTGGGTATTGCGGTTCTTGGGGTGACGCCGCACAGTATGAACCCAGTAGCCACGACCTTTCCTGTCTTTCGCGACAAAAGCCGGGGCTTGTCAAATCTGCCTTATGCCGCTTATGTCGGGTATGGGCTGTTGATCCGTCGGGATCGTTATATTGCCGCTGCCCGTCCCGTGGCACAGCTTGAGGGCCTGCTCGAGATCGGGCGGCACCTATCCCCGGGGCGCGTCGTGCCCCCAACAACCAGAGCGACGACAGCTGCCAAAGGCGCAGACCAATACCAAGCCGTTGCCGAAACTGCCTGAGACACAACATAGAGGAGAAAATATCATGGTTTACTGGAAGGCGCTGGTCGCCACATCCCTGCTGACTGTCAGCATGGGCGCCGCTGTTGTGGCAGAGAGTGTCACACTGAAATTTCATTCATTCCCGCCGATGCCGGCCAATTCGAATGCCAAATTTGTCAAACCTTGGGCCGATAAGGTTACGGCTGAATCCAACGGCGAGATCACGGTCGAAATGTATGCATCCATGCAACTTGGCGGCAAACCACCGCAGCTGGTAGATCAAGTGCGCGAGGGCGTGGTCGACATCATCTGGACTGTGGCAGGCTATACGCCGGGCCGGTTTCCGCATTTAGAGGCGTTTGAATTGCCCTTTATGCCCGCCTCAGCCGAGGCAACATCGCAGGCTGCGCATGAATATATGATGACCATTGGGGCGGAGGACTTAAAAGATTATAAAGTCTTGGCGGTCCATGTTCATGCTCCGGGTACCATTCATACCAAAGATACGCTGGTCAAATCAGCCTCAGATTTAAACGGTTTGAAAATGCGTGGTCCAACACGGGTGATCAGCCAGATGCTGGGTGGCTTGGGCGCGACCCCGGTGGGAATGCCGGTGCCACAGGTCGCCCCTTCGCTGTCCAAAGGTGTGATTGATGGCATGGTTGTGCCATGGGAAATCATGCCATCTTTCAAACTGCATGAGTTGACCAAATCTCACACCACATTGTCGGGTGATCGCGGCCTGTATACTGCGCCGTTCCTGCTGTTGATGAATAAAGCCAAATATGAAGCGATGTCGGACGCACAGAAAAAGGTGATCGACGATAACTCGGGCATGGCACTGGCCAAATTGGCCGGTCAGCTTTGGGATGGATTTGAGGCTCCTGCACGGGCGCTTGCGGAAAAAGCGGGTGGCGAGTTCCACGAGCTGTCTGGCGCCGAGCTTGATGAGATGAAGGCCGCAGGTGCCACACTGGTGGATGCGTGGATTGAAAAGGCCAACGGTGACGGTCTTGATGGCGCAGCATTGGTTGAAACCGCGCGCAGTCTTGTGGCGAAATATGCCGACTGACCAAATACCTGATATGGACGCTCCGTCGCGCCCGAAGGATATCTTCGGGCGCGTTTTATATCGTGTCGCGCTTGGGTTGGCGGTCTTTGGTGGTCTGACGCTGGTTGTCATCGTTGCTGTGAGCTTCCTGTCGATCTTGGGGCGGTTTCTGTTTTCCAGCCCGCTTCTAGGTGACTTTGAACTGGTCGAGATGGGTTGCGGGGTAGCGATTGCGGCTTTTTTGCCGATTTGTCATCTGCAAAAGGGCAATGTTGTTGTCGATTTTGTCACGGCGCGCTTCTCGGCAGAAGTCAACACGCTGTTGGATGCGTTCAGCGCTTTGGCCTTTGGGCTGGTTGCGGCATTTTTTACATGGCGGATGTTTTATGGCGCGCAAGATATGTACCGCTATAACGAGGAAACCATGCTGTTGCAGATTTCCGTCTGGATTCCGTTTTTGCCAGTTGTATTTTCTTTTTTCATCCTTGCGATCTGTTGTTTTTACACCGCAGCCCGGGACACCCACCATATTTTGCGGAAAGCCTGAAACATATGGATCGTGAAACTCTGGGGATTGTCGCCTTCCCCTTTCTCTTTTTGTTGCTGGCCTTTCGCGTCCCGATTGGGCTTGCCATGTTGCTTGTGGGCAGCGCGGGCACCGCGATGATAGCTGGTTGGCTGCCGATTTTCTCTCAGGTTAAAACCAGTGCTTGGCATCTGTTTTCAAACTATTCGCTTTCGGTCATCCCGCTGTTCCTGCTGATGGGCAATCTGGCCTCACGGGCCGGGATGAGCGAGGCGTTGTTCAAATTTGCCAGCGCTTGTCTCGGTCATCGCAAAGGTGGCGTGGCGATGGCCGCTGTGGGCGCTTGTGCCGGCTTTGGGGCGATCTGTGGCTCGTCCTTGGCGACAGCCGCCACCATGGGTAAAGTTGCGCTGCCTGAATTGCGACGCTTGGGGTATTCGGGATCGCTCAGCACCGGAGCACTGGCTGCAGGCGGCACGCTTGGTATATTGATCCCACCCTCGGTGATTTTGATTATTTACTCGATCCTGACCGAGCAAAACATCGCCAAAATGTTTCTTGCCGCCTTAGTGCCCGGCATTCTGGCTGCGCTGGGCTATATCGTGACCATCGCGATTTTTGTTCGCCTTGTGCCAGGCTCTGGGCGGGCGCAGCAGCGGATTACGATGGCGGGACGAATGAGCTATTTTCGTAATATCTGGCATGTTTTGTTAATTTTTACCTTTATGCTAAGCGGTATTTATCTGGGATGGTTTACTCCAACCGAGGGGGCGGCTGTGGGGGCGGCCGGGACCGGTCTTGTGGCGATGTTTCAAAAAAACTTTGACCTGTCGGCGTTGCTGGATGTGATCCAGAGCACGGCCATTACATCGGGGATGATATTTCTGGTACTGCTCGGGGCAGAGTTCTTTAATTCTTTCATAGCTTTGACCCAGCTGCCGGTGCTTTTGGCCAGTTTTGTTACCGAGGGCGGGTTCTCGCCGCTGGTGGTGGTGGCTGCAATTTTGGTGCTCTATCTGTTGCTTGGCTGTTTGATGGACAGCATGGCGATGATCTTACTGACCATCCCAGTTTTCTTTCCGTTGATTATGACGCTTGAGTTTGGCATGAGTGCCGAAGAGACCGCGATCTGGTTTGGCATCCTGACGCTGATTGTTGTCGAGGTGGGATTAATCACACCGCCGGTTGGTTTAAATGTTTTTATTATTAATAAGATGGCTGGTGATGTTAAAATATCGGATACGTTTCGCGGGGTGCTGCCGTTTTTGTTCAGCGACGTGCTGCGGGTAATTTTGTTGTTTTCCTTTCCGGGTATTTCCCTGTTTTTGATCCGATTGTTCCCCTAAGCTTGGGTCGTGGCAAAGCTGCCGTGCAACCCGGGGGGCATTGCTTGATTCAGGCGTGCGGTGGCGATCGGACCATCGGAAAGTTGGAAGGCATTGAACACCGACAGCTGCGTCGTGCCCGCGCTGATACTGTGGTGGAGGCCGATCAGCCAGCCTGTGTCGCCTGCGTTCTTTGGATCAGGCACAAAAATATGCTCTTCCAGATAGGTTCCCTCGCCATAATCAAATTGATCGACCTTACCTGTGGCCATGTTGATACCCTGTGCAAACCGAAACAGCCCTGTTTTAGGATCAAGACCAATTGACCAGCCATAGGGCCTGTCTGTTTGACCCGTGTGGGCAAGCGTGCTGTGGGGGAATTCGCTGGGACGCTCGTGGATGGTTTGGACGGTTCCTGTGGTTGATGCCGGGCGCAACAGAACCTGCTTTTGCAATGGCTGGGCGCCGGGTCTGGCTGTCAGCTGATCCAAAAACAGGTTTTGCAGCACTGAGGCATCGCGATATTGACACATATCCAGTTCAATCGTGCCGTCGGAAAACTCTCGGGCGGCACCCAGATGAAAGTGAAACCCAGGATCGATTTGATGTCTGCGCCGGATCTTAAGGGATGATTTGTCGATCACCAGTATCTCAACCGGCTGGGCCTCATGCCACCGATGCATATCCAAAAAACTGCTGGTATGATCGGCGTGATGCGGGTCATATCGGAACGGGGGGATCACCAAAATCAGCGAGCGATCTGTGACGGCAAAATCATGCACCATGCCAGTCTCGGGGGCATTTAAGATTGCCGAGCGTTTCAACACGCCGTCAGAGCCAATGTGATACAAGATCAGTTTGCCCGCCCAAGGGACATGTCCAAAATTCCACAGACTGCCATCCCTGTCGGGGCTGGGGTGGGCTGAGAATGGGGCATGTGTCAGGCGCTTTTCCCAGTCCACCGGCCCCATAGACGACAGGGTCTGTGGATCTAGTTGCCAAGCCGAAGCTCCTTCCCAAAGTGCCATTGTTCGATCCCCGTGGACAATAATATTGGTATTGGCAGCATTCATGTCATCGGGCGTTTTGATGCGGGGCGCGCCCTTAAATTTGGTTGCAAACGTCGGCAGGCTATAGCGTTGAAGCTGGGTTTCGCTTTGGTATTTTGACGTGGCTACAAAACGCCCGGCATGGGAAACAGTCCCTGACCCAAATCGAAATTGTTGCACAAACCCGTCACCATCAAAAAGATGACGATATGCGTTTGGGAAACCCGCCCTTAACGCGGGGCCGACCTTGTAATAGCTCCCATGCAAAGACGGTGGGATTTTTCCATAAATTTTCAGGGGCTGCTCGTTTATGTGGTCTGGCAGCCGGATATCAAACAGCTCAGAAAGTGTCAGCGGGTCAGCGAAAGCGGCGGACAAGCCGACATGGCTGGCAATTTGGACTGTGCCGGCGGCTCCTAAAAGACCCAGTGCCTGCCGCCTATCCAGTGTTGAGTTTTGTTTTAAGTTTTGTTGTTTTAAAGATTTTTTCATTTGTTTGCCTCTCTTACTGCAGCCGGATTGCCGTTGTCTGATTTCTATCGGTTTCCCCAATCTGGATTGCGACATCGGAAAAATTTGGTGGACCAAACAATCCGTGGACCATAGGG
>Ga0209713_10002867_pt1 | contig 10804 bp, 3 predicted proteins | sample ArcOceMetagenome_3_FD_187444 | JGI IMG/M metagenome (GOLD analysis project Ga0209713, IMG submission 187444) | Marine eukaryotic phytoplankton communities from Arctic Ocean - Arctic Ocean- Svalbard ARC20M Metagenome (SPAdes) (version 2) | ecosystem: Environmental > Aquatic > Marine > Oceanic...
TTCCAACCGATGAGGTCTTTCTTACTATCGTTATTGTCATTGTGTGATAATTTGAGCCCATAAAAAAGCTTATTTAATATTAAGTAATCAATGTGTCTAAACATTCTTTGCAATTCTTGATCTTGAATAGATTTAAACCGTGCAAAAAAAGTATGAACCCTTATAGACAAGTAAGATAGATAGAAATCTGGATGTTTTAATTGAACTAGTAATATCATTTGTCTATTTTGGACAACAATATCTAATGGTTCTTTAACTAATCCAAGGATACCTGTGGTTAATAATAAACGTTTTTCACAGAATACCTTAATTTTATTTGAAGTCACAAGCTTTCCAAAACTACTAAAAGTGTGTGTGAGCGGTGTATATTTGTTACAAATTGATAAATAGTTGAAAACAAACTGAAATGAAGACAATAAGAGAATTAAACTCATTGGTCCTAAAATTTTTGAGTTCGGCTTAAAGTAATAAAAACTTTTATCTAATTCAGTAATAAATTGTAAATTCCATTGGGTTTTTTGATTAAACGTTAAATTTTCATATTGAATTGATTCATGCATAAATTCAATATATTGGTTGAATTGATCAGCTTGCATAAAATCATTCAGCTTTAAGTTTTCCCTATTTAAATCATTTGATCGACCTTCGTTCAATATTTTGAGTGGTGGTAAATTAGTTAAAAATCCTATAATTGTTGGTCGCCAATTGATTAAATTCGATTTTAATGGATAAAGTTCATCTTTGATCTGTGGTAATGAATTGTCGGCATGTTTTTCCTTGGTTTTCTCAATACTAGTTTTAGAAAGATTTTTAGAGACTAAGTTAGACGAAACGGCCTGCTCATTTGCAGAAAGCCTAGAACTATCTGTAGTGGAAAATTTTATAGAAACAGAGTTTTGTAAACTTTCTCGAGTGAGATTCGGCATTGATACGAACTGTCCACGAATATAACGTTGAATACCAAATGAAGGAGGTTGAAAAATTGTATTCTCTAAATTTAAATTATCGTCAAGACTTTGACCTTGCTTTAGTTGATAAAGTCTTTTAAGTACTCGTTTATATTCACTGTCTTCAGTTACGGGAAAAATTTTACCCTCTTTGACAAAGACATCGTTAGCTATTCGTAGCCATAACGTGTCTTCGTTGAGCTGGTTGAGCACTGATTTGTTTAAAACGGGGTGATCTTGGTCCAAATTGTCATTTTTGTCAAAGAATTTTTGAATTAATTGTTTAAACGTAGGATTTTCGTACAATTCAACCAATCCATCACTTTGGGCTAATTCATTATTACCCATAGCATTAGCCACAGGTATCCTTAGATCAGAATAATTTAAAATATTAAATAGTGAACGAGTTTTATGAAAACTTAGAAGAAGTGCTTCAAGGGGCGTAATACTTCCATTAGTCCAAATTTCAAAAACGATTGTTTCAAAACTAGGATAATCTTTTCGTTTTAATGACTCTTCTTCGATTTTATAATTAATTTTTTCAATTGGAGAAAAATAAGGATTAGGTATTAACGATACATTAAAACTAGGTTTAAAATACTCATATAAATGTTTTAGCCTTAGCGAATCTACGCTTATTGAATCATATTTATGACTTTTAAGTTCTTCAGGACTTGCTGTATTAAAACCTTGGTGTGTTAAAAAACGGTTTTTTCCATTAAAAGTACTTGGGTAATATTGGTTTGGGCGAATTGACTGATACCCTTTACCAAATTCGATAAGCACAATACAATTAAAAGGATTATCATCACGTTCAGCAATAAAAGCATCAGGGTTTACCACTTTAAGACCTTTTGGTAAGATAAGATCTTTTGCATATATTTTAGTACGTGAACCTGGGTAACTTCCTCTTTTGAAACGTAAATAACCCAATGTTGGATTTGTCCAATTACGAAATTTTTGATCTTCAGTATTGTTAATAATATTAGAATTATCTTGTTGAAAATATGTTGAAGGCACATCTTGATAATCTTTTGTAACAGAAAACCTTATTTCTTGTAGATTGAATAAAAAATCAAGAACAGATTCCATTATACCATCAATTGTATTAAATTCATGTGCGTCTGTCGTCATAAATCGGACACTTGTAATAGCTAAACCAGAAAGTTCAGAATAGAGGACACGACGTAAGGTATTTCCAATTGTGACACTATGTGCAAAATCTTTGTTAAATGGTCCAAGCTTGAAACAATCATAATTAGGGACTATTTTATTCATAATAAATGTTGAATTTAAATTCTTCTTTACTCTTCTGCTTTAATATATCAGTATTAGAATTAATAATAAAAAGTTAAGCAAAAAATATTTAGTTGTTCTTAACTTTTTATTAATTAGTTAGGATCTCACTAAAATTAGGTGAGATATGCAAGTAATTTTTTTTTAACGTACCTCGTGAAAGACAAGGGTGTCTTTCAAATCGAAGAACTCGTTAGCAAAACTAACGTTTCAAACCTAATTCTTAATAAACAAGACTTGTCTAAGTTAGGATTCGTATGACCAATAAGCTAATTTGATTTATTGTTGTAATTATATAATTTTTTTTTCCTAAAAACATCTCTGAGCCTCGTGATAAATAAAAAGAAAGAAGACTCGCGACCAGACCTCGTACAAAATTAGGAAAATTTTTTTAATACCTTGTTTTAAAGAACTAGGCGAGTTCTTTTATTTGAGAGACACCCTTAGTTTAAAGAAGTAAGGAATAAGTACATCTTGAACTCCTTTTAAAGAATTAGGAAAACTTTTTCTAACACCTTTAGCTTAAAGAATTAGGGAATAAGTCGATTTGAGAGACATCCATACACCTTGGTGTGAAACGCTGTAAAAAGGACTCTATTTTCGTTGATTTTATTTTTTTATTTATCATGAATCTTTTGATAAGACCTTTCGTCTAAGTATTTCGCCAACACATTCCAAGGTGCGCTTAGAAAAAAGTACTAAGGTAGCTCTCAAATAGACTTATTCGCCTAATTCTATAAGCTAAGAGTGTTCTCAAATAGAAAAACATACTAAGCCAGTTCTTCTATTTGAGCAATACCGTTTTAAAGAACATGGCCTAGTATATACAAGACAACTCTATTAGAGTTGTAACCTTTGTGAAGCACTACAGCAACCAATGATAACCAAGCTATAATAAAATTAAGCTTAGAACATATAAACTACATTTTTTATACATTGTCGTAGTAAGTTTTTTCGATAATATTATATTTTTCGTGAATAATACTCAAGAATCGATAGCACTTTAATTCGTAAAGGAATATCTTTTCGTAAAATAAGTGAATTAATTTTACTACTCCCATTACTTTCTCTAGTAAAAAAAGATTTACGATTCGTAGAATCTAGTTCGGTCGTAGCGAATGAACTACCCACTTTAAATTGAATAACATCATTAATTTTACAATTATAACTCGGAATTGTAACCTTTTTTCCATTTACCTGAATATGAGCATGATTTACTAATTGACGAGCGGCAACAATTGTTGGGGCCATTCCTAATCGAAAAACAATATTATCTAAACGCATTTCGAGTAATTGAATTAAGGAGTCCCCAACTGAAATTTTATTTTTTCGTGCACTACGAACATAATTTAACAATTGACGCTCTGTAATTCCATAATGATAACGAATTTTCTGTTTTTCCTTTAATTGTTTTGCATAACGTGATAATTTTGGTTTTCTTCTTGCCTTTGGACCAATATCAATGCCATGTTGTCCCGGAGTTTTTGTTCGCTTTGTTGGTGTCTGGGATACTTTTTGTGTTAAACCAGGGATTGAGCCTAGTCGACGGGTAATTCTTAAACGTGGCCCTAAATATCGTGACATAACTAATTTTTATTATATTATTTGAAATTTAACTAAATTAAATTTTTTATTTTCATTGTGAATGCGGTAATTATGAGTCTTAATTCTTTATAACTAAGATTCTTTACAACTAAGCTATTATTTTTAATTTAACCCATATAGTAGTTTGTAGAAGTGTAACCTAAAAAGTCACGGTAGTTAAGCATGACTTATATATTATTAGTCGAAGACATTAAAAGCACTCTAGCGAAGTAACTTTGATTAGCAGCTACTGAGTGTAAGTAGTTTCTTAGACAAAACTGATACAAGTTTAGTCGAACAAGTCTATTTGGGGCATCTTGAACTCCTTTTAAATAATTAACAAGTTTTTTTAAAACCTTTTGTTGGTGAGCAACTATTTTAGAAAGAAATGTTTAAATGTCAACACTTCCTTGCTTTAACCAAGAATATTAAGAGAACTATTCGTAATTCTTTAAGCTACGAGTATTAGAAAAAGTCACTAATCCTTTAATATAAAGGTCCTTAAATAGACTTGTTCCCTTAAATACTGACAATTAAGATATTAAACACGACGTTTTTTAGGTGGTCTACAACCATTATGTGTTGTTGGGGTAACATCACAAATAAGTGCAACCTGCATTCCCGCAGTATATAATCCTCGAATAGCCGACTCACGCCCAAACCCAGGGCCTTTTGTAATTACTTCAACGCGCTTAATCCCTCTTTCACGAGCAGCATAACCAACATTTTCACCTGCGACTTGTCCGGCAAAAGGCGTTCCTTTACGAGCACCTTTAAAACCTGAAGCACCCGCTGAAGACCATGCGATCGTATTTCCCTTCATATCAGAAATAGTAACAATAGTGTTATTTAATGTTGCTCGAATATGCACAGAACCATCAACCGCTTTTTTACTTAGATTTTTTAAAACTCGCGGTTTTGAGCCTCGAGCTTTCCATGTTTTTTTTTTTTTTTTTAATTTTACCATCAAATCGAATTTTTAACTGTTATTTATCGAATATATTAGTTAACATTATTTTTAGATTCAGTGATAACTAAAGTTTAACTTTCTCTATCGGTTTTCAATAAATCAGACAAATTTAATTTTTTAATTATATATCTAAAATTGGAACTGAATCACGTAAAAGTAGAATAATTTTACATTTTTAAACTAAGCATTTTATTTATGTAATCTTTTCTATTTACTAATTTGGATTCAATTGTAGGCTTTGTGCTTTATCTCATTATATGCAAATTATTTTAGACTAACTTCGTAACATAAGCGCCTCGTGAAAACAAGGGTCAAGGGTATCCCTCAAATAGACTTGTTCCCTAATTCTTGAAACGAGTCTAAGTGGCCTCAAATAGACTCGTTTCTAATTCTCTAACACAAGATATATTCCTAATGGTGGACCTTGACTATAAATTCTAGTTTTAATAAAAAATTATATAATAAATATTTTGTTTGTCAAATATGGTTTACGATATGTTGATCACCACAATTATTTCTCCACATAGAAATTAAGCTACCTTTAATATATTACAAAGTCACAATATACTTTGGACTAATCAAATTTGACTCTTCTTATCAAATTTGATTTCACTTACAAAGATACTTCGTGATAAATAAAAAAAGAAAATCAAAGTTAAAAGCTTCTATTTGGAGTTGTTTCCTGGATTAAGGTGCTCTTTAACACAAGGGTGCCTCATGCCTCAAAGAGACTTGTTCACCTAATTCTTTAATACAGAAGTTAATGGCCTCAAATAGACTTATTAGCCTAATTCTTTAACGCAAGATATCTCTCAAGTAGAAGAACTCAGTCTAATTCTTAAACTAGGTGTCTCTCAAATAGAAGAATCGCTAACTTCAGCTAAGTAGTTTTAGCTAAGTAGATAACTAAAAACTACGCGAAGGGTAGTTTACGTACACTTAACTTTAGGAGGTATTTTTTTACTTATGAAAACCAAAAGAATTTGTTAAGTACAGTTCTTTTAATAACATTTTAGAGAACACGGCTAACATAAGTCTCTCTCAAATAGAAGATCTTACTAAACTTTAGCTTAGACGAAGCTTATCGATCTTCTTATAAGTCGAGTTTACCTTCGCGTTTATACTTATCATCCAAGATATTATTATTGTTGTCATTAATAAAGAACGTCGTCAAAGTTAAAACGTTCGTTCTGATTCCAGTTCCGGTCCAAGCCGTGGTAAGTCGATATTTTTGGAGTTTTTATACTTTTCATCGCCCATGGACTTCAACGACTCAACTAAAGAATTTTGAGGTTTGGTTTCGAAAGAACTAGAGTATACCATTAACTGCTCCCGATTTATATCCTCGTTAATAGAAATATGAAAACATAATGCTTTCAATTCCGAAATTAAAAGGTTAAATGCTGCCGGCTGTTCCGAACCTGGGATAGCAACTCCTTCAACTAATGCCTTATAGGCACTATTACGCCCGGCAATATCATCGGATTTAATTGTTAAAATTTCTTGGAGTATATAAGCTGCTCCAAAACCACCAAACGCCCAAATTTCCATTTCACCTAAGCGCTGGCCTCCTTGTTGTCGACGTCCTTTTAAAGGTTGTTGTGTAACTAATGCATACGGACCAGTACATCGTGAATGAATTTTTTTCTCCACGATATGAATCAATTTAATCATATATGAATAACCAACAAAAATTGGTTGATCATAAGTTTCTCCAGTTTGTCCATCAAAAATATAACTTTTCCCAGGAAATTCCGGCTCAAACAACCACGGAAAGTTTGTCTTTTTTCTTGCTTCATAAAGTTTTTTATAAACAAAGGAACGGGACGTTTGTTCCCCATACATTTCATCAAAAGGTAGTAATCGATAATTTTCACCTAAAGTTTTTCCAGCTAGCCCTAATAAAGATTCGAGAAGTTGGCCAACATTCATTCGTGACGGTACACCTAATGGACTTAAAACCATATCAACAGGTGTTCCATCTTGTAAAAATGGCATATCTTGACGAGGTAAAATTCTTGAAATGATACCCTTATTACCGTGTCGCCCCGATACTTTATCTCCAATTTCAATTTTTTTCAAGCGTGCTATATAAATACGGGCAAAACTGATTGGATTCATGTTCCTGAAATTCTTGATTGTTTTTTCGTCCAAATAAAAATGTTTGGTTTTCTCTTGTAGATGGTTGAACTGGATTTGTCGTTTCAGATCGTAGACTGATTTGGAGTGGGATCCGTCGCAGTATTTTTGATAAACACCAATAACACGAGCCTTCGTATTGTCAGGAATATAAATAGATGTGTCGTGAAATAGAAGTGTCTTTGTATCGCTTAAGCGTGATTTGCTGTTTCGATCATAAGTAAAAATAGCCTGCAATAGAGCTTGATAAGGAGATAATTCTTGGAACGATCTCGGTGAATATCGCCAAACTAAGCGTTCACCCCCAGTAAGCCATGTTCCGTCTTCAATGATGTCCACAATTATATCGTCTCCAATAAGAGTTGTTAACGGTTCAATATCATGTTTTTCAATATGTATATGTGTTAAAATGCCTTCGGAAACTAATCGCTCACTGATTAAAATGGAATCTTCAAAATTATAACCGTGCCAAGTCATATATGCTATTAAAAGATTTGTACCTAATGAAACTTCACCATTTTTTGTTGAATTTGTCTCTGTTAATAAATCGCCTTTTTCAATAAAATCATTAACTTTTAAATTCGGCAAAAATTTACTATCAAAACAAGTATCTTGGTTTGTTCTTTGATAACGATTAATCTTATATTGTTGTCTATAGGCACCTTGGCTTTGATATTTATCTGTATTAGCTTCACCATTGGGTTGGTTATCTCGGTACGTATTAGGCAAGTGCGTTTTACGAAGTAATTCACGACGCACATCTACCGTGTCATAACAATTATTGGTGATGAAAGTCCAAAGCTTACTAGAATATATAGAATTGGAACTGAAATCCAAAATAGTTTTTAATAACATTAAAGTTGGTAAACAAGCATCTAACCATTTAACTTGAGAGACTTGATCAGTACCTATTCTTAGTTGATAAAGTGTTTTTTTAGGATCAAAATCACTTGTCCTAAGATGCCTGTAACTTGTAATTTCAAGTGTTTTTTTAGTAATCGATGAAATATAACCAGATTCTTTAGCAATAAGAACACGCCCTGAATCGTATGCTACTTTAGCTTCAAGCCCAGTACCAACGATAGGAGATGTTACATGTAAAAGTGGAACAGATTGTCGTTGCATATTAGAGGCCATTAAAGCTCGTGTTGCATCATCATGTTCTAAAAATGGGATTAAAGCAGTTGCAATAGAAAGAATTTGTAATGCAGATAAGTTAACAAAATCAATATTTCTTGAAAGCCCATTCTGAAATTCGTGTTGATAACGATTGGGGACTTCTTTCTTGTCAAATGAATTTTTTTTTAACAATAAATCACCGACTCCAATAGTATTATTTTCTTCTTGACCTGCCGATAAAAAGATGGGTGTTGAGTCTTTTTGAACTTGATCACCAATAACCTCATAAAAAGGGGTAATTAAAAACCCACCTGCAGTTACTCGAGCATAAATAGTTAATGAATTTACTAAACCTGCATTTTTACCTTCAGGTGTTTCAATCGGACAAATTCGTCCATAATGGCTGGGATGAATTTCCCGAGCTAAAGTACTAACTTGGTCACTTTTTAAACCTCCAGGACCTAATGATGAAATCCTACGTTTATGGGTTACTTCCGCAAGAGGGTTAGTTTGATCCATAAATTGTGATAATGGACTAGTTCCAAAAAAACTACGTAATGTTTTAAGAAAATTTGTACCATGACCGGCATGAATTATATATGGATCAAAAAAAGGCCCTTCAAATATAGATTTGTGACTTTTTCGAGAAGGATGAAGTTTTTCACTTAGAATTAATTGAGCAAATTTTAAACAACCCAAACGAAATTGTGCTTGAATTAACTCTCCGGAAGTACGAGCTCGTTGAAATTTTAAATTATCAACATCATCGAGGTCACCCCATTTTGAAAACTTTAAATTTGTAAGGTAATTTATAGTTGCTAAAATATCCTCTGGCCTTAAAAGGTGGGTTTTAAGTTCTTTATCAGGTAAATCTAACTTTTCGTTTAGACGATTCCGTCCTACTGTACCAAGTGAATAATATTTAGTATTAAAAAAATTATCTTCTAGAAATTCTCGACACTCCTGAATTGGTGAATCAAAGCCATTCTCTTGAGTGACAAACGGCGGAGTCCAGTCTGGAACAGCACTTTCGGAAATTAACTCATCGAAAGCTTTAAAAGCTTGTGGCATTGAAAGATCAAATTCCTTCAATGAAGATTCGAAAATTTCCCCATGTTTTAAATATTTAAAAATTTGATTTTTTGTAAAACCTAAAACTTGTAAAAGTAATTCAACTGGATATTTTTTAAACTTTCCAATTTGACAGTACATATAATCTTTGTCATCTAATTCAAATCGCATCCATGACCCATATTCACTTACAATACTAGCGGTAAAGATATCGCCTTTTTCCGTTTCGTGCTTCTTAAAATAAACTCCGGGACCCCGAACAATTTGATTAACAATAACACGAGGTGAACCATTTATAATATAATGACCAGTCGACGTTAATAATGGAAGTTGTCCAAGGCGTAATCGAAATCCAACTGTTACGAGTTCTGGACTTGAAGTTATTGTAATTTTTCGATTAGCTTGACTACGATTATATAATGCTCGATACTCAATAGCTTGATTCATTTCATTGAAAAGCTTTTTTAGTAAATATGACTTTGCTATCTTTTTAGAACTTAGAGATTTAATAAAATTTAGCTTGGACTTTTTCGCTAATTTATTCGCGGGCTTTTTTTGTTTTAGTAAATATGACTTTGATATTTTTTTATAAGTCGAAAATTTTATAACGTTTAGCCCGTACTTTTTCGCTAATTTATTCGCGCGTTTATTAGTAATTTTATTATTTTTTTCTAGAATAATCGTATTCTGAACAATCTGTAAGCCCAACTTTTTAACGATTTGTTTAATAACTTTATTAGATACACTTCTGTTTGAATTAAGTTGTTGATTAGTTTGTGTGCTTCTATACGTTTGTACTTTTTTAATGGCATTATTCATACCCAGAGTTCCACGAATATCAGGCGAAAATTTAGGTAAAGTTTTTACCGGAACTTTTGACATAGGCGCACTTATTATAGATTTAGGCGAAATCACGGTTGTTAACGCAGACGCATTCATTAGAGGCTTACGGAAACTTGTTGACGTACTCTTTACGACTAATGACGACTTCGGATTTGGAACTTGTACGGAAGTGTCTTGTATTGATCGTTTTAATTTACTCACAAAATTTAAAGCATTCGCTGATTTGTCTTCTGGGTCAGTTAATGATTTCGTAAAACCTTGGTTTTGTATCAACTGTGAAAAATATTTTTGAAAAATTTTTAGTTGGTAAGTTCCACGAAATTCGATAGTAACCGGAACATAAACAGTAGTATAATAGCTTTGTCTTTTTCTTATACACTGTTTAAGTGTTCGTTGTGGGTTTTCAAATTTTATTTGTTCAGGTTGAAAAATTAGTTTACAGTCTCCATTGCGAGTTTCAATTGGACTTAAGAGTTCTAATTCAGTTCGTAACCCACTTTCGAGCAAATTAAAAAAACCAACTCGTTGTAGTTCAAGTAAATTTGGAAGTTTAAAAGGTTTTGGCATTGTATATTTTATATTTTTTTAATAGAATTTTAAATTTTTAATATTTATCTTGATAGGAAAGATTTGAATTTCTAAGCCTAACACTATAGAAACTTAAAGTTTCTATTACTTTGAATTTCTAAGCCTAACACTATAGAAACTTTAAGTTTTTATTACTTTGAATTTCTAAGCCTAACACTATAGAAACTTTAAGTTTTTATTACTTTGAATTTCTAAGCCTAACACTATAGAAACTTTAAGTTTTTATTACTTTGAATTTCTAAGCCTA
>Ga0209713_10002868_pt1 | contig 10803 bp, 8 predicted proteins | sample ArcOceMetagenome_3_FD_187444 | JGI IMG/M metagenome (GOLD analysis project Ga0209713, IMG submission 187444) | Marine eukaryotic phytoplankton communities from Arctic Ocean - Arctic Ocean- Svalbard ARC20M Metagenome (SPAdes) (version 2) | ecosystem: Environmental > Aquatic > Marine > Oceanic...
CGCGCCGCGGCGCCCGCCGCGCTGGTCGCCGTCTCCCACGCCCGCCAGTGGAAGCCACCCTTCTCTCGCAGGCTAGCGGGTACCTCGACGTTCTCGGGGAGGAGCTCGTGGAGCCAGCCATCGAAGGTTCCGGCCGCGCCGTTGCGCGCGAGGTACTCGTCGAGGTGCGCCCGAATGAGATCGTGGCCGCGAGGAGTCATTTGGCTGACGACCTCCTGGAGACGCTCCGTCTCGATGTGTGCCGCTGCCTCGCGAATCATCGCTGCGTCCTCTTGGCTCTCGTCGGGAGGCGGCGGAGGAGGAGGAGGCGGCGGCTCCTCGGGCCGCTCGGGCAGGGCGGCAGGGAACGGATCGTTGGCGGGCACGCTCTCCTCCTTGTCGTAGACTGGCGTGCCAAAGACACCTCCGACGAGTACGGGCTCCGGAACCGGCGTGGCGCCGACGACGATAAACGGCCTCTCCATCGTGGCAACCGGTTGGTCGCTCGACGGCTCTGGTGGCGGCACGCCGTCGACAACAATGAAGGGCTCGAACGGGTCGGTCGTGGACAGCTCGGTCGCTGCGGCGGCTGAGGTAGCATCGGCAGCGCGAACGTTGACGTCGACGGCGCGGATCACAGTCATCCTTTGCTTCTTGTACGTATGCGCGCGGCGCGGTGAGTGCGAACTCTGGACTCACTCTTGGACTCTGGACTCAGGATTGAAACCTCGCCAACTCTGGAATCTTCTGGAATTGAGCTCCCTAACGAGCAGGACTTTGCCGTGCGTAGGATGTAACGAGAAAGCAGGGCAGCAGGCCCTTCTCCCAGCGCAGGGGGCAGGGCCGCGCGGGTCGAACGCCGCTCGCATCACCTCGTCTGAACACGAGATGACGTGGCAAGGAACGTGAGGAGAGGATGCGATGCGTGAGATAGTGAGAAGGTAGTCCTCCTTTGCATAAACGCGAGGGCAAAATCGAAAATGCACTGCAGCACCACCGCACCTTGCGCCCGAGCGTGGCTGACGCAGCTCAGGGATCCGCCCGCGACCGCGACCGCCGTCACACGAGTGTCCTCCTGCGGCGATGGCTAACCGCAACAACCCGGCCGTCAAGCGGATCATGGGCGAGATGAAGGAGCTCGAGAAGTCGCCGCCCGAGGAGTTCCGTGCGGAGCCGCTCGAGGACAACCTTTTCGAGTGGCACTTCTCCGTGCGGGGCCCTCGTGGCACTTCATTTGAGGGAGGCACTTACCACGGCAAGATCGTGCTGCCGAGCGAGTATCCGTTCAAGCCTCCCACGATCACGCTGCTCACGCCAAACGGCCGATTCGAGGTCGGCAAGAAGATCTGCCTGTCCGTGTCCGCCCACCACCCCGAGCACTGGCAGCCGGCATGGGGCGTCCGGACGATCATCACAGCGCTGATCGCATTCATGCCCTCCAAGGCCGACGGCGCGCTCGCTGGGCTGGACTACACGGACGAGGAGCGCAAGACGCTCGCCGTCCGCTCGAAGAGCTGGCGCTGTGCTGGCGGTGGCCCCGCCGACGACATCTGGCTCCGACATCTGGCTGAGCTGTCGGCGCCCCCGGCCAACGACGCAGCGCCACCGACGCCATCACCGGCCGTGCCGTCGGAGCTGCGCTTTGGGTACGAGCCGTCTCCAAAAGCAGCCGCAGACCAGCCGAGTGCCGGCAGCAGCAGCGCGTCGCCAGCAGCACCGGCGCAGCCCGTGCAGGCGCATTCACCAGCGCCGGCGGTGGCAACACAACCGGCAGGCGCCCCGGCACCAGCGACGAGTGCATCTGCGAGCGCGCCCACTCCGTCTGCGACCGCGGCTGCCCAGCCTGCGCCGCCAGCGCAGCGACTGACGCAGCCGCAGCCGACGCCGCGACCGGAGCCACCTGCGGGCTCCAAGCTCGTGTGGGTCCTGGCCGTCGCGATTCTTGCCCTCGTCGTGCGGAAGATGCTCAAGGGTGGCTGCGCTGGCGACGAGGAGAACCTCCTGGATGACGCGCTGTGCAAGACCTGAAGCGCTGCGGCTGTGCTCCAGAGATGCGAGGCCTTGAAACTCTTTGACCGTCTGGACACGCTGAACTGAATTCCTCGAGCCATGACGAGATATAGACTTTAGATATCAATAGAGCTATATTATGTAACACCACACGTACGACCAGACCAGGATGTCAGGGCGGATCAGGAGCCGGCTTGCGAGCAAAGCGGGGATCCCCCGGCTCGACGCGCGTGAAAAAGGCATGCGTCGCAAAGAGGGAGCGTCGCTTGCTCGGCTTCTTCACCGCCAGCAGCTGCTTCTGGTGCGCCGGCGCAGCCTCGTCCGCGCACTTCGCGGCGTGGATGGCGTGGAAGAGGCACCACGCCCAGTGCTCGAGGTCGGCCTGGCTGACCGCTCGCGTGGCGACCTCGCTCACCTTCCCTCCTGCGCGAAGCGTCAGGTTCAACCTGAGGTAGTCGTCGTGATCGGTGCTCACCGTGGCACCCACCAGCGACATCGTCCCTCGCAGCTTGGCCGGGTCGCACTCCTCGTCCAGGTAGTACAGCAGCTGCGCAGCATCGAGCACAAAGAAGCGGCTCCGCCACACGCTGGTCAAGAAGGCGCCCTGCTTTTGGAGCCAGCCTCTCCTCGTCTCCTGCGATGACCCGCCACTCTCCGAGCCGGCGAGAAACCTCATCTCGTCGTACTTGGCGCGCAACCACCATCGACGGATGCAATCCGGGCCGCGCTCGAGCGGCCGCCGCATGGTGGCCGGGAGTTCCGCCTCCCATCTCTCGTTGTTCTTCTTGTTGCCGAGCGACTCGAACCACAGGAAGAGGGACTCGTCAAAGTCATCCAGCTCCGTCGAACGCACCTTGGATATGTGCGAGCCGAGCGCGCGATGCGCACCCGCGCAGTTGATGCAGATGAGGATGCCGTAGTCCAGCACGGCCCAGGTCGTGTCCTGACTCGCGCACTCGCAGCACGTGCTGTTGCCTGGCTGCGAGCGGAACGCTAGCCAGCGCCGCTGCTGCTGGTCACGCGTCAGCTTCGTCGACGCCGCGGCGGGTGCAGCAGCCGGGCTGGACATGGCTGGTAAGCCCGACTCGCAAGTCTTCGGTCAAAGGGGAAGAACCACTATGAGGGCTGGTATTCGTATCTCGTTATGAAGAACTGAATCTACAGACCGTCCTAAGAACTGAAAACCAACAACACGAGAGAGTCGTCACAAAATTGTCGTCAGCTCGCAGCAGTCAGAGAAGTGGGACGGCGTCAATCACGCGCTGCGCATCCAGCCAAACCACCCCGCCGACTGCGGCCGGGCCGCCGACTCCGTCGACTCCGCCGGCTTCTGCACCAGCTGCTGCTGCTGGACGAACTGCTGCTGCTGGAGGAACTGCTGCGGAGCAAACGCTGGCTGCGACGGCGGCCCCGCGGCGGCCGCAGCCGCCCGTGGCGGCGGCGCCGACGACGGACCCATGGTCCACGCCGCCTTGGACGCGCGCTTCGAGGCCTTCTCGTACGCGCCGCCGGTCACGTGGTTGGAGCGCTGCTGGCAGTGGGACATCGCGGACATCTTGGCCATCTTGCCGCCCCACCGCTCGTACTCGCGCGCGCTCTCGTAACCCGTCGCGACGCGGGAGAGGTCGGCGACGAGCGCCGCGCACTGCTCCGACCCACCCGGCGCCGCCATCGCGGGCGACGAGAGCGTCGCGTCGCGGCACCGCTGCAGCTCGGCGCGCCCCTCGTCGAGGCGGCCCGCGTCGGCGAGCTGCGCGGCGCGCGCCATCGCCTCGGCGGCCGCGACGCGCATGCGCTGCGCCTCGAGCTTCAGGTTGAGCGGCTGCTGCGCGGGCGTCGCGAGCGGGCGCGCCACGTTTAGCGTCGTCGAGACCGACTCGAAGCGCGACGTGGGCACCGAGTAGTAGCGCAGCGTCGCGTGCAGGCACGGCGACGCGCCCGCGCCAGCGCCCTCGGCGAGCGGCGCGGGCAGCGCGGGCAGCGAGAGCTGCACCATGACGTCCTTCTCGTCGTCGGCGTAGATGTCGCCGAGGCTCAGCTCGACGCCGCCGCTCCCGTCGGCCGCCGCCGTCCGCTTGTAGCTCGAGTGCACGTGGGCGATCGTCGCGGCGTCACCCTCCGCCGGGGTCAGGACGAGCGTGGCGTTCTGCGCGACGACGGCGACGAGGCCGCCGAGGCAGTCGGCGAACGCCTGCGGGATCGTCTCGACCTTGTCGATGAAGTAGTACAGGCCGTTGGTCGCCTGCGAGAGCGCGCGCAGCATGTCCTCGTTGTGGCCCTCGCCGAAGCCGAAGGTGAAGATCGTGGTCACGGGGCCGCCCGCCATCGCGCCCTTCGCCGCCTCGAGGATGCCGGGGCCGCTGGTGATGCCGCAGTTGGCGATGCCGTCGGTGAACAGCAGCACGGCGCGCGTGCTGCCGCCCGGCGGCGGCGGCGCGCGCTGCAGCAGGTCGAGTCCCTGAAGCAGCCCGCCGCTCAGGTTGGTGGTGCGACCCGGCTGCATGTTGTCGACGGCCTCGAGCGCCGACCTCTTGCCGACGGCGTCCATCGACGTCAGAGGCAGGCGCGTGTCCACGGTGTCGTCAAAGGCGACGAGCGAGAGCGAGTCGCCCGACTGCAGGCCCTTCTCGACGAGGAAGCGAAGAGTCTGCTTCATCGTCTGCATCTTGGGCCCGCCCATCGAGCCACTGCGATCGACAACGGCGACCACCTCGAGCGGCAGGCGCGCCGCGGGCGTGTGCGCGGGAGCAGCCAACGAGATCATCGCGAGAGTCGAGTGCGCCTCGGCCGAGGAGAGGGCCGGGAGCTCACTCGCGCTGGAGAGCGAGACGACCGCAGCGGGCGTGGCGGGAGGCACGGGCGTGGTAGGCACGGTTGTCCCAGTCATCGGAGCGGTGGATGACGTGGGTTGGTCGATAGCTTGTGGAGATGATTCGTGAACAAAAAGTACACGTGAGAAGTTTGGCATACTACGAGTTATATGTGCGCAAGGCAGCGGCGCATGCACTGGGCGGCTAAGATATTTGGCGGCGTGAAGGACTAACGGATGCCCAGCCTCCCGAAGCCGCTCGTGCTGGTGCTCGTCGCCGCGATGCTGCTGCTGCTGATCTCCATCCGCGCCGCGGACGCGACGCACAGCGAGCGCGTCATCGTGCGCTCGGTGTCTCGCCAGCGCCTCGAGGAGGCCCCAGACATGCTGACCGCACCGCCTCCGCTGCCACTGTCGGTGCCACCGCCGTCGCCCTCACCGCCGCGACCTCCTCCACCGCCCCCTCGGATAGCCGCGTGGCGTCTGGGACGGCCTGTGCCCGTCTACCCGGCCGGTCTGGGCGGCTACAACATCTTCCGCATCCCGGCGCTCTGCCGGGCTGCCAAGGCACTCCTCGCCTTTGCGGAGGCGCGACCCACGGTCGAGGACAACGGGAGCATCGACCTGGTCATGCGCCGCTCTACCGACGGTGGGCGCACCTGGTCCGATCTGCAGGTGGTCGTGGCCGGCAGAGATCTCGCGGCGACCTCGGGCACCGTCGGAGGCATGACCGTGGGCAACCCAGTGCCGATCTTCCTGCCGCCGTCGTCGGGCCAGCCAGCGGGCCGGCTGCTGCTGCTCTTCTGCTCGAATGCCGCGAGCGTCAACGAGGATGCGATTCGCGAGGACACGACCGTCGCGGCGGGCGCGGGGAGGCGCGTGTGGCTCTGCCGCAGCACCGACGGTGGCGCGACGTGGTCGAGCCCGCGCGAGATCACCGACGGCGTGAAGCGTGCGGGCTGGACGTGGTACGCGACCGGGCCCGGCGGCGGGCTCGTGCTGCGCAACGGCACGCTGGTCGTGCCCGCGACGCACGCGGTGCACGGCACGAACGAGGACCACAGCCACGTGCTCGCGTCCCACGACGGCGGCGAGAGCTGGACGGTCGGCGCCGACGCCGCGTACGGCACCAACGAGGCGTGTGCCGCGCAGCTCGCCGACGACAGCCTGCTCCTCAACGCGCGCGACCTCAGCTCGGTGCGCGGCGGCGGGCCGTCGCGCCTGCTGCAGCGCTCCACCGACGGCGGCGCCTCGTGGGGGGCCGCGTGGCGCGCGGCGCGCCTCGCGCAGCCCAAGTCGCACCGCGGCTGCCACGGCTCGATGGTCGCGGCCCAGGCGGGCCGCGCGCTCTTCTTCGCGGCGCCCGACTCCGCCCTCCGCCGAGAGAGGCTCACGCTGCACCGCTCCGACGACGGCGGCAGGAGCTGGCCGCGCTCGCTGCTCCTGCACGCCGGGCCTTCGGCGTACTCGTCGCTGGGCCTGCTGCCGGGTGGCTGCCTCGGCGTCCTATTTGAGCGTGGCGAGCGTCGCACCTCGTTCTTTGCCGAGCAGATCGCCTTCGTGCGCGTGCCCCTCGCCGCCTCGAGCGACGTGGAGGTCTCGCCCCTCGGCACGCTGGAGGGCGCCAAGGCGCCGCCCGGAGGCGCTGCCCCTGCCGCACAGGCACAGCATGGCCTGCAGAGCCCGCAACAGCTCATAGGCAATCAGACTACGTTCGCGTCATCGGGACTGCTTCTTGATGCTGCATGAGACGGCTAGCATCATGATGTACTAATACTTAGTAATCTGTAAGTTGGGTCTACACACCCACAGTCCGCGTGTACGAGTACATGGCGAACGCACCTGGCCCGCCGCACGGCCTTTCGTCGTGCAGGCTGCACGTGCTACTGCACTTGAGCTGTGCCCTGTGCTTGACCATTGCCTTGAGCACACGTGGTCGGCCGCAGTAGCACCGCGCGCGCCGATGCGAATCGCCGGAGCAGAAACCACCGCAGATCAGGCCGAAATGCAGATGACCGGCACACGCTTCCTCGCAGTCCTGCACCCTGAAGCCGATGCGGTAAGGGCCACTGATCGTGTCGGGGCGCTTCTGCTCGACGAGGGTGGCATTGCTGTCGACCGCGCGCCGCTTCTGAGCACTGGCGGCCTTCTTCGTCCTCTCAATTAACGAGGCTTTCTCCACGAAGCATCCAGCGTACACAGATGAGCCGCTGTTGTGTGGTCCATTCACGTCCGCAGCAGCACTGCCACCTGGTCCTCGGTACCAGGCGACACCGGCTGGGTGGTTCTCTATCGCCTTCTGCGCGACCTGGGTGATGAACGCTGCACGGCTCTGCCAGGTGTGGCGAGACAGAGCGAGCTCTCGAGCTGCGCTGACGATGCGTCTGCGGGCAGGCTCGTCGTTCAGGTAGTACTTGATCTTCTTCCTGAGGTCTTGGACCCCGTCAAACATGACGACGTGTACACCGTCCTCAAATAGACCATCGTACGTGCTGACGCCAGGGGGTGGGCGATTGCACAGTAGCAACGTTGTGCCTGACATCATCACCTCGAAGTAGCGTGTGCCGACGATCCAGTCGGGCCCCGTGGTGCTGACCCACATCTTGGACGACGCGATCTGCCGCACGTAGTCGATCCGGCGCAGCCGACCCCACGATGCATCGCCAGGCTGGATGGCCTTGGACCACGATTTGAGATAGGCTCGGATGTCGGGCATCTTGCGGAGGCCTTCCATCACGCGCTCACGCAGCGAGTACTTCTTCGTGAGCGATCCCGTGAAGCCGACGTCCCAGACCTGCCCGGAGAAGTTACCGGCGAACTGGCCGTACAGCCTTGGGTCTGCGGCAAATGGTAGCCGATGGTGAGGCACCCCGGACCGCTGCGTGAATTCTCCGTGCCGGGTCAGCCAGGTGAACCCTGCGGCAGCACCAATTGCGCGCGTCCACTCCAGTTTGGCAGAGAGATTCCCGGTGTACTCCCGCTCGCTGACACTGTACACCTTGTTTTGCAGCACGACGAGGGGCACGTGCGAATAGCGCTGTCGGCTCACCCCGAGGGCGGTGTCGGCGGTGTGCAGATTGGTGGTGAAGCGAGGACCGACCACAATCAATTGCGGGTCGAAGGCCCTCAACGGGCTGTGCGTGTTGCCCCAGTTGCTCAGGTTGTGCAGGGCTCCAAACGCTCTTCGGAGCTCGCAGTAGTACGCCCAGACTCGGCAGTCCAGACGATTGTCCAGCCAAAGGACCCGCCATCGTGGTAGCTGACCCGGGACTGCTGCTGCCATTGCACTGTTCACTCGCCTCGTCCCGGTATCGCACAACTATGCACAAGTTTTTTGCATGCATCGAGACGCTAGTGATCGCTGTATGAGACCAACGACTCCCTGTGGCAGCGCATCACCAGGCGCAGCCGCAAGTGCATCGCCGCCACGAGCTGCAGCAGAGGCTTCATCTTTGCCGCGAGAGCCCTACCCTGGCATCCAGATCATCCCGAACTTTGCTCAGGATGTGCTCGGGATCGACCCCGTCACGTTTCATGCGGAGATGCTGGCAGACTATCCGGTGAGCGACGCGGAGTTCGTCCCGGACGCCGTGCAGTGGGTGAGCGGCCAGAACAAGGCCGTGCACATCCGCGGGGCGCCACTTCAGCGGACGCTGCTGACACTTCAGAAGGACTTCGATGGGTACCGTTCGCGGTACCGCGCCTACACGTTCACCGGTTGGCAGTGGGCGTCGCTGCCGTCGACTGCCAACCTCTCCCTTTGCGAAAGAATGGCTTCGGCGGTGCGGCGGTATGACGAATGGGCAGCGGTGAACGATGTGGTCCTGTCGAACCACTACATGATCACGCATTATGGGGACGGGAGCCACCACATAGGCTTTCATCACGACAAGACTCACGACATGCACCCCGATGCGTCGATCACCATCGTGAAGATCGGGCCGACCGCTCGGAAGTTTGAGATCAGGAGGCGGGAAGAGGGAAGCCGGCGAGGCGGCGGTGCGCCACGCGAGGCGAAGCCGTTCTTCTCAGAGTATATTCCGCCAGGCGCAGCGATCATCATGTCGATACGGGCGAATGCAGAGACGGAGCACAGCGTGCCAAAAGAGGATGGCGCGGGGCCCTCCGGCTCTATTGCGTTCAGGACCATCACGACCGAGTTCACGCACGCGCACGTGCTGCAGCGGATCGCACGGTCAGAGAATGCACGCGCAAACTACCGCAGCAAGCGAGAGGCTGCCCGCACGGGCCACCAGCACACCGAATCGCTTGTGTAAGTGTGAAAGGGACTGGTTGTCCGTAGTTTTGGATCCGTTAATTCCGTTTAGGATATAGGGAGGGGTAAAACCAGCCACGCAAGACTTGGGGGTCACGGGAAGCCGACGTGAGCGACGATGCGAAGGCCGTAAGAAGCCAACGACCAGGCCAACACACGAGCCAGCAAGCTACTTCTCGACGGAGTTCAACTCTTCCGACTTGTCATGGAGTTCCACGTGCAGGTCGTTGGCCGCGATCTGCACGGTGACCTGCTACGCGAGCTTCGGGCGGCAGCGCCCGAGTTCCATCTCCGGGCGCGCTTGACGGAGCGCGAGCGAGAGGAACGGCGCCAGCGCCGCTGGCGGGCAGGAAGGCTCATCATAGACGCCGTGCGCAAGTGGCTGGCAGTATCGCCACGAGAATGCATCATTTGCGCGGACCAGGTGATGTTCAGCGACATGGCTTCGATGACGACTCGTCGATGCCACCGCGCCTGCAAGTCCTGCTCGAAACAGTACGTCGACATCGCGCTCGAGGACGGACGTCTCCACATCGCCTGCTTGGGTGTTGGGTGCAAGAACCTGATGGAGGATGCCATCGTGAACCGCCTGGCGTCGAAGGATGCCCTCGAGCTACGCGCGAAGAACCTCCGTGACGCAAACCTCAGGCGGCTGACACGCTTTGGTCAGGGCGAGGACGAGGAGACGAAGGCCTTCGAGAAGTTCTGCATTGAGCACACACGCAAGTGCCCACGCTGCGCCGTGCTCATCTTCCGCGATCAGGGCTGCAATCACATGTCTTGCAAGTGCGGCGCGCAATTCAACTGGGAAGACACCCCTGGCGTCAAGCTCACGACCCTCGTGCCGAAGCCGCCTCTGCCGCCACCGCCGCCTCCGCCTGCGGTGCCTCTCGTACCACCACCGTTGCCACCGCATCTGTCGCCAGCGGCACCACCACCGTTGCCACCGCAGCTGTCGCCGCACCACCGACTCCTGGCGGAACGTATGGGCACCATGGGTGCCTCGGCGGGGATGGTGTCGGAGCTCGCGGGGCAGGTGGCGGCGGCGGCAAGAGGCCCCGCGTCGGGCGCCGGGATGCTCGCACCAACTCGTCGGCCTTCTGGCCCAGACCTGAATGTGACCGCCACGCCGACGAGTGCGCCACGCCGACCTGCTCCCCGCCCTACTCCGCCACCGCCGCCTCCAGCAGCGCCACCGCCACCCCCCCCGCCACCGCCGCCACCGCCGCCACCGCCGCCATCGTCTGCGTCACGCTTTGTGACGGTTGGACCACCTCCGCCACCTCCGGCCGGTGGCTGGCAGATGAGGCCGCGTTCGCACGAAGAGGAGGAGGCGCAGCTCGAAGCGACGCTCGCGATGAGCATGGCCTTTCTCCTCGACCACCCGACCTTCGACTGAGAACCCGACATGGCGTCGGATCCGCTGCACGCAGCACGGGCTGCACCGTCCGCGTCCTTAATTTGGTGCTCGTGTCTCCTGTCATTTATGGCAGCGAGAGGTATGTGACGCTTTTGTGGGAGTGTGTTGATGTTGCCCAGCATGTATAATCGAGTGTACAAAGCACTGTCCCTGTCTACGATCTTGCGCCTTACTTACCTTACGGGGTCTTTACGGGGTACGGATTTATATATGAAAAGGTCTACAGGGACGCGTGTGTAGCGTTGTGAAGCGTTGTCAGAATGAACTCCTATGCACTCGGGCTATCAGAACACATCACCAGAAGTGCAC
>Ga0209713_10002869_pt1 | contig 10796 bp, 9 predicted proteins | sample ArcOceMetagenome_3_FD_187444 | JGI IMG/M metagenome (GOLD analysis project Ga0209713, IMG submission 187444) | Marine eukaryotic phytoplankton communities from Arctic Ocean - Arctic Ocean- Svalbard ARC20M Metagenome (SPAdes) (version 2) | ecosystem: Environmental > Aquatic > Marine > Oceanic...
CTTAACTAAAGCATCTGAACTAAAGTACCTTAACTAAAGCACCTGAACTAAAGCACTTATGAAACTAACTTTATATGCTGTTGGAAGCAAAATGCCTGCTTGGGTTAGCCAAGGTTTTGCTGAGTACAGTAGGCGTTTTCCACGTGATTTAAGTTTTCATCTTGTTGAAATACCCGCAGGTAAACGTGGTAAGAATGCTGATATTAATCGAATTTTAGCAAAAGAAGGTGAGCTTTTACTCGCTGCAATCCCTAAAGGGAGTCGTATTGTGACGCTAGAAGTTGAAGGTCAAGCTTGGACAACACCAAAACTTGCAAAACAATTACAACATTGGCAACTTGATGGTCGAGATGTTGCTTTGTTAGTTGGCGGTCCTGAGGGTCTAGCGCCCAGCTGTATAGAAGCAGCCGAACAAAAATGGTCGTTGTCGACATTAACCTTGCCACACCCTATGGTAAGAGTACTTATAGCAGAGAGCCTCTATCGTGCTTGGAGTGTCAACACTAATCACCCTTATCACCGGGAATAATATTTATTGTTAACACTTATGAGCCTTATTTTATTATTTCATTACTTCATAAATAGTATAAGCTAATGGCACCTCGTCGCGTTGCTATAAGAAACCACTCTGCCGAGGCAAATTTATTTGCTCGTAGAACCTTTATTGCCTTTATTTTAGTTCTGTTAGTGCTTTTATTATTGCTAGGTAATGTCTTTACTTTACAAGTAGAATCCTTTGAGAAATACCAAACACGTTCAAATTCTAATCGTATTAAATTACTCCCCGTTGCGCCTAACCGTGGACTCATCTATGACCGAAATGGGGTGTTACTTGCTGAAAACAAACCCGTATTCAGTTTAGAAGTTATCCCTGAAAATGTGAATGATATTAACGCTAGTATTAATGCTGTCAGTAATTTATTGAACATTAGCGATGACAGAAAAAGCAAGTTTTTTAAATCAATGAAGCGAAAACGTCGCTTTAAACCGGTCGAATTACATTCGCGCTTGAGTCAGCAACAAGTTGCCTTATTTTCTGTTAACCAACACAAGTTCCCGGGTGTTTTTGTTAATGCCCGATTGAAACGTCACTACCCTTTTGCCGAATTAACTACTCATAACCTCGGTTATGTGGCAAGAATTAATAAAAAAGATGTGGCTAAACTCGAACAAGCCAACAAGTCCGACAATTATGCTGCCACTCACAGTATTGGTCGTTTAGGCGTTGAACGCTATTACGAAGATATATTACACGGTAGTATCGGCCACCAAGAAGTAGAGATCAATAACCAAGGCCGGGTCATTCGTACACTTGACTATGCGGCTCCCCTCCCCGGTAAAGATCTGATACTCACATTAGATATTGAATTACAAATGATTGCCAAGCGAGCTTTATTAGGTAAGCGAGGCTCAGTAGTTGCCATGGACCCTCGAACAGGTGAAGTTTTGGCTATGTATTCTAACCCCAGTTACGATGGTAACTTATTTGTACACGGAATAAGCACTAAAGAATACCAAAAATTACTCGACTCAAAAGACTCTCCCTTTATCAATCGAAGTGTTCAAGGGCAAGGCTACCCCCCAGCATCAACGGTTAAGCCTTTTTTAGCATTAACTGGCTTAGAAGAAAAAATAATTACCGCTAGCACTGAAATTAACGATCCTGGCTGGTATCAATTAAAGGGTCTGCCTAATAAATATCGTGATTGGAAACCTTGGGGGCACGGTAAGGTTAATTTAACCAAAGCTATTGAGCAATCTTGTAATATTTATTTTTATGATCTTGCCTTTAAACTAGGTATTACAAAAATAAATACCATGATGGAAAAGTTTGGTTTTGGCGACTATACCGGTATTGATATTTTTGAAGAAAGTAAAGCTATTATGCCAAGTGTAGAATGGAAAAGAGCGCGCTACAACAAACCTTGGTATACCGGAGAAACCTTATCGGTTGGTATTGGCCAAAGTTACTGGACAGTGACGCCCTTGCAATTAACACAGGCGCTTACCACACTTGTTAATCGCGGTGAACGTAAAATCCCTCATTTATTAAAAGAACAAAGCGAGTTAGTTATTGAAGAGGGAGGTAAAACCTACCATCAAATTACTCCTTTAACATATGAGTCACAACCTCCCTTAGTATTAAAAGATCGAAAAAATTGGGACATAGTCTTAAAAGCAATGCACAATACCGTACAAAAATATGGTGCTACAGCTTACCAAGCGTTTAAAGGTAGTACTTATAATGCGGCTGGTAAAACTGGCTCTGCGCAAGTAGCACGGCGAAAACAAGGCGAAGAGTATGATGCAGAGGCTACCTCAGAAAATCAACGTGATAATGCCATGTTTATTGCATTTGCTCCTTACGAGCAACCTGAAATAGTTGTTGCCGTTGCCATAGAAAACGTTGCTAAAGGAGGAGGTGCCACCAATGCAGCGCCCGTTGCAAGACAAATTATGGATCAATATTTTGGTAACAGAGTTATTACAAGTAAAACCGCTAAGCGCTTTAATGAAATGCCGACCACTATAGCTACAACACTAGAAGAGTTTAATTAATGCGCAGTACAGGCCAAGACCAGCAACCAATCTATAGTTTTTGGCAGCGAATTCACCTCGACTTACCACTGTTAATTGGTATTATTTTATTACTCGGCTTAGGTCTATTCCTTGTCTATAGTGCTGGTGGTCAAGAAACCGCTGTCGTATATCGCAAATCAAGAAGTATTGGTGTTGCCCTAATTGGTATGTTCATTGTTGCCCAAATTCCCCCGTTAGTTTATCGTAAATGGGCTGTACCTGTTTTTATTTTAGGCTTACTCATGCTAATTGCTGTCTTATTATTCGGTCATGTGGGTAAAGGTGCTCAACGTTGGTTAGATTTAGGTTTTATAAAATTTCAACCCTCAGAAATTATGAAACTGATAGTCCCTATTATGATTGCTTGGTTTGTAAGCCAAGATAACCTTCCTGTAAGCCTAAAAACGGTGTTGTTAGCCTTTATCCTAGTCCTTATTCCCACCTTATTAATTGCTAAGCAACCTGATTTAGGTACTTCATTACTTATTGCTAGTTCAGGTATATTTGTTATATTTTTAGCTGGTGCTAGTTGGCTTTTGATTTCAGTTTGTGTTGGTTTAGCTTCTGCTTTTGTACCTATTTTGTGGATGTTTCTCATGAAGCCTTATCAAAAACAACGGGTCATGACGTTTTTAAATCCAGAACAAGACCCTCTTGGCTCTGGATATCATATTATCCAATCTAAAATAGCTATAGGATCAGGTGGTATTGAAGGTAAAGGCTGGCTGCAAGGCACTCAATCGCAATTAGAGTTTTTACCTGAACGACACACAGATTTTATTTTTTCAGTCTTTAGTGAAGAGTTTGGCTTGATAGGAGTTGCAGTGTTACTGAGCGTTTATTTATTTGTAGTAATGCGTGGCCTTTGGATTGCCGTTAATGCTCAACATGCCTTTACCAAATTACTAGCAGGTAGCTTAACCTTAACTTTTTTTGTGTATGTGTTTGTAAATATCGGTATGGTGTCAGGTTTATTACCGGTTGTTGGGGTACCTTTACCCTTAGTTAGTTATGGTGGTACGTCGATGGTGACATTGATGCTAGGATTTGGCATATTAATGGCTATTAGTACACATAGACGTTTTCATGTGTAATATAAGTATGAAGTAATATCGTTAATAATCATTTTATTTGTCTATAAGTCATTAAAAGGAAACAATGAATACCTTATGCTAAATATAAACACTATAAAAATATTACTGCTTTTATTTATTTTCTTTATCCTTAGCTTAACGCTTAGTGCCTGTAGCTCAGGTCGTTATCAATTGACACATGATAGTATTCCCGAGCGGTTACCCAATGTGGCCGAATTAAAAGATGCCTTACCTAGATCTGAGGCGAAAAGTCGTGGCGGTAATAAAGATTACCAAGTATTTGGGAAAGATTATCAGGTATTAGCGTCAGCACACAATTTTGAACAAACAGGACAAGCTTCTTGGTATGGTAATAAATTTCATGGGCATTTAACCTCAAATGGTGAAATTTATGATATGTATGCCATGAGTGCCGCGCACAAAAGCCTACCGTTACCAACATACCTTAAAGTCACTAATCTGAGTAATAATAAATCGGTCATCGTACGAGTTAATGACCGAGGTCCTTTTCATCAGTCACGAATCATTGATTTATCTTACAGTGCAGCCTACAAATTAGACATGCATAAACAGGGAACGGCTACAGTTAAAATTAGTGCTATAACTGATTTTAATGATACATTAACTATCCCGAAAAGTAAAAATACTCCCCTAGAAAAAAAAGTAATTACGGCGTCAACAATAGAGGTCAGTCATGCTGTTACTACTAACAAGCCAAGTTCAAAGCCAACAAAAATATTAGCAACGCCCTATATTCAAGTCTTTGCAACCAGTAAAAAAACGCTTGCCGAAAATACAACTAAGCAGTTAACAATAAAATATAAACAAGCCAGTCATTACTCTTTACACCAAGGTATATATCGTATACAAATAGGTCCTATTGCTGATATTAATACCTTAAATGAATTACTCTTAACGCTTAAAGCCAATGGATACCCTAACGCTTTCCCTAAGAGCGCAATGTAATTCATAATCCCTTGATAAGATTTAATAAATAGTGCTAATAATCATTATTATATTATTTGTTTATTTCTCTACTAAAATAATACCTAAAAGCAACCTTTTAGCGTAGCCAAGCTTTTTATAAGTGGTATACTTTCTTGTAATTGTAGCCAATATTTTCTCGACTAAATTCACAACTAAATTCACAACTAAATTCACAACTAAATTAGTAACTGATAAAACATGACCCAAATAAAAACAATGTTTGATACTTCGCGTAAAACTTTATTTACGTCGTTTGTTGGTGCTGCACTTTTCAGTACTGCACTTGTTATTAGCCCTTTTACTCAGGCTATTACGATCATCCCTGATGCGCCTAAAATTAATGCCAAAGGGTTTATCTTAATTGATTACACAACAGGTACAGTAATTGCTGAAGGTAATGCTGACACTCAATTAGCGCCTGCAAGCTTAACCAAAATGATGACCAGTTATATTATTGGTAAAGAACTTGAAAATGGTAATATTAACAGTACAGATAACGTTTTAATAAGCGAGAAAGCTTGGGCTAAAAACTTCCCTGACTCCTCTAAAATGTTTATTGAAGTAGGTACGGAAGTACCTGTTAATTTATTAAATCAAGGTATCATTGTTGCCTCAGGTAATGACGCCTGCGTGGCAATGGCTGAACATATTTCTGGTAGTGAAAGTGCTTTTGCAGATTTAATGAATGCCCATGCTGAACAACTGGGTATGTCGAGTAGTTTTTTTGAAAACAGCCACGGCTTAGATAGTACCTCGCATATGACTACGCCAAGAGATATGGCGACTTTGGCGATTGCTCTTATTAGAGACGTACCAGAAGAATATGCTATTTATAAGCAAAAATCGTTTACTTATAACAACATCAAGCAATATAACCGAAATAGCTTACTCTGGGATAAAAGCCTTAACGTTGATGGTATGAAAACAGGCCATACTTCAAATGCTGGGTACAGTTTAGTAACCTCTGCCACCAAGAGTGATATGCGTTTAGTGACGGTTGTTATGGGAACTAAAAGTGAGCGTGCCCGAAAGGTCGAAAGTAAAAAACTATTAAATTATGGTTTTCGCTTTTTTGAAACCATCACGCCTTATAAAGCAGGTGAAAAGTTCGTGGCAAACCGTATTTGGATGGGTGACAAAGAAAAGGTCAACTTAGGTGTTGTCACCGATACGCCTATTACTATCCCACGAGGTCAACGTGAAAAGTTACAAGCCAATATAGAATTAAACCAAACGCTTAAGGCTCCACTAGCGAAAGGAAGTCTAGTCGGTACATTATTTTTACAATTAGACGGTAGAGATATAGCGCAATACCCACTAGTGACTTTAGAAGAAGTGAATGAAGGGACTTTATTTAGCCGTTTAGTTGATTATGTTACTTTACATTTTTTAACTAAGCCTTACTAAATCCAGCTAAGCCTTACTTAACCCAGCTAAGCCTTACTTAACCCAGCTAAGCTAGTATATTTAAAAGCCTCTTCAATGAGGCTTTTTTGTTTTAGCATAAGAGATATCAACAAAATAATATCGGCACTGATTATTTAATGATAAAATAACTGCATTGAAATATTATCTCGCGAAACAGAAGTAAGTAACGATGAAAACCAAGTTTGACGAATTGTTAGAGTTCCCCACAGTATTAAACTTCAAAGTAATGGGTATTGCCTGTGACGAATTACCTGACCTAATTATCGCAGAGCTGCAAAAGCATACACCGGGTGATTATGTGCCTAAAATAAAAGCCAGCTCCAAAGGTAATTACCACTCTGTATCAATTGCTGTAACAGTTACTAGCAAAGAACATATTGAAACTATCTATAAAACATTAACGGCTATTGAGCAGGTAAGATACGTTTTATAACGGTTTTACTTAACCGACATTGTATTTTGTAACGAGATAGTAGAGGTTTTTCCAGTGCATGCAACACCGCAAATAAAACCAGACAAGATGAGCCTTACGGACAGTTTAGTTATTCGGCAACTAGACACCATGGATTATAGTCAAGTTTGGCATGCCATGAAGTACTTCACAGATAACCGTGATGACAGTATAGCCGATGAATTATGGCTAGTAGAACACCCGCCCGTTTTTACCCAAGGACAAGCGGGAAAGGCCGAGCATTTATTAGTACCTGGTGATATCGAAGTTGTTAACGTTGATCGTGGTGGCCAAGTCACTTATCACGGTCCAGGCCAACAAGTCATTTACTTTATGATCAACTTGCGTCGTAAAAAGCTTGGTGTTAGACAGCTAGTGACTCTCATTGAAAATAGCCTCGTGTCAGCTTTAGCCGAATTTGATATTAACGCCTACGCAAAAGCAGACGCACCTGGCGTATATGTTGCTGAAAAGAAAATTGCTTCATTAGGGTTACGCGTTCGCAAGGGCTGTTCGTTTCATGGTTTAGCCATTAATGTTAATATGGATTTATCGCCTTTTTTACGTATTAACCCCTGTGGTTATGCTGGCTTAGAAATGATACAAACAGCCGATTTACATGGCCCAACAGATACTACTAGCGTAGCAAATACGTTAGTTAAACACTTAATTACATTACTTGAAGCTAGTAACATTAGTTATCAAACAGGTTTACCAAGCGAGAATCATAGCAAACATGACTAGTCAATTAACCCCAGAAAGTAAAACAGCCAACCGTGCTGCGGGCGAAAAGTTTCGTGATGCAGACAAGTTAGCGCATATCCCCATTAAAGTGGTTAGCTCTACCAAAGCAACGATGCTACGTAAACCAAATTGGTTACGTATTAAATTACCTCGCTCTAGTGAACGAATTGATTCAATTAAAGCGAATTTACGTAAGAACAACCTGCACTCTGTATGCGAAGAAGCGTCGTGCCCTAACTTATCGGAGTGTTTTAACCACGGTACCGCAACCTTTATGATACTGGGTGATTTGTGTACCCGTCGTTGTCCATTTTGTGATGTTGGTCATGGTCGTCCACTTCCCCCAAATACTGAAGAGCCTAAGAAGTTAGCCAACAGTTTAAAAGATATGGGCTTAAAGTACGTTGTCATTACCTCGGTTGACCGTGATGATCTTCGAGACGGTGGTGCTCAACAATTTGCCGATTGCGTAAGAGAAATAGGTGAGCAAGCACCTAACACTAAAGTTGAAATTTTAGTGCCTGATTTTCGTGGTCGCATGGACAGAGCGCTCGACATCCTCAATCAAAGCCCGCCGCATGTGTTTAACCATAATATGGAAACTGCACCACGTCTTTACACAAAAGTACGTCCGGGCGCAAATTATCAATGGTCTCTCGATTTACTTCAACGTTTTGGTGAAGCGAACCCCGGCGTTGCAACAAAATCAGGCTTAATGGTTGGCTTGGGTGAAACTAACGAAGAAATTCTTGAGGTAATGCAAGACCTTCGTAACCACGGCGTAACCATGCTTACCATTGGTCAATATTTACAGCCCAGTAAAGACCACTTAGCGGTTGAACGTTACGTTCACCCAGATGATTTTGCCATGTTTGAGCGCGAAGCTAAAAAAATTGGTTTTGTCCATGCCGCTTGTGGTCCTTTGGTGCGTTCAAGTTACCATGCTGACAAGCAAGCTGCGGGTGAAGAAGTTAAATAATTTTTTTATACCTAGCTTAAGCTTAAAAACCCACGTTATCGTGGGTTTTTTTATTGGCGGTTATATCACCTTTAATGAGAAATTGACTAGGCGTAATGATGTTTATAAAAACACGAACAGTTCATCTAACTGTTTAGCGATAATATATAAATTGATAAAGACATAAGCGCGTCATTATTCTAGCTCAGACTTGCCTGCCAGCATTTCACCTCAAAGCTTCCCTAGCTTAGGGTTTTTAGGATAAAACTTATCTGGTAAGTTACTCATGTGTTCAAAAAAACGTGTGCCCTTGTAAGGGAGCTTCATAAAACCAGAAATACCAAGCCCATCAATACTGGGTAATAACGTTAATAATTTCGCTAAACAAGCGGCAAAGGCTTTTTCTTTCTCATGGTTTAATAACATTAGGTAACTGTGAATTTTTAGATGGGTGGGTAATACCTCAAAAATAATACAGCCGGTGTGGTGAATTAGATTTAATTCAGCGAGAACCGCCATAATTGGCTCTGGTAAATACAAGTATTCATCGGGATCTTTACCGTCTTCAAAGTAAGAATGTAATCGCGTAATATCATCAACGTCGGGCACATCACTTACCTCGTAGGCAATAGTTTGTTCGGGTATTGCAACAAATGGCTTGCTGTCATTATCACGCTCCACGTGTAAGGTGTTGCGCGCATTAAATAAACAACTTTTAAAAACCCCTATTCTAAAAATACCTTGCGCGAGGGTAATAATGTTATTTACCGCACTGGTAAACGAGGTTTGCAACGACGGGTCAAAAAGATTTAAGTTTGAATCGATATAAACGCCTTCTTTCGCCCAACGAATAGCAATACCGCCAACAACAGGAAAATTTCCTAAACGGCTTAAGGCGGCAATAAAGGCTTTTTCATTATCGCCCATACCCATCAGGTAGTTTTTATAATACTTGTCTAACTGGGCATCATCGATAGCAGCTAAGTTATCTTGATTAGTTTGCTCTCGTAAAAAAGATTTACGCGAGCCGTAAACGACAGTATCTATCAGCTCAGATTGTGATTTAATCGATACAGGAATAAGCGCCGATATATCGGCAGGTGTTGGTAACTCTGCAAGTACCAAATTTTGTAAATAATGTAGGTTAGAAAAAAAATAATCACCTGCTTTACTGCGCTCTACTTCATCACTACTTAACATACCAGTTAAAATATCAGCAAGTAACCTAGGTAACCCTAGCGCATTAACCGGAATAACATTTACCCCATAGCGGCAAGATTGACCTGAAGCTAAGGTATATAAGGTTGCCGCCAAGCCCTGTTCATCAAAACGTGGTGATGATAAACCACCATTGAGTTGTTCAGGGCCAATAAAATAGACATCTCCTAATCTAGCATTACTTTGCTGCAAATCACTGCTCATTAAGTCCATCACATTAATACTGGTACTTTGTTGATTGCAATCAAGTTGCGCACAAACGGAAGAGCCCCAATCAATCAATTGCACTTTGCCTGTATTTTCATCATAAACCAAATTTGAAGGTTTAATATCACCATGTACAATTGGTTTTAGTTGTTTATGGTTATTGGCATTGCGTAAGTACAATAGAATATCAGCTAACTGCAGGGCAATACTTACAATAAGCTCGGGAGATAACGGCCCTACCTTGAGTGAAAATTGTTCTAAATCAACACCTGATGCTCGCTCCATTTGTAAAATAGACTGTCGCTTTATTTTTTGGTACTCAATAACATGTGGAATTTGTGGGTGATGCAATTGCGCTTGTATATTGGATTCTTCTGCTAACCTATCTTGAACATGTTGAGGTAAATTAATTCGTGAAAATTTAAACACAACATGACGTTTTTCAGTATTATTCTTTGAATATTTAATCGCTGAAAAAACAAATCCATAAGCACCCTTCCCTAATAAAGCGACCTCCTTAAAACCAAGCTGAATTAGTTGCTGCTTACACAGCTCAACCCATTGCTTTAATTTGGTAGCATCTTGATGGCTGAGTAAATAAATCGACTGCTCTTGAGCAATATAAAAGTGCTTTAACGGCTGGTCATTGGGGTAGCTATTTGCAACAACTTGTGTTGAAGAAAGGGTTTTACCAGGTGAAGTAAGCAAATTTTTTAACGAAGCAGGTACTTTATTTGATGAAGTAGACACACGTTAACTCTTTTTATAAAGGCACTAGCGTAAGTATGACGTGCAAATACTAAGGCTTCAAGGTCAAACATCATGGACACAATATTTACCTCAACACGCCTTAATAGCAAGCTAGCTCTATTCAATACCCTAAAGCTAAATAAGCTAAATACCCTGAAGCGAAAACTAGATAGGCGCTAAGCAATAAGTTAAGCAGTAAGTTAGGCAGTAGGTTAACCAGCGTGTTAAACAGTGCGCTAAGCAGTAAGTTAAACAGTAAGTTAACCAGTAAACTGAAGAGGCCGTATTGGGTTTACATAGCTAATATTCAAAACCAACAAACTGTAAAGATGCCTGTTGCCCAGAGCTGCCGCTGCCTTGGCTAGTAGCGCCAAGAGCT
>Ga0209713_10002870_pt1 | contig 10795 bp, 9 predicted proteins | sample ArcOceMetagenome_3_FD_187444 | JGI IMG/M metagenome (GOLD analysis project Ga0209713, IMG submission 187444) | Marine eukaryotic phytoplankton communities from Arctic Ocean - Arctic Ocean- Svalbard ARC20M Metagenome (SPAdes) (version 2) | ecosystem: Environmental > Aquatic > Marine > Oceanic...
TACTCCGCCTTGAACTGCAGTAGTCTGACCTATCGTCATTGAGCTGGTGGGTGTGAGTGCATAAATTTTGCTATCAACATCAACTTGATTGGCCTTTGACGAGAGTGAAGCATTGATCGTTGTCGCGTCGGCTTTTTGGGCAAGTCCAGTCGTCACTTCCGTTTTCGTGTCGTTCACAATCGTCACATGTGTGTTCAGGCTGTCAATCTGCTGATCCAACGTTTGTGCGATATCTGCAAATTTTGTTGCAAAGTCATGGGTTTGAACAGCCAGACTCGCGATGTCATTTTTGTGCGTATGGATTCGGAGCGTATTGGAAGCGATCGCGGTCGTGTTTGTTTCGACTTGGGTGCTGTCAACCGACACATCCTCGGTGTATGACCCATGACTAGAAAATGGGACGGGCATGCTTTTTTTTTATTATATATGGAGATAAAAAAAATGGAAAACCTGATCACTTGACGGTGCCCAGCGTATTGAGTGCACCAGGATCAAACGATCCGGCAATGGGCATGATGGCTCCATCGAGACGCATCGCGTGATTCGTGGCCAGACCGAGCTTTTGATGACGAGCATACCCTGTGTTTGTGTACATGCCCCCAGTTAGGGAGCTAGCAAACCGTCCGAAGCGCACAGCCTCCGGTTGGCCTTTACATGGAAGCACGGAATGCATCGGATTTTGCATGATCGCAGCGCTGAACTGATCGGGATGAAGAGGCAGCGGCGTAAATATCCCAGGGACCGGATCTCGAATGTTGTTTTGATGCTTCTCGGACGTAGGACCAGATGTGCTTAGGTCAAAGTAAGTGAGCTCTCGCGCACCTGGAAGTGGACGAATGCCTGCATAGTAGCCAGTGGGGTCCATGCGAGCTGGGGTTTTTTTTTTTATTATAATAGACGAATGTTTTTTTCTTAGCATCACGATTAAGCAATGATTTCCACCGCCCTACCGCTACCAATACGAAGCTCTGAGGTGCACTCTGCGATAACGGTGAGGTTGCATTCGGTGAGACCGTGAGTCACGAGAGCAGCCTGCGCCGACACCGAGCGCGTATCGAGCCCGGACGCGAGACGAGAGTACGTCGAATCAGGCAGACAGAACCTCATGCACTGAACGAAGTACGAGTCCTTGTACTGACCCGTAGTCATTTTCGTCTCATGGTGGAACGAGTCGACACTGTTCTTCGTAATAGCGTAAAATTCGCTGGCGTTCAACGTATAAGCGGGAATCGACGCACCGTTCACCTGAAGCTGATACGTCGCTGCAACGGACGTGACGCTTCTATTAGGCTGTTTCATTCTGAAATACTTGGAAATGTACTTTTCCGAATTCGTGTCGAGAACGCCGCCGCTGTCAAACGTGGGCTCCCCGGTCAACGTATTGGTGGCTGTCGCGATCTTGTGACCGGGAACGACGTGAGCCCCCGCCGTGTTTGGATAGGACGTATCGCGGTACACGAACCATACACGATCCCAAGAGGCCGAGTTGACGCTGAATCGGCTTGTCTGATTGTGGGTGCTCACGTAAGTGAAGTAATTCTTAAAAGGGAGGGACAGATAGCCAACGCTCGCAATACGCTGCTCGGTAATCTGATCGAGAACCGACGTCGCCATACCGAGCACCTCGACCTGCATCGATATATTCGTCACAGTGTAAGTACACGGCGTCGCATTCGCGTGGTCGATGGTGCCAGCAGCATCAGTTCCGGTCGAGAGAGCTGTACCACTAATGGTCGGACAGACGCTGTTTTCAGCCCACGTGATTTCGACAGTAATCTGAGGACATATGCCAGAATCGATGATGGACGGCTCCAACGATCCTAGCAGACCCTCCCAGTTATCGATACAAAACATTTCATCGAGCTTATCATACGTCTCGCTCGTCGAAGTGAAATCAGCGCCGTTGTGATAGGAAGTCTTGCGGACGATCTCGGGATGGCCGAGAACGCTGTTGCATTTCGAGCCCTCGACGACCGCCTTCGCGTGACAGAGAACGTTATAGCCCTGGAAGTTGTTCTGCACGAGTGTCCCACCCATGTAGATGGCAACACGCTCAATGAGAGATGAAATATCATTCGGGAGACGACCAATGCCACCAAACTGCGACACGGTCTGAGCATTAAAGAAAAGACGTGTGTTGCGGAGATTGAGGAGCGAATTTGACGGTAGCTCCAGTCTCGTAATTTTGTTCGCGCTGGCCGAATCGTTACCTTGTGGATTGATCTTAAAGTGACTGACGCTGACGCCCTGGAGGCGCTGCATAAAGAAGCTGACGTTGGCGGGGAGGACGCCGGACATTTTTCTTTTTTTTGTGGTTGTTTAATTGTACGAGGGAAAAAAAAGATGCTCGACTGAAAAACTGAAAAACTCATCTCGGATTTCCATAGTCGGGCCACGTCAGAATTGACTGCGCCTGTCGAGCTGGGAGCGGCGGACTGATCGCGGTAGTATGCATTTGATTAGGAAGCGTGACACGCACGGTTTCGATTTTCAAGACGGCCGAGAATGACAAATTGCCTTTTGTGCTCTGTAGAGAACTGGTATATGGTCCACTAATATCAATTGCGTTACCGGCGGCAGTGCCCGAACCTTGCGTTTGAGTACGACCAAGCTGCCGACCTTTGGAATCAGTCAGAAATAATCGAAGTGTCGATAACCGCCTCTGCTGCAGCGAAATCGTGAAGCTTTCAACAGCTCCAACTTCGTAATGTACGAATTCCGTGTCGCGAACTGCGCGGCCTAGAATATTTGACTGATGTATGTCGCGACGATGCGTTTTTGCATCATGCGAAAGAATAGAGGATTCGAGACTGTTTTGATTCTGCCCGCATCTGATATAAACAAACGGCTCGGTTACGCGCTGCATTGGAAAGTGACCGGTCACTCTAATTTTAGTCGGATCTGACGAAACGTCGATGATGAAACTTGTCTCATCGTCGGAAAGTGCGTCCAGACCCAGCGCTCCAAGAAGCTGATAACTCTCACCGTCTCCACGATTACATTGGATAACCAGATTTGTGAATCCATGCGGAGTTGGCTGATTCGAGCCGTTTTTCATCTCAATCGTCATATCCAGAATTCTGGGGCCCGTGCTTACCATGAAACCTGTAGGCTTCGCGCCTGACACAACGTAGGTAGTGTCCGTCAGCCCCGACAGCTGCTTCGATTTCTCGAGCAGGGCATCTGCAACTACAGTACTAAATGCTGTCGATATCTCGGCACAATTCCGATAATTGGCGTATGGAATATTCGCACTGATTAGAGCTTTATTCCCACCGGGCGTTGTGTACATCTTGAAATGGGCATTGTTCGCATCGGTAGTAAACAGATTGTTGTACATGTTGAATTGCAGTAGCGACACTTTGATATGCTCACCATCTCCCGCCTCAATCGAATTGCCTTCGAAGTGCAAGGTGACATCGTCACCCTTGTTCTGTGGATGTCCGACAATTGCGGTCTGGTCTGTGTCTACAAATAAGTTGAGTGATTTGATGACAACAGGAGCCTGCATTTTTTTTTTTAAATGGAGTCAATATTTTTTTTTTGAGCTGTTTGAGCTGGCGGAACGGTATCGACCTTGTTCATGATCGTCTGTAGCTCGTCGGGAGTTCCGTTTTTGCACAGGTCGTAGACCCACTCCGCATGAAGTTGACAAACACCCGGCCAAAGATCAATCATGCTCTTGATGGCCAATTTCCGCTCAACGAGTTGATCTTCCGTGTAGTGAAACGGATTCGATTCTTCTTTCCGCTCAAATCCCTGAATTTCCATGTGTCCTTTTTTTTACAATCGCCAGAAAAAATTACTCGTCCTCCCACTCGTCCTCATGCGTTTGATCCGTAAGCATCTGACTAGCGTCCTGCTGGGTCGATACGATGTTCATCGCAAACATGCGCTTCGACTCCATTCGTTCAAGGGCATCTGCTGCAGCGTTAGCCTGCTCTAGTTTATCGATGTCTCGATCCGAGCCTCTATAATACGTCTGAAGCTTTGATAAAACCTGTCCGTGACTCATTCGTCCGCCCCTAACGCCAAACCCGATGGCATTTAGGATGTCGTCGTAATTTCCACCGGGAGCCAGCGTGGCAAGCATTAATTGGGTTCGGGGCTCAAACACACCCGAAATACCGGGAATTTCTGCTTCGATCGTTTGTAGAGCGATTCGAGACGAGCGGCGAAGCGTAAGACTGCCTGGTACGGAGTGGAGGGGGATTGTATCATCAAATTGATCATCGGTTTCAGTTGCAAACGAAGAATCAGTCGCTCCAATTTCCGCTCTATAATGACGTATCGAATTGCTAGCAATCTGATCAGCGCGGGCAGGGTCAAGAAGGGTTCCCATATTGTGCATGTCGCTAGCAGGGAATCGCGAAAAAGCATACGTCCTCGTTTCAAGAGGTATTTTGATACCAGGATACATATTGCGCTGAAACGCGACGGGGTGCATCGTCGATTGCGTGAAGATGTCGGGCGGGAAAAATTCGGGGCAGGTATGCTTGATGCTCGAGTCAGAGAGAACGCCAGATCTTGCCATGTTTGTCTTTTCACCTTCCGATTATTTTTTTTCTCGATCATCGTTTAGTCCGGTATCAGAAACTCGTCGAAGCGCTTTCGAAAAATGGACGGGTGGTTTGACTTTCGATGGAGATCGATGAACAGAAATTCGTGGTTCATACCAGTATCGATGGCATGCTTATAGACTTCCATAAACGTTTCCTTGTCGATCTCACCCATGACGGATTCGGCAATGTCCATTAGCTCGGCATTGTCCTTTGTTTTGAATAGGATCAAACTGGTGCACTGATTACGGATGACCTTGTTAAGACCTCCAGCTTGGCACTTGAAGGCCTGGATCATGAAGAAAAGAGAAACACCGATGCTGCCACCCTCTTTTAACTGTCCCACATGTCGCGAATACGTGCTTAGTGCGTTTAGCTTTCGTGGCTTTGTGTATAGGTCGGACCCCAGACAATCGTCGAACAAAATAGCAATTTTGGGTTTGCGCCCGTCCCAAGTATGCTTCGGCTTCAGAAAATCACGATCGGCATAGAAGGATACGAGGTCGCCATCGTCTATGGGAAGATGATCACTATTTATTGCACGAATCAGTTGTCGGTATCTGCGAAGCTCGTCACGATACCGCTCCAAGTCGGTCGCTTCGTCTTCGACGATTTTTTTGATTCCATCGACCAAACTGGGATCGTCGACGTTTTCGAAGACATGCTTGATTTTGAGCCGATCCATGAGCTCCTTGTTGCTCTTCATCGTTGGAGAGACAGCGATCGTATAATCAAATCCCATTAGTTCGATCAGATTGATCACGGCCGTGCTTTTACCACTTTGTCGTTTCCCAACGGCCAAGCAGACTTGATGCATTTTTGGGGCCATGGGTGGCGTTTCATAGTCTCCTGACGTGTGCTTAGGGGGCTTTATTTGCATTCCTCGTAATTTTTGTGTTCGCATATTTTTTATCATTCGCACATAAAAAAAAAACGGCATGTGTTCTTTTAACGATTTCGTATCGGACAACAGCGGTTTCATCCTTACATTTTTCGGGCTCGTGTCCGCTTGTCTAGGATCGATCGGCGTATGCTTCCTGCGATCGCGATGCACCACCATTCGTTGCTGCGGGATCGTTTGCGAACGCTCGGTGTTGTCTGAAGAAGCTTTGAGAGAAATGCCACAACGTAGTCAAATTGATACGCATCTGGCTATAATCGATCCCTAACTTTGGTCTCTTTTTTTTATATTTGCAAATGTCAAAACCAATATGGACGACGAAGCGAACGAACATGCCGTTGCGGCACACATAGCGTATACATATTATGAGAATGGGTATGAAAAGGCGCAGGAAGAGCTCACAAGACACTTGCCAGATGGTGATCACTCGATTGATGTGGAGCTTAGCGACGAGCGATCTGTCACACTCACACGCTCAAACGGTGCCGCAATCCTCGCTTATCGAGGGACGGATCCAACAAATATATACGATTTGGGTGCCGATGCACTAATAATGATGGGCTATCACAGAGAACGCCCGCTTCCCGGAATTTACACTCGCTTCCAGGCGGCGACGGACGCGTATTCGCTAGCGAAGAACAAACATGGTGCTGACGTCACCGTAGCAGGCCACTCCCTTGGAGGGACGCTCGCTGACTACGTTGGACGAATGTATGACGTTAGGGCTTATGCGTTCAATGCAGGCGAGACGCCATTCGAGTTTGCACGAGGAGGTCGTTCGACAGACGCAGGAAAGACACAGCTTTTCACGACGGACGGTATCGATCCCATTTCAATTTCAGGCTATGCTCATCATAACTCTCGAAACATAATCGTGGTGCCGCAATCCGTAAGTGGGTTCTTTGGTGCGCACGATCGACGGAACTTTCTCAACAAGCCATCTCCGATCCGTGAGCCGGGAGCGGAGCTCCGTGAGCGATCTACGATCGCCAGATCAAAGATCGCCACAGGAGCGGAGCCAGGAGCGGAGCGTGGAGCGGAGCGATCTACGATCGCCAGATCAAAGATCGCCACTGGAGCGGCTTCGATCGCCAAATCTTCGATCGCCAGATCTTCGTCCGCCATAGAAGCTCAGATGGGATACACTCTGTGTGAGCTATATCCTCGACGTTGTCCAAAAGGACAATAGCAGGAGCTTCATGGAACGTCCGATTCAATAATCGTGGGGCGTCGTCGGTTTGGCGGTGCCGGCGCAGATCCACCAATTGAAGCTCTATACTCTTCCGCAGTGTCCAGTCCTGCGGCCTTGGCGAGTGTCGTATCTTTTTGCTCTGCAGCATTAATCATGGATCCAGCGTTCGCAATGCCCTGCGCCATCTGCTTTACGACGTCCGATATGGAATGAGTACTCGCCTCTCCACTCGTGACGGAACCGCCAGGTCTTCCTGCAGCATTAATCATGGATCCAGCGTTTGCAATGCCCTGAGCCATTTGCTTTACGATGTCCGATATGGAATGCGTAATCGCAGGACCGCTCGTGACAACACCGCCAGGTCTTCCCGCTTCGTTGAGGCTTTCGGAAAATGGATCATAGTGCAGAGTGATGTCTCTATAAGCCTTCTCTACACTAAAATGCAGTAGCTGAGATGGTATGGCGTCTTGACGCATCAGTGCATCGTTCCGATCTGATACCGACTGGTTGTAGTTACGAGCAAATATGCTCAGCTGCTCATGTAATTGTGTGTTTACCGCGTCTACCTCAGCTTGGTTTCGGCTATTGAGGCCATGAATCATGTCCGAGTATTCCTCTCGAGCTCTCTCTAGATACTCTGGGGTATATGGAGATTCGTATTCAACGTTCATCGCACGATCAGATGTGACATCGGTCCGAGTAAAACGTCGTGTGATTGGATCGTATGCGTACATCCTAGGGTTACGATGGTCAAGACGAAGCTCATCCTCCAAATGCGCGGCATCTTCCAATCCGTATCTTTCCAATTCCGCTTCCGTGTACGTTGGCAACCCTTCAAAACTGCCTGCAGGACCTTTTGCGAGTTCATGTATGTACTCAACGTATTGATTCAAATTCATTCCCAAGGCGTGTGCTTGCAAGATTTGCGAGTCCGACGGCTGCCATTTTTGAGTTGGATCCCGAAGCTGCAAATATCGCTGATCGATATCGTAATAAAAATTGCCGACCCTGCTAGCGTCTTGGCGTTCGGAGAGAGCGACTGCCGATTGCACCACCGATTCATCGCCCTGCACGCGCTCAAACTGCATCGCTTTGTATCGACTCGCTTGAGCCTCTCCTTTTATCCCCTGTAGTTCAAGCAACTGCGGAATAGTCACACGAATTTGCGAAGCCTCGTCATGCATCTTTTTGTAAAACGTAGTCATCCCAGCGGCGTATTCAGCATCCATATTAGCCGCCATTTGTATGTTTGGAGGCATCTGTGCAAGTGTTGTCTGATCTTTGTAAAAGGCGTCCATGACAATGGCTTGTGCGTCGAGTTTGATCTCTGATTTGAACCGGGCTTCAAACGTGTCGTCGATGTAGGCGGTTTTGATAACCTCTGCATCCATCTCGCTCGGAAGACGACGATTCTCGTTCCAATCATCGTACATATCCTGTTGCGCGTCATTTACCCTTTGAATGGTGTACTGTTTGTTTTGCTTTGATATTTCAACCTGGACGTCGCCTTGCGATTGCCACATGTGTGCGGTCTTATCATCCAGAAACTTACGCTCCTCGTCCAGCAATTCTCCTGGATCGGTGCTCGTATTTTCAGAATCTTTTGCGAGCTCATGTCGAACGTACTTGTGAAAAAGCATAGTGACACGTCGTTCATCCTCGCTAATATTAGATGCGGCAGCCACTGATTCGGGTACAAGTGGTCTTGGATGTTCTGTGAAGAGCGATTCTGCAAGCGCTTTGAAAGGCTCCCAGCTCTCGTCATCGAGTGCAAGCCCCCCTGTCCCGGAATGCGAGGCAATCCAAGCAAGCGTCGCGGCATCAAAATCATATTCGTGGCTTGGGAGTGTAGCCAGAAGCTTCTGACGTTGTATAGCCATCGAAATTGTGCGATCTTTTTTGTCCCGAGCTTCACGTTCCTCGCGATCTTGACCAGCTCCCGTCGTGGCTCCAACAATGGTGAACGCTGTGGTCAGCAACGAACCAAGAATTAGTGACATCCCCAGCGTCTCTGGCGCTGCGGCAAGGCTAAACGCCGCGGTTGCTGCTGCGCCGCCGGCAAATGCACCTGCACTGTCTGCAATTGAGTGCGACGTGTGCAACATGTCATGAAGCGTATATTCGGTTCCAGCATCAATCAAACCGCTGGCCGCGCCGATCAGACCTCCCTCCGCAGCCCCATAGGCGATGCCGCGCAATACCGATCGTGCGCCAACCTGTCCAGCACGTTGCGCGGCCATCTGCCATATACGTCCTGTCACGTCTCCAGCAGCTCCTGAAATTCCATCGTTTGCAAACCGATTCACTCCGGAGTTTTGTAGCGCAATCGATGTTCCAGCAGCCGCGGCAATGCCTGCGAGTCCGCCCGCAACGTCAATGGAATTTGGTCTATTTTCTCTTATGGATTGAGTCACGCGCTCCATGACTGTCAATCGATCGTCAAACTGTAAAACGGCGCGAGTTTCTGTCATTTCGTCGGTATCAAAAAATGTTAAGGCACGCGACGCATCGCTCTCGTCGAATGTTACTGCGCTGGACTCAGATACGGGTTCTGGTAATATTCCAGTTTCTGGGGTTAAAGGAATGTCGGACAGTTCCATTTGTGCGATTGGTCCGTATCGCTGATTTCGATTATTGTTAACCTGTCCCGTGATGCTATCTGCTAGCTTCCATCCGCTAGCTATTATCTCATCGACTACATGAGGGTTAACACTCCGTGCCCTTATATTCGTTGGGGGTGCTCTCACCATTTTGCTTCGGCGTTTACCGGGTGACATTATTGTCGTCTTACGCTTAAGTAACGTTTCGTGCTCCGCTCTCGTACCACCGCTTGGTTTGTTCTTGTGTCCAGTCGGCGTATTTCTACGTCCGGAGGTCGCACGCCTCACCGCTGTTATTGAGGACTTCGGCACAACTCTCGTGTTTGTCGGTATTTCACCCATTTCGATGTCAGTGCTCGGAGTAAATCTGTATTCGCTTTTATTAGGAACGGCAGCGTATGGACGTCTGGATTCGTGATAAAAATTTTGAAATCCAGTAGCATCAAAGTGTCTTGGGACAACGTCACGCGGTATGGGTGAGCGTCGTGATTCCACGTCGAATCCTGCAGCATAGTGCGGCGCTGTATCTGTAAATTCTGGCGTAGTTGTCGATTTACGTTTCGAAATATGACGGTTAAGCGCTCCAGTGAGGCCAGCCATTCGGAACTGCTCCACTTGTATATTTGGTTTAATGACATCCACGCGTCCTGTGTCCAACGGTTTATTTGCAGGCATAAATTCACTTCGATCGATGGCGCCGCATAGCGGATCTTGTTTCGACCTGCTCAGATCTGACTGGCACCTTTGTCCGTCCTCTTCGAAGCGTGTTTTGTAAAGATTTGGCATTTTTTGTTTTTATTATACACGTCTCAAAAAAAAATTGTACGATCAGCGTCTACGGACAAACGCACCCGAAAACATAGAAGCGTATGCGTTCGAAGTATACGGGTCGATTGCTCTAGAGGGTCGTGGGACACTCGGTCGTTCCGCTACTGGTGGTGCGGTTGGGACGACCGGTGACGCGGTTGGGACGACCGGAGCAATCGGCGTCTTTTTTCTCGCCCTCGCCCGCTTTACGAATATTACTCGATCAGAGCTCTCGAATTCATCATCATCGCTAGAGTCTTGCTCGACGATAACCTGTTGTTTTTTCTTCTTTTTGACAATTTTGGGTGGTATCGGTTCGCCTGGCGATCTGGCGATCTTCGATCTGGTGATCTCCGATTCCGGTATTTCCTGCTCTCGTTCGGCTGGTGCTGTGGGGGTGACAGGAGAGTCCATGGTAAAATCTTCAGCGATTTCATCATGTGTGGCGATCTTCGATTCCGCTCCTGTGGCGATCAAAGATCGCTCACGGATCAGAGATCCTGCATCTGATTTCGTAATGTATTCGCCGGATTCCTTCATTCTCTCGAGCTCGGTCTGCATTCGAATCGCTTTCGCCTGACGTCTAACCTCAAGCGCACGCTCTCTTGCTTTTGCCAATTTCATAAGACGATCCTCAGTCATCGGTTTTCTATCCATTAGTGATTGGTTTACTATGCACAGATAAAAAAATAGTCAGGGGATGAGTATCTATGACATCGATTGGCGATCGACGATC
>Ga0209713_10002871_pt1 | contig 10793 bp, 5 predicted proteins | sample ArcOceMetagenome_3_FD_187444 | JGI IMG/M metagenome (GOLD analysis project Ga0209713, IMG submission 187444) | Marine eukaryotic phytoplankton communities from Arctic Ocean - Arctic Ocean- Svalbard ARC20M Metagenome (SPAdes) (version 2) | ecosystem: Environmental > Aquatic > Marine > Oceanic...
AACTGCAAAATGGAGTTTTGGCGGGGTATTAGGCCGTAAAGACTCCAAAATGATGCGAGACCTTAGCTTTTTGCGCGATGTGCTGCGCTAGGGTATATAACAACTTGTGCAAGCAAAAGATAGTGGTGGTTTTGATCGAGCAGCCGTTACAAGCCGTTATTTCACTCAAAATGGTCAAAAATGGACATTTTGACCTCAAATGTGTTAGTGTGACCCCAGACATGTTGACTGCCTGAAACCAGCGGTGCCGCCAAGTCCCAAAGGGTGTTAGGCGTTTCGCTCGCGCTGCCGCCGATGGCGTAATATTTATACCAATGATTGAAGTACATGTAATATTTATATTAATACATGCATCAACCGATTCCAATGATGTGGAGCGAGTAATCTGCCACGACCTACGACCTACTACCTACGACCTACGACCTTCGACCTACGACCTACTTCTTCACGCTGCCCCTCGCTCCAATTCAGGTGCCGTCCTTCTCTGTGCTCTGTTGTGTTGGTGTGTGTTTTATTCTAATATTCTCCGCTCCACGTACGCGTGTGTGGAGTACCGTCTTTATCTGTCTCTGTTGTGTTGGTGTGTGGTTTATTCTAATGTTCTCTCACCTGTGCTCTGTTGTGTTGGTGTGTATTTTATTCTAATGTTCTCCGCTCCACGCACACGTACGCGTGTGTGGTGTACCGTCTTCGCGCTGTCCCTCGCTTCGGCCACACCATCACTGGGGCCGTCCTCCGCTGTGCTCTGTTGTGTTGGTGTGTGCTTTATTCTAATGTTCTCCGCTCCACGTACGCGTGTGTGGAGTACCGGCGCAGTCCAGTGCAGTCCCAGTCTTTCAGCCGTTTGCTCCACCATCCTGTGTGTGTATGTGAATATAGTGTGTGTCTGGGGGGTGGGTGCAAATTAATGCGCATGCGGTCGTTATAATATTTTGGGTACGTTAGCAATTTTTTGGCCCCCGTCAGTTTGTTCGTCTTCGTAAAGGATACATGCGACACAAACTCATTGAAGCTGAGAGTAATAAGGGCAAACTTCTTCGGCGGGTTATGCCAATTACAGTCTGTTACGGCGACTTTCTTAAAGGACACCCCGGTGCATTGCCTTGGTCGTATGGAAAACATGTGCGTATGTATTGCTGTCACGCGCCCGACGACCACATTCGCGACATTCTTCCCCACGTTCTCCAAGACAAGCACGTCCTTTCCTGTGTCAAGTCCATCTGGCTTCTTCAGGGATCGTTTTATCTTCCACAAGGTTTCCGGAGTTGGTTCCACATTAAATTCTTCCGTGCGATTCAATGTCTTGACATCAACCGTTTTATCCTCATTATACACTGCGGTGATTGTGCCTTCCCCGCCAACAAAGGAAACTTTATCACCCACGTTGAAGGTCGAATAATATTCAGCTACGTGGCTGCTGCTCGACGCGCTGCTGCTGCTGCTGCTGCTGCCGCGCGACGCGCTGCTGCTGCTCGAAGCGCTGCTGCTGCTGCTGCCGCCGCTCGATGCGCTGCTGCTGCTGCTGCTCGACGCGCTGCTGCTGCTGCTGCTGCTGCTTGACGCGCTGCTGCTGCTCGAAGCGCTGCTGCTGCTGCTGCTGCCGCCGCTCGATGCGCTGCTGCTGCTGCCGCTCGACGCGCTGCTGCTGAGATCCTCGCTGGTCCTGTTCGACGCGCTGGTGCTGCTCGACGCGCAGGTGCTGCTCGACGCGCTGGTGTTGCTCGACGTGCTGCTGCTGCCGCTCGACGCGCTGCTGCTGCTGCCGCTCGACGCGCTGCTGCTGCTGCTGCTTGACGCGCTGTTGCTGCTCGAAGCGCTGCTGCTGCTGCTGCTGCCGCTCGATGCGCTGCTGCTCGACGCGCTGCTGCTGCTGGGCACGCTGGAGTCTTCAGTGTCTGATTCTGCTGAGTCTGCGTCCTCCTGGTAGCTTGAAACAACTGTTTTTCGACGGGAAGTTCTCCTCGGTTGACTTGAGGAGGGATCAGGCGACATCGTACTAGCCAGGCCTTTCTTTTGTCGATCATCACCGAGTAATTGTATCGGATCAACGCAAGAGCGCAAGTCAAGTGATTTCATGAAGGCCTCGTTTCGCGCAATGTTCGCGAGTCGTTGCTTTTCAATTAAGGGCACGCTGTTGCTCGACAAGCTGCTGCTGCTTGAGGCACCGCTCAATATGCTGGACGCGTTGGAGCTGCTGCTGCTACTGGACGCGCCGTTGACGCCGCCGCTGCCGCTACCGTTATTGCTGGACGCACCGCTCACAACCCGGCTGTCGCTCTCAGACCACCCGGGGGAGTGACTGTCGTCGGAGTCGGTCGAGCCCGAAGTGTTCTTCGTCTTGTCGCGCGCCTTCGGTTTCGCCACCTTTGAAGATTTGGGCCGATCATACAACTTTAGCTCGCCCTTTTCAATTAGACCGGAATGGAACTTCTTCATGTGGTAGTTAGCGGTGTGCCATGTCCCATAATGCACCTTATCGCAGCCGGGGAGTTTACAAGGGTGAGTCCCGACTGTTTTCTGTTTACGAGACGCGAGCTGCTTCCTGGGTGCCTTCTTCTTGACCTGAGCAGGCTCGTAGCGGGTCTGATCTGGCGCATGACCTTGGAGCAGTGTCGACTTCAACGACGAAATCGCAGACATTTGCGGGCAATCGTCTTTCCCGTGCCGCACGGGACATTGCTTGGCGTTAGAGCAGGAGCGGCAGATCTCGAGTTCATCAGACGAACGTGGTAACAGGTCAACCACGGTGTACGGTGTTCCCTTCGACCACGGCTCGACTGGGACCTCACGAACAAAAATGATGCCCTGCTCGTAGCACCGCTTGCCTTGGTCGTCCTCCCACACATATTTCACCTCACACTGTTTTCTCAAAAAGTTCTTCGATCGTTTGATTTTGTCGACCCCCTTCGGAAAAATATGTTCCCCTCGATTGATCCTTTTGAAATCGTAACCGATCGAGTTACTATAGTTACTTTGGTTAAGTCCGTCGGCGAAGTCCCTGGAACTGTAGTAGCCCTTATTTGCTGCCGAACTGAGCGCAAGGAGCCGTTTCGGTTCCACCCCGGCTGCATCGCACGGGTTGTAAGCATGATAGCTGCACAAAAAGAAGCAGTGAATCAGAATCCCTGCTTTCTTGTATAACTCCGACTCCTTCAACATCGTCTGAGCAGCACTAAAATGCGGACCGTGATCGCCAGACAAGTAGATCATTGTAATGTCATGTTCTTGAAAAAACGAGCATCGAAGGACATTGTCTTCCTCTTTAGGACGGAAATAAAAGTCGTACACATCAGCAACGTAGTACGCATCCGCGGAGCTCGTCGTCTTGTCCCCGCAAAAATTGTTGAATTTGAATTTCCTCAAATGGCCTTTGTCCTTGTCCCGCCAAATAACGACTAACACCAGGTTTTTAATTTTCCCCCCGGCACTGTCATATGAGTTTACAAAGTCCCTATAAACGAGGGCCTGACCGTGTTTCAGGTGAGTTTCGATGTTCTTCACTACATTGCGAGCTGCCTCAAACTGCTTGACGTGCCGATCATATCGACCCTCCTGCTCCCTGAGTTCACGATCTCTCGCCAAGGCCTCCCGCTGCTGGTCTAAAAGGATTGTTTCCCGTGATTGCAGATCTGCGAGACACTGGGTTTCGGAGTCGTTGGACTTGCCGTCATTTTCTCTTAATGATATTTGAAAACTCGCAAGGTCCCGCTGTGCCGATTTGACTCTCACGCTCAACAAATCGAGACGCTCTCGTTGCTCCGTCACCTTGGAGTGAATTGATGAGCCAATTTCGTCATGAATCGGGCATTGTGTCGGGTGCACGTTGCAGGTAAATGTAATGTTCCTTTTTTTCAGCACGTTGAAGAAACTGCGCATACCCAAAGGACCGTCATCACTGGGGTCTCCGCTTTTTCGATTGTCCTCTCTTCGACCCTGTAAATACCTTTTGATTTGGGCCTTGGTGTAACCCGCCCTTGACATCCGGCTCTTCTCAAGCTCCTCTTGGTATTTGTCTATCTCAGCCTTTCGGATCGTATCGTATTCGAAGTCTTCGTCGAATCCGGGCACACTCGCTGCCGACAGGCATCGCTGGTATGAACGTTCAAATCGGGTTAATGTCTGTCCTTTACCCCCTTTTTTTTCGATTTCAGTCTGTATCGTTTTGTCCTGCCTGTTATGATTACGGACTAGGCGACCGTACTCCGCGTGCCACTCAGCCTTGATCTCGTACATGGGCTTAGTTACTGTTCTGGAAAAAGTCCGTGCCCCGCTGTAACACGAAGACGCGCTCCCTTTGAAGAATGTTTCGACCAAGTCTCCTTCCACAATCGAAATCTTGTCCCGCTTCACGCCCTTAATCATGTCTTGGTTGAACATCGGAGCATCAAGAACAACTTCCTGTCCAGAGCCAGTTGCCCGCCGGTCATTAAGTTGGATTGCAGATTCAATGTACCTCACCGACAAGCCAGAAGCCTCGCTGACTTTGGCGATTTCATCTGTATCTCGGATATTTGCACAGCACATACTGACGGTACACGCGCGATTAGCTTTCCCGACGTGCGGCAACGCCTGCAACGTGGCCTTACCAACCTTCTCCAAAACACTCTTCTTGGAAAGTTTCGCGTGCAAAGTACTAAACGTTTCCTTGCCAGCTTCGGTATTTGTTGCGCATAACACCATCAACTGTTGGGCAGATTCCAGCTTTTCGGCATCTTCGGTACGCAAAGCCTGCTCGAGTTGCGACTTGACTAGGCACACGACATATTCTTCTCCTTTGCGGATCGACTCCTTTTCTCGGCGTTTCTGGTTCTTCTCGTCGCTGCTGGTCGGCGGACGCCCAGGTCGGTCGCGTCGTTGTTTCTTCCCTGAACGTACGTCCTTATCGTGTAATCTTCTCTTTTGGGCAGCCAGCGACGTGTTCGTGACCGGTCGACCTCGGCCCCGGAGTTTTGTCGTCTCGTTGTCGTTCTCCAATATGTCCTCATCCACGTCACCATCGAAAGTCCAATCGCTAACATAGCGGAAGGACTCGTCATCAAGTGCTTCGTTCTCGGACCCGACACCACCAAACCAACTTTCAGCCGAGAGGTTGGCATCGTCAGGACAACTCACCTCGCCACCACTCTGTTGACTTACCGCTTCGACTCCAAGCTCATGATCATTACCGTCGTCGGTTTCAAAGTCCGACGAGTTCCACGGGTCCGAGGTCGGCGGCGAGTCCGAGGTCGGCGGCGACGGTGGCAGTGGCGACGGCAATGGCGGCGGTGGTGGCGGTGGCGGGTCGTCGTTGCTTGATGATGATGATGATGATAGGGAGTTGAGGATCTTCCTGGTGATATTGCTCCAAAAATAGGAGACCACCCCTGCTGCTAGAGAGAAGGGCTTCCACACGTCAGGCATGTGTCCAGCACCACGCAGGTCGATTCTCGGATCATCATCAAAGCCTCCAGTGATGACACAAGTTGGTGTCGTGGCCCGAGGTAATGGAGAGCCCGCCGACGGGTGAGACTGAGTGACGTCCAGCGGCGCGATCGGCAGCGCACTCGGCGGCCGCGGAGGCGGCGGTGGTGGCGGCGGTGGCGGTGGTGGCGGCGGTGGCGGTGTCACCCGTTCCAGCACGAGCAGAAGCACATTCTCAATCGCTGATGTGGCGTGCGATTGTGTTATCTCCCCGTTTATAACTTTCCAGTATCCGTCGTGAGAAAACTTGCGATGCACGGTCCATTTACATCCTTTTTTAGCGAACGAAACCAACGCTGCGACATGGTACGCAATATTTTGATTAACACACTGAATGGTGAGCGATCTTTGTACGGCAGTCCTCCGAGAAGGTGCAACGAAAATAACATCGTTAAAATTACTTTTGGAAATAACCTCTTGAAGCAGACGAGAGAGGTCAATTTCTTCCGAAGGCGGAGCAGGTAGTTGCATTGTTAAGGGTTCGGAAAGCCCCAGGGCTTTAAAAGCCCATAGCACCTCGTCATGTGGATTTGTACCTGTCTCACCCTTCCACCTCGTTTCAAGGAAGCACCTTTGACATGCATTCAACTGTCCGCGTACCTTGTAACTCGCATTATGTTGATCAGCCAAGTGCACCACGAATCGAAGGAACATGGTTTCAAGTTCGAAAGCACCCAGATGCGAAGCGGTGTCATTGACCATCGTTGCGTACTTAGGCATCCCCTTAGACATGTCACGACACCAGCACAGCAAAAAATCCACGGAAAAGTACACGTTGGACACCGCAATGAAAAGACTGGCCAAGGCCTCTATAAAAAATTCCGAAACCCGGGGAAGGTTTGTACATACTAGTTGCTCGCAGAATCTTCTGGCGCCAGCGTTCCTCTTTGATTGCCACGGCATTGCGTCTGGGGCCCTGGCGGACGTCTTTAGCCTAGTCCCAAGAGAAAAATTCGAAATAGCCGTAAGCGCCAAATGATGGGGTGAGGGTGAGGTGGATTGTGCTTCGTAACTGTTCAATACTACGTCAGCCGACACTGTTGCCAACGGGTCCAATACCCGGCTCCCTTCAGGTAGCGTCGTACATTCTATCGCCGGAAACGTGCTCCAGTCGCCCATATCAAAACAAGGACTTGGGTCGAGGAGCGTAAGGCCCGACACATACTCGTCATTCTTCGAAAACACAGTGCGTGGCATTACCTCACCCTTCTTCCAATCGAGTTCGGATTCAGTTTCTGTGCGAGGCGGTCGGTGAGGCTGATTTCGGTGGCAGGGCGTCACGTTCCCAAGGATGCAGTGCCGGGAGCCCGTTTGTTTGATGTTGCCGTGCACCGTGTCAGAGTAAAAAAAAATAATGTCGCCGGCATCGACCATTAAGCGCGAAAGATCCCCAGCTAACGGGTGTAGAAAGGGAACCTCTATCTGGTTTTTGAAGAAAGACAGACCGCCAAGCCCAAAGTAGTGCGGAACTTTCAGGTGAGACCCCGGTGCAACGATGAAGGCCGAGGATTCAGAATTTTCCGTCTTCATTACAGCCACAAACTGGAGTGAACGTTCACTCCAAGAAGGGGGCTCCTGGTTTGTCACGGATTGTTTAGTATAACCAACAGTGGTTGGCCCATGAGCATCACGGTCCAGGTGGGGTGAAAGAAACTGAGAGCAACTGGCGTTGTTCGGTTCAAAGGGATCCAGCAGAGACTTGGTCGGTTCTGCCACGATGAGATGCCCCTCACCAGCAAAGAGAGGGTAAGTGTGCTCCACTGCGACCTTGAGTACATTGTTTACAGGACTACCATCGAAGCGTTGTTTGGTCGACTCAATAATAATACCCGTATTCTGTTGGAACTCTTGCTTGTGTGTGGTGCTCAAAATTTTAGCGCGTTTGTCAATAACTTTTGACACCTCCGTAAGGTCCTCAGGCTGCATCCCGCTTTCAATGACGGCGTATCCATTTGTTTTGAGAAATTGTTTCGCGCCGTCTTCATTGAACGAGGAAAACACTCGCAGCGGCAATGACAGGAGCTGCATCTCTCGAGGCTGGTCACACAGCGGACACTTAATTTGAATTTCTTGGTAGCCGGCGTCGTCGGCGTACACATTGTCCAGCTCCCCACCAAAAAATTGCGGAAATCCGCAGCGCTCGCATGACAGAGCCGGGAAAATATGCCGGTGTGTCTTTCGGCACCATATGCCTTCGCCATTCTTGAAAGAAGTGCTACAGCTGGGCGCCGCGCTGCTGCTGGAGGACCCGTTGGCGGCCGCTCCCCTCTCTGACTCGTTGGACGCCACGCTGCTACTGCTGGACGTAGCGTTGTCGCCTTGACGCCGGGTGTACTCATTAACGTAGAAGGATACACGTTGGAAATTTTTACGAAGGAACGTCTTGGTCTCGTCGGATATTTCAATGCACGTGAATAAACGGCTAAAAAGGTAAGGCAAATTAAACTTCACGACTGGGTCCGCTGGAAGGCCTTGTACAGCGGGAGCTCGGACCCCCCAGATCAGATCATATATGCGTACTGATAAGGAAAGGTCCTTCATCAAAATTGGCATGGGTTGGTCCAACGAGAGACTGAGAGTTAATCCTGGAGACGAAGGCGAAGGCGAAGACGAAGACGAAGACAAAGACGAAGACGAAGACGAAGACGAGGATGATAGGGCCTCGATCGTGGCAATGCATCGTTTCGAAAATCCCACGACTTCGGACGATTCGCGACATGGTTCTCGTATGTTCAAAACAAAATGTGGAGGCTGGATTACAGTTTTCTTCTGGCAGCTGCATTTGTTCTGCGCACACGCCCGTGCAGATGCAGCCGCATCATCTGTATGTTTAATAGTATGCGACGTAAGAGTCCAGATTGTACACGAGGGATCACGATCAAGGACTTGGCCGGGGTCATCGCCGCTGCTGCCGTTACAGTTGCCGCTGCTGTCACCCCCCGACGCGCCGTCACCGCCGATGACGCTCGACACGCCGCCGCTGCTGGACGCCGCGCCGCTGCTGGACGCCGTGCCGCTGCTGGACGCCGCTCCGCTGCTGGACGCCGCGCCGCTGATGGACGCCGCGCTGCTGCTGGACGTCGCGCCGCTGCTGGATTCCGCGCCGCTGCTGGACGCCGCGCCGCTGCTGGACGCTGCGCTGCTGCTGGACGCCGCGCTGCTGCTGGACGTCGCGCTGCTGCTATTGCTGCTGCCGCCGCCTGCTGGCATTGGCATGAGAATCACCTCTTTGTCCGTGTCGCCTTTGGTATACGCAACGAAGAGAATCCAACGTTGGGCATCAGTGTTGTTTCCAGGTCCAAAGTGGTACTTTGCGCCGTCAAAAACCCAGCCGTCCGTGCGGTCGACGAAGAGGGACTTGTACCCCACAGGCCCAGACGATACTACTCGAGTCGATTCGGTTTTACCCTCCGCGCTGACATTTCCGCGCCGCTTGGGTCGTATGGGCGAGAGGTCGACACCAATGTTCAAGCACTCATCATGGAGGTCCTTGTGCTTGTCCTGCGGAGGGACGGGGTCATCCTCGTTCTCATCATCGCTCTTGCTCTCGAACTCGCTCTTGCATTCAGTGCGAATCACTTCAATAGAGTGCAAGGGTAGTGCTGGAGTGGCAAGAGCTTCGAAATGCGCAACTAGATGGCCAACAGTACAACCGAAGGCTTCTCTCGCGGCGGAAATCATCTTCCCTGCCTCCTTGGTCGTTATGTCATCGTTACACATGCTTGAGAAGTTCCGGTAGAGCACTAAGCGACTGCACCTCTGACTATCGTCGTGAATATAACGAAATTTGTTATCGAGGTTTGAGGGAGAGTCTGTCCAGAGCTCGTCTAGCTCCCCGTTTTCGATTATTGTTTTAATTCCAGATCTTAGGTCCTTCGGTAGGGAATGAGGACCGTTCTCCAACTGTAACGAAGCATATAGACCATCGGCATTTGGTACTATGCCGCCGCTGCTGCTGCCAATGCCGCCGCCGATCCTGCTGCTCGACGAGCTGTTGCCGCTTGAGCCCTTGGAGAACGTTCCGCTGGATCTCGCTCTTTTTTTGTTCCTCTTCTTGGTGATGTCAAAGAGGGAGCTGTTTAAGGCAATGCTTCGACCAAATTTACCGGCATGTAAATTGACCATGCTTTCCTTATTCGGTTTGCTCAGGCCGGTCCGGTTGTTTTGCACGAGTACGGTTTGGACGCGTTCGATCTTAGCAGCGCTTTGCGGGAGAAAGTTGCGACCAGAAATATTCCGAAAATCGGTATTGGAAAGACTTAGATCGTTCAAGTTTTCGCCAGCTTGTCCGGATTCGGTCGGAAGGGAGCACATGTCAATCTCCGGCTTGAAAGCAAACATAGCGGTTAAGGAATTCTTCGAATCCGCAAAGTCTTTAAACGAGATTTGCAGCGGAGATAGAGACCTGGTTGAGGTCGTGTGGGTGGAGCTGGTGCATGTGCTGATGGATGGGTGGTGGTAATGGTGATAGTGATGGTGATGCAGACAGAAGTGATTATAGTGGTTATGGTTGGGGTAACGAAAGAGTTGATTGTGCATGAGCGGCGGAGCATACCAATTCTTTTCACAGTGCCACCACGAGTCCGGCTGTTCCCGGATGGGGACATGCACATCGCCATCACGCCACGTCGAAGAACTTTGATCGATGTAGCTTGGAAATACAACGAAGCCCTTTTTGCATTCAAGCACTTTCGCTGAAATCTTTTCCTCCTCCATGAATATTCCGTCGTTCTGAAGGTCATGGTGATGGTGATGGAGAGGGAGAGAAAGAGGGAGAGGGAGAGGGAGAGGGAGAGGGAGAGGGAGATGCCATTGGGTGTGTGTGTGGGGGTACCTTCGATTTCCAGCATCTTATACAGAGGACAGGCAACGCACCGCCTCCGTCATCAAGAAACTTTCCCCAAGAATCCAATTTACGTTTCACGGTTTCTGTTACACTTACGTCTTCCTTACAGCATATACAAGGTATACTATGGTAAGGCCTCCGATTCCGTTTAGACCTGCAGGGTATGAAGGTTTATTATTAAGTTAATTAGATTTAGTAGGATTATTGTGTCGGGGCATGCAATAATTAGTGCAGATGACCTTCGTCTGGGCCGTCGCTCCTGGCGCGGAGGCGGCGGCGGTGGCGGCGGTGGCGGTGGCGGCGGTAGTGGCAGGTCCGAGGTCGGCGGCGACGGTGGCAGTGGCGACGGCAATGGCGACGGTGGTGGCGGTGGCGGGTCGTCGTTGCTTGATGATGATGATGATGATAGGGAGTTGAGGATCTTCCTGCTGATATTGCTCCAAAAATAGGAGACCACCCCTGCTGCTAGAGAGACTGGCTTCCACAC
>Ga0209713_10002872_pt1 | contig 10792 bp, 7 predicted proteins | sample ArcOceMetagenome_3_FD_187444 | JGI IMG/M metagenome (GOLD analysis project Ga0209713, IMG submission 187444) | Marine eukaryotic phytoplankton communities from Arctic Ocean - Arctic Ocean- Svalbard ARC20M Metagenome (SPAdes) (version 2) | ecosystem: Environmental > Aquatic > Marine > Oceanic...
CACGCGCATCGCAAGCGCGCGACCGAGCGCAGCGAGCCGGGCTGCACCGTGTGGGTCTACTGCGCCAAGGAGGGCGGCTGCTCGGGCACGCAGAAGAAGGGCGAGTGCTGGGGCAAGGCCGGCGCGAAGCCGATTCCGGCGGTGCGCGGGCGCGGGCCGGGGTGCGACTGGACGAGCGGCGAGGCGCTCACCGCGCAGGAGGCCGCCGAGATGGCCGCGGCGCTCGAGGCGGTCGCCGCCGCCGAACGCGAGAGGCGCGAGCGGCCGACCAACCCGCGCGTCTTCTTCGATGTCGAGGTCAACGGCAAGGCGCATGGCCGGATCGAGTTTGTGCTGTACGCGAAGGAGTCGCCGCGCCACGCCGAGAACTTCCGCGCGATGTGCACCGGCGAAAAGGGCGGCAAGCTGCACTTCAAGGGGATGAAGTTCTACCGGATCATCGACATGTTCATCGATCAGGCGCGAGACGCACGCGCCCGCGCCCGCACCCCTGGCACTCCCTTTGGATTTGCGCGCGACCGCCCTGACGACAGGTCTCAACACCCCCCTCCCCTCCTCTTGCCGTGTACACAGGCGGGCGTGCACGGCGCCTCCTCGATCTGGGGCGGCTCGTTCGACGACGACCCCGGCGGCCTGCTGCTCAAGCACGACAAGGGCGGGCTGCTCTCCGCGGCAAACGGCGGCCCCGACACCAACTCGGGGCACTTCTCGGTGGTCGTCGCGCCGGCGCCGCACCTCAACGGCGGCTACACCGTCTTCGGCGAGGTCGTCGCCGGCTGGGACACGATGTGGGCCATCAACAAGCTCACGACCAAGGGGACCGACCGCGTCACGGGCACCGCCGTCGTCACCGAGTCGGGATGCCTCAAGAGCTGCGAGCCGCGGCCCGAGGTGGGGCCAAAGTGCAAAACGCGGGCGTCGACGCCGGGCCAGGTGCAGGGCAGGACGATCAAGCCGTGCCTCGATTAGGAGTGTGTCGTGTGAAATGCGTGTGAGTTCAAGTTTCTGCCTCACGGCCTAAAGCCAGCCCCGTTCATGTCATCTCAACGCGTTTCTACACAGCTCGTCCAATTCCTTGTAGGCCGGTCGCTCGGCGAACGTCCCAAGGAGGCGCGCCTGGCCCGCGCCGTCGAGCCTCGCGTCGTCACTCGCCTCGGTGCCGTCGAGAGTGGTCACGTAGGCGCACCAGTCCTCTGGCCAGACGCGCAGCAGGCTGACCTTCTGGCCGCGCACGACGAACTGGTCGAGCGCAAACGTCGTCTCGTACCGATTCAGCACGAGTTCCTGCGCCGCCTTGCCGTCGAAGAAGCCCCACGAGCTGCGGTCGCGCCACGCCGGGTTGACGAGCAGGAAGAGCCGGCCCGGCTTGCCCGGCAGGTCGGAGAACTGCGCCTCGACGCCGCGGATGAGCGTGAGGTAGTAGCCGTCCGTGTTGGGCTGGAGCAGTGCCTGCGCGTCGTGGAGCGGCCCGTTGGCGCTCTCCGCCGTGAGCAGCGCGCTGCCGTCAAAGTCGAGCAGCGTCTGCTCCTTCAGGCGAGGCGGCACGCCGCCGGTCGCGCCGCCACCCGTGTCGGTCGCTTGCAGCAGCTGCCGCGCCACCGGCTGGAGGTAGCGGTAGGTCTCCTGTGGCCCGCCCTGCCAGCCGGTGGCTCGGTCGGCCACGAAGCCCTCCTCGGAGTCGGAGTACATGGCCTCGCTCAGCGGCAGCCGCACCGTCTGGTGGTTGAGGCCGCCCTCGACAAAGGCGCGGCCGACGGCGGAGGCCGCCTGTCGGACGACCGCGGCGGCGTTGCTGGGCAGCGACGGGGCGGCGGCAGCGCCGGCCGCGGCGCACCAAGCGAGGGCGTGCATCTTCTGATGTTTGGCGTCGCCCGATGTAGTTAGAACCCCGCGAGGGGCTGGCTAGGCTAGTTCGCCAAATCGTGCTGGATAGTAGCCCGCCAACTCGGCGCCTGTCCTCATGCACACCACCATTCTACGAAAGCAAATATAAACGTAGCAAACAACCTTAACAACCTGAGGCAGCCTGAAGTCGGGTGTAGCTCGGGTGGCACCATGGGGGCGATTGGTAGGGACGGGGAGAATTTTCTTTTTCCTTCTTCCTTTGCCTTTTTCAGGTGAAAACAACTTTATTTAGAGCTATCCTATGTATACCTGGGCACTCCACCGGAGGCTGTCAAGCTTCTGATGAAGCTCATGGCCGGCATCCACGAACTGCCCCTCGAGTATGACGACCACGTCGGCCTGCATGTCGGGCGGCTGCTCCTCGGACTCGACCTTGCGCTTCCTCGAGGATGCGGCAAGCAGCTGTGGCGATGCCACTTGCGCCGCTGATGCCCGCGCGACGTGCAGCGCCGCCTCCTCGGGCGTCGCAAACTGGCTGAGGTGCACCCGCTTGCCGCCACGGTACACCTTCGCCATGTAGGGATGTCTCTTGCTGCAGCTGTTGAAGACCACATTCTTGTAGCCCGTGCTGCTGCCCTCCGACCGCAGCAGCGTCAGCCCCTCCGCCTCCGCCTGCCGCAGCGCCTCCTTCGCCGTCAGCGGTTGTGGCACTGGCGGCGCTGCGGCAGCCGCTTGCCCCTCTGGTGTCCGCGCATAGCGCAGCGCCGCCTCCTCGACCGTAGCGAAGCAGCCCAGGGACGTCTCCTTGCCACCACGCGACACCTTCGCCACGTAGGGATGTCTCTTGCTGCTGATGTTGAAGAACACATTCTTGTAGCCCGTGCTGCCGCGTTCAGACCGCAGTAGCGTCAGCCCCTCCGCCTCCGCCTGCCGCAGCGCCTCCTCCGCCGTCAGCGGTTGTGGCACTGGCGGCGCTGCGGCAGCCGCTTGCCCCTCTGGCGTCCGCGCAGATAGCACAGCGCCGCCTCCTCGGCCGTCGCGAAGCAGCCCAGGTGTATTGTCCTGCCGCCACGCTTCACCTCCGCATGGTAGGGCTTTGCACGGTTGCGGAATCCCTTGAAGCTCACGCCCGTGTAGCCGGTGCTGCCGCGTTCAGACCGCAGCAGCGTCAGCCCCTCCATCTCCGCCTGCCGCAGCGCCTCCTTCGCCGTCGGCGGTTGTGGCACTGGCGGCGCTGCGGCAGCCGCTTGCCCCGCTGGCGTCCGCGCAGAGCACAGCGCCACCTCCTCGACCGTCGCGAAGCAGCCCAGGGACGTCTCCTTGCCACCACGCGACACCTTCGCCACGTAGGGATTTCTCTTGCTGCCGCTGTTGAAGCTCACGCCCTTGTAGCCCGTGCTGAAGCCCTCCGACCGCAGCAGCGTCAGCCCCTCCGCCTCCGCCTGCCGCAGCGCCTCCTTCGCCGTCAGCGGTTGTGGCACTGGCGGCGCTGCGGCAGCCGCTTGCCAATCTGGCGTCCGCGCATAGCACAGCGCCGCCTCCTCAGGCGTCGTAAACTGGCCGAGGTGCACCTGCTTGCCGCCACGGTACACCCTCGCCACGTAGGGGTTTCTCTTGCTGCCGCTGTTGAAGCTCACGCCCCTGTAGCCCGTGCTGAAGAACTCCGACCGCAGTAGCGTCAGCCCCTCCGCCTCCGCCTGCCGCAGCGCCTCCTCCGCCGTCAGCGGTTGCGGCACTGGCGGCGCTGCGGCAGCACGTGCGGCAGCCGCTTGCCCCTCTGGCGTCCGCGCAGAGCACAGCGCCGCCTCCTCGGGCGTCGCGAAGCAGCCCAGGAACGTCTCCTTGCCACCACGCGACACTTTCGCCACGTAGGGATTTCTCTTGCTGCTGCTGTTGAAGCGCACGCCCTTGTAGCCTGTGCTGCCGCGTTCAGACCGCAGCAGCGTCAGCCCCTCCGCCTCCGCCTGCCGCAACACCTCCTTCGACGTGATCGGTGGCGCTGCTGCAGCCGCTGAGCCCCGCGCGACGTGCCAAAATGCCCGCGCCTTCAGCGCAGGCATCTCCGGCAATGCACGCGCCGTCAGCGCAGGCATCTCTGGCAATGCACGCGCCGTCAGCACAGGCATCTGTGGCAATGCACGCGCCGTCAGCACAGGCATCTCTGGCATACATATGTATATTTCGCCGTCACAGCCGAGGTGTGTAGTTGAGGTAAGCTAACAGCGTTAAACCGTTAAACCGTTACGCAGCTTAAACAGAGCGACGTAAGAGTAAGTAAGTAAGTAGCGTGTGTAGTTGAGGTAAGCTTACAGCCTAAACAGCCTAAAATGAATTTCGTTATCACTGAAGATGCACCACACAATTAGCTCCTATCATAGGTTATTGCCGCATAAATAATCCAATAATCCCGGATTATTTCCCGGATGGGCCGACTCAATAATCAATAATCCGTGGATTATCACGGATGGGCGCGGCCAATAATCTATAATCCGTGGATTACCAACCACGGATGGGCGCGGCCAATAATCTATAACCCGGAGTGAGCCTCGGATGGTCGAGGCCAATAATCCATAATCCGGGCGAAGAATCCAGTAAGTCCGATTATTTCGCGGTTTTTATTGATTCACGCTGGTACATCTCCTTCACGCCCGACTCCCCTTCCAAAAACCCGTTCATGCCCAAACCACCAAGCGTACAACCTAAAGTCGCCCCGCGGAGACGCCAGAGCATGGTGCATGGCCAGCAGGGAAGGATAAAGTTGTCGTCGCCGTCAAACGAGAGCAGCTGCTCCTTGTTCATCTCGGTCAGCACCTTGTTCAGGTGGTCCAGCTGGTAGACGCGCAAGCCGTACCCCAGGCCCGGGCGGTCAGCGTTGAGCGCGTCGAGTCGACGCGTCGAGAAGCGCGCTGACGAACACGACAGCCTCTGTCAATAACATCACGTCGAGCTTGGCCTGCACGTCGGCAGCGGAGAGGTGCTTCCACAGCACGTCGGCCTCGTCGTCCTCCGGCGGCGCCGGCTCGTCGGGGCGGCCGTCGTCGTCATCGAGCTCCGAGACGGGTGGCGAGCTGCCAGACGACGCGCCATCGTCGCCATCGTCGTCGTCGTAGCCCCCCGGCTGCTCGTCAAAGCCACCGAGCTCCTCGTCGGCGTCGGCGTTGGCCTCGGCGTCCGTCTCCTCGGCGGTGCCGGCCTCCGACTCCACCTTCATCACCTCGGCGGCGCTGCATGCTCGGCTTCAGCGACGGGACGAGCGAGCGGAGCGCCGGGTCCTTGACGTACTCGAGCACGAGCGTCTCCAGAATCGCGCCGGCACCTCCACGCGCGCCGCATCGTGGGCGAGGCCATGCCGTCGTCCTCGTCGGCAGCGACGAAGAAGCCGCGTAGGGCGCCAACGGACAGGAGTGCTGCCATCGAGGCGATGCACGCCGAGCGTGCCAAGCATCGCAAGTGACGCCTCAGCTCCGTAATAATCCTTAGCCGGTGGGTGCGGGGACAGGGCTATAATCCATAATCCAGGTGTGCGGGATGGGCCAGGGCTATAATCCATAATCCAGGTGGGTGCCAGGATGGGGCGATAATCTATAATCTGAAATAATCCGGATTATTTCCGGGATGGGCCGACTCAATAATCAATAATCCATAACCCATGATAGGGGCCCAACACAAGACTTGCAGGAAAATGAGTCCATCCAGATCAGTTACATGCACATGAGGCTATTGAGGCGACGCGTTTGCCAGCGATTACCCCAGGACCCAGTTATGTGCATGCACACTGTTTACGCTGTGTGCTAGTGTGCATGGAGATGTGCATGCACATGTCATTTAGCAGCCCTCTTGAAAATAAATTCAATTCTTTCAATTATTGGGCAGTCAGCGCAGCGGACATCGAGGCTGCCCAATAAATTCAATAAAATGAATTTTCTATTCGAAATGGGCTGGTCATTTAGACCATTTCTGCGAGGAGCGAGACAATGTAAATCCCCGACGGGCGAAGTAACTGTCATCAGGGCGAGGACACGCCACCATCCACTGTCCAACACGGCGGCGTCTCGTATTTCCAGAGCCCCCGCCTTCTTCCAGACCACCGACGACGCCGCGATCGACCGCGCGCACAGTCGGCGGATCGAGAGGCGCCTGCAGGCCGCGTCGGATCCGCGTCGCGCACGCCCGTCCGCCTCAGCGATGCCGACCCCCGGCAAGGAGGCGCAAAACGTCGTGATGGTGGCGCGCGCGATGGCCGCGGCCGAGCGTGAGCGTGCCTCGGAGCAGCTGGAGGCGGCCCTCCTAAAGGCCGATGCCGAAAAGTGCAAGGCTCTGGCCGAGGCCATGGAGACTGCCGCCGAAGCGCAGGACGCCGCTGTGGCCGCTGTCATGCAGGCGGCGGCGGCCGACAAGGCGGCCGCCCTGCGTGCGGCGGCCGACGAGCGCGAGGCTTCTGTCGCCGCGGCCCTGAAGGCCGCAGAGGAGGACAAGGCCGCGGCGGCGGAGGCGGCGGCCGACAAGGAGGCGGCGCTGCGCTCGGCCGCCGCGGAGCATGCCGCGGCGCTCACGGCGGCCCGGGAGGCCGCTGCCGCCGAGAAGGCGGCGGCCGTGGCAGCTGCCCTGGAGGAGGCTGCCGCGGGCGGCGCCGCCGCCGTCGCGTCGGCCGTGGAGTCCGCGGCGACCGACAAGGCGAGGGCACTCCTCGCAGCCAGGCGCGAGTCGGCTTCTGCCGATCGGGTGGCGGCGCTCGAGGCGGCGGCACGGAGCGCGGCCGCGGAGCGGGAGTCGGCGGTGCGGGCCGTGGTCGCGGAGCGGGACGCTGCGGCTCGGATTGCGGCTGTGGAGCGGGGCGCGGCGGTGTCGCAGGCGGTCGCGGAGGCGATGGCCACGGTGACCGCCGAGCGGGAGGCGGCCGTGGCGACAGCCCAGGCAGCGGCGGCGGCCGCGCTGTCGTCGGCCCTGGAGGCGGCGGCAACGGAGAAGGCCGATGCCCTGGAGAAGGCCGCGGCGGAGAAGGCCGCGGCCCTCGAGACTTCGGCGGCGGAGAGAGCGGCGGCTCTCGAGCAGGCGGCGCAGGCGGCGGCCGCGGCAAAGGACGCGGCGGTGTCGCAGGCCGTTGCGGAGGCGACGGCGGCGGCGGCGACCGAGCGCGAGGTGGCGATGGTGGCGGCCCGCGAGGAGGCGAGCGCGGGCCAGGCGGCGACGCTGGACCGGGCCAAGGCCGACGGCGCCGCCGCGCTGCAGGCGGCCGCACGTGCGGCGGCGCGGGAGAGGGAGGAGTCCACGTCGCGGGCCGTCGCGCAGGCCGTCGCTGCGGCCGCCGCCGAGAGGGAGGAGGTGGCGGCGGCGGCCCAGGCGGCGGCGGACGCGGCGCTGGCGGCGGCGCTGGAGGCGGCGGCAACGGAGAAGGCCGAGGCCCTGGAGGCGGCCGCGGCGGAGCGCACGGCGGCCCTGGAGGCGGCGGCGAAAGAGAAGGCGGCGGCCCTGGAGTCTGCGGCGGCTGAGAGGAGGGAGGCCCTGGAGGCGGCGGCGGCCGAGACGGTTGCGGCTCTGGAGGCGGCCTCGGCCGAGAAGGCCGCGGCCCTGCAGGCGGCCGCCGCAGAGAAGGTGGCGGCCATCGAGGCGGCAGCGACCGAGAAGTCGGCGGCTCTGGAGGTGGCCGCGGCGGAGAAGGCAGTGGCCCTGGAAGCCGCGGCGGCTGAGAGGGTCGCGGCCATCGAGGCGGCGGCCGCGGAGAAGGCGGCGGCCCTGGAGGCGGCGGCGGCGGAGCGTACGGCGGCTCTCGAGCAGGCGGCGCAGGCGGCGGCCGCGGAGAAGGACGCGGCGGTGTCGCGGGCGGTGGCGGAGGCGATGGCGGCGGCGGCGACGGCGATGGACAAGATGATCGCCAGCACGGAGAAGGCGGCGGCCGCGGCGCAGGCGAGCGCGGTGCTGGCGACGGCGGCCGCGCGGGGCGAGGACGCGGCGACGGCGGCGCTCGTCGCCAGCGGCGCGGTCGTCGGTGGTGGTGGCGGCGCGGTCGTCGGTGGCGGCAGTGGTGCCGGTCGTGGCGGTCGGGACGGTGGCGACGACGACGATGGTGACGAGCTGAGCGGCGCAGAGAAGGAGGCGGCGTTCGCAGCGGTGATGGCGGCGGTGGCAGCGCAGGACGAGTGGTGGATGCGCCAGTGCCGCGCCGACGCCGCCGATGTGTGGGCGACGGCCACGTCTGGTGACGACGACGACGACGACGACGGCTGCGTGGAGGAGGACGAGGAGGACGAGGAGGAGGACGAGGTGGGCGTGGAGGGGGCCGACGACGACGAGGCGGTGGCGGCGGTGGAGCGCGAGGAGGAGGAGGACGCGGCGCGCGTGCTCAAGGAGCTTCTGCAGCAGCTGCTCGACGAGAGGGCCTCCAAGGCGGCCGCCGCCGCCCGATCCGCCTCGGCCGCCACCTCCAACACCCCCACCACCACCGCGGCCTCCGCTACCGCCGTGGTCAACGACGTGGCCACCGGCGTGGCCACCGCCGTGGTCGTCGAGGAGGACGTGGACGTGGACGTGGAGATGGACGTGGCGGCGGGGCTGGAGGTGGTGATGGAGGAGGTGGCGCCTGGGTTTGCCGAGGCGATGCAGCGGGCACGTGCCATGGAGGAGGCGGACGCGGAGGAGGCGCGCTCGCCGCCCCGCCGCCGCGACGTTGGGCCGCTCTGCACGATGAGGACTCCCGCCGCGGCATCTCCCGGTGCATCCGCCGTCGCTGCTGCCGCCGCAAGATACCGCAGGGCATCTGTCGCGCCGGCCACGCCCGCCGCGATGGCCATGCCCGCCGCACCCGCCACGCCGGAGGCTTCGGAGCCCTGCGCCGCCGCCGCCGCACCGTCGATGCCAGAGAATACCGACGACGAGGCCGCTGGCAAAGGCACGGACTGCTGCGCGATCGTCTCCGCCGCCTCCTCCTCCTCCACGACCGCCGCCGCCGCCGCCGCCGCCGCCTCGTTGTCGTCGGCGCCCTCGGCGGAGAAGCCATCGTCGCACTCGCGGCCGCGCAGCTGCCCGCCGAGCATGGGCTGGCCGCGCGGCAGCACGATCCGCGCCGCGCGCTGCCTCGGCACCGCCGTCGCCGTCGCCGCCTCCTCGCAGCTCGCCGGTTACCTCGCCCAGCAGCACGGCATGCCCTCATCGGCGGACGCCTCGGCGTCGTCCGACTACGCCGCCCATGCGACCGCCGCCGCGACGCCGATTCGCCACACGTTCCGCTCGATCTCGATCTCGCAGCAGATGGAGATCTCGCAGATGGAGGCGTCGCCCGGCGTCGATGCCACCAGCGGCCGCTCGTCGCCGCTGCCGATGGCGGTCCTCCCAGAGCCGCTGCCGTCGCCCGTCGTCGCCACCCGCGCGGCGGCGGCGGCGGTGTCGGCGGCGGGGATGGCGGCGGGGATGGCGGCGGCGGGCGACGGCGACGGCATGCCCGCCTGGCTGAACGCCGCCGCCGCCAAGGTGGGTCTCGTCGCCGAGTCGGATGCGACGCAGGTGCGCTCGGTGTCGTCGGCCGTCGACGGCGGCGGCGGCGGCGCGCGCGGCAAGCAGCCGGCCAAGGGCGGCAACGGCAACGGCAGCGGCAAGGACGGCAAGGACGGCAAGGACGGCAAGCAGCGCCGGCCGCGCCGTGGCCACGTGCGCCCTCCGCCGCCGCCGCTGCCACCCGCGCCGCTCGCGCCGACCGCCGGCGCGCCGGCGGCGGCGTGGGAGTACACGTGGCGGCTCGTGAGCGGCTACGAGGGCGCTGGCGCGGCCAACGGCGCCACCAACGGCGCGGGCGCGGGCGCCAGCAGCAGCAACGACGCTGGGGCGGCGCTGAACCTCGCGAGCGGCGGCGCGCAGTGGATGGCGGCGGGCGCGTGGCTGCGCAAGATGGGCTGGTCGCGCCGCGCGGCGCTGCTGCTCGGCTGGCTCGTCGCGCTCGGCCTCCACGAGGTCTTCGAGGGCGGCGCGTCGCTCCTCGAGCTGCTGCAGCTCACCGGCGGCGCCGCCGAGGCCGGCGCCGCGTGAGGCGGCGGAATCAGACAGAATCAGACGAACCTACACGGGGCAACGGGTATTGGCCGGTTGACGACCGCCGGGTCACTCCGTACTTTAGAGGGTCGGACACGCCCAATGCGCCTCAGCAGCTGCTTCTCTCAGCCTGAGTCTAGCCGCTTTCCAGGATCTCAAACTCAATGATATAGTTTCAACACAAAAAAACACTCAATACGCCATGATAATTTACTCTGTAGGACGTGGGTGGTCGATGGCTCGATCTCTTCAATGCACCTCGACGCCTCGGACTTTGCCAAACTCGAGCACGGTGGACTTGGCAGACTCGCTGAGCTGGTTGCGGTCCAGGCTCAGGTACTTGATGGAAGGGCGGCTGAAGCTGCCCTCGTCGCAAAGGGCGGCCGCGCCCACGTCGCCCAAGGAGTTGTCGTGCAAGTCGAGCATCTCAACCGGCGCAGCGGTGACGCGCAACGCTCCGGCGAGGGCCATCGCGCCGGCATCGGCGATCGCGTTGTCGTACAGGAAGAGCTTTGTCACGGGTGCCTTGGTGACGACGAGCGCCTCGGCCAGGATCGTCATGCCAGCATCGCCGATGCCCTTCTTGTCGAGCGCCAGCATCGTCAGCTTGGTGCTCGAGGCAACGATGAAGGCGTACACCTTCATGTTCTCATCGTCAAGCTGTGTAGCACCAAATGAGATTCGCGTCGCGCTCAGCGCAGCGTCCAGCGTCTTGGGGGAGATCGGACGGTCGAAGAATCGCTGAATCTCATCTTCGGACGGGCGCTCAAACTCAGGTGGTGCTGCATCACCCGGAGGAGCTGCTCTCATGGGTGCCCAGCTCTCGCAGTGCGTTGCCGGCCGAGCCGAAGCGGCCGCAGCGCCAGCACCGGCTGCCTCGGCTCCACCCGCAGCTGCAACGCCGGAAGACGAGCTCTCTACCGCCCCC
>Ga0209713_10002873_pt1 | contig 10790 bp, 4 predicted proteins | sample ArcOceMetagenome_3_FD_187444 | JGI IMG/M metagenome (GOLD analysis project Ga0209713, IMG submission 187444) | Marine eukaryotic phytoplankton communities from Arctic Ocean - Arctic Ocean- Svalbard ARC20M Metagenome (SPAdes) (version 2) | ecosystem: Environmental > Aquatic > Marine > Oceanic...
AGCCGCAGGCAGGCAGGCAGCTCCCTTCGCAGGAGCGCAGCGGCCGTGTGCCCCGCTGGCTCGGAGCTGGCTGCCGATTCCGGGAGAGGCGGTTTCCGGCCCAGGAGAGGGACGCTCACGCCGAGGGGCGCTCCCGGTCCCACCAGTGTGAATTCCGGCATCGGGAGAGCGCATCTGCCGCTCCCATAGCAAAACCACGAGGGGGGCCCAGCCCCCGGGGTCCCGCCGCCGGGATCTGTCTTCTGCTACTGTAGTCTGTTGCGATGGCCGAGGCACTGGCTGCTGCGCCGACGGTCGCGACTCCCGCCACTCGCCCCTCCAGTGGTCGCACTGTGTTCATCCGCCGCTCGCCACCGGGCGCGACGCAGCCGGCGTCGCCGTCAGCCGCGCCGGCTCCGGCGGCGCCGGCTCCCGAGGGTGCTGGGGCCCGCAAGCTCGACATTCGCCCAGTCTCTGGCGGTCCCATCCGCTACGTCTCCGAGAGCGTTGCGCAGCCCAAGCCGAGGCCCGCAACCGCCGCGCCGACTCCCAAGAGGCCCGCCACCGCTGCGCCCACCTCAAAGGTGCGTCGGGACGGCACCGGCCTGCTGGTCCGGCGCAGTGTTCTGGGGCCAGCCGAGGACTACGAGGCGGAGCTCACCCGAAAGCATCCGCCCCCGTCCCCTGCCGAGCCACCCGAGGGCGACGGTCCGGCCGCTGACGAGACTGACGAGGTCGCGGAGGCTCCACCAGCCCTCACGACGGCCTCGGTCGCCGCGCCCGCGGCGAGCCCCGCCGAGGAGGAGTGGCGCAGGAAGATGGAGGCGCAGGAGCGCGCGCTCGAGGGCCACGCCCGGTGGCAACGCCAGCACGCATTCATCGCGAAGGACCTGTCGCGTCGCAGTGACCGTCCCGCCGACGAGATGATGATGATCAACCCCGGCCGCCACCGCGAGGCGCTCGAGATGCTCGACGCGATGCAGATGGCCAAGCCGTTCTGGGAGCGGCACGGCAACGATGCGTTCGCCATGTCGATGCGCGATTGCAACGAGCGCTGGTACGGCGTGGGCGGCCTGCTCAGCGGGCTGTACTCCAAGTTCTACGAGCCGCCGACTGCCGAGATTGAGGCGAGCTTCGAGACGGTGCGAATTCCCGAGGTCCCGGGCAGCGCCCTCAACCGCGCGCGGCCTAGGTCGGCGGCGCAGGCGCGCACTGCCGCGGGCATCGCCGCCTCGCAGCAGCTGAGCAGCCCGCGCACGCAGCAGCAGCAGCAGCAGGCGCAGGCGCAGGAGCCCGAGCGGCCCGCCTCGGCGGCGGTGGAGGGCTCGAGGTCGACCAGCCCGCCGCTCGCATGGTGGGAAAGGTCGGAGCACTTCCAGAGCCAGCGCGATGGCGCCGACCGCAAGATGATGCGCCGCCTCTCGGCCGTTGGCTTCTCGGGCTCCGTCGACCCGGCCCGCCTCTTTGTCGCCGGCTCGCGCGCGCAGACCGCGCCGACCGAGACATCGGCGGCGATGCCTGCCACGCCGGACGCGCCGCTGCCGTCGCCGGTGATGGCCTCGACGGACGCGGCGGCGGCGGCGGAGGAGGAGGAGCCCGCCGCGCTTGGCTGCCAGCTCGGGGCCGAACGGCTCTTCCTCGAGGCGGCGGCGGGCGCGACGGCCATCGGCGAGGTCACGCTGCACAACCCACTCGGAGAGACGCTCTACTACCGCTGGCAGCGCCGGCAGCGCGCGCCGCCCATTGACACGCCGCCCACTGACACGCCGCCCACTGACACGCCGCCCACTGACACGCCGCCCACTGACACGCCGCCCACTGACGCCGCGCCGCCAGCCGACGCGCCGCCAGCCGACACGCCGCCGGACGCGTCGGCTGATGCACCAGCCGACACCGTGCCGCCCGCCGCGCCGCCCGCCGCGCCGCCCGCCGCGCCGCCCGCCGTGCCGCCCGCCGCGCCGCCCGCCGCGCCGCCCGCCGCGCCGCCCGCCGCGCCGCCCGCCGCGCCGCCCGCCGCGCCGCCCGCCGCGCCATCGCGGAAGGGGTCGGCGCCGCAGGATCGCTTCTTCTGCCGCGGCGGCGCGGGCGCGGGCGCGGGCCCAGGCGCGGGCGCGGGAACGCCGGCGGTCGCCTCCGGCTCGGTGCTGCCGGGGCAGACGGTGCGCGTCGAGCTTTGCTTCTGCTCGGCGGCGCCCGGCGTCTTCCTCGAGGAGTGGGAGCTGCTCACGACGCCCGACCTGCCGCCGCCCGCCGACGCCGACGCCGACGCCGACGCCGACGCCGACGCCGACGCGCCGACGCCGCCGCCGCGGGTGCTGCAGCTGCGCGGCGTGGCGCTGCCGACGGCGGAGACGCGTGGCGCCGTCGATCGGGTCGAGGCGCGGCTGCAGCGGCAGGCGAGCGTCGCCGCCGTGCGCGACATCCTCCTGCGCGACATCGTCGACGCCGTGGTGCCGCCGCCGCCGCCGCCGCCGCCCGTGCCGGCGCGCCAGCCCGAGCTCGCCTCGTACGGCACGTGGGCCGCCGCCAACCACGGCCGCCACCTGTACTATGACGCGCAGATGTGGGCCGCGTTCAACGACCTCGCCCTCGAGGCGGCGTCCGCGGCGGGCGGCGACGGCGGCGGCGGTGCTTGGGACGGCGACGTGTCGGCGCTCGAGGCGACGGTGGCGGCGCTGCCGGCTGGCGAGGGGCGCGCGGCGCTGCTTGGCCGCACCGACACGCTCGTCGAGGAGTGCTCGGCGCCGCCACCGCCCGGCGCGCTGGGACGCACGCTCGGCGCGATTGTGCGGCGCGAGCTGTGCGCGCTGGGCGAGGACGTCGCTGCCGCCTCCGATGCGCTCTGCGCACTGCACAAGCTGCCCCCGCGCCCGCCGATGGCGATGGCCGGCATCGAGGGCGCCGCGGAGCTGGCGGCGCGCGGCGCGCTCAGCCTGACGCTCAAGGCGCTCGCGTGCGTCGCGCCGCCCGTCGACGCCGCCGGAGGCGACGCGGCGGCCGCCCAAGACCAGCTGCTGCTCGTGCTGCGGCAGGCGGGGCGCGAGCTGGGCCGCGCCGGCCCCGTGCCGCGCGGCGGCGGCGGCACGTCGTGCTCGCTGCCCGAGGTTGCTGGCGCCGCGCTGGCGCCCGCGAGCGCCTACGGCGCCGACGACGAGCTCGAGGGGCTCGTCGCTGAGCTGTGGGCGACGTCGGCGCAGCAGGCGGCCGCCGCTGCCGCTGCTGACGGCGACGGCATTGCGGGCGGCAGCGTGCTCGGCCGTGCGCCGCTCGCGCCGCTGCTCCGCGGCGAGCCGCGCGGCGCCGTCACCGCCGCGCCGCTGCTGCTCGCCGTCGCCGCGCCTGCGGCCGTGAAGCCGTCGCCGCCGGGCACGCTCAGCTTCGAGTTTGAGCTCGTGCGCGCTGCCGCGCCCGCGCCCGACGCTGCCGCGCCGGGTACCGCGATCGCGCCGGCCGCCGCGCCCGCCGCCGCGCCCGCCGCTGCAGTCGATGTTGACGGCGCCGCGGCAGCCCCCGTCGCCGAGAGCGAGGGAGAGGCTGCCGCACCCGCGGAGGCGCCGCCATGGCCGTGGGCGGCGCAGATGGCGCCTGCGGCTCCGGGAGTGGCCGTCGCTGCGGAGGAGGAGCGCTATCGCCGCCAGCTTGAGCAGCGGGTGCGTGGCATGCTCTGTGGCGTGGTCGAGCGCATCGACTTGCAGGTCGACGAGGTCTCCTCGCTCCGCAGCGTGCGACGGCCACCCTCGCCCACGCCCTGGGAGCGCAAGGAGCAGGAACGGGCCGCATGGGAGCAGTTCCGGCAGCAGCAGGCACAGATGCGCGATGAGAGCGCGCACGCAGCCATGCCACCGCCCGCCGAGGCCCCACCAAAGAAGGGTGGGAAAGGACGCGCGAAGCGCTGATTGATCTGCGCGACGTCCACGTGGAGGACCGAGGTGGGAGAGACAAGGCAATAGAGTAGACTCAGGGTCTTTTGGTGTCGATGCGAGAGGATAAGGAATTACAAGAGAGATTTCATTATCGTAATCGGCCTACTACGCCACAAACACGCCCGTCATACCTCGCGGGTGTGATGATGCGTTTGGCCTGCTTGGGCTGCTGCTGTAGCCAAGTAACCGGAAGTCCTTTTCGTAGACATGAGCCAACTGCTGAACTGAGGCCGGGGAGAGGTCGTTGGCGCTCAGCTGACAGTGTTCCGAGGTCGACATGCTGTTCATTTGAGCCGAGATAGCCTTTGGCAAGCGAGCCAGCCTGCTGTCTTGTGGATAGCGGTCCACGACCTTCTGCAGATCAGAATCAAGGCTTTCAAGGTGGAGCACATGATTGCACATCTGAGGCTGGTTGTCGCCTCCAACGTGCAACCACTGTGGTAGCCAATGGCAATCCTCACTAACGGCCGAGTCGAGCGATTTCGGCTGAGTGCCCATAGCCGTGAGCCTCTGCAGCTCGTTGGGCATCCAGCTCTTGGTCGGGTCGAATCTTGCGTTTACGTACGCATTGAGCTTCGACGCCTGACAGACCAACTGGAAAGCCCACCGTGGGCAACTCCTGAGGTCATGGTAGTTGGAGCACCCACCAGCTCTCATGAGAGACTGGTAGATGTATTGGCTGACAGTACGATCGAACGGATTGCGGACCACGCAGAACGTTTTCGCGTTAGCATATGGGTCCGGCCCATATCGAGGATGGTTTATCAGCCAGCCGCGAGGCAAATGGTAGACAGAACAACCCTCGTTGTGCGGCCTTTTGGTGATCTCCGTCTCAAAGCAGCGCTCGTGGATCATTGACACATTAGCGTTTGGTCCCGAGGCGTCACAGTCGAACTTGTACTTACCCCATTTGTAGCCGACGGCCTTTCCTGCGTCCTCGATGGTCGATCCACCATTCTGCCAGGCAACGAAGCCGCAAGGGGCTGAGTGGCTCACATGGCGGGGCTAGGAGCATTGGAAGGGTGCATCAAGGGTCAGCGACCTTGGGTATGTGCAGGAACTCAAGCGTGGACTCCTTCTGTGAGGGTTCTGTATCATCGTAAAGCTCGATGGTAGTCGCAGCCGGTGTCGCCACGGTGTCGTTGCTCTCGAGCTGGTCAAGTCTCGCCTCTACCTCGAGAAGCAAGCCGTCGACGATCCCTGAGCCTTGCGTGTATGACAGCCGCGAACGAAATACCTGGCGCGTTGCCCATTTGAGCTGGTGCAGGTCATGCAGAGCGTTGGGAGTGCTCTCGTTTAGCATTGCCAAGTATGTGAGCTTGTTAGCGAGCGCCTCCATCGTGCCGTTCAGGCATGCGAGCGATCCGAGGAAGAGTGCTGCGCGCGTCCAGTCAATGCTGCGCTGAAACGGCAGGTTAGGAGCGATTCGCTCGAAGTCGGCGAGCACGACGGGAACGCAGCCCGAAGCAAGAGCATCATACAGCCGGCGACTCGTCGGTGAGTCGCCAGCTGGGACTAGGCAGAACTCGGAGTGCTTGTGCAGGGAGAGCGTCTCCTCGGAAAGTCTGCGCGTGGCGGCCTGGTCCCAGACGACCTTCTCGGCAGACACTGACGCGATTGAGACATTCAGACTTGCATCCAGCCGGGTGGCGATGCCAGGCAGCACGCTGCCACGCAGACAGCCTTCATCGCCCCGCAGACGACCACCGCACTCGCGCTCCATTCTCCCGTGGAACATGAACTTGGTTGGACGTGGTGCCACGTCCGTGGTTGATGATGGTCTCTCCCAGGCGTCTTTCTCCAGCAGGGCAGATGCTTTGTATGGCAGGATGATAGGATCAGTGCGCGACAGCCACTTGGCGGTGGCAACTCCAAATTCGCCAGGCAGATGATAATACTTGTCTGAGCTGGTGAAGAGGGCAGGGCCGACGAGAAGCAGTTGAAGAAGGTCGGGACCGAGCGCTTGTGCGGCGAGGTAAGATGTCCCGAGGGCGAGGAAGTTGCGACCGGAGTGTTCTTTGAAGGCCGGAAGTGCTCTCAAAGCCGCCGCCATCTCTCTTGCACGGACTCTGTGATAGTCCAAAGTACCCGCCTTACCACAAGCTTCGAGGCGCTTCAGCGCTGGGTGAGGAGTCGAGGCGCCAGACATCAGTTTGCGCAGTTCGTTGACATGCCACAAGAAGTGAAAGGCGCTCACCAACGGCGCTCCAATCACATGCAGCCGAGCTTGAGCGGGATCGTGCACACGAAGCGGGTGCTCTCTCAAACGCTCGATGAGATGCACGTCAGTCATGTGCTCAGCCACGTTGGCACCCAGCGTGACAGGGTCGTCACCATCGGCTGCCTCGGCTATTTGGCGAATGCAAGCCAACGAGTCGCTCATGTTGAAGGCGTTTGTCTCATGCAAATAGAAGGGCGCACGTGCCAGCTTGAACTGAGTATTCTCCGTCGGGGCAAGGAGCCGAGTCATCGTAGCCTCCGACGGCGCGCACGGCATGTCCGAAGGGACGTCAGAATACAAGCGCTGGCTGCTCGGGCTCTGGCGGTCTCTTTGGCTGCTGTTGCAAGACAGCTTGACGCTGCCATAGTCCATGAAGTAGTCTTTCCCCCAGCTCTTGGGCCTTGAAGCAGGGGCAGGAGCTACGGTATCGTAGGAATCCGGGTCGTTGGCGTGCGGTAGTACATCAAACGAGCACTGGTAGCCGAGCCACTGTGCCAATTTGGTCGCACCATCCGGGGTGAACTCCTCGAGCGCCAGCAGGTATGAACTGGGCACCCGGGCAGTCGCCTCTCTCCTGGCGTTGCTAATGCGGCGGTGCCAGCCCTCGAACATGTCGTTCACTTTGTCCAGCATCGACTTCGTGACGCTCTGCAAACGGAACATCTCGGTCTTGGCCTGCGCCGTCGTGTCGCGGCGCATGTTCAAGATAATCTTTGCGCAAGGGAAGAGCTCCTGAAGGAAGTCAATCCAACCATGTTCGTGCGCAGGGAGATGCTCCGGGAACGCCTCGCGACCACCCGTTAAATGGGTTTCAGCGTCTAGGTTCACGGCGGGCGTCCCCATGGTGGCAGGAAGGATGACCTCCTTGAAGCCATGCACCAGGATCGACTCATCGTGTTTGCGCTCAGTCGGAGGGTCAAATGCGATGAAGAAGTCTTGCAGGCTGCAGAGGAGCTCCTGGTTGGAGACGTCGCCGTGCTCAAACGGAGCAGTCTCGCCCCCAGGAAATGTTGACGAGGCACGCTTGTACAGATCGTACGCGGCCCAGATTGACGCATGATTCTCGCCTGTCCACACAGCGCAGACGGATCAGAGCTCAACAGCTGGCAAGGTGCGGCTGAGAGGTTTGGAGTCGGGCCGGGTTTGAAAAATGCGTACCGCGCAGCTGCACGCCAGGTAGGCTGTTGAGCGTCTCTAGCAGTGAGGTGCTCCCGCTCCGGCCCGTGGCCAAGACAATGATGAACTCACGAGCGCACAGGTCGCACGCCCCATTGGGCGTCTTGCTGCCAGCGCTCACTGTCGCTAGATCAAGGACTGGCGACTGAAGGGTGCGAGGCTGCTCCGACCAGGACCACGCGAGAGCCGCGCTCACGAGGCAGAAGGCAGCCATGCGGCGCCGCGCCCGGCGTTTGCCTAACGTGGCAGCCTTTTTGGAAAGGGGGTAAACCAGCCGGCTCTAAAACTAACAGAAAAAAGACTAAGTAGCCATGGAGGGAGGGAATCTGAAGCGGGGGCGCGCACGCATGAAAATACCGGATGAAAGAGTTCTTTGTTCGAGGCGACCCGCTAGGTTGGAGGCAGGACGTAGCCCAACGCGCTAGTCATCTTCTCTGGCATTGCGCCAACCACGGCCGCCGACCCCTCGGCGAGCACCGCTTCCAACTCGGCCACGCCCGATGGCGAGAGGCGCTCGATGGTCTGCAGCATCGCGCGCTTCTCGATGCTGAGCCGGGCTGCCTCCTCCGTTGCGCGCCGCATCTCATGTTTGGCCGCCTCGGCCACCTTCTCGGCCGCGTCGCGTGCGTCCGCACCAGCCACCACCGATGCCTTCAAGGCTTTGAGCTCAGCCGCCGCCTCGCGCCGCACCGTCTTGAGTGCCGCCTCGTGCCTCTCGGCCTGCGCCGCAAGTGCCGCCGCCTGTGCTGCCGCCGATGATCGCGACCACTCGCGCCGGCTCGTCTCCGCCTCGGCACGCGCCGCCTCTTGTCTTGCGGCGAGTGCGGTGAGCTCCTTTGCCGTCGCGTCGCGCTCCATCCGGGCCTGCTTGAGCGCGGTGGTCGCCTCAGCCAGCGCCCGCGCGTCGGCGTGCCGCTCCGAGCTCATGCGCTCGACAGACTCGCGCGCCTGCTGCGTCTTGGTGGCAGCCAGCGCGAGCGCCTCCTCGCCGGCGGCTTTGTCACGCAACGCCGCGTCGCGCTCGGCCGTCGCGCGCTTCCGCGCCGCCGTCGCCGCAGCCGCCGCGCGCGCCTCGGCCGCCTGCTCGGCGGCAAGCGCGTCCGCCGCCTCCTGTGTCTTCTGCATCTTGGCCGTGGCCGCCGCCAGGCTCTTCTCGCACCTGCCGCGCGCTTGCGCCTCCTTGGCGAGCTTCTCTTCGGTCTGCCGAAGCGCGGCGGCGTGGCTCGCCTCGAGCTGCGCGAGCTGCTCCGAGGCCGCACGCTTCTGCTGCTTCGCCGCCGCTAACGCCCGCCCTAGCTCCGCCTCCGCCGCATCGCGGCCCCTCGCGGCCTCGCGCGCCTCGGCGGCCAAAACCGCCTCGCGCGCCGCCGCCTCCTCGAGCGCCTCGCGCTGCGCCGCCGCCGTCGCCGCCTGTGCGGCCTCCAGCGCGTGCTGCAGCCGTGCCAGCGCCTGCTCGTGCCGCGCTGACGACGACGCCTGGAGCGCCCTGCCCTCGGCACGCGCAGCCGCCACCGCCGCGCGCGCCTCGCTCTCCATCTCCATCAGCTCGAGGACCAGCGCCGCTCGCCGCGCCCCTTCAGTCGCCTCCACCGCGGCGACCGCCTCGCGCGTCGCCGTGGCCGCCGCGCTCTCGGCGGCGGCGGCGGCGGCGGCGGCGGCGGCGCGTGCGTCGCACTCCGACTGGCGCCGCTGCAGGCCCGCCCGCTCGTCCGCGTGCCGCCGCGCCGCCGCCTCGCGCTCCTCAGCGGCGCTCAGCTTCTCGCGTAGCTCCGCCGTCGCCAGCTCCGCCTGGCTTCGCGCCTCGCGATCGCACGCCGCCGCCGCCTCCGCCGCCGTCGCTGCACGTAGGGCCGCCGCGTGTTCCTCGCGTAGCAGCAGCAGCTGCTGCTGCGAGGCCGCTGCCGCCGCCGCCGCCGCCGCATGCCGCGCCTGTGTGCACGTCGCCTCGTCGCGCGCGCGCCCCTCGGCCGCGCGAGCCTCCTCGGCCGCGGCCAGCGCGGCCTCGCGCGCCGCCGCGCTCTGTGCCGCCTCCAGATGCGCCTGCTCCACTGCCGCCGCCGCTTCGGCCGCCGCCTCGGCCGCTGCCGCCTCGGCCGCGGCCCTCTGGCGCTCCGCCTCCTCGGCCGTTCGCTCCAGCCGCTGCTGATCGGCCTCGGTGGCCTGCGCCGCCGCCGCCGCGTCGGCGTCGGCGGTCTCCTTGAGTGCGCGCAGTTGGGCATCCGCCTCACGCCGCACCGCCACGAGTTGCTCCTCGTGCCGCTTCGCCTGCGCGGCGAACGCCTCCTCTGCGCCCTGCCGCTGCGCCTCCGCCTCGGACTCCACCCGCGCCTGTGCCCGCGCGGCTTTCTTGGCCGCCACGTCGGCCGCTGCCTGCAGCTCCCGTCTCGCCTCGGCCTCGGAGCGCGTCGACTCGACCGCTGCCGCGAGCCGCGCACCCTGCTCGTCGACCGTTTCTCGGAGCGCCTCAGCGTCGCGACACGCCTCGCGGAGCGAGGAGACGTCGCCCTCGAGCTCGGCACAGCGCCGCAGCACCATCTCGACCGCTGCCGTTGTCGCGGTCAAGTCGACAGCGTGCGGCCGGAGTCGCGCGCATTCAGGGCAAGGCCCTGCCTCGTGTGGGCGGTTTGGACCCTTGGCCTTGGGATCAGTCAGGCTGCGGACGAGGTTCTGCTTGGCCTCCTGGAGCCGCCCGACCAGGGCGTCGCCCTCGGGCAGCCTGAGCTTTACTCCAATGCTGAGGGCTTTCTCCGTCGCCTGGAATGCTGCCGAGCGGTCGCCCAGGTACTCGAGGCAGGCACTTCGGTTGTGAAGCATTGCCATGAGCTGCACCGTGGGCCGCTCGGCTCGCTTGAGCAGCTCGCAAGCACCGTCCGCCATCCGCAGCGCGTCGCTGTGCCTCCCGAGCTGGTTGAGCGCGACGCAGAGACTGCCCATGATCTCGGCGGCGAGGATCGACTCCTTGGGCGCACTCGTCAGGGCTCGCTGCATGAAGCCATGTGCCGCTTCGGGTAGTGTCGCGAGCAGGTCGAGGCCGAGCGCATGGTGCAGCGTCGCGTGCTCAACGGCCATCTGCCTTGCATCGGCAGAGCCCGCGGAGCGCGCCCGCTGCTGGTGCTTCGGTCCGGTCTTGAGCGACGCGGTCGCACTGCCAGGGAGCTTGCGCAGCTCACGCAGTCCACGGCGCTCCGACGAAGCCGAGGAGGGGGTCTGGGCTGGGTCGCGCAGCATGCGCAGAGGTCAGCAACGCTCAAACAGCTCGCTCAAACATGCATGTGTGTAGGTCCATGCAGCGCTAGCCCGCCGCTGACCTGTTGCACGTGGCCCCAACAGGGGCCGGGGCTCTCGCAGACACCAAGCCCAGCTGTAAGTTAGGCAGTTGTGTTTACGTAATGCGGCTAAGACATGGCTAAAAAGAAAACTTGGATGCAACGTTAGGAGGCGCCGCAAGTCTGGCATTACAACCAACACGTGAACTTGCTACGCGGGTAATA
>Ga0209713_10002874_pt1 | contig 10788 bp, 7 predicted proteins | sample ArcOceMetagenome_3_FD_187444 | JGI IMG/M metagenome (GOLD analysis project Ga0209713, IMG submission 187444) | Marine eukaryotic phytoplankton communities from Arctic Ocean - Arctic Ocean- Svalbard ARC20M Metagenome (SPAdes) (version 2) | ecosystem: Environmental > Aquatic > Marine > Oceanic...
AGTCGGGACGGACGGCAGCGCTGTCAGCCGGGCGGGTCGGTCGGTCGGGCGTTCCGACCCAAAATTTGCTTCGCCGCGCTGCGCGCGGCGGGTCGGTCGATCGGCGGCACCGAGTCGGAAACGCCCTAAACGGATTTCGTGAGTCGGTCGCTAGAGACGCAGAGTCTACTTTCAACTTCGCTTCGCCTTATCTGAATACTAGCCTTGTGTTGTATCTGACGCCGCGCGGCGCCTCGGCGTCGCCGTCGCCTACTCGCAGCTGCTGTGGGACGACGCGCTGCCGATGGGCGCGCGGACCCTCTCGTGGGTGCTCGGCAGCAGCGGGGCCGGAGGAGGCAATGGTGGCGGCGCGGCACGAGGGACGAGCGGCGCTTCCGCGCCGATGGGCCGCTCGCGAGGTACGCGCACCCACGTGCGGCTGGGCGCCCGCGACGAACCCGCCGTCGACCCGCTGTCGAGCCCTCGGATCTACGCCGCAGGCACTCAGCGTGCTCACGCTGCACCGCGTGCCATCGATGGCGATGCGCATCATGCAGCGGCGTGTGTGGAGGAGGCGGTGGGGAGCGGCATGCCGCGGTTCCTCGAGGACACCACGAGGCGATGTACAAAATGAGTGTGGTGTGTGGTGAGACAGGTATAAATTCACTGTGCACACACACTTGTCAGCTTACGACACAGACTTCGAGGCATGCTGCTGGCATGGCCTTGCGCGGCTTTTGAACCTCTTCAGCGTCAGCCCCATGCGCGATGGCGTCCAGGCTCAGCCCCAGTTCATGGCGGCTGCTGCCATGCGGGTGGTGCGTATGGTGGTTATGCGTGTCCTTGTCCGCCTTAGGCTTGTGATGGTCATAAACGTGGTGGCCATGCTTGTGGTGGTCAATGCTTGTGTGGTCAATGCTTGTGGTGGTCATCTCTCGACGCGATCGGAGCGGGGGAGTAGCGCGGGAGAGCGGTGCGGGCCTGGGTGCGGGCCGGTTAGCTCTGAGTAGGCTGGGCGAATCTCCAACTTCGCAAAATCCCAAGTCGTTTAATCTTTGCGTTATGCCTTGCTAGCTGCCGCTACACGAAGACCGTGCTTTTAAATGTGACACACACAAGAAAACAGTGAGAAGAGGCGCGCGCAGACGCAGCCACCCTCCAACAGGATTGCGAGAGTCGAGCAGAAGTCCCACCGCCGCGCCGAGGCATGCACTCCTCCGCCGCCGGCCGCGCGTCACTTCTTGGCGCCGTCCTTGGGGTCGGGCTTGCTCGCTCTCAAGACGGCGAGGAGCTGCTCGAGCCCCGCCTTCTCCGCCGAGAGGTCGATGAGCTCCTTGTCGCGCACCTCGTACGTCTTCGCCTTCTGCTCCTCGCGGTACTCGAGCGACACGCACCACGCCTCGAGGCTCGTCACCTCCGCCTTGAGCACGTCGATCTCGCCCTCGAGCGCGGCGATCTGCCCCTCGAGGTCGCCCTTCGTGTCGACCGCGCCGCACAGCTTGCGGATGCCAAAGTTGATCGACGTCTCGAAGAGCGTCCGATACGCGTCAATGCTCATGCTCGACTCGTCGCGCACCCTGCGCAGCCTGCGAGTTGGAAGGGCGCGGGCGAAGGGTGTGTGAGGAGCTTTGCCACGGGGGCGTGGTGGTGTACGCGCGGGGAGGGCATGTGAATGACTCGGTGGATACGGAGGAACGAGGGGTGGGAGGAACGAGGGGACAGTTGCGAGTGTGCGTGTGGGTGGGGGGGATCGGGCCGCTCACAGCTTCCCCCGCTTCGGCTCGCCCTTCTGGGCGGCGGCCAGAAGCTCGTCGCAGGCGCGCGCGAAGACGTCCTCGCGGATCGAGCAGATCCCCGAGTACCGCGCCTGCCGCTCGCGCATCTCGCGGTCGAGCTGCTCCTGCAGAATGATCGCGTCGAGCCGCGGCGACGACGTCGGCGGCTGCCGCAGCGCGACCGAGTTGGCGTGCGCGCCGACCGGCCCGCCGGCGCCGCGCAGCAGGCCGCCCGACGCGCCCATCCCGCTACCCCCCATCGCGCTGCCCCCTCGCGCCGCGCCCTCGGTTTTAATCGGCAGCCCGTGCTTCTTCATCGCCTCCGCGTGGACGCTCGCGATGCCCGCCGCAAAGTACAGGATGTGCCGGCTGACCTGCGAGGCCTGCCCCGAGGTGAAGTCGGTGGTGTACACATAATTGGCCGTCTTCGTCCCGCCCGCGAGCGTGATCTGCTCCTTGAAGAAGCGCGGCGGCCGCGCCAGCTCGAGCACGAGCCTCTCCGGCTCTTCGGGACCGGCCGACGAGAGCACCGCCTCGACGACGTCCTCAAAGCCCACCTCCATCTTCCGCACGACCCCCGCGTGCAGAACCTCCCACACCATTTTCCTCTCCGCCCAGTACATCGACAGCAGCACGTGCTCGTCGTGCTTTGCGACGAGGTTCCAGCTCCCGATGGTCAACCGGCTGACGGCAAGGTGCGCGGCGCTGCTGTCGGCGGACGCGTCGGCGCCCGCGCCCGCGCCGCCCACATCGAGGCCCGGCGCGGCGAACATCGCGCCCTCGGGAGGTGGCTATCCGAGGTGCGCCGCGCTCTCCACGACCTATGTCTGCCGCCCTTGGTAACAGGCTTGGCAAAGCGACTGTTGGCTCATGTGCGCTGGTCGTGCACCGAGATGAATGCGAGCTCTTTTGTCATTTTCGCGTGTTTTGACTGTGCGTGCGTAGCGCGCGGAAAATTTACCGCGCCGCTACGCGGCGGCTCGCTACGCTCGCTTGCGGCTCGCTAGTCGCTACCTACGCTCGCTCGCGAGGCGCAGCGCTCGTCAAGCATTCGCACCTGGCATCACGGCCCCTCTTGTCATCTGAGGGATACATGCCATCGCTGCCTCCCGCCTCGTTTGTGCCGGCGCCGCCGGCTGCGGGGTGTGGCGTCACGGCTGTAAAATGCCCATTTCGAGAAACTTTGCACCGCGATCCCCGAGAGGACCTGGTAGTCGCGCGTGTGAGCCGCGCAGTGCACCTCGGAGCCAAGCCGCTCCATTGCGCCACCGAAGCGATGACAGAGGTCTCCGTGGTCCACGTCTCGGCGAAGGTCCGCCTCTCGCCGAACCCAGAGCATGGACTAGACCCGCTCGAGTCGGGCTCTCGGGGCGAGCCCGCACCCCAGGCGCCAATGGACGACCGCCTCGACCGGCTGATGACAGAGATGGGCTCGCTCAAGGAGTCGGTAGCGCGGATGTCTGCGTGCCTCGATCGGCTCACCGACTCGCACGCGCACCTGGCGGAGCGAATCGACGAAGCGTCCGCCCTCGGTCGCGAGGACTCCGTGTCCGTGGGCAGCAGTCCCACCATCGGCCGCATGCGCCTCAGCGGCGAGCTATTCGTCGAGGAGTGCAGTACGCCGCAGCCGAGGTTCGTCGAGGATTCCAGCAGCTCCGTCGGCCGCACCAGCTTCAGCGAGCCTCGCGACGAGGCCGCCGCCGCCGCCGCCGTGGCACCCGCCGAGACGGCCAGACTGGCCACGGAGGACGACGAGGTCAACGAGGACGACGTGCTGCTCATGAAGCGCGACGACGAGGACCAGCACGATGACCTGCAGATCATGCTGAAAGATCTGAAGGCATCTCAGAAACAGCAGGAGCAGCAGGAGGTGAAGCGGAGCCCCACCTCCCGCTTGCTGATGCAAAAGAGGCACGGGTCGCGCTTCATCCTCACGCCGGAGACCAGGATGATGCACCTGTGGAACGGGCTGCTCGCGCTGCTCATCGCCGTGACGGTCGTCTCCACGCCACTGCAGCTGGCCTTCGAAGAGGCCTTCGAGAACACCGGGTACACTGTGTTCGCGGCGATCACCGACACGGCCTTTGTCGTCGACATTTTCGTCAACTTTCGCACGGCGTACGACAAGGAAGGCAGGCTGATTCGCGAGCCGCGCAAGATTGCACGGCGCTACATGATGAGCTGGTTCTTCATCGACCTCATCGCTGGCTTCCCGGTTGGGCCGATCCTGCAGCTGATATCGGCCATCAACGGCTCTGACAACGACAGCGGGCTGACTCGGCTCAACCACATCGCCCGACTGCTGCGCTTCAGCAAGGTGCTGCGCGTCCTCCGCGTCGTCCGTGTGGCCAAGCTCGCGCAGATCATTAGCCAGCTCGAGGCCAGCGGCGTGCTCAAGATCGTATCGCCGCCTGTGCTGCGTCTCTTCCGCCTCTGCTTCGCCGCGTTCCTCGTCTGGCACTGGGTCGGGTGCATCTGGCTGTTCATTTGCAGGCTCGAGGCTGAGGAAGACGCGATCGACGCCGAGAACGAGTGGGTTCCTCCGGCCTTCCTCGCGGAAGCTGGCCACTTCCAAACGTGGTGGTACGCGATTTACTGGGGCATGGCAGCGACGCTCGCTCAAGATCGCGTCCCGCACACCCTCACCGAGACGATCTACACGGTCATCTGCGGCGCTGCCGGCATCTTCTTCCTCTCGTTGATCATCGGCGGGACGACCGAGTCGCTGGCTGAAATGAACGAGAAGGACAGGCATCACCGCGAGCAGCTCGAGACGCTTGGCCACTACATGCGGTACCGCCGCGTGCCCATGAAGCTCCAGCGGCGCGTACGCGCCTACTTCCGATACGTCGCGGCGTCGTTGAACGGCCTCGACGAGCTGGATCTGCTCGGCAGCCTGCCGGACACGTTGCGGCTGCAGCTGTCGATCTCACTCAACCGCAAGCTCTTCCTCAACGTCAAGCTCTTCCGCCAGTGCGACGCCGCAATCACTCTCGCCCTGGCGCAACGACTGAAGCCAAAGGTCGCCCTGCCGGCCGAGTTCCTGCTGGAGCAGGGGCACAAGGTCCGCTCGCTCTTCTTGCTGTGCCGTGGGCTGGCGCTCGAGCTGAAGCGCGACCCCAAGAAGGAGGAACCAGGTGCGCATCACCCCACCACACCCAACCCTGCGCACCCCATGTCCATGTGCCTCTACCCTCTCGTCCCATCACCCGCGGCGTCTCTTCACCCTCACCTCACGCCAGTGCCCACCCGTCCCGTCGACCGCCTGACGCCCACCCGCCCCGTCGAGCCACCGCCGCCCCGCGCGCCAGCCATAGAGAGGGCATTCACTGATGGAGACCTCCTCTGTGCAGAGAATCCGAACCTGGCGCCACGCCAGCCAAGAGCTGGCCTGGCCTTCCTGGACGACGCGATGACCTTCCTGCCTGCAAGTGACGAGCTGATGGTCGATGCACACGGCCCGGATATCGATGCCATGAAGCTGAGCATTTCGGCGGGCTACACGGTGTTGCGCGAGCTCCACGACTTTGATTCCTTTGGGGAGACGGCGTTCCTCGCTGGCGCCCTCGCAAAAGCCTCGGTACGCGCCGTGAGCTACTGCGACCTGATGGTGCTCAAAGCGCAAGCCTTCGAGGAGGTGCGAAAACGCTACCCCGCGCTGTCGGCACTGATCAAACCGCTGAGGGCTAAGGAGACCCACAGCCAGCGATCCAGCACAGGAAGCAGGGGCCCAGTCACCTGGGGCGTCTCCGCCGCATGCGAGAGAGCGTCGAACGCGGTGAAGAGCGCGTCACGCGTGGCAGAGAGCGCGTTGTGCTCTGCGAGCTCTGGGTTCGTGGAAGGGAGCGCGATGGTGGGGCAAGCCTTCGACGGCGTTCGCTTGAGCCAGGAAGTGGTGGGGCAAGCCTTCGACGGCGTTCGCTTGAGCCAGGAAGAGGCGCGAGGCAAGATCCAGGCGATGATGCGCGGCAAGATCGACCGAAAACGCGTCGCCGAGCTGAAGAGCCCGTCGCCACGCCAAATCTCGCGTGGCAGATCATCGCCGAATGTCGCGCAAAGAGGCAGCGCCCCGACCCCGTCCTCCGAGCGGCAGCCGGCTGAAAAGTAGAGGAACGCATGTGTCTCCTCGATCGTACATTCGTCCGTTGTTTCAACTAGGCTACTTTGGGTTGGCTCTTTAGTTCATTTTGGGAGAACTGGGGTGGGGGCGGAAGTCTCCTCTTCTAATTCAAATAATTCTTCCTATTCATGTCTCGATGCTACGCTGGGTGTGCTACGGTGGCCGACGTGCTGAGCTGCCTCGGGTTGTGTTTGTGTCATGGTTCGTGTGCTGATGCTGGACGATCGGAACATGTTGCAGAGCCCTGAGGCAGACCTTCACCTTGCGGCGCATAAAGAGGTGCAGAGTCGGGTCATCCACGTCCAGCCACGCGCCCTCCGAGTGCTGACGGTCGCCAATCGCGCTCCTGCGGATGAGCCTGTCCTGCTGAAAGGAGGATGGCAGCTTGAACGCGAACACGCTGTTGATGCAATGCGAGTTAACGCCTGGGATCGCGCTGTCCTCGAAGATTTCCTCGACGACACCGGCTTGCACGAGCTCCTCAGGCGAGACCTGCTCGCCTAGCAATGGCAGCTCCTGACGTAGCTTTCGCATCGCCGCGACGCGCAGAGGCTCATTGTGCAGCACGCGCCCACCAAGTGAGTAATACCAGTGCTGAACTGGCCGCGCCGTCCGGTTGAACAGGAGTGTCTGCCGCAAATCAAAGCTGAACACAAGCACGTCGACAGTTGGAATCGGCATTGACTCCAAGATCGATGCGTAGAGCTCCGCCGTGAGGAAGCCGCTGCCAACTGGTGATGCTGAATCGTGCTGCCGTTTGGTGCTGTTCTGCGCCACCGTCGAGTGTTCGTGCTTTGTGCTGGTGTTGTGCTTTGTGCTGGTGTTGTGCTGGGCCACTCCGGGAGGCGTAGCGCAGAGGACTGCGCTGAGCCACAGTGCAAAGCTAATCGCGCCTGCGAATCCGCATGCACTCTGCATGCCAGACTTCTTGGCCTCTCCGCCTCTTGCGCATTGAGTTTTTCGCGATGGGGAAGAAGCCTCCGCTCAAGTCGCCTTCCGCGGCCAAGCTCTCTGGCCGTGTGATCGGCGTCGCTGCCTCCATCGCCATCGCTGGCTTCGCCGCGGGCCTGGCCTACGCGCAGAGCTCTGCGCCTCGGCTGCTGCTTCCGTCGCCCGTCTCGTTCGCATACCCGCCGCCAGCTGCAGCAGCAGGGCCGTCTTGGGACCAAATGAGAGGTGGCGGCGTGCCGCTGCCCACATTTGCGCACCAGCTCAACACCGAATTCGTCGACAAGGTCGTGTCCGGCCAGGCCAGGTCCTTTGTGCCGTCGGTGCCGCCCGCGCTGCTGCTGCCTGCGACTGGCACGCTGCAACCGCTCGACGCGACGTCGACCAAGTTCTTCACGTACGAGTCGATCAACGGTTGGAACAACCAGCTACTCAACCTGTTCTACGCCATCGACATCTCGCGCCAGCTCGGTCGCACGCTGATCGTGCCGCCGTTCCGATGGCCGAGACGGCGCGGCGAGGCAGCCATCTCCGTCGGCCGGCTGCTCGACCTCGGCGCGCTGAGCCGGCTGCTGCCGGTGGTCGCGGAGGACGAGCATGGTAGCGTGGCGAAGGCGCTCGAGGCGGCGGGCGCGCGCGTGCAGCACATACCGGGCGAGGGCCAGCCGCACCGCAAGAAGGGGATGCCCCGCTGGAGGCGCGACGAGTGGGTGGCGCAGCAGCGCGGCGAGGGCGCGGCGGTGCTGCGCGTGAGCTGCTGCCTGATGTGGTCGTGGCTGCTGCCCGACGAGGTCGCGCGCGAGCTCTACGCCGCGGTCGTCTACCACCCGGCGCTCGTCAGCGCCGCCGCCGCCGCCGCCGCGCCGCTCGGCGCGAGCTTTGGCGCGCTGCACGTGCGCCGCGGCGACAAGACGCACGTCGACGCGGCGTACCGCGACGTCTTTGGCAAGATGACGCCCGCCTACTTCCTCCAGCTGATGGCCGACGAGCCCGCCTTTGGCGGCGCGGGCGCGGGCGCGGGTGCGGGCGCGGGTGCGGGCGCGCTGCCGCCGGGCTCACCGCTCTTTGTCGCGACCGACGAGCTCGACCGAGGCTGGTTCGCGCCGCTCGCCGCCGCCGGCCACCAGCTGCGCTTCGTCGACGACCTCGACCAGGCGGCGCTGCTCACGGCGCTCTCGGCCTTCCCGCAGCCGCTGTGGGCGGACGTGCTCGCCATCCTCGAGCAGCTGGTCTGCCTGCGCGCGTCCGCCTTCGTCGGCACGCTGCCGTCGACGCTCAGCGGCCACGTCGTCAACGCGCGCGCCGTCGCCGCCGAGCGCGCGGGCGCGGGCACGGCCGAGGCGAAGCGGCCGCTCTTCGTCAAGCTGCACGAGAGCTGCTGCGACGCGCGCACCGCCGAGGACCTGCTGCGGCTGCCGGGAGTGAACGCGCTGAGGGACGTGCCGTGCAGCACGCACGAGCCGTGGTGTTGAGCTGATGTGCCCAAAAGTGACGTTGTGAGGCTTGCGTAGCGCGTACTTTAGGTGGTATTACCTTGTCCCCTCGCTCGGCCTGGCGCCTGGGCGGCGGCCGCCGTATAAACCGCGCGAGCTTTGCGCGCACAAATGCGGTGGTGGCTGCGTGGTGCTGTGATTGGCCCCGCCAATTAAAGCTGCAACGCACGAGTGCCTCTTTTCAATTTCTATAGGTATAGCCTATAGATGTCTTTTTCTTTTCTCACATAAAGCTATCATGTATCTCTCACGTGTCAGTGTCTTGCTCTATAGACTCTTTTAGTGTCCGTGTTTCTGGCGTTTCTGGCTTCCCTTAGTCTCCAGGCGGCTCAGAACGTCACTGGCGAAGTCAGCACATGAGAAGGGTGAACCCTGCATGTGAGTTTCCCAGAACCACTGCTTGAGGTCACCGTCGTAAGTGTCAGCTGGCTCCGCAAGCAACAGGCTGTCTTCGTCTTGATCGGCAAACACAGCCAGCCGTAATGCAACCAGAAGTTGTACTGGATGTTCTCTGTGGCTCCAAGGTACCCCGGTTCACAGAGCAAGCTGGCGAACGCTTGAACGTGATTGACAACCTGGAGCGCCTCAAGAAGGTGTGCGACGTGGATTCTGAAAGAGCTCCGTGGATTTTGAAAGAGCTGCTCAGCGGGCAGGTGAACAACGTATGGAACACACTCGTGCGCCCAATACAAGATGTTGTTGAAGACGCTCAGATTCTCGCCCCGAAAGTCGCGTACCGTCCGACAGGGCCGAAGTCGTGTTCCGCTCTCGCCGTCACGCTCCACGACCTGTCCACGATCGGCACCTGGAGATACAATCATGCGGATTGGCAGGGAAGGCTGGAGCTTGTATTTTGCGGAGGAGGGGCTACGCTCAATTACTGAGAATCGGCGGGGCACGCGAGAGGCCTTAGAGGCTGGTACCGCACGGTGCTGCTCTCGCTGCAACGCGAAGTCGTGCAGACAGAGTCCAAGACCACTGCGCTTGACGCTGAGATGCCCAGCTACGAGACGCTGCGCCCGCTGGGTGCGCCGGGCAAGGACAAGACCGTTTACGAGGCGCGAGCGGTCGGCGGTTCGGAGCGTGTGGCGCTCGCGCGCTACCACAAGGGCAAGGGCCGCACGGTGCGCACGGAGGCCGCCAACCAGGCGCTCGCGGCGGCGGCCGGGCTCGCGCCGCAGGTCGTCGACGTGGCGGCCGGCCAGCTGGTCTCGAAGCTCCTGTCGGGTGGCACGCTACTGGAGCTCGCGCAGCAGCAAGGCAAGCTGACTGCCGATCAGCAGTGGCGCATCGTGGAGCTGCTCACGCAGCTCGGCGCGCCAGAGCAGGAGGGCGGCGCCGGGCTTCGCCACGGCGACGCCGGCAACCCCGCCAACTACGCCGCCGACGCTTCGGGCACGCTCTTCATGCTCGACTTCGCTCCGCCGCACGTCAAGGGCATCGGCAAGCAGCACCCGCTCGCGAACCTCAACAGCCTTGGCTCGCTGTTGTGGGACCCGGGCAAGGGCCTGCTCCGGCGCGGCTTCCTGACCGAGCCGCCGCTCGTGCTGCTGCGCGAGTTCCGAAAGTACCGGCGCGACGTGGTCGGCGCCGCCGACGCTCGCGACCCCGACCCTATGAGCATCCCGCCCGCGACCGCGAGGCCGTCGCCCCGCGCGCGCCCCTCGCCTGCGGCGGCCTCTGGCGGTCGCAGACGGAAGCAATCGTCGCCCCCCCGGCAGGACGAGGCGTTGGACGTGGCAGATGAGCTGCCTGAGCCGCCACGTCCCAACAGGCCGGGCCCGCTGGCTGCCGTGCTCTGTCTGACGGCCGCGACCCTCGTCGGCGGCCTTGGCGCTGTGCTCGCTGCGTTTGCTTCGGCACATCGGGCTCGTGGGGAGGTGGTGGGCGCGTAGGGTGTGGGGGTCTTTGCATACGGTACGTGTGTAAAGGTACCCAAAAATGCCAACGGTGTAAACCACCGCAATCGTCGGCGCGCATGCTGCATGCAATGCGTGCACGAAGGCTCCACTCCTGGTCTATGCAGGTCTACACCTGCGTTGCTCTTCAAGAACCGCCTGGCCGTGGAGCAGTGGTCAATGCAGCAGCAGCAGCAGCAGCAGCAGCAGCAGCAGCAAGTCTTCGAGACGCAGGATGTGTCAGACAATCAGCAGCTGCCGGCGATGGGCTTCAGTGAGGTTGCGTGTACGGCGGCGCTCGCAGCGTCGGGTAGCAACTTTGAGGCCGCAAGAGGGCGACTGCTTTCCGAGGGGCAGAAAGCGAAGATTGCGGCGGCGCAGCATGCCGACATGCTGGAGGAGCGCGCCGCCATGCAGGCTGCCATCCTTTTTGGGACGCCGGGTTGCGAAATCGGACACGCCCAGGCATTCGGGGCAGCGATTGTGCAGCAGGATTTGGAGACGCGTCGATCGCAGCAGCAGCAGCAGCAGCAGCAGCAGCAGCAGCAGCAGCAGCAGCAGCAGCAGAAGCAGCA
>Ga0209713_10002879_pt1 | contig 10782 bp, 2 predicted proteins | sample ArcOceMetagenome_3_FD_187444 | JGI IMG/M metagenome (GOLD analysis project Ga0209713, IMG submission 187444) | Marine eukaryotic phytoplankton communities from Arctic Ocean - Arctic Ocean- Svalbard ARC20M Metagenome (SPAdes) (version 2) | ecosystem: Environmental > Aquatic > Marine > Oceanic...
CGAGGCCGTCGACTCCATCTTCCGCAAGCGCATGGACGCTGCTGCTGACGCCGAATTGGAGGCGTCAACCGACGCAGAAGTTCAGCGTTGGCTCGCCGAACGACGCATGCTCGAGTCCAAGCACGGCGGACATCAGCGACGCCTCTACGCGGCCCATACCTACTGCGATGACAACATCGTCATTGTCGTCGGGGCTGGTCTGGCGCTCAAGGCCATCGCCATACGTGCCGAGATCGAGCGAGAGGCCGGGCTGATCATGGCCATCCCCGAGAAGCGCATGCTGGGCACTTGGGGAATTTGGCTTGGCATTTACATCTTCGTAGGCCTGGGCATCGTCGTCATCCCTCGCCATAAGCTCGTCCGAGCCTCTCAGGCCGTTCAAAGGGCCTTAAACAAGCAGCTACCTTTCGATGAGTACCAGTCACTCATGGGGCTTCTAGAGCACATGCGCTACGCGGCTTGCTGGCCGCGCCGCGTCATGCACGGGCTGTACCGCCCGCACGGCCCGCAGGGGGAGAGCCGGTTCGGCCCCGCCACCCTAGTGATGCCTACATTCTTCATGGCACGGCAGCTGCTCAGCTGGCTCGATCGTCTCTGCCTCGCAGCCGGTGCTGCAGCTACTGACGCCGTGCGGCGCTCCAGCCTCGCGCGACCTCGGCATGCTTTGGTCTACGTTGGCTCCTCTGACGCAGCCACCGACTCCGAGCCGCCTGGACTAGGAGGCTTCATGCACGGCTTCTACTGGTACATTGCGCTACGTGCAATACACATCACTTGGTTGCATATCTCCGTACTCGAACTGCTCGCCACGGGCTTCTCCACTATCATCTTCAGACGCATCGTGCCACCCTCCGCAGAGCTCTGCTTGGGGGCTGATGCCTCGGCCACCGTCACCACTCTCACCCTTCACTCGCAGACCAGTGAGGCCTTGATTGACGCTCACCACGCGCTTCTCGCCTCACCTGCGTTCCAGCGGGCGCAGCGCTACACCAGCCTGGGCCAGCTGAGAGGTGATGCTAATGAGGCCAGTGACGCTGTCAGCCGAGGTAAGTGGGACACCTTCTTCACACTCTGCAAGCGCGTTCGTGTGCGGCCCCAGCAGGTGCCCGTGCTGACCGAGTGTCTCGACATCCTAGACCGTGTGCTCCGCAACGCCATTCTGCGAGGGGCGCGGGTGCGCCCCAATCCTTACGTGGCGGCACCGCTCTCCATCCCCGACATCTATCACCACCTTCTCCCGCCTGCTCCCAAAAGGCGCGTCCTCACGTCAGACGAGCAGCACTTGGGCAAGAGGCGACGCAACTGCGAGGACGGGGATGGACCTGGAGCTTATGCTGCCGCTAAAGCTTCTGCAAAACAAAAACCCTCCGCCGCGACACAGCCGCCCAGGAAACCCTCAGCGTACTGGCTGGCGCGGCACGTGGTGCCTCTTCCGAATGGAATACCCACCGCCCAGACTTCGTCATTCCGGCCGACTCCTACCGGCGCTGCTTCGGTTGTGCGTGCGCGCAAGCCGAAGCAAAGCAAGCGTATGCCCTACGTCGAGATTGGAGGCGAGCTGTTCGCAGCGCCCGTCCAACGCCAAGCACGGGCCGTATCCAAGCGTAAGCTGGCCATGTTAGAACTCGCCGACCAGCGTGCTCAACGCATGGCCCCTCCCCGTGCCTCCGATGAACAGCGTAGCACGCTAGCGCAAGCCGTGCGTGCCACGCACGAGCTGGCGGAACATGGTGCGGCATTCGGCACGCTAGACATTGACGACCACGCCTACCTCTTCTGGGAGCGCTTCTGCTTGCTTTACGGTTGGTCGCCCACATTCGATGGCGATGCAGACTGGGCGCGCTCGCACCCTGACGAAATCTCTCAACGCTTCGCCATCTTCCAGGCGTGGGTTTATCCGCAGCTCTCGGGTCGTGGAGAACGCAGCGACGCCAAACCTCGAACGGTTTTCAACAACTATGTCCTCGCTGTCATGCGCACTCTTGCGCGCGAGCATTTGCCTATGCCCAAAGCCAAGCATGTCGAAAAGAGTTTAGCAGGCCTGATGCGCTCGTTCAAGCAAATCTACGGCGTGAGTCACCTCATGCCGGGGCGCAAACAACCGTTCACACCGGACATGTGGGCGCGCATCGAGGCCATGCCTGATCAACTTCCACTCCAAGGAAGGGCACCCTGGTCGCCGAGCACACGTCACCGAGATCGCATCATCCTGAGACTAGGGCGCACGCTTTGGCGCACGGGCCACCGGCTAGGAGAAATCATCGCGCATCCGTCAGGTGAGACCAATTTCCTTACACGCAGCTGCGTCTCCATCACCAAAGCGTCTGGGCGTAAGATTGCAGTTCCGTCCACGATGGACTGGCAGCAGCTAACCCACGGCGACTTGGTACTCCTTGCTCCTTGCGCCTCCAAATCCGATCAGTTCGGTGAGGAACACTGTCCTTTCCCCAGTGTCCTCCCCTGCGATGGCTCGCCCAACTCGGCGGCGATGGCCATCCGAGACATCGAGCTTGAACAACCTTGCGCCCCTAGCCAGCGCGAAACAACACCTCTCTTTGGAGACGAGAGTGGACGGCCGTTCACATACTCGATCCTGCACGCAGAGCTGCGAAAGCTGCTCGCTGCCCTCTTTGGTGAGCGTGCGGCAACAGCCTTCTCTTGGCACTCTTTCCGCATTGGCCTCGCGTGTGCCCTACACGCGGCCGACTGCCCTGACGCCGTCATTCAACTCATCTGCCGATGGGCCAATCCGGCCAGCCTCAAGGTCTATCGGCAAGTAGGTATGGAGAAGAACGTGTACTGGACTGAACGCGCACAGCACGTGGTCTTTGACGCAACGCGGGTCAACAACATTCCAGTCCTCGACCGAGACGATGCAATGCGGCGCAACGTCGAGGCCTTCGATGGCACGCTAACAGAGACGCCGACGCGACGAGACGTCGAGCCGACAGCGCTCCCCACTACTTACGTGGTGCCCGGTGGCTCTGTGCAGGCCACCGAGAGCGACGCGAATGGCTTAGTAAACCTACGCGTCAACGTTTACAACAATTTATGGCCCGGATACGAAAACACCTTCGGACGTTCCTGGTGCCAAGTGGCGGCGCGCTGTTGTCGTGAATTCCGCCACCCAGATGGAAGCAGGTGTCTTACCTACCTCATAGAACACAATGGCGCCTACTTCCCCATTAAACACTCCGGCCTGCTCGACTGCATCAGCCAACAGGTCCGCAGAACATTACCCGCGCAGCGGCCTTAGCCGCTGCTCCCTCCCGCCCCGTGGGATGGGGGTGCCTCATGCATGCTTACGCAGCTCAGCACGAGCCAATCAAATCAACAATCAGTCATCAGCCAATCAGCCCGGCAGACCGCCAATCCGCCGGCATACAACTTGCTGACAGATCAATACAATCCATGAAGATCTTCAGCTTTGCCAATCAGCCACTCATGGTCAATGGGACTTGTGTGCCGCAACGCGGCAAATAATTTAATCCCACTTTAGGAGTCTATCCAGATCGAGGCTACTAATTCTAAAGCCGGTAGGCTTTAGATATGTTGTCTCCGATCATCAGACTCCTAGGGTGGGACTCGTGAGCATGACAGCACGCTCCCCCTATCCACCTGGGGAAGAGGCGAACGAGAGGGTGGGAAGACGACTTCAGTAACTTTCAGTTACTTCAGGTGACTTCAGCATTGCATTCACAACAGAAAATGCAATTTGAACAGCCAAATGTTTAGTACATACGCAACACGTCATTTGCTCGTCTGTTCGATCTGCACGAGGACGTCAGATTGGCTGCGCTGCACGCGCTGCCAGCTCCTCGTTAGATCGTTTAGTGTGAGGGGGGGTTCTCCAGGTCGAGCCTTTCGTTCGAGGCGTTCTTCCATCTTCGTCCCGTCGACTTCAATGCCTCCAACGGGTGCTCCAGCCGCTCCAGCTTCCCCGCCTGATCCCGCTCGCACTACTTTTCAATTTGTGGGTGGGGATCCTGGTGCGCTACGCGAAGCTGTGTGGACTGTCGCACACGACTCTCCCTTATGCTTAGCTTTCCCCTTCCTCCCATGGGTTCTTCAAACGGCTCCACAACGCACATCCGTGGCTCGATCAGCAATGGTGGCAGTCATTGTTGACTGCTGCCGCCCGCCTGCTGATTCCGACCATGCTGCGTTGAAGGCCATGCCGTTCCTAACGCATGAGATGCTGGCGAATCAAGCCAGCCCTGTTGCCCATGAGTTCGACAAGGTGGCTGCATTCAATAAGGTCTACTTGACGCGCGAGGAATGGGTGGAAGCTGTCCCGGGTCTCACCACCATGCTTTCCAACCCAGACCTCGTGCGTCTTACACCGGCTATGTTCTACGAGTCTGAAAACTACTCAACTCGTGGCAGTGCATCTCCGCCTGAGCTAGCCTTCCTGCTTCGCACAAACCTCCTGGATCTGCTGCCGGCCGAGCCGGTCGCTCTAGGGGCCTGTTCTCCTTTGGCCCGGGCAACTCTTCTCGCCGGCTCAAAGGACACCAGGGCGGAGCGATCTGATGATGCTGCACCGATCCGTATCGTGATGGAGATCGTGTTAGCACTCCTTCTTCGTCATCTCCGTCGTGACGCCGCCTCCGATGCCGGGCTGGCGCGTGCTTTCTGCACGCTCGTCGACCAGCTACACCTTCCTGCTGCATTTTCTCAGCTCTCCGTAACAACCTGGCATGCATGCGATGAGTTTCAGGCCGCGTTCACGCACTCGCACGGAACGACAGTTGAGGTGGTGGCTGTGGAAAAACCCCGCCTTCTACGCGCGCCACGCGTGTATGAGCATCTGCGGCATGTCCTTTCTCGTTTCGGCTCGGCCGCCGATGCTTGGGTGGAGCTGGACCGCATGTTCATGGCATTGGTGGTGGGATCTTCCGCCACCACTCCTACTTTGACCAAGCTTGCACAGCTGGATGCACTTTTCGATACGGCTGCTTGGCGTGCTATCATTACTCATGCTGTCAGCGCCAACCCGGGTATCGACGGCTCGGCGCTTGTCACGACGCTCGTGCAGTCGCACACGAGTGTCGTCACCACTACTGGGGCTGCTCCCGCCACCTTCTCTGGTGGGACTCCCGCTTCAGCTAATGGTGACTCCTCCTCGTATGGCAGTGTGCGTGCTGCGTCGGTGGCCGACGCTCTGCGCCTGGATGGGGCACGTGAAGCGCTCGAGCAGGCTGCGTCTCTCTCTGGCGTGGAGCGTGTCGAGGTACTCCTGCAGGCTGATTCAGTCCTGCTCAAGCGCGCTGAGCTCTTTCAGGAGCCTTGGCTCCTGAACAGCGTTGCGGCACTCAGCTCGTGCTCGCTCGACGAGCCATACTTACGCCCGTACATCTCGCAAGTACTCTGCGAGGACGACGACTCGGGCGAGGTGCCAGTGCGTCTGAAGGGCTACTTGATCGACGACACCATCATCCCCACGCTGCGCTCTGGCAAGTGGTCCAAGTTGCCGATCGTGGAGATTGCCCTCGAGATCAGGTCGATGTTAACCGGCGCCACCTTCCTGCCCGTAAAGGACTCCGAGAAGTACATCGTGGCCGCCTCCCTCGACTTGGTGGCTGAGTACGGCCCCAAACTCTTCTTCTCGTTCGGCGTCTCTCTTTCTCCTCAGAAGGGAAAGAGCTTCGAGGAGGGCATCGTGCTGCAGAAGAAGGCGGTGACGTTCGCTCAGACTCTGCCCGAGGCCGAGCGGGCAGAGTGGCTCGCTTTTCTCAACAAGGGCTTCCTCGAGTTCCTCGACGCGGGCGGCGCCCTCAACGTCTCCAAGTTCAAGACTGGCCGCCCCGAGCTCGACGAGGCGCGCATCGACGAGTTCGCGCCCGAGGACACCGCCTTCTTTGTGAACACGGAGGCCCGGCTTTTGCGCGCGGAGCCTATCGCCGATCTTCGTGTTGCCTTCCCGTCGCTCCTCGGCGCCAAGGCCGTGGCCCTCCCAGGCACCAGCCCCGCCGGATCGTCGAGAAACTTAGCGGAGGGTGACGAGGACGTCGGCAAAGGCAAGAACAAGAACAAGAACAAGAACAAGAAGGACAAGGGCAAGAGGCCGGTCATGGCTGACGGGCCTGGCTCCAAGTCCCACTACGCCCTCGTGCTCTCCGACACCGAGCTGTTCCACTCCGGCATGGTCTTCTTGTCCGAGGACATCCGTGAGGAGTACAAGCTAAAGGACGACGCCTGCCTCCCCGTGCTCCTTAGCAAGAAGAAGGGCGACGCGGCGTTGGAGATCTGCCCCGACGCGGACAACCACGGGGGCATGAACCAAGCTTGCCACAAGCGACCCAGCAACTTCAACCTCGAGAAGATCTACAAGGACCACACCCGCAAGCCGACCGCCAAAGAACTCAAGTTCGCCAACTGGGCACCCGGCTCCAAAACCAAAAAGTGATGGAGGGCACGGCCGCGCCGATCTCTTTCTCTTCATCGCTGCGAGTCTGGCTTGGGAAGCTGGAGCAGGGTAGGGCCTGGCTGCACGCGCCATCTCCGCTTGATCTCCTGGATCGGGTGCACCGGGCGTACATGGATGGCTTGCATACATCGGGCATGGGTAGCTCGCTCTTGGTTAGGTGGCTTTGGGCTGGCCGCGAGGAGGCTGCGGCTTCCGTCGATGGTTTGATTGTGGTAGGGCAGTTGCGTCGAGGGCGGGCGGGTGCAAACGATGCACCGTGGTCGCCTGCCCCACTTGGGTATCGGGACGTTCGGGTGGACCGACGTGGCTCTGGGGTTGGCAACCCCTTCAAGGCTGGCGATTCTTCGCAGGCCTGTTTGGCTTATGACTTGTTGATGACTTTGGCTCTGCTGCATTCATGCACGGAGCATACGACTATACTGGCGACAGGCGTCGAAGGCGCCATGTCGCGGGCGGTGTCGGGCACGATGGAGCAGACGGTGTTGAAAAGCATTTCAGCGCTCGTATCCGTTCAGCTCGCCCACACTGCTCATACTTTCTCTTTTGCTCGGCTCATGGCCTGGCTCTTTACTCATGCCCAGCTGGTGGCCGGTGGGCAACGCCTGCGGCTGCTCTGCTGGTGCTGCGACGATGGGTCTTGTGCACAGCCGGGGTCCGCCCCCTGCCATGCACGGTCTCTCGCCGTTATACTTCTGTGGATGGCGTACCATTTGAACGGAGACTCTCCCCCCGACGCGCGCTCAGTCGCATCGGTGGGCACTTCTGATGAGCCCTTCGTTCAGGTGCATACTCGCCCCCACTCTATACTTAGGTGCAGACTCTCACCGCCAGCCTTAGCACGCTGGACGCTCGGCTTCTCGCCAAGCACACTTACGCCGCGGGGAGGCTACACCGGGTCAAACGTCTCACAGGAGAGGCTGCCCGGTGCCCCAACGCACTGTCACACGGCCGGGCCGCTTAACACGCAACGCCAGCCAAGACGGGACAGCTAGCAGTGCTTACGCGCTCGTACTGGCGCTGGGCCGACGGCTCGGCGCGGGCGGGCCCATACTTGCCCGCCCGAACGAGCACACGCTCACTTACACGATCGCGGAGCCCATGGCTTGGCGTGAGCGGGCCCATACTTGCCCGCTCGAACGAGCACTCGCTCCCTTACACGACGCTGCGCCTCCGGCGTGGCGTGGGCAGGCTCTCACTTGCCTTCACCCGAACGAGCACATGCTCACTCACGCGACGCTGTACCTTGTGTACTGCGTGGGCGGGCTCGTACTTGCCCTCACCCGAACGGGCACACGCCCACTCTTACCCTGACCAGCAACTGGTGCCGTCGGCACCTTGCTCCTCGTTGGTTCACCGAGCGGTACGCCCTTGCTTCAGGTACCCACACCTATTGCTCTCATCTGCGGCGACTGGCCGCTGTCCGACATCGGACGCCGATGGCCTCCTTCCATCGCGCGGGAGCTTGCCTCTTTTGTCTGGCCGCTCACCACTCTCGATGAGGTGCAGCGCTTACTTCGGTGCAAGGCTGTGCGACTCATGGATGTCTGCGCGTTTGAGTTCACGGCAGCAGTACGGGATCGCAACGAGCAAGTGCATGGAGCGCCCACGCTCAGCATTGACTTACGTCCCTCACTCATTCCAGGCGTGCACGCCTGTCTCGATGCGCGGGTGGTGCTACCTCTTCGAGCTTGGCGCCGACTCTACGCCTTTCCGCCTTGTACACATCAGGTGCTCAGCGACACCACGGGGCGTGCGGCGAAAGAACTCGACGGACGCATGTTCTGGGGCATTATGCTGGTTATCTGGCTTTGGTGCCTTGTCGCCGAGATGCTGCGCCTTGAGCAGCCGGCCACTCGCATACCGCATTACGCTATACAGCCATCTCAGCTGCTCCGGACCAGTATGCTGGGTGATACGTTGGACAAGGCCGTAGTCTTTTACACGCGAGGCATTCTGCCTCTGGCTGTCACGCACGACCCAGGGGGCGTCTCGCGCCACGGGCAGCTGCGTGACTTCGCCACCGATGACGATCGGGACCGTCATCGTGTCGACTGGCGTCCTTACCCCCATACCATCGAGGCGGTAGTGCGTGCGGAGAGAGACACGTCTACCCCTACGGCGACTCCATCCTTCGCCGATCTGCGAGAGCAGTTTGCCGTTGCGTGGCATGAAGCAGGGCTGCCCGTGCCCGCTGACTATGAGGCAGACGATGCACAGCCTATTGACGCGGATGCGCGCCGATATCAGTCTACCAGGGGCAAAGGGGATGGGCGACGACCCGCAAGTGTTGTTCCACGCTCCCTTCGCAACGGAGTAACGCCGGCTACCGCCTTCTCCGACATTGAGTTACAGGTGGTTGCTCTCGCAACTCTTTCATGCAATGCTTTCCTTCTCTTCTTTGTCGCCATGCAAGCCACCCCTCTGGTCTTTGCTCCACTCAACGGGTTAGAGGTAGTGGGCGCTGAGCTCCACCTCCCCACCCATCGACGAATGGCGTTGGCTATTGCTACGCGTTGGGCCGATCACGCTATTGCTGACGTCTCCTCCACCTTCCTAGTTGGAGAGTATGCCGCTGGCGCCCGCTTGATCACCTCACCGATTGACCTTCGGCCGCCTGAGCATAAGGTGGTTCGTACGGCGAGTGAGAGGAGGCGCCGACTTAGCTTGGGCGTCCGCTTTGCATGGTGTACCTTGGCAGCCCTTGCCGGCACTGTGGCTTACGATCCAGCGGCGCGGACGTTGGCCGCGTGCTCGGCATTGCGGTGTCCGGTGCCTCACCTTGCCGACGCGATGGCGCTGGGGCACCGCAGTCTTCCGCGTTTTGACATAGGAGTCTTCGCTACACGTCCTATGGTAGACCAAATCCCCGATCTGCCCACTCTCGCCTTGGCTCCCGCGGCGGTCCTCTCGCGCATGCAGCAGCACGCTCGCGCGCTCGCCGATCGGCTCAGGGCGGCGGGCGATGAGGAGAGCCACTTCTGGGCAGATGTCATTCGGCCTGAGGAGTTACAGGACGTGCCTCCGGATCTCCTCACTCACCTTCCTTCGTTCGAGGACGCGAGGCTCGATCAGTTGTTGCTTACGCCTCCTTACGTGCCTCCTCACCGACCTCGCCTTCTGCCGAAGCCTCCTCAGCGGCCCATTCATATCGGGCACTGCCCGCGCTCTGCAGTGGACCTCATGCTACCACGCAGCGCGCGCCGATGGCGCTCGTGGCTGGGACGCACACTAGCAGACCTCGTGTGCATGCGGGACCTCGGCGTTGACTGCGAGAGGGATCGACCGCAGCTGCTCGTCTTCGGGCAGCAGGACTTATACGAGTGGGCGCGCGGGGGCGTTTGGGACTTCAGACGGTCGCCGGCCGAGTGCGGCACCATACTCGACTATGGCGCCCCGCTTAGCCCCACGCTGCACTCCGATTTCTTCGAACGAGAACTCGCCGATTACCCCGACCAGCAAATTGTAGGAATGATAAGCTCCGGGGTCATCTACCAGGCTGACGTCGAGCTCCAAGCCGTCTTCGTCCCACATCTCACTTCCTTGCCCAAGGGCTTCAAGGCGGTTACCAAGGAGCTTAAGCGTCTCGGCGCGAAGGGATGGTACGAGGCTTACTCCACGCCCCCACTCTTCCCAGGTTACTACAATGGCCAAGGCTCCCAAGCTCGCAAGCTTGAGCCCGATCGCGATCGGCGCACCACTGAAGGCGGAGCGCCGCGCAAGCTCACTTGGGATAGTTCCGGAGTTAGGGTGCTTTCAATCAACGAGGCCTCGCGTCTCTACCACGTCCCTCAGCACTACCTGGACGACGCGCGTCCCGAGATGGCGACCTGGATGGCCTCCCGGGGATTGCCGCCTTCGCCTGAACGGCTCGAGGCGTTGGAGCTTAACCACGGGTCCAAGCATGGCAAGCAGTACATGCCCAGCATCCGCACGGTCATGCACGACCTTGCATGCCTGAAGCGCACTGCCACGAGACTCCAGTTGCCGATCTACATCTTTGGCAACGATGTGAAGGACTACTTCAACCACATGGAGAATGCCATCTCCGAGTTGCCCCTTATGAACGTGGCTTGGATAGGGGATGAAGAGCTATCGGCCGATGCACGCCAGCGCGCTTATTCAGACGGCGACGGCAACCACCTCATCTTCATATCAGAACGACGCATGGGGTTCGGCATCCACCCCAACTCGGGCTACGCTCAGGCCCTAAGCGAGGCCGTCGACTTCATCTTCCGCAAGCGCATGGACGCTGCTGCTGACGCCGAATTGGAGGCGTCAACCGACGCAGAAGTTCAGCGTTGGCTCGCCGAACGACGCATGCTCGAGTCCAAGCACGGCGGACATCAGCGACG
>Ga0209713_10002881_pt1 | contig 10779 bp, 5 predicted proteins | sample ArcOceMetagenome_3_FD_187444 | JGI IMG/M metagenome (GOLD analysis project Ga0209713, IMG submission 187444) | Marine eukaryotic phytoplankton communities from Arctic Ocean - Arctic Ocean- Svalbard ARC20M Metagenome (SPAdes) (version 2) | ecosystem: Environmental > Aquatic > Marine > Oceanic...
GTCAACTGCGCCCGCCCGCCGCCCCCGCACCGGCGCACGTGGGGCCGCTGCACGGTCTGCATCGCGCGCAACCTGCCGTCGACCTACTACTGCGGCGAGGAGTGCATGAACGCCCACTGGCACAACGGGCACAAGGAGTACCACAAGCAGGCGAAGGAGCGGGAGAAGGATATTCTTGAGGGCACTGGGCCGGAACGCGGGCGCCTGCTAGCCGAAGCAGTGGCGCGGGATGCGGAGAGGACGGGCTGTGAGTACGACAAGCGCGGTGCAGCGGCCCTGGCCCTCAATGCCAAGGGCGACCACAACGCTGCGGCCAAGGCCTGGCGCAAGATCATCAAGGAGTGGCGTGACCAGCCCTGGCCGTACCACAACCTCGCCGTTGAGCTGTCGTCCTCGCATCGCATTGTGGAGGCAGCCACGATGTACCTCAAGGCCATGGAGCTCCACGAGGAGAACACCAAGGGTTGGGCATTGTCAGCGGCTGCAGTGTTCGACATGCTCAGGACCGATGACTGCGACGACGTGCCCAAGCCCGAGTGGTGGAACGACGAGGCGCTCAAGGCGCTCTCAGCACGTGTGGTGGCCTTGGCGCCCGACAAGCCCCAGCCGTGCGCCATGCGGGCGGATGTGCTGTGTGGCGACGCCCTCGGCAAGGCTCCTTGGAACGGGAAGCCGCGCACAGCTGCGGAGGTCAAGGAGGCGGCCAAGTGGTACCGGCGCGCCGCGATGGCGACGCTCGTACCGTCGGCCAAGCTGGAATACGAACAGTACGCAAGCAAGTGCGACGAGTACGCGGACCCGCTGCTCGCCAAGGAGGAGGCCGAGGCGGCGAAGGCCCGCGCCGCGGCCGAGACCGAGGCGGCGAAGGCCCGTGCTGCGGCCGAGGCCGAGGCGGCGGAGGCCCGGAAGGTGGCCGAAGCCAAGGCGGCCGTGGCAGCCGAGGAGCTGCTCGCCGAGGAAGAGAAGGAGAAGATGCAGGCCAGCACCACGGCCGGCAAGGCGAAGCAGGGAAAGGGCAAGAAGGGTAAGGGCAAGCGCTGAGACTCAGACAGGACTGAGTCTGAGAGTGAGGCGGCGGAGGGCCTGTTGGCCGAGGCCAAGGCGAAGGCAGCGGCCGATGAGCTGCTCGCCGAGGAGGAGAAGGAGAAGCAACAGGCGGCGGCCAGCACCACGGCCAGCAGGGCGAAGCAGGGGAAGGGCAAGATGGGCAAGGGTAAGCGCTGACTGAGATTGAGAGCGAGCTGTTCGGCCCCAAGCGCTCGAATGCCAATTAGATGTTTACATGAATAGCGATATTAAGCAATACCTAGTAGTAAAAAAGCCTCCCGCCCAGTCAGCACATCGGCGGCGACTCGCCCGCGGCGACTGCTCGGGCGGCGCCGCCCCCACCTCGTTGCTGGAGACGCGTGTCGACGCACCCGCGTGCCCGGCCCCCGAGCGCGTGCCGGTGGTGCCGCCCAATAAAAAAACTTCATAAAAAAATTGTGAAGAAACGGCGGTGTACATCACCGCACGGTGAGGGTGCAGCTGTTTTGCGGGAGACGGCGCCCACGTGCCGCGAAATAGCACCTGGTCCATCTCTGCCTGATCGTCTGCATCATGCGCGCCGGAGCCTCACCACCGCGCAAACGGGCCAAGACGCAGGCTTCCCGCGCTCCTCCGTGCACGTACGTGCACATTGACCCATCCTCCTCCGACTTGCCCGACATGGCGGCCTTCATGCCAAAGGAGGAGGATACGGGGCTCGAGCCGCGATTCTCGCTGGATCTGCTGGCAATGGACCAGCCGGGCACGCCGCGGCCAGGCACGCCTTCCGGCCGCGGCAATCTGCTGCGCCAGTACAAGGCGCTCTGCGAGCTCCTGCTGCCCGCGATGCGGACGCAGTCGCACCTGACGCAGCTAATCTACCGATGCCCCTGGTCCATGTCGCTCGTGCTTCGCGAACACGGCGTGGTCATCGGCGGCACGACGTTCCGCGTCATCAAGAGCACCACCCCGCCGGTGCTCATCCTCGACGTGCTGCTGCTGGCCGTCGATCAGCGGCCAGGGGTGTGCGGTCGCGGGTACGGGACGCGGCTGACAAACTACATGAAGGCCCTCGTGCTCAAGCTGGCCGCGCGCGCGAACGCCGGCGCGGTGATGCTCACGCAGGCCGACGAGGGCGGCGTCGCGAACACGTTCTGGGCGCGCCAGCGCCTCCGGTCGACGCCGCAGGCCCACATGCTCCTGAAGGCGCTGCACGAGTGGGACACGGCCAACGACCTCTACACGCATTCGATCCCGATGATGGTCTGGCTGCAGCAGAAGACGGCGAAGATCACGGCGACCACGAGCGCGCGCGCGCAGGAGATGGCGACGGAGCGGCACGTGCTCAACCATCGGCACACGAGGCACACGCCGATGGTCTGCTTGCGGCTGCGCGGCGCGTGGACGCTCTACCCTCCGATTGAGAAGGAGCCCGAGGAGACGAACGCGCCCGTCCTCGGCCTGGTGCTGCAGACGGCCGGAAGCTGCAGCAAGTGCGGCGGCTCGCACGGCGTGCTGCTGCCGTGCCGCTCGTGCTGCCAGCTCTTCCACGCCGGCTGCGCCGCCGCGCCGCGCTCCTCCGAGGCGCGCGCCTGCACCAAGATGTACGGCGCCGCCGCCGACGCCTACGCGCAGCTCTACCCTCACCTCTTCGGGCCGCACGTCTTGCAGCGGCCGCAGACGGTCACGTGCGGCGCGTGCGCCGCCCTCATCGCCAGCGGCGGCGCCGAGGACGGCTCCGGCTGCGTCAGCCTCGGTCGCAAGGCGTCGCGCCTCAACTGCGAGGACGCGGTGAGCGAGCTCTGCGCGCAGAGCGAGGCGTGGCGCGAGTGGAAGCGCAGCGAGGCGGCGCCGGCGACGCCGGCCGCGGTGGCCAAGCAGCCGGCCACGCCGCTGCCGCCGAATGCGCGCTCGTCCCCGCGCTTCCGTGGATGAGAGCCCGTCGCGGCTCCTTGTGAAGCACCGCACAGCTGGCGCCCACCCGGCGTCCGATTCACGACGCCTCCACTGGGTTGTCGTAGTCAGCCGGCGCGAGTTTTCTCAAGGGATTCGTCATATTTTGAACACCGCTAAACTCTGCATCTCACTCACAACCCGACAATAGTCGCACAAAAAAAGCGAAAGGGCTCTCTCACAACCTGGAGCAGATGTCGTCCCTGCACCACGTCGCGTCGGTGGTGGAGCAGCCGTCGTTGGTGCCGATGACGCAGCTGCCATCCGACGCGTTGGCGAGCGAGATGCCGCCGCACGAGGCCTCCTCGGTGCAGAAGCAGAGCATCTGCGAGGTTGTGTTCTGCAGCGTGCACGCGAAGCCGGTGAAGGAGGCCATGTCGCAGTCCCACCACGGCTTACCGTCGTTGAAGATGGTCGGCTCGACGCAGTTGATGTACGCGCACCACGTGCACGAGCGCAGCTTCTCCTTGCTGTTCTGGCCGAGGGCGACGCCGATCGTGATGAGGAAGAGCACGACGAAGGCGACGACGGCGACGAAGATGATGTTGCGCTGGCACTGCGTGTACTTGAGGACGCCGTCCTTGTTGGGGTGCTTCTTCGAGAAGAGGATCAGCCCGACGACGATCCCCGCCACGAAGCCGCCCATGTGCATGAAGTTGTCGACGAGCGGCGTGAGGCCGATGGCCACGTTGACGATCGTCGAGAGCAGGAGCGAGCCAAAGTTGGCGTCCTTGAGCGTGCAGCGCGCGCAGTAGTTGAGGATCACGTCGGCCCAGCACGCGCCGACGAGGCCGAAGACGGAGGCCGACGCGCCGACCGACAGCACGTTGGGCAGGAAGACGACCGAGACCATCGTGCCGAAGATGCCCGAGAGGATGTACAGGCTGCCGATCTTCCACCATCCGAAGTTGCGCTCGAGCGGGAAGCCGAGCGTCCACACCGCGAGCATGTTCATCAGCAGGTGGAAGCAGCCGCCGTGCAGCCAGTTGCACGTCAGCACGCGCCACCACTCGCCCTCGTCGTAGATCTTCGCGTCGAGCTTGCCGCCGCACTTGGTCATCGTCTCGATCGACGGACCGGCCAGGATGTTGGCCTCGCACGGCGTGCCGTCGTCGTTGCACGGCGTGCCGTCCTCGCACGTGGCGGGGCACGTGAACGGCTGAAACTTGAAGCCGTTCACCTGCATCTCGATGAGGAAGCCGAGACAGCAGCCGAGGAAGGCCAGCGTACAGAAGATCGGCTTGTACTCGCGGTTGGCCTGCTCTGCGTCGATGTCGTCGTCAAAGTCGCTGATGATCGTGCCGTCGGCGAGCTGCATCATCTGGTTGTTGCGCGCGTGGTTGCTGCACGGAGTGCGCGCCGGCGAGCGCGGCGCGGGGCCGGCGCTCCATCCGCGCCCCTGCATCGAAGTGCGGGGCGCATCGGTGCTAAAGCGCCGCTCAGCACCGGTGCTGGGCGGCGGACCAACCATGTAGCCCGCGCTCGGTCCGCCCACACTTGCCGTCCGCCCCACGCTTCCCGTCCCCGAATTCACGAGCGGACCTGATCGAGAGGACTTGATCGCCCCCGGCCCGCTGAAGACGCTCACGGAGATCTGCTCCTCCTTGTACGCCGAGGTCGGCTCCATCTGCATCAGGAACGCGCGCTTATTCAAAGCAAGCTGAGTCCGGCGTGCGCGCCGTCCTGGCGAGAAGTGAATGCCAGCATGCCGCTCCGCACGTCGGCGCCACGCAGGCTGGAAGGCAACGCGGCTGTCTGCATCTACCGGCCACTCAGCGACTCGGAATGCCTCCCGTGCACGCACAGCACTGCGAGCCAGTCGACCAGACCGTGGATCTGCCGAGACAGCCAGTCTGGAGCATTCCTTGGCTTCGGCGCACCTCGCGGCGTCGCCTTCTTGCACAATGCGAGCGATTCCGCCGCGGCTGTGAACGCAGAGCTTGGAATCGACCACGTGCGTCTGCCTGTGACGCACACGCACACCGTCGCCGACGCATCTCAGGTCGGCCTGTGGCTCTACTATGCCCGCGGCTGCTCGGACGCGTCGTGGCCCATTGGGCGGACGATGCTCGTACGCAATCGCTGTGACGCTGCGATCACGGTCCATCAGCGCATCCATTCTCGCGGCAACGGCCTCCGCAGCTGGCAGAATGCGCTCTCACATGTCGCTTCGAGCCTCGCATCAGCGTCGAGTCGGCTTGCGCTCAAGGGACTGCATCACATCCGTGACACCAACCACAGCACGTGGTTGGTGGCGCTGGCCCACTGTGCACGTGGTGACTTCTCGTCATCGTCGCAGGGCCTGCCACTGTTCCTCGCGAAGCACAACGCGCTTGACTTCGTCACAGCATTGATGCTGCGCGAGCTGCGTGGCACGGCTCGCCAGCTCGACACGCTGCAGCTCTACAGACAGCCTCAGGGTGGCTTGGAGACGGGTCAGTACGCCACCGAGATCTGGGACGTTCGCTCATTGCAGGCGCGGTCGCTGGGCACTCCGCCTCCGCCCGCTGACCGTCCGCGCCTCGGTTGGCTCGACGGGTCCGTGTGTCGCCTCTCGCCGACTTGGGCGTCATGCCTCGCGTGCGCTGGATCGAAGCTGGAGCGCGCCTGCAGATTCCGATGCACACAGTTCCGGCCGAAGAAGTCGCCACCTGCCCAGCTTGTGACTGAGGATCCAAAGTGCGGTCTGCCATTTCAGATGCTCTCGTCATACGGCGGGCTATTGATGTCGCCCGACGTGCGCCGGCGGCTCATCGAGCTAGGCCCGGCGGGGATCTCCGTGGCGTGGCTGCGCTCGCCGTGCGACGACCCCGACCCCTTTGTGCGGTGCAACGGATGCACGAACGTCAAGCAGCACCGGATGCTGGATCCGAGTGCGCTCACCGTCTGGATCGAACAGATAGCGTCGATTGAGCGCGGTGACAGCTTTGGTGGCTTCGCTGCTCGCTTCGACGAGGATGCTGAGCGCAGACGCGCCAAGTGGACGAGGGAGCATTGTGCGGTCGTGAGCTGGAAGAGCGCATGCGCGACGACCTGGTCCACCTACAAACGATACCGTGGTGCACGTCAATAGCTGGAAAATATCGTAATCGCTCTTTATTTTATTTGACGTCGCAACGTGACGTCACCACCCCATGCGAGAGTGTGTCGGCGAATCCAGCCCTATCCAATCGACCCACGTCGTGCCGATGGCCGGCGCTACGGCGCCTTTGTCGCCGAAACGTACACCGCCGTCCCCCGTGGCGACGAGCACGCGACGGGCGGGCTGAACGCCTGCTCGGGAGCGTCCGTGGCGGTGCGCCACGCGGTGAGCGAGACGCGGTAGCTGTCGATCAGGTAGACGCCGGGGCCGAGGACCGCTGCGCGCAGCGGGAGCACCGCGTGGCCGCCCGGAGCGAGCCACTCGCTCTGGAGCTGCGTCAGCCCGATCCACGCGTACTGCCCGCCTGGCGTGCACATGGCGGGCACGCCCGCGAGCGGCGACGAGCCGGTGGGCACGGCGTCGGCCGACCTGGACGGCGCGCCGGTGCCGCCGGCCTCGAAGCCAAACGCGAGGTGCGTCGAGCGCGACGTGTTGCGCACGTGCAGCTTGACGTCGATCTCGCAGATCGGCTCGGCGCCAAAGTCGTGCGCCATGTCGCGCTCGCACTCGGCCCACAGCTGCACGTCGCCGCCCGCCGCCTCGGCCCACGCCGCGCTGCCCTTGTCGGCCGCCGCCGGCGCCGGCTTGGCGCCGGGCGGCGCCGGCTTGGGCTGCTTGGCGCCGCCGGCCGCCGGCTGGGGCGGCGGGGGCGGCCGCGGCTGCAGCCCGGTGAGGTGCAGCTGGCCGCACAGCGGCGTCGCCCCGCCGCCGCCGTCGCTCTTGGGCGGCTCCGCCTTGGTCGCCTCGGCCTTGGCGCCTGCGCGGCCTCCCTTGGCGTCGACGGCGTCGGCGCCGCGCTGGAAGTGGACGATCAGGCTCACCTTCTCGGCCTCGCCCGGCTTTTGCGCCGCCCTGTTGGCGCGGCTGCGCGCCTCGTGCAGCGGGCCCATGTGCCGCTCCTTCTCGTTGATCGTCGTGGAGGTCGTGCTCTTGACACCGTCGCGCAGCAGGAAGCTCGCGTACGGCGTGACGCGCGTGTCGACGGCGCTCTGCCCGAAGCCGAGCTCCGAGTGCATGAAGCTCGTCGGCGCCGCCGCCGCCGCCGCGCCCGCCACCGCCGACGCGGCGGGGGCGGCGCGCCGCTTGAGCGAAAAGTAGAAGGAGAACTCCTCGCCCGGCGCGAGCAGCTCGGGCCGCTGGCCGGCGGCGGTGAGCGGCGCCATCTGCCACGCCGGCGCGACGCACGAGACCTGCGTCGGCAGCAGCCGCGCGCCGGCGGCGCGCGACGACGCGTTGAGCAGCGAGACGCCGAGGACGTAGCTCTCCTCGGAGGCGCACGTGTGCGCGGGGCGGAGGAAGTGGCGCAGCTCGAGCGACGGCTCGACGAGCAGCTGCGCCGAGAGCGGGCAGAGCCGCCGCTTGAGCAGCTTGGACGGCGCCGTCGCCTCGTAGCAGAAGACAAAGTGGAGCGCGTGCCTGCCCGCGCTCGCCGCGCGCACCCACAGCGGCAGCGAGACGCTCTGCCCCGGCTGCAGCTCGCCGCCCGGCAGCGGCAGCGTGAGCGTCGACCAGTCGGCCGTCGGCGGCGGCGCGTCGCGCTCGCGGTACGCGGGCGGCTCGGCGGCGGGCGCGCCGCCGCCCGCCGCGCCCTTGCCGAGCAGCCCGTCGAGCGCGGCGGCCGCCTGCTTGGCGGCGTCGCCGGCGGTCGGCTCGGGCGGCTCCTCGCCGACGACGCAGAAGGCGGGGTGCGAGAGGCGCAGCCGGAGCGACGTGAGCGGCGTGCGCCCCGCGTTGGTGAGCTCGACGCGCGCGAGCACGAGCTGGCCGAGCAGCAGCGAGCTCGGCATGCCCGAGATCGACGCCTGCAGCAGCGGGTGCGGCCCGACGACCGGCAGCCGCAGCGACTGCTCGAAGGCGTACTCCTTGGCCATCCGCTGCTTGCGCGTCTCGTTGAGGCGGCGGCCGTGCAGCGTGAAGTCGTGCCGGCCGTGCACGAGCGAGTGGAGCGTCCACGAGGCGCCCTCGATGAGCAGCTCGCCCTCGGCGTGCGCGCGCACGCCCAGCCGCACGACCGCCCGCTTGCCCGGCTGCAGCGTCAGCGCGTGCTCGTCGAGCTCGAAGGGCTGCGCGGTCGCCTCGGCGTCGGGCAGCGGCGTGTGCGCGCAGACGAGCGTCAGCTTGTGCAGCTGCAGCGCGATGTGCATCGGGTTCTCGACGTCGACCTCGACGTACACCCACTCGCCGAGCACGCACGGCGTCGTCGCGTCGTCCTTCTTGGCGGCGGCGCTCTTCTGCAGCCAGTTGCCGCCGCCGCCCTCGGCCGCGGGCAGCAGCGGCGCCACGAGCGCGCGCCACAGCTTGTTGTTGGCCGAGAGCGAGTCGGCGCCGCCCGCCTGGCCCTGGCCCTGGCCCTGGCCCTGGCTCTGCTGGCCCGACGACGACGACGTCTGCACGTGGCGCGAGTCGTTGAGCAGCACGCGGAGCGAGCGGTTGGAGAAGCGCGGCAGCGGCAGCTGCGGCAGCTGCGCGTGCTGCGGGTTGATGCGGAGGATGTTGTTGAACTCCTTCATGAAGGTCGTCTGCCGGTCGGCGGGCTGGCGCGAGTGGCCGAGCAGCCGCAGGAAGAACTGCAGCGCGAGCTCGACCTTGCCGAGCGTCGCGCAGTTGCGCCCGAGCGTGAAGTGGACGTGGTCCTCGATGTGCGTCCACCCCTTGCGCGAGTAGACCTCGAGCGCCGCCGCGTACGCGCGCACGGCGTGGCGGCGCTGCCCGCACTGGATGAAGCGGAAGCCGGCGAGGATCAGGTGGAAGGCGAACTTGCGCGGCAGCTGCGGCCTCATCGTGCGGTAGCAGAGCGCCGACTGCTCGAGCAGCAGCGCCGCCATCAGGTGGCTCTCGTGCGTCGACTGCGCGACCAGCCCCGCCGCCGCGTCGCGCAGCCCCGCGCGCAGCGCGTCGGCCTTCGAGCCCTTGGTGGGCGGCCGCTTGAGCAGGTCGATCGAGAGCAGCGTCGCCTTGGACGCGTGGCGCGCCGCCGAGCCGCGCAGGAAGTGCGCCGTCGCCTTCTCGAGCGAGTCCTCCATGTCGCGGCGCGAGCCGCCCCCCTCGGTGAAGAAGAGGCAGAGCGCCGCCATCTCGAGCGTGCCCGCGTAGTGCCGCCACGCCTTGTCGCCCTTGAACTCGGCGCCGGCGGCGCGGTAGTTGGCGAGCGCCGTCGCGTAGTCGCGCAGCAGGAAGGCGTAGTCGGCGAGCTGCCGCAGCTGCGCCTCGATCGTGTTGGCCGTGTAGCGCGGCGCGCCCGAGGTCGACGTCGACGACGCCGACGGCGCCGGCTGCGCCGACGGCTCGGGCCCCTTCTTGGTGCCGAGCCACGAGCGCACCATGTTCTTGACGCCCTGCCGCGCCGCCTTGACCGTCGCGTTGATCTGCATCACGCGCTGCTGCAGGTGGCCCACCACCAGCCGCGTCAGCGGCCCGCACACAAACTTGCGCACCTCGTTGAGGTCGGCGTCCGAGAGCAGCAGCCCGATCCCCGCGGCCGCCTCGGCCGACGGCGGCGCCGCGTCGGCCGGCGCGTGGAAGTCGGGCGGGCGCAGGCTCGTCCACAGGTCGGGCAGCGGCTGCCCCTTGGTCAGGTCGCGCGTGTTGAGCGAGAGCAGCTGGCACGCGGCCTTGCCGTGCGCCGCGCGGATCTCCTGCAGGTGGCGCTCGCCCGCGCCGCCGTCGTCCGCCCCCGCGCTCGCGTCGTGCAGCAGCACGTACGCCTTGATCAGGTTGTAGTCGGCCATGCCCTCCTTGAGCGACGCCGGCATGTTGGCCGACGTGAACAGCTGGTTGAAGACGGTGACGGGGCCCTGCTGCGACGAGGCGGCGACGTGCAGGCACGCGACGGGGTGGTCGATCGTGCAGTGCTCCGCGAACGCGAGCGACGCCACCAGCTGCTTCCGCATCGCCGCGAACCACTGCGCCTGCGCGGGCGCGTTCTCGCCGTCGAGCGCGTCGACGGTCCAGTCGGGCATCGGCGCGCGCGTCGGCGCGGTCGGGTCGACCGGACGGTCGTCGATGCGCGGCCTCCAGATCTGCTCGTGGTCGTACTGCGCCATCAGCTTCATCATCTGCTTGTCGGCCAGCTCGGTCGGGATCTCACGCATCTCCGCGGCGTGCGCAAAGCGCATGCAAAAGGTGCGCAGCTGGTACGGCTCGCCGACGGTGGTCGTCATGACTGCGGAGCGAGCGCGCGGATGGCAGGCGGCTCAGGGAGGAGGCTCGGGGGACCTGGGGGAGGTGGGGAGCGCGCGTGCGGCCAGCACACCGTTGGCGTCCTCGACCATGCCAAAGGGGCGGAAGAGGTCGACCACGGTGAGGCCGCTCTTCTTGAGGATGGCGTCCGCCTCCGGAGTCGAGAGGACCATGATCATGGCCGCGACGCCATGGTCGCTGGCGTCCTCCATAGCGGATTAGGTGGGTGGGAGACGCGGCCGCGAGCGCGGCGACGGCGAAGACGGCTCCTTGCGAAGAGCTGCAGTAAGTCTTCGGGCTTGCGGTGGTGTAACACCCCATTATCAAACGGGATTTTCGGAAGTGCAGGTCGCAGACGAAAGAAAAGGGTCCGCAAGCAGTCCCTTGTGGCCCTTTACGCTGCCGCTTCGAGGCAAACCAACGCAACCAGCCTGTAAGCGCGCGAAGCGAGGACCAATCCGTGCGGCCGACCGCGCTCA
>Ga0209713_10002882_pt1 | contig 10779 bp, 3 predicted proteins | sample ArcOceMetagenome_3_FD_187444 | JGI IMG/M metagenome (GOLD analysis project Ga0209713, IMG submission 187444) | Marine eukaryotic phytoplankton communities from Arctic Ocean - Arctic Ocean- Svalbard ARC20M Metagenome (SPAdes) (version 2) | ecosystem: Environmental > Aquatic > Marine > Oceanic...
TCATTGCCTTGCGTAACGACCTATGAGGGTGGTCTACCCCCCCGCCTCCGCCCGCCGGCGCGCAGATACAAGCTCTCGGTGCCAAGCCCCGGCCAGCTCCGGCCAGCTCCGGCCTACATACTCTCATACATGCTGCTCTTTGCCACCAGTTCGCTGGCCTTCAGCCCGCCCACGCCATTCCACCCCGTGCATCGACGTGCGACGGCGGCGGCGATCCCGCCGGCGCCGCCGGCATCCATCTTCATGACGTCGACCCTCGAGCCGCCGCCGACGGAGCCGCCGCCGACCGAGTCCAGCAGCAGCTTCCTCAAGGCCGCCGAGGCTGCGTTTGAGGGCCTCAGACCTGGCGATGCCAGCCAGGCGATGCTCGAGGCGGTCGTCGGCCTGCCCAACGGCGTGGCGACGTACGAGCGCGACGCCATCGTCGACTACTTCTCAAAGCGCCCGGGGCTGATGGCCGTTCGGGCCCTCGACTTCTTGCAGGCCTTCCGCCGCGTCCGCGCGGCGTGGGACGCCGACGGCGCCGACGGGCAGGACCGCGGCGCGGTGCTGCGGAGCGAGCTCTCGGCCCTCGGCCCCGTGAGTGTCAAGATCGGCCAGACGCTCTCGCAGCGGCCGGATATCCTGCCCGAGGACGTGTGCGAGGCGCTCAAGCCGCTGCAGACCAACAACGCGCCGTTTCCCGACGAGCTGGCGTTCCAGGTGATGGCGGAGGAGTTCAACGTGACGGGGCCGCTCGCGCCGGGCATCCCGCTCACGCCTGGCTGCGACGCCGACGCGCCGCCCTTCTTCGCCAAGCTGAGCGAGACGTGCATCGCCTCGGCCTCGCTCGGGCAGGTCTACCGCGGGACGACGCACGACGGGCTCGAGATCGCGGTCAAGGTGCAGCGGCCCGACGCGCTGCGCCGCTGCCTGCTCGACGGCAGCGTGATCATCGCCGCGCTCAAGGCGATCACCGGAAGATTCTGGAACGGAGATTTGCTTGCGATCTTCGACCTGGTCGCGGGCGGCATCGTGCAGGAGCTCGACTTCCGGCACGAGGCGAGCAACTGCAAGGCCTTCGGCGAGTCGCTCCGCTTCCTCGGCTACGTCGACGTGCCGGTGACGCTGCCGGAGCTCACGACGCGCCGCGCGATGGCGATGGAGTGGGTGTACGGCCGCCACCTCTCGGACCTCGAGCCGGAGGAGGCGATGCGCATGACGTACATGAGCGTCGAGGCCGTGACGGCCGGGCTCGTGCTCACGGGGATGGTGCACGCCGACCCGCACGAGGGCAACATCATGCTTGGCGACGACGGCCGGCTCGTCTTCCTCGACTTTGGGCTGATGAGCTACGTCGAGAACGACATCATGGAGGCCTTTGCGTCGGGCATCCAGTGCGTGCTCTCCAAGGACTACGACGGGCTGGTCGATGCCTTCACGCGCACCGGCTTCATCGGCGCGCCGCTCGAGTGGCGCGCCAAGGAGGAGGACCCGTGGCAGACGACGCACCCCGATGGTCCTCTCAAGGACGTGATGGCCAAGGAGCTCAAGCGCCGGATGGAGGAGTGCCCGGGCGGCGGGTCGCGCTTCGGCGCGCTCTCGGTCGTGCTCGGCGACATGGGCTTCTTCTACCAGATGTACACGCCGCCGTACTGCATCCTGCTCGTGCGCACCTTCCTCACGCTCGAGGGCATCGCGGGCAAGGTCGACCCCGCCTTCAACATCTACGAGGTGGCGCTGCCGTGGGCGGTGAAGCGCGCGCTCTCGCCCTCGACGTCCGAGGGGCAGAGCACGCTGCGCTCGGCGCTGCTGACGCCGAGCAACACCTTCCAGTGGGAGCGCATGCTCGAGCTGGTCGAGCAGCAGCAGCAGCAGCAGAAGGAGGAGGCCGAGGCCGAGGCGGCCAAGGCCAAGGCGGCCGAGTCGGGCGACGCGGCGGCGACGCCGGCGGCCGCGAGCGGGCGGGCGCGGCTGCTCTCGCAGGAGGCCAACGCGGCGACGCTCGACGCCGACCTGGCGAGCGCGAGCGCGGCGGCGCAGGCGGCGCAGGCGGCGAGCCCGCTCGACTCGCTCGTCAACGTGCTCGGCGGCGCGGGCGGCGCGACGCTGCGCCGCGCGGCGCGCGACCTCGACTCGACCGAGCTGCTGCTCGGCCTCGGCGCCAAGACGGCGCGGCCGATGCGCCGGGTGGCCGTCGACCAGCTGACCGACTCGCTCGAGGCGTCGGTGCGCAATGTCTTCCACCGGAGGCCACGCAACCCGTTCAAGCGCACCGCCGCCGCCGTCGACACCGCCACCCTCGTCAAGGACTACGAGGGCCTCGTCGTGCCGATCGCGTCGCCGCCGGAGCCGACGGGGTTGCAGCCGTGGCCCACGAGCAAGGCGGCGGCGCAGATGCGGGACCGCGCGGCGACGCGCGCGCGCGCGACGGCGGGCAAGCTGCTGCAGCTCCACGCCGGTCGGCAGGTGGCGGCGGGCTGGCGCGGCGCCGCCGCCGTCGGCACGCTGGCGTACGTCTCGCTCCGCGTGCTCGGCGCGGCGCTGGCCCGCACGCTGCTTCGCCTCGCCATGGGCGCGCTGCCCGCGCCCGTCGCCGCGACGCTTGGCTCGGCCGCCGCGTACGCCGCCGTCTCGGCCGCGCCGCCGCGGGTAGTGGCGGGTGCCGCCGCGCTGGCCGCCGCGCTGTTTGCGCTGCGCTGGTCGCGGCCGGAGGCGGGCGCGACGGCGGCGCGGGACTGATGGCATGGCGCATGGGCGCTGCATCCTCTCATGAGTGGCCGATCGGTACTGTCGGTATTTAGCCGCCGTGAATCGTTTTGCCTTCGCATTTCATGGCACTTTCGCATGGCTCGTAGGGGTATTGACAACTTGTATCTCTTTTCAGTGGTGTGGCCTCGACGAGCAAGTCTGCCTGAGAGCTGAGAGAACCCAATACCCATGGAGGGGTCTGGTGTCTGGGGGCGCGGCGGCAAAAACGCACCCCAGCCAGCGCTCGCGCATGTCTCATCTGCCCGCAATGCCAGCCTGCACTGCCTCAGAGTCAGGGTGAGTCACCGGCCTCATTGTTCCGTTCGCAGCGTACTTACCACCTATTATTCTATTTACAAGCGCAAGCAAGGTCACAAGCGAGGGCGCGTTCGACGCCATGCGCAAATGGAGCTCAACGTCGGTGGCACGGAAGACAGAACTTGCCACCTCCACTTGTGAAGATGTGGGTGTTGCTTGCCGGCGTGCGCACGAGGCAGACGCTCGACCCCACGGTGGTGTTGCTCCCTTCTATCTACTGTAACGCCGGAAACGAGTACGTGGCGAAAGCAATGCGCGTGCGCTGCGCCGGCAACAGCCCGCAAGCTAGGCCGGTCGCTGACTGGGACGACTGGAAGGAGGACGACTGGGATGCTGAGGACGGTGGAGGCTGGGGCGATGCCGACGGCTGGGACGAGAGCGAAGCTCCACCAGCGAAGCTGGCGTCGAGGACCTCCGCACGGGGCCTCCCGCCTTCGGTGCAGCCCGTGCCGGTGGCCGTCGGTCCCGGAGTCAAGGAAAACGCCAAGCCTCCTCGCAGGCTGCCCACGAAGATGCTCTTTCCGCTCTTCTGCCTGTTGCTGCTCGTGCTGATCACCCTGCAGGGTGCGTCGCGGGCGCCAAACATGCCACCAGTGGCCGTCGCGCCTGCAGTTGCCGTCGCGCTGTCTCCTTCTCCTCCGCCGCCGCCGCCAGTCCCGGCCGCGCAGACTGCGACCGCCGTGACGAGAGTCGTGGATCCGGCCAACGCGGACGCAGAGCGTGCCGTCCTTGCAGCTGCCCGCTCAGGGGGCGGCACGCTGACCAACGAGGACAAGAACTCGGGATGCAGCGCATGGGCACATTCGGGCGAATGCTTCAAGAACCCCGGGTATATGCTCGCCAACTGCATCGTGTCGTGCCAACAGTTGCAAGGCACGAACGGAGTTGGTCAGCTCGGTGGCGCACCGCCAGCAGTTGCCGCGACTTCTTCCGATGCGTCTGCGTCTGCGCCACCTGCAGCGCTACTGCCCACGGCCGGTGATCCACTACGCCCGGTGGTATCCGAGGCCTCCGTCGACCATCAGGAAGCTGAAGCAGGCGAAGGGGTCGCGTCCGACATGCGCGACGCAGGCATCGACGACCACCAACCCGCGGTGCGAAGCGAGGGCGCGCCCGCTGCAGCAGACAGCAGCAAGAGCAAGGGCAAGGGCAAGGGCAAGGTGAGACGCAGGCGGGGCAAGAAGGGCAAGAGCGGCGACAAGAAAAGAGGCAAGGGCGCGAGCAACGAGGCAGCAACCGCCAAGGTGGACAGTGATGACGAGGAGGAGGATGACAAGGATGACGATGAGGATGGCAAGGATGACGACGGCAAAGTGAACGCCGCCGCGTCGGAGCACGACGGCGAGCCGGCCGCGGAGTCTACTGCAGTCAGTGAGGCTACCACTGAGCGAATCACCGAGCCTGCTGCCGTGCCAGAGCTGGGCACAGCTGCTGGGGCGGATCCCACGGCCGCAGCGAACCCGACCGAAGTGTCGCTTACACCAGTCGCCACAGCAGCCGAGCCTGCAGAGCTATCTGCAGAAAATCGCACCGTGCCCGCCGAGCTTCCTCATGAACCTGCCGCGTCCATTGCCGAGCCCGTCGCCACTGTAGCTGAGCACCCTGTCGGCAAGACCATCGAGCCTGCGGCTGGTTCTGCCGCTGAGCCCGCGGCCGCTATCGCCGCAAGCGCCATCGCAGACCTCCCAATCGTCTCTGCTGCTTCGGCCTCGAACGCGTCGTCCACCGCCGCTGCTGCCGCCACCACCTCCTCCAATAGCGTCGACGTCGACGATAAAACACGCGATGACGACGACGACGCCCGCGACGGCCTGCCGGAAGATGACGACGATCATCAGAAGAGCTCCCAGACAGCCGCGTCGATCGCAACGACAGCCACGGCTGCTGAGCCAGCGGCTGCAGCCAGCGAGAAGCCCACCGCAGGCGCTGCTGACCTGGCGACCCGTGTCGCGCCTGCCGCCGAGGTAGGGCCTGCTGCGGAGCCCGTCGCTGATGAGGCCACGGCCACCGCTGATAACTTGGCAGAGCCTGGGTTGCAAAACGCTACGGCCGCCGAGCCCAACTTGGCGCTTGCCGCCGCCGAAGTCGCCACCGCCGCGGAAGCGATCCAGCGCCGCATGGGGGCGGCAATCGAGGAGCCACCGCTGGTTGCGCTCCCGGCAGCCGACGATGCCAGTGAGACGGCTGCCATGAACCCACCGCCTGCTGTCACAGCCGCCGCCACCAACAGCACGATCCCAGCCGCAAATATTACGTCAAGCATGGGTGTCGCTCCGATCGCCTCCGCTGCCACCTCTGCCGACGCGAGCGTAGCAAAGACATTCGCCACAAACGAGAGCGCGGGCATGGCGGCGGTGGCGCAGACAGTGGCCTCGCTGAGCAAGCCAGCTGGCAAGTCGAGCAAGGCATCCAATGTTCTCAGCCGGATCAAGAGCCTCAGCACAAAGACCCAACGCACCGCCGCCGCCGCCGCAGCATGAGGCTCGCGCTCGCGCGTCTCGTCCGAGGTCGTGGCACACACAACCACGTCCACAGGTGCGATCGCGGACGACACCGGTGCACGAAACCACAACAAACAAAGCGTGCGCAAACCAAGGAGGAGAGCGCACTTAGTTAGAGAGGCAGGTACAATTAAGAATTATACGCTTTATAGAGGAGAATACCACGAATGTGAGCTGGATTCTGCAAAGATTTTGCATTGCTTGTGGCGTAGGCGAGTATTGATTGACGCGAGACCCGGCTTCTAAAGTAGCGCCACCCCGCGCCCCCCGGCTAGTGCCCGTCACCCGCAGCGTTGAGCACGCAGCGCCCCGGCTCAAAGGCTGGCGGCGGCGGGAGCCTCAAGCACCACTGTTGACCCGGAGCATGGCCGATCTCTTGTGGCCCAAGAAATTCGCGGAGCTGCTTGGCACAGCCCTGGTGGCACCGTGTGCACCAGTCGGGCACGCGGAGCACCGAGGCGGCCAGGGAGTTGAATGCCCGCTCGCCATCGCTGCTGCCGAGCCCGCACAGTAGACCGCGCGCGTGCTCGAGCCGCAGCAGCGTTGCGCCGTCATGCTGCGCGAGCGCAGCTGCCGCCTCAGTCGCGCGGGTGCCGAGCGGCAGGGCGTGCGCCTGTGCGACGGACGGCAGTGCATCATACTGCTCGTGCGGCAGGACGCGCACGTCGACCGCGGCTCGCAACGCAGCGGCCAGCTGCGGCGATTCGAGAAAGGATGGGTCGCGGTACGATACACCAGCGCGCCTGTGCGCGGAGAGGGAAATGAACGCATGCGGGTGCCTGGCGGTAAGACAAGGGGTGTCACTGTGCGAGGGGCCGGCAGGCAAGCGCCGCCGCACCTCCACGCCGCGGGTGACAGCACGTGGTCCATGGGGCATTCGAATGGCAGGAAGTTGTCCTGCTGCGAGCCCGGATACATGCATTTCATTGCCACGATGTTGTCGGAGCCCGCCCAGAGCCGGTCGCAGTAGCATGTCCAGCGCGGCAGCACGAGCGTCCGCTTGAGCGCGCGGGCGAGCGCCAAGGCGTCACGCAACTCAGCAACATATGCCTGGAGCGCCGCTCTGTGGGTGCCGATGTGATTGAGCGTGGCGTGTGTGTGGCCGCGCTGCGCCCGCTCCAGCGCCGCAGTGGGCGTTGAGCTGTTGAGTGCCAGGAACCTTCCGTTGAAGTACTCGGGCGGGCTGACGTCCCAAAGCCCGGCCTCGCGGAATCGTTGCGCCTTCGCCACTCCGTCATGCATGTCGAGCGAGTATGTTGCATGCACGCCGAACGGGGCCACGCGCAGCCTAGTGTGCGCGCGCTGCACGAAGTAGCCATGGCCGTTGGCGAAGAGCGGCAACGGCAGTGCGCCCAGGCTGAGGTTGACCGCCCACGGCCCGATCGACGCGTCGACGTCCATCGTCCATATCCGGTCGGGGGGCTCTCGGCGATGGGCATCGCGGCCCTTGCGTGAGGACTCGATTCCAGGCCACTGATGCGGGCGGCGCACCATGTTGTTGAAGACCTGCTGGTCGCTCGTGAGCGAGGAGTAGCGCGAGCCGCGCTGCGGGTTGGCCACATTGGAGTGCCAATGCCGGGCGAAGCTTTTGCCGGCAGGTGTCGCGCGGAAGAAGAGGATTCCGCTGTTGAAGGTGCCGCCGGCGTGATACGCTGCCCCGCCCGTGAGCGCTCTTCCGGGGCCCATGTTGTCCGAGGAGACGGCCACGTCTGCGGAGCGCAGCGCCGCGCACGGCAGGCTCGAGGACGCCGAGAACTCGCCAGCCTCGGCGGCAGGTGCACACATCAGGAAGGGCGTCGGGTCGCGGAGCCAGATGATGTCCGAATCGGTGTGCAGCACCGAATAGCCCGCCTCGACCATCTTGGCGACCTCACCGGTGCGCATCGATGCGAACTGCTTCCAGGAGCGCGACGAGTGCGAGTTGCTGCCGTCCATCTTGTACGCGCGCAGTGCGAGCGGCGTCTTGTAGACGGGCGTGCCCTGCGCCTTGAGAAGCTCAAAGACCGCTGCGTCGACAGCACCGACGACGTGCGCGCTGCCACACTTGCGCACATGCGACACGAAGTTTAGCAGGTGCTCCTTCACGCCCGAGTTGCCGAACGTGGCCAGAATGAGACGCGGCGCACCCGTCGGCACGGCCGCTCGCAGCGCCGCATCCAGCGTGCCATCGAAGTCCGCCGAGAGGGAAGCGTGCGCGGTGGCAGTGGCAGCGGCGATCGCAACGGCAGCAACAGCGCCGCCCTGCCGCACCGGTGACAGCTGGGGCGTGGCGCACAGCCGGCCAGGGACGCAGTCGGGTGGCGCTGCCTCCGGCGGCGGCGGCGGTGGCGGCGGTGGCGGCTGGTCCGCTAGGCGAGGTGGGCTCACGACGATGTCGCGCCCAGCGTCTCGAGCACGGCTGAGCGCCCACCCAGCGGCAGCCTCCTGCCGAGCAGCTAGAGGCAGCGGTATCTTGGCATGCGAGGCGGACGCTGCGCGCTGACGATACGACGACGGAGCTCGTGACGCAGCAACACGAGCTCTGCGATGGACACACAGCCCGAGCAGTAGCAGGCCGAGGGTGACGATGAGGCACCAGCGCAAGTGCCGTGGCCGGTCCTCATCGTCGTCGAAGAGGCGACGCGGTCGGACGGGCGTGTCGCCGAGCAGCGGAGCGGTGTCCTCCTCTTCCGCCAATTCCTCTTCCTCGGGCACCGGCGTACAGTTCGCGAGCCGAACCATGGCCAGGGATAATCCGGCTCTCGAAGTGATTGCAACTGGACATCGCGTTGAAAACAAAGAGCCGCGCTTGTCGGTGAAACTTGAGTCGCATATAAACAGCCGAATGCGGACAAAAACACCGCAGATTGATGACGATGATGATCATGATCATCATCATCTGCTTGGAATTCCAGTGCGGCGATTTGCGACCGACCGACGTACATGCTGGCGAATGGAGGGATCGGCGATCGACCGACCGACCGACCGACCTCCTCCGCCCTGGGGTCGTCCGACGGCGCCTGCCCGCCCGTCGAGACTCCTGCGCGTGGTCGCCCGGCCGGCCGGCCGGGACCGCGCCGCCCGCCCGGGACCACCCGGAACCACCCGGGACCGTCCTGATTAGGACATGATTGGCAACCCTCCCCTTGACAACCTGAGAGCTTGCGCGGACCGATCGACCCCCGGCAGCCCTGAGCCGTACTAGAGCCGTACACCTCCGATCATGTGCGTTTAGGAGCTCTAGATGTGGAGGCCGGGTCACGTGGATAGTTGTGTTCCGTTAATAGAGACACGTCCATCTATGGTTGGCTGTTTGAGGGTGCCATCGAGGCTCGTTGCAAGTCCACCACCAGTGCTTTGACTTAACAGCCTCGTGATGGAGTGGCGAGCGGCAGGAGCACGTCAGTTGTAGCTCGGACAGGGCGTGGTCGTACCAGGGCAAAGGACCCAAGGTGCAAATGTATCAGCACTACTCGAGCCCATGAGCTCGGATGGAGCTCGTATTTCGTCCCCTGCGCTCATGGCTGAGCCGTGCAGCTCTGGTAGCATGCGTCCAGGAGCTGCAAAGGAGCAAAGGCCGTCTTGCATGTCGTAGGTCGCGTGCTATGCCGTGGCGGCTTGGGCTTGGGCTGTTGGCATACGAGATACGAGACGGCGCCCGGGTCACAGACCGGGTCCGGCTATGAGCAGTTGGGGTCCAATTCTGGCTTGGGGTCCGGGGTGTGTAGTTGAGGTAAGCTAACAGCGTAAACAGCGTAAACCCCCACCCAGCGGCAGCACGGTGACGTCACGAAGAGGCCGTGAGAGGCATCACCACGACTACACGCAGCCTCCTGCATCTTTGGGCGATGAAGCTGGCGGGTTGAGCACCTCGCTGGGGCTCTACGCAAGTCCACCACTGATATGTTCGACCGGATCAGTCTACCGAATCAGTCGTGGTGATGGAGTGGAAGGGCATGAGCACGTCGATTGCAACCCGGGCGGCCTCTCCCGGTAGACTTCAGTAGATGCAAGCCGCAAGCGCGAACCCGGCACTGCTCGGGCCCATGAGCTCGGATTGAGCTGAAACGTTGACCCATGCGCTCGTGTCTAAGCCGTATAGCTCGGATCAGGCGCGTATGGTAGCTCTATTAATAGGCCGTCTTCTATTCCGAAAACCGCGTGACCTGTGCTCTGGCGGCTTACCCGGGCGGCACGATGACGTCACGAAGAGGCCGTGAGACGCTCGCGTACGGAATCAGTCGTAGTCATGGAGTGGAAGGACATGAGCACGTCGATTGCAACCCGGGCGGCTGACCCTGTAGATGCCTCAGTTGACGTGCTCCAGACGACCCGGGTTGCAATCGACGTGCTCATGTCCTTCCACTCCATCACCACGACTGATTCGGTCGAACATATCAGTGGTGGACTTGCGTAGAGCCCCAGCGAGGTGCTCACCCCTCCAACTTCATCGCCCAAAGATGCAGGTGGCTGCGTGCAGTCGTGGGGATGCGTCTCACGGGAGGTCCCCCTGCCGCTGGGGGCAAGCCGCCACAGCACGCGGCACCGGCGGTTCTGGGAGTATAAGACGGCCTATAGAGCTACTGTACGCACCTGATCCGAGCTGCACGGCTCAGCCATGAGCGGGGCGCATGGTTCAAAGTTTGAGCTCAATCCGAGCTCATGGGCCCGAGCAGTGCCGATTGCCGACGTTGGCGTCACTCTCGCCTCGGCTAATCGACGTTCGCTCGCGCTCGCCGCCCGTCATGTTCACGCTCGCCTTCCGTCGTCGCACGGCCGCCATCCTGGTGTTTTTCAACACCGCACCTACTTCGCTTGTGTTCCGGCGCCGACGCTCGCCATTCTCGCACGCAGCGCCTCCAGCCGCGCATACATGTGTGCATCCCAGACCTGCACCGTTCTTCCCGTCCACCCTTCGTGCGACGGAGGGTAGCCGAAAAGGGTTGGAAAGGCGCCAGGTGCGACCGTGCTGCCGAGGTCCGACAGCCCCGCACCACGCGCCTAGCCGCGGGCTGCTGCCGCTCACACCGCCGCGTCGCGAGCGGCCGAACATTACACGACGGGAGGACGAGCGCTGCGCGGTCGCGATTCTCAAGGCGCGCGCCCGCTCCAGGTCGAGCGCGGGCCGCGCGCACGAGCCCGACGCGGCTGGTGTCGAGCTGTGATTCTCCCGCTCCCGCCGGCTGGCCGTTTCCGCGCGCCACACGTCGTTCTGTGCCGCGCTGGCGCTACCTTCCTTCGCGCCGGGCGG
>Ga0209713_10002883_pt1 | contig 10779 bp, 5 predicted proteins | sample ArcOceMetagenome_3_FD_187444 | JGI IMG/M metagenome (GOLD analysis project Ga0209713, IMG submission 187444) | Marine eukaryotic phytoplankton communities from Arctic Ocean - Arctic Ocean- Svalbard ARC20M Metagenome (SPAdes) (version 2) | ecosystem: Environmental > Aquatic > Marine > Oceanic...
GGCGACGCCCCCGACGCCGTGACGCTCACGGTCGCGGCGCTGCCGCCGCCCGCCGCCGAGGCCGCCGCGTCGGAGGCGTCGCTCAAGCGCAAGGCGGCGGCGGCCGACACGGCGCGCGGGGAGCTCGCTGCCGAGGCGGCCGAGGCGGCCAGGGCGGCCAGGGCGGCGGCCAAGGCGGCGGCGCGCGCCAGTGCGGAGGCGGCTCGGGCGGACGCCGAGGCGGCGGCGGCGGAGGCGGCGGCGAGCGAGGCGACGGCGGCGCACGTGGCGGCGCGCGAGGCGTTGGCGCGCGACGGCGAGCGGCCGCGCGTCCTCGCGCGGATCGACCCGTGCGAGGACACGCTGTCGCAGCAGGTCGTGACGCGGCTGCAGGCGGCGTGCCGCGGCCACCTCGACCGCCGCCACCTCCACGACGACGAGCGCCGCCGCGAGAACATGCGCACCGAGCGCGCCATCAAGACGGTCGGCGCGGCGTGGCGGCGCGGCGCCAAGCGGCGCGCGACGCGGCAGATGGAGCGCGCGCGCCAGACGCTCGCCTCGCACGAGGGCTACTTTGCGACGATGCGCGAGCGGCTGCGCGAGAGCGCCGCGCTCCAGATCCAGGCGTGGTGGCGCGGCGCGCGCGTGCGGCGGCGCCGCTACCTCGAGCGCATCGTCGGCCACCTGCAGCGCGCGTGGCGCGCCAGGGCGAGGCGCGAGGCCATCAAGCAGCGCAAGCGCACCAGCCGCCGCTCCCGCTCGGTGTACGCGACCGGACGCGACAACAGGTGCGCACACCGCCACGCGCGCACCTCGCTCGCGCGCACGCGCGACACACAACAACATGGTTGCCCGCGCGCGCACACGCATGCACGCACACGCACGCACGCACACGCGCCCTGGCCTCTCCTCACCCCAGCTCGGCCAGCAAGCGGGTCTCGACCCCGGCCCGACGCGTCAGCACCCATCAATCCTCACCCGAGCGGGACGAGACCTCGCCCGGCCGGGCCCCATCGCCCTCCGGGGCTGGGGCCCCCGAGGGTCGCTCCCCGAAGCGGCTTGACATGCAGCTGCCCGCACCGGCGCTCACGCAAATCGTCCAACCCGCCGCAGGGGCCGCAAGTCCGAGTCTCACGCCCACACCGCCAATCAGCACTATGGCGAGCACGACGGACTTATGAGCCCGCGCCGTCGCGCGACGCTCGACCCGGGCGCCGCCTCACCGCGCAGCCGCCTTGATGAGAGCAGCATCATCAAGGCGATGCTCCCGCCGTCGGGCCTCGCCAGCAGCGCCGCCTCGAGCGCCACCAATCGGCGGCCGAGCCTACCGAGCAGCGGCAGTCTCGCTACCACGCTACCACCACCATCGCCGAGCCCGGCAGCCCCGCGACGCCGGGTGACGATGTGACGAACTGACGATCACGGTGCAGTGAAGAGCCGAGGCCCATAAAGGGCACGGCGCACGGGCGTCGGGCCCCTTACAAAGGGGCTCAGGCCGACAAGATGTGCCAGACGTCCATCTCATGCCATGGACGGGAGAAAACACATTGCGCGTTTGCATGATACAAACTCTTAATTGAATTGAGAGTCAAAGGTCGCTAAGCAGGGCTACTCTGTGACCCCCCGCCTCCCCCGTGCCCGTTGAGCATCGCCTGGCGCGGCTCTACAAGCTCTGTCCGTCGCCCCGCCCAGCCCCCACGACATGCCTGCGCGCCACAGCTCGCGCGTCGACTCCATGCGCTCCGGTAAAACTCCTACAAGAAGTAGTCTGGGGCTGGCTTCTTGGCCGGCACGCCGCGCGCCTCCTGCGGTGCCGCCTCGAAGATCTTGAAGTTCTTGCTGCAGTGCTCGTCGAGCTCGAGGATGGCCGCCACGTTTCCGCACCGGTAGCAGTAGTTGGGAGCGGACCACACGGTGACGAGCGTGTCGTTGAACATGTGTTTGTACCCCTCCATCACGAGCTGGTGCGCGCGCGCGATGAGCTCGATACTGTTCGTCGAGCTGAACTGCGCGACGACATCCCCCCCAAACAGGTAGCCCGCGCCACGGGGGCTGAGGCCCCACCCGTCGATGTCCTCCGGATCGGACCACATCAGGTCGCACATCGCGCCGTCGTGCGGCACCTCCTGCTTCCGATCGATCACCCGAATCTGGTCGAGCGTGTTGATCGACGGCGACAGACCGCCGTGCACGCAGAAGATTTTGTCCTCGACTGCGATGAGCGGGACACGGGTGTGAAGAGTCGCTACGCGGGGTCAGGGAGGGGCCATAGGGCGCGTGCTCATCCGTCGGCGAGGGGCACAGGGCCCCCGCTCCACCCTCCCACACCCCTCCCGGCAGCGGGACGCGGGGCCGACGGGCGCCGCGGCGCACTGATGCTGGAGAGCGAGAGGTAGTCAAAGATCTCGGTGCAGTACCGCCACACGTTGACCGAGCCGTACTTGCGCAGGCACTCGTCGTAGAAGCCGTAGACCTGCGTGATCTGTCGGCTCTCGTGGTTTCCGCGGATCAGGGTGATCCGGTCCGGGTAGCGCACCTTGAGGGCGAGCAGCAGCAGGAAGGTCTCAACCGAATAGAATCCGCGATCGACAAAGTCGCCCATGAAGAGGTAGTTGGTGTCGGGGACCGATCCGCCCACCTTGAAGAGCTCCTTCAGGTCGTAAAACTGCCCGTGGATGTCGCCGCAAATGGTGACGGGGGCGTCGACGCGCTGCACGTTGCTCTCCTCCACAAGAATCTCCCGTGCCTTGGCGCACAGGCTCTTGACCTCCGCCTCCTTGATGTACTCGCAGCGCTTGAGCTGCTCAATCTGCCGATCCAGGTCGCTAGAGCCCGCCATCCTCGAGACCCCCCCGGCTGACGGCTCGCGATGAGCCGAGCGCACCGGTGCGGCAGGTGCGGTGACTGCGCCGGCTTCGCGCTGGCTGGCCCAAAGTAGCCTTCTTAGGTGCGGTGGTTTTCTCCCATCGCGCACGCGAGATCCGCCAAAGATGCTACACCGAGAAGCGGCTACAGCTTCCGCAGCCCCAGGAACGCGCGCGTGCGCGGCAGCGCGTTGTCGACGGCGACGGCGAGGCTGGCGTTCGCGGGGAGCGAGAGGAGCGTCGTCGCGCTCAGCCCGGCCACCTCGCTCGCGGCGCGCGCGCGCGCGGCGCCGCCGGGCCCGCGCGCGGCGGCGGCGAGGCGCAGCGTGTGCGCCGTCGCGTCGTGCAGCGCGACCGCCGCGAGGCCGTTGACGCGCAGCTCGGCCGCGAGCTGCCTCGACGCAGGCCACACGCCGACGGACACCTCGTACAGCCCGGGCTCGTCGCACGAGAGCTGCGTCGCGTGCTGCTCCCACACGAAGCACTGCTCGTGCGTGTTGGTCGACTGCGCGTGCCACGCCACCAGCCCCTCGCCGCCGCCGAGGCGGCCGACGCCCTCGGCCGCCGCGCTGCTGACTTGCGGCGTCCCCACCCAGCGGCCGACGAGCGCCTGCGAGAGGAGCGTCTCGAGGAGCGCCGTGTGCCGCTCGCCCCACTCGCGCGCCTCGGCGGCGCGCTCGTCGGTCGCCGCCACCGCCGCCTCGAGCTGCGCCTCGTGGCGCGCCTGCTCGGAACGCACCGCCTCGAGCGCCTCGGCCTGCGCCGTGCGCGCCGCCTCGTCGTCGCGCTCCTCCTCCTCGCGCCGCCGCTGCCGCGCCGCCTCGGCCTCCGCCGCCGCCGCCTCGAGCGCCTCGAGCCGCGCCGCCAGCGCATCGGCGCGCGCCGTCGCCCTCGCCTCGGCCTCGGCGGCGGTGGCCTCGACCTCGCCGCGCCTCGCCTGCGCCTGCCGCTCCGCCTCGTCGCGCCGCTGCGCCGCCTCGCGCGCCGTCGCCGCGTGCTCGTCGAGCTGCGCCTCGAGCCTGCGCCCCGCCTCCTCGAGCGCCTGCTGCCGCTCGTGCTGCCGCTGATGCGCCTGCTGCAGCTCGGCCACGCCCTTGGGCATCGCCTCGAGCAGCCGCGCCTGCTGCGCCTGCGCCCCCTCGGTCGCCTCGAGCCGCTTCGCCAGCGCCGCCACCGCCTGCCGCTGCGCCGCCCCGTCCTCGTCACGCCGCGCCACCCGCCGCGTCGCCTCGGACGCCCGCTCGGCGGCGGCGGCGTCGGCGGCGCCGATTGCGGCGGCGTGCGTCGCCTCGAGCGCCGCCACCCGCTCCGCCAGCGCGTCGTGCCGCTCGGTGCCGCCGCGCAGCTTCTGCCCGAGCCGCGCCACCGCCTCGAGCCGCGCCTCGCACGCCGCCAGCCGCTCGCCGCCCCGGCCGCCAATGCCGCCCCTGCCGCCGCCGCCGCCGCCGCCGCCGCCGCCGCCGCCGCCGCCTCCACCGCCGCCGCCGCCGCCGCCGCCGCCGCCGCCGCCTCCACCGCCGCCGCCGCCGTCGCCGTCGTCGACGGCGGCCGCCAGCCTCGCCTCGAGCCTCGCCTGCCTCGCGCCGAGCTCATGCAGCTGCGCCTCGGCCGCGCGCAGCTGCGTCGCGACGCGCGCCTGCGCCTGCGCCGCGTCGTCGGAGTGCCGCCGCGCCGCCGCCTCGACGGCGCCGCGCGCCGCCGCCTCGGCCGCCCTGGCCTCCTCGCGCAGCGACGTGCACTCGGCCTGCAGGCCCGCCCGCTCGCCCTTGGCGGTGCGCGCGCCGAGCTCGAGCCGCTCGAGCCGCGCCGCCGCCGCCTCGCCCTGCTGCCGCCCCTCGTGCGCCGCCTCGCGCGCCAGCCGCGCCTGCTGCTCGTCGAGCCGCTCCACCTCGCGCTGCGTCTCGGCCGTGCAGCGCGCCGCCGCCGCCTGCGCCGCCGCCAGCGCGGTGCGCGTCTCCGCCTCGGCGCGCGTCGCGCGCTGCGCCTCGGCTGCCGCGCCGTCGCGCTGCCGCTCGAGCTCGGCCCACACCGCCGCCGCGTCCGCCTTGGCCTGCAGCCCGCGGCTCAGCTCCGCCGCGCTCGCGCACGAGCCGAGCGTGCCGCCCATCGCCTCGAGCCGTCGCTCGATCGCCGACGTCGCGGCCTTGGCGCTCTCGGCCACCGCGTCGAGCTGCATCGCGAGCGCATCGACCCGCGCGCCCGCCTCGGCCGCTCGCTTGTGCGCCTGCTGCTCCGCCTCCTCGTGCATCCGCTGCATCGCACTCGCGTCTGCCTTGTGCGCCATCAGCTGCTTGAGCGCGGCGAGCGACCCCTCGAGGCGCCGCAGCTGCGTGAGCGCCGCCGCGTCGGCCGATGCGCTCGTCTCGCGCAGCCCCGCGAGCTCGGTCGACGTCGCCGACCCCGCCGCCTGCACGTCGCTGAGCTCCACCACCAGCCGCGCCATCTGCGACTGCTGCGTGCCGACCATGTTCTCGACGCCGCGCAACATGGCGCCCTGTGAGCCGATGGTCGATCGCAGCGCACTGAGCGTCGTGCGCACGCCGTTGTTGATCTCGCGCTGGTCGCTGATCAGGTCGCCGGGCATCAGCGCGGTTGGTGGCAGCACGGTGGACGGGCTGGGAGCCGCCAGCCCGCCACCATGCGGCGTGCTCGGCGTTGGTGCGCCACGTGATGGCCAGCTGTTTGGCAGCGTCGATGAATAGGCCGCGAAGTCCATGTTGCCCGTTCTGGTGATGTTTCACGAGCGCGCCATGTGCTTCTATTCTCAGTATGGGCGGCACCCGCGCGCGAAAAGGTATGCCGCGCTGCATGCAAACTGCGCAAGATGTTCGGCATCGCGCGGAGTCAAGGCTTGACGTGGCTAAAGGGCTCCGTTGAGGGCTTCTGCGGTGAGACCGACCCTGCCAAGGACGAATCGACGCCCGAGAAATGCTCGCACGGCAGCCAAGGCTTTGTGACACTTAATATTGGCGCGTCGATGGGTTGGCTGGACGTGGCGCAGAGGTGCCTGTCGTATTGCGCGCAATGTGAGAGATGCCGTTACGTCTCGATCTCCGTGCGATTTCGAGACTGCTCCTGGTTCTCAGAATGCGACACAACGCGCCTGCTTCACAGCGTGACGGGCTTTCGCACTGGCGCTGCCGCGCCCGCGGTTAGCAGCGGGCAGCAGCTGGGTGGGCTGGCCCAGCGACGCTGGGAGAGTAGAGGCCGGCCAACCGCGGAGCTCATTGACACGTCAGGGGACTATTTGGATCGAAACCAAGGGCGATCCGACTTTCCGACGAGGAGCGTGCCACAATCGGAGATGACGAGCTCGCCTCCGAGGTCCATCTTCATTGGCGTCATAAGCGGCAGCCTCGAGCGCCGGCGCGTTCTGCGTTGCACATGGGTGGGCGCTTTGGCCTCGCAACCGAGCGTGCGCGTGCTCTTCTTCATTGGCAAAGACCAACTCGACGGAGGTCGAGCGGATACGCTTGTGGTCGCAGTCAGGGAGCGACAGCAGCTAAATCTTCGGGGCGCTGGGCGACGTCTGGGAGAGCACCAGCAGCCTCCCGGTGCCGCCACGTACACACAATACGCCAAGGTGGTCGCCTTCTTGCGGTACGCCGCAGCGCAGCCCGAGCCGCTCGCGGCAAAGTGCGACGACGACACATTCGTGCAGCCACAGATGCTGCTTGGATACACCAGCATGCTGCTGGGCCTGGCGCAGAAGCCTGAGTCGGCACACTTGTACGCGGGCGTCTTCGAGTACTACTCATGGAAGCCCGCGTCTCTCAGCGCAAAGGCGTTTGGGCGCACCCGCACTGCTGCCTCGTGGAGCAGCAACCCTTTGCTGGTCAACAATCGCCATTGCGGTGTCTACTACTGCAACTGCAGCCCAACTGGAGGCGGCTGGACGTGGAACGGATGGGACATGCTACCGGCGCCAACGCCAGCTGAGATCAGCACCGACACCTGTGTTGGCCCGTATGCTTTCGCCAAGGGCCCGTTCAAGGTTCTCAGTCGCGAGGCCACGCGGTGGGTGGTGGCCAGCCCACGCTTCTTGCGCGATACGCGGCACGCTGAGAGGCTTGTCGGTGACGCTGCAGGCGCGGTCTCTCAGGATGAAAAGGCCATGCAGGAGATGCGAAGACAGCTGGCGCTGAGGCCGAGGCTTAGCGAGGACGCCCAGATGGGCTACTGGATGGCAGCGAACCCAGAGCTCCGCCTGATCTACTTCAAGAAGTCGTGGGCCTGGACGGAGTGGGTTCACCTGAAGAGCTCTTGGCATCCTCTACTCTCGGTGCACAAGCCGCCCTTTGGCATGTACGCATGGCTTCTCGAACACAGCACGCGGCTGTGGAGAGGGAGCTCCACTCTGCTGGTGCATTATGAATGCAGTCGGCATCCTCCATGCCACGAACGGGGTTGCGCCCATGCGTCTGGCCAGCGTGTTTGCAGCATGTACGCTCAGCTTCCAACGGAAGCAGGTGGTCTCATTCATAAACCACCGCGGCATGCTTGGAACGAGTCTATGGAAGATGCAGGGTGCGGTCAGGCCGAGCGACACAACCGGAAGCTGGCCAAAGCTGCTGCAAAGGGCAGCGCGAGTCCCTCTGCAGCAGGCCACGGCGCTTCGGCGCCGTCTCGTCGGCAGATTGATCAGTGTGTGCATGTTGGGCTTCGCCACCAGCCGTCGGAAGCCATTCCGAGCATGACGAGTCCGCGTACAAGTCCTACGAGCACGCTTCGCGTCGCCGTGTCGACGCTCTTTGCTCCGAATGACCAGAACCCTTGCAGTGTTGGCATTGGCTGTGCGCTTCTGCCATGGTGCGGGTCGGTCAATGAGCTGCGTGCCGCGTTGGCACCAAGCTTTGCTGCATTCGACGTGCTCGCAATCCACGCCGAGTGGCGGCCGCTGGGCAAAGAAGGCGAGGACGACAAGCGTGAGCCGTCTTCGCAGCGCGCCGAGCCCGTGGTCCGAGGACAGCGATGCCTGCTGTCGGACGAGACTGAACGGCTGGACCTGGCCGACTGCCCAGGTCTTCAGCTCGTCCCCGTGACGGGAGCCTTGCTTCGCGCTGTGCGCCACCACGCGAGACGCGTGATTCGATCGGGCGTCATGAGCTACAATGCCAAATACATCGAGCGCGGCCGAGCCTTCCTGTACAAATGGCAGCTATGGCAGTTGGGAGACCGTTACGATGCCATCCTCCACACCGATCTAGACGTCGATGTTCTACCCGTGGGGCATATCGAGCTACATCAGATAGCCCGCGAGTGGTCCATGCGGCTCCCACAGCTCGTCAATGCGGCGCATTACAATGCGCCCGGTCGAGAGCTGCGCATGCTGGGATTCGAGGACGTGACTACGCCTTGGAACGGCGGGTTGTTCTGGGCGTTCCCTCCCGCCGACAACGGCACGCTCTTCGACGAGGGGGTGCGCGTCCTGAGAGCGCCGTGGAACGCCACTCATGGCTGGGAAAGGTCCGGTGTGCCACGCCAACTATTTGCTGGCCGAGCTCAGCCAAAGCAAGGCTTTGACGGCAGCGTCATAGGCAAGCCGCATGAACACACGGACTGGACGCAGATTGACAGCGGCGACCTCGACCAGGGCTTCTTGCTGTACATGCTGCAGTACAAGATTCGGGGCGGCTATTACATGGGAGGGCATCGGACCCACGCCGTCTCGCATTACGTCCTGTCATCGGGGCTGCGGAAGCCGTGGACCCGCGTGCTAAGCTACGCGCCGCCCGAGCGGACGGGGTGCATGGTGGAGCAGCTCGGGCGACACGCCTACCTTCGAGGCGCCCGGCTCGACACGGCCCATGGCCGCCCTCGCTCGAGCTCGGCATGCGCGTGGGCGTTTCATCTGGCGGCGTCCGAGCTGGCCGCGCATGTCAACCGCACGGCATGCTGCGAGATCAAGGCTACACACACCACGGTGCTCGGACCGGGGTATGTTACGTTGGGTGTCTTCTGAATCTGAAACGCGAGAGTGATACCGTAGTCTCTAGAGACCCCGTCACGCTCGTGCCGCTGAGACTCCACTCATTGTTGCACACACATCCCAGCCTACGCAGTCGCCGCCACGGGCTGCGCCTCCTCCGCATCCGTCTCCGCCCACTCGTGGGTCTCGTAGGCCTCGAGCAGAATGTCACGCGCTCGGATCCGCGCCCCGACGCGCGCGGCGAGCTGGAAGCAGCCGTTGAGTCGGCGGTGGAGCGTGTAGATCTCCTCGCGCGGTGGCGTGAGCCGATGCTTGATCATCGTGCTCACGTCGGAGGCAATCCGCTTGGCGATGTCCTGCTCGGCAAAGGCAAACGGCTGCGCGGCCGCGGCGAAGGGGCTGCCGACGAGGACGGCGGCGTTGAGGTGCGCCTCGAGCATCAGCGCGTTCTCGTCGCCCGTCAGGAAGCCGAGCTCGTGCGAGTAGTGCAGGATGGCGTCGCGCTCGGCGTAGCCGTCGGCGCACGCGCGCACGAGGCGCAGGTAGTTGTCGGCAAACGGCGCGCCGTACTCCTGGCACGCGCCAAAGTCGATGAGCGAGAGCTGTCCCGAGCGCGGCTCGTACAGGAAGTTGGACCAGTTGGGGTCGGTCTGCATGAAGCGGAAGCGGAAGAGCTCCGCGAGCGAGAGCCACAGCAGCCGGCTGCCGATGCGGTCGCGCTCGGCGGCGCCGACGGCCGGGTCCTTGGCGGCGCGGTCGAGGGGCACGCCGGGCATCCACTCGGTCGTGAGCACGTGCTCGGTCGAGAGCTGCGGCACCACCGCCGGCACGGCGAACTCGGGGTACGGCGCGAGCATCAGCTTGAAGCGGCGCGTGTTCTCGGCCTCGCGCTTGTAGTCGCACTCCTCGAGCAGCTCCTTCTTGGCGACCTTGATGATCTTGTCGATGAAGACGCCGCGCGGCACGAGCCCCGTGTACGTCACGAGCTGCTGCATGCTCCACAGGTCGGAGCCGATCGACTGCGCCACGCCCGGGTACTGCACCTTGACGGCGACGTTGCGCCCGTCGGCCAGCACGGCGCGGTGCACCTGCCCGATCGAGGCCGCCGCGGCCGGCGTCTCGTCAAACGAGGTGAGCTGCTCTCGCCACGCCTCGCCCAGCTCGTCGTGCAGGGTGCGCTGCAGCTGCGCGTCGGGCATCCAGTCGGCACCATCGCGCACGCGCTCCATGACCGTCTGCAGCGCGGGTGGCAGCATGACCGAGTCGTTGAACGAGAGCATCTGCCCCACCTTGAGCGCCGCGCCGCGCAGCCGGCAGAGCGTGCTCGCGAGCCGCTCGACGTTGGCCTCGCTCATCGCGACCGAGCCGCTGGCATCGTCCTGCGACACCGCCCGACGCACCGTTGCCGCCGCCGCACCGGCCGCGAGCCCGAGCCCTAGCCCGCCGAAATGCACCGCGCGAGCGAGAGGGCTTGTGGGTACGCTGTTGCTCGCATGAACGGCGGCGGCGGCGGCTGGAGACGAGGACGGCGAGGGATCCGTCGGGGGTACCGTCGCCGCGTGCGTGATGGGCTGCGTCGCGCCGGCGGCAGCGGCGTCCTCGGGCACCGCACGCCAGCCCTGAGGCGCAGGCTCCTCCTCGGCCGCCGGCGACGGAGGACTCGGAGTGTTTGCAGCCGCAGCCGCGGCGCTGGGCTCGTCCCTCATGACGGGGAATGGGTCGACGCTCGAAGCGGCAGGCTCGTCCCGAGCCCTCTGCACACCAGCGGCCATGCCGGCACCGCCGCCAGGCGGGCCGCGTCGCGACTCCCAGTGCACCGGCAGCGGCGCGAACTGCCCGGACTCGGCAAGCTTGGCCATCTGCTGAGCCACCTGAAGCGCGCCCTTGGCGACGCGCAGCAGATCGGACGGGCGGGACATGGCCTTCGTACTCGAGATCCTATGTGTTGGTCTTCGGGTTCCGGGAAGGTGCGCAAACTTCGATGCAGACGCATTATTAAACAGCTTA
>Ga0209713_10002889_pt1 | contig 10767 bp, 6 predicted proteins | sample ArcOceMetagenome_3_FD_187444 | JGI IMG/M metagenome (GOLD analysis project Ga0209713, IMG submission 187444) | Marine eukaryotic phytoplankton communities from Arctic Ocean - Arctic Ocean- Svalbard ARC20M Metagenome (SPAdes) (version 2) | ecosystem: Environmental > Aquatic > Marine > Oceanic...
ACACGTCCGACCACCACGTCCAAGGAGGAGGTGGCGTTCCGCTCGGCGGGGCTCTCCAAGTGGATGGACGCGGGGCTCACGTACTGGTGGTTCGACCACAACTGGGCCTTCTCGATCCCGCCGCCGTTTGTGAACACGTCGCACACGTCGGGCGTGTGGGACGGCCTCGACAACGCCGCGTGGGGCTCGCACCTCTACTACACCAACGTCGCCGCCGTCGACAAGCAGCGCGACGCCAAGGGCGACGACTGGTACGGCGGGCGGCCGATGACGCTCACCAAGTTCGGGCTGCCCGACTGGCGGCCGGGCATGGCGTACGACGGCGCCGCCGAGTCGCCCGCGCAGCACCGCTACCCGGTCTGGTGGACGGGCGACGGCGTCAACCTGCAGGCGAGCATCGAGTCGATGGTCGACGGCGGCGTGCACGGCTTCAAGCCCTTCGTCCACTCCGACTGCGGCGGCGACTACCGCGGCAGCGCGGGCGACCTGCTGCGCTGGACGGCGCACTGCACCTTCGGCTCGATCCTCCGCTTCCACGGCAACGACCACCGCCCGTGGACCTACGGCGACGCGGTGCAGGGCACGATCAAGGCGTACCTCGACATGCGGTACAAGCTGGTGCCGTCGCTCGTGGCGGCGGGCGCGCACGCCACCCAGAGCGGCTTCCCGCTCGTCGCGCGCTGCGACCTCTACTGGCCGGAGGCCAAGCCGGCCTCGGCGTCCAACCTGCAGTACATCTTCCTCAACGACACGCTCGTCGCGCCCATCTACGACTCGACGGACAACGTCACGACGCGCGACGTGTGGGTGCCGCCCGGGAAATGGATGGACGTGTGGAACGGCTCGGTCGTCGAGGGCCCCGCGACGCTCTCGGTGACGCTGCCCTACGAGCGGCAGCCGATGTGGCACCGCGCCGACGGCGGCCTCGTGCTCGGCCTCGAGCAGCCCGCCACGCGCGTCGACGAGCAGGACTGGTCGACGATCGTGCTGCACGCCTTCCCCGCCATCAGCGGCGGCGACGTCGTCGAGCGCAGCCTGCACGACAAGAAGAGCGGCGCGCGCACCGGCGTCGCCATGGTCACCGACGCAAGCGGCAAGCGCGTCCGCTTCGAGATTGGCGCCGCCGCCGACGGCGCGACGCGCGGCTGGCACGTCCGGATGCAGCTCCCTCGCGCGGCCGACGCCAACGACGCTCTCCCGGAGCTGTCGGCCACCATCGATGGTGCCACGTCCGTGGCTCCTCCCAAGCTGCTCCGCGCGACGGCGGCCGTCGCTACGCCGTTCTCGGTCGGCTCGTCGCCCGCCGCTCTCGGAGGCCACGTCGTGGAGCTGGTGGTGCCTACCGCGGCGCATGCGCGCGTGATCGAGCTCTCCATCGCGTGAGAGTCAACCAGATCTTTGGTGTGCGATGTGTGCCCTTAGTCCCAAGGAGGCGGCGCCTCTGGTGCATGGCGGTTCGGGCAGTGTCGTGTGAGTTGTGTGGCGAGTAAGAGGCACAGGGTGCTGTCAGCTGCGTCGAAACATATGATGGATACAACTAGTGAAGACCGTTGCTACACAGCGCTCGCAGCGGATTTGGTGTACGTCGCCTCGGGCCTCGAGACCTCTGTTCTCCAGCGCAGCACGCACGGAAACAGATGCCATTCGATGCCTACGGTATCTGCACCTCTCCGTCCGGAGGTGGATCTTCCGAGCCACCCACCTTCTGGTACTGCCTGAAGCAGCACCAGCCGCGGCTACGGCACACCAGCACGAGCGCGCACGCGATTGGGATGAGCAGCGCGAGCACGCACGCTGCTATCACTTCGAGCTTCAGTAGCTCCTTGTGGCCCAGCCCGAACAGTGTCGCCACCCTCTCAGGAATGCTCGCTGTTTTCGGGCTGCTCTGCTTCTTCTCGCTCCCTTTCTTGTCGTCCTTCTTCTCCGTCTTCGCATCCTTTTTGTCAGTGTCCTTCTTGTCATCCTTTTTCGGCTCCTTTTTGCTGTCGCCTGGCGGTTTTGACTCCTTCTTCTCCGCATCCGGCTTTTTGGTTCCGGCACTTTTGCCGTCCGACTTGCCCTCCGAAGGCTGAGCCTTTTTGCCCTTCTCCTCCTTTGGCGTGTGCGCCGACGAGTTCGATGCCTTGCCAGTGTGCTCGTGCGCGTGCTTGGTTTTGTTGGCGCTGGTCTCGTTGGATGCCAACGCCTCAGTCTCATTGCTCGGCGCGAGCCTTCGTTGCTCTTCTATGGCTGGTGAGCAGCGGGCGAGCGTATCGGAGCAGCAGTCATTGCGCTCAGCACATGCTGCAAAGACATCAGTGCAGCTGCAGACGCCATCTGCGCTGTCGCAAGCCGGCTCGTGGCAACTCAGCGCCTGCTCCGTCGCAGGCAGATCGGTTGCCTCTGCGCGCGCAAATGCCGCTGCAATGCACAGCAGCCTCAAGTTTAATCGAACCATTTGCCACTTAGTCGCTGCCACGTGCGTCGCGTTCGGCGTGCGCAGCTTTGGCGGGCGCCCGCGCCGATCCGATGGGGCATTTATCACAAGGCCTTCCACGACGGCTTGGGTTGGTTGGGTGGCTCTCGGATCTCCCTCGTTGGGCGAGAGTGCCGCATGAGGATCGCGCGCAGACATTAACGTCTGCCAAACGGCCGGACGGCATGCACCGTGGAATTTACACGTGGGTTGTAGCCTGGGTCGCATCGTTCGGTATAACTAGGAACTGGCGACCAAGATGCATGCGCATGCCTGTTTGCCACGCGCGCGCAAATGCCGTGTCGCAATGAGACGATGCGTCAACAGCTCGATGCAGCAGGTGCGCTCAATGGAGTCTGCAGCGGGCTCACATGCGCACCCGAATCGCCAGCAACCGGCAGTCAGCTCCATTGTTTTGAGCTCCCGCAAGCCATCTGCGCCAGCCATGTGGTCCGGCGTGCCTTTCGTTTGCGTGCCTGCCGCATCGCAGCGGACGGTCAAACGTGCGAGCTTGGACCGAGGTGCATCTCGCCGGCACCAGCACCACCACCTCCGCCCGTGCGACGGCGTCGGCCACCATCCGAGCGATGTCGCAACCTTTCGCTCCCGCTGCTGCTGGAGGCGGGTGGTGCACTCGACGGCATCTGCGGATCTCGCTCCTGCGCGCCGCGTCCACCGCCGGACGATGCGCACGCCTGCGTCCAGCTCCATCCTGGCCGCTGCGAGCAGCACGTCGCGCGGTCAGACTTCAAGTTGCGAGCGTGTCGTGTAACCCGAGATCGGCACGGCTGCGAGCTCGGGGCTTTCTGCATCCCGCAGCCGCCGCCTCCCTCTCCACCGCCACCGTCGCCGCCCTCGCCACCGCCACCACCGTTGCCTCCGCCTCCACCACCGCCCAAGCCTCCACCACCATCATCGCCCAGTCCGCCTCCGCCACCACCGCCCAGTCCACCTTCGTCACCGCAGCCTTCTCCCTCAAGATTGAACTGGCTGCGCTCTCGAATATTTAGCGCGGGGTCCGTGACGCCTACCAACAATCGCAGCGTGGACGAGTGCGGTCGTTGCGTGGCGCTCACGCACGTCCACAAGAGTGCAGGCACGACGCTGATTCGCGTCCTAGAGGACCATGGGCCGCGTTCAAAATGCGGCGGCATCTACTACTGCAACTGGCGCCAGTACCGGGCCACTGGCTGCCAGCGGCCAACGGACTTTGGAGCCCTCACATCAGCACCAGCATCAGCCGCAAGAGCTCAGGTTTCTCCCGCGTCGTCATCGACACCGTCAAAGCAGCTGCAGGCACAGGCACTCAGCGACGCGCTGCGCTGGGAGGCTGATCGGCAGGACTTTGAGCATGCACGCCTCTACTACGGCGGCTACACAGCCGCGATGGCATGGCTCGGCTCGCACGTGCGTACCAATTGCATGTTCGTCGCGCTGCTGCGTGAGCCGATGTCGCGACTCGTGTCGATCTCTCTATACTGCAAGCACGGCTTGCACATGGGCACGCAAGGTATCGCAGCATGGCTTCCAGTGAGCCAGGGCGGCGACGTTTTGTGCGGCGGCGTGCAGAACGCCTCGCTCGCCACATGGGCCCGCCTCGTCGGCAACCAGTTTTTTCGACAGCTGGCCATCCAGCCTGAGGTCTTCTCCAAGATGAGCCGTGGTCGTACCATCGACCCGCACGCCACCGCTGACGGCGCCGAGGGTGAGATCCGTAAGCTGATGGGCCGCCACGAGAAGGGCAAGTCGCGGCTCGGCCGGCAAATGCTGCGCAAGGTCGAGAATGCGCTGCGCGCCGGCGAAATGCCCAATGTGGTGGGCATCTACGAACAGCTCCCTCGCACACTGGTGATGTTTGACCACGTCATCCCGCTCAACGGCGGTCGGATGTGGATCAAGGAGGCGAGTCGTCTGGCCTACACGCACTCGTCTGGCAGGTGGGCGCGGCAGAAGCAGCAGGTGCTTCGCGAGCGCGAGAGTCGGGAGGCCTTTGCAGCAGACCTCGCCGCCGACGTGCGGCTGTACGCGGCGGCCCTCGGTCGCTTCGAGAAATTGTGCGATGAGCACGGCGTCACGCCTGCCGTGGCCGCCGCGGTCACGGCAGCTGCCAACACGCCCGCCAACGAGGCACGACGCACGACGGCAGCAGGGCGGCGCGGCGGTGGCCATCGGCGCGGCGGCGGTGCTGGCCGTGGTGGGGGTCACCGTCGTCGCCGGCGCGGACGTAGTGGGGGTGGTAGTGACTAGGTACGCCGTTAGGCGTCGTTGAATCTGTAGGAAGTACCGACCCAAACCTGAAACCTGAAAGCGTGTCCGTCCCTGGGGGCGTGGGACCTCCCGCGACGGCCCGGGGCACCTAGGAAGGCAGGTCCGGACCGCTCGTGCAGAATCATAGCAGGTCCTAGGTGCCCCGGGCCGTCGCGGGAACGCCCCCAGGGACGCACACGGTTTCAGGTTTCAGGCTTGGGTCGGTATACCGGTGTTGAACCTCTCAAAGGCAAACAGTACCACGCGCAAAACTTGTCGGTGTCGCCGAAGAATTTAGGAATTCGACATTCGTGTCATGTCGCTGTCACGCGCGGCTAAGGCCGCGCTGCACCAGGCGGAGGCGGAGGGGCTAACGGTGCTGCGATCGGAGAGCAGCAGTACTGGCTACAAGTGCGTCTTCTTCAACAAGCGCGGCGAGAGCAAGCCCTACAAGGCGCAGGTGAGGCGTGGTGCTGGCACGCAGGTGACCCTTGGCTACTTCGCGACGCCCGAGGAGGCGGCGCTGTGCTACGCGCGGACGCCGGAGGCGCAGGCGGCTGCAGCAGCGCCGCCAGCGCCACCGCCGCTGACGGCGGAGGAGGCGGTGCGGCAGGCGGAGGCGGAGGGGCTGACGCTGCTGCGCTCTGAGAGTAGCAGCACTGGCTACAAGGGCGTGGGCTTCACCGGCAGCGGCAGAAGCAAGCCCTACAAGGTGGAGGTGAGGAGTGGCGGCCGCAAGCTAGTTTACCTCGGCACCTTCACGACGGCCGAGGAGGCGGCGCTGTGCTATGCGCGGTCGCCAGAGGCGCAGGCGGCTGCAGCTGCGCCGCCAGCGCTGCCGCCGCCCACGTCGGAGGAGGCGGTGCGGCAGGCGGAGGCGGAGGGGCTGACGCTGCTGCGGTCCGAGAGCGGCAGCACGGGCTACAAGTGCGTGGTCTTCGACAGCAAGAAGAGTCGTGGCAGCAAGAGCGTGGTCCTCGGCTCCTTCACGACGCCAGAAGAGGCGGCGCTGCATTTCGCGCGGGCGTCAGCGGCGCAGGCAGCAGCGCCACAGGAGCCGCCCGCCACATCGTCGAGGAAGCGCAAGGTCAAGCCCGAGGAGCAGCCGCCCGACATGCCGGCCGGCGCACGTGTGAAACTCGAGGAGCTGCCGCCACCGATGCCGGACGATGCGTGTGTCAAGCTAGAGTTCGAGTCATAGACGACTGGATATTACGCAAACTAGACAATAACAACAGCGACACGAGCTAACCCACGCACGTCCGCGAGACTCAGGTCACAGCCTCGACCAGGGCGTCCCAGCCTCCGCCCCACAGCCACGCGAACACCACCGCCGCCACCGCGACCGCGCGCAGGACGTCGTCTCGTTGCCAGCGACCGAGCGTCGGTGGAGACGAGTCCAGGCTGCCCGCGTCGTACGTCATCTCGTCGATGTTGGACACCAGGGTCTCGTCGTCGTCGGCGTCGCTGGTGGAGCCCGCGTCCAGCGACTCGCCGAACGAGCCACCTGCGAAGATCTTGCGCAGCTCTGCCGCCTGCGCACGGAGCGCGGCCGCCTGCTGATACACGGCCGGCGAGACCACGCGGTCCGCGAACGGTGCCGCAAACTCGTCGAGCGTGACGGCCTCCATCTGCGCCTCCTTTCGTCGCTGCGTATCGGCCTCGTACTCGGCGTGCACGAAGGCGCGGTGGGCCTCCAGCGCCTCGTCTGAGAGGCCCTCCTGGGCGGTGCCGCTAACGCGGTCCAGGCCGCGGATGCCGGCCATGCTGCTGGCGGTCCAACAGACGCATGCAGTACTGTATGCAAGCGTAGGCGGCCTTGGCCAATGAGCTCGACTGACCAACCTCCACGCCGTCGGCTTGGACGGTTGGCATACGAGACGGCACCCGGGCCACAGACCGGGTCCGGCTATAGTGAATCTGGTCTTCGTGCGTGTAAGTAACGGACGGAGCCGATGTGTAGTTGAGGTAAGCTAACGGCGTTAAACCGTTAAACCGTTGAGGTAAGCTAACAGCGTTAAACCGTTAAACCGCGTAAACTCTCTTTGTGGTTAAACCTCTACCTATTGTTTACTGCGTAGCTCCACAGAGACTACATAAGCTCTAAACAGCCAAGCTAGTAGTGAGACTTTTGCTAGAGTAGGAATCCTAGTATGACGCACAGCAACGGCGGGGTGATGTCAACGTGTAGAAAGCGCGCGACTCCTTGAGGAGAGCCTAATATCCAGTCAATTCCGCGTGTCATCGGGTGGTTCAACCTCTCGCCGCAGAACTTCTTCGCGCAGCTGCAAGCGCAGCTGACGTCGGCGGACCATGTCCACGGCGGCCGAGCAGCAGCCCGATCCTCCCCCGGACGACGGCGAGGCGGCGGGCGAGGACCAGGAGGAGGAGGAGGAGAGCGACGACGACGAGGAGGAGCCGCTCCTCAAGTACCAGCGGCTGGGTTCGGACGTGCAGGAGATTCTCAAGGCCGACCACGCCTCGTGCCTTGACGCCAACTCCAAGTTTCTCGCGCTCGGCACTCGGTCTGGTACGGTCCACGTGCTGGATCTCAACGGCAACGAGGTCCGCCGCTTCTCGCCGCACTCGGCTGTCGTCAACGACCTCTGCATCGACCGCGGCGGCGAGTACGTGGGGTCGTGCTCGCAGGACGGCACGGTCGCCATCTCCAGCCTGTACGACGGCGAGCCGACGACGCACTGGTACCACCGGCCCGTCTGCGCGATCGCGCTCGATCCCGAGTACGGCTCGCGCCGCGTCTTCGCGACGGGCGGCCTCGCCGGCCAGCTGATGCTCAACGCCAAGGGCTGGTTTGGCGCCAAGGACTCGGTGCTGCACTCGGGCGAGGGGCCGGTGCGCGCCATCTCCGCGTTCGGCCCGATGCTCGCGTGGGCCAACGACATGGGCGTCAAGGTGTACGACGCGCAGCACAACAAGCGCGTCTCGTTTGTCGAGCGCCCGCCGGGCAGCCCGCCGCCCGAGGCGTTCCGGTGCCACCTGCGATGGGAGTCGGAGACGGAGCTGCTCATCGGGTGGGCGGACATGCTCAAGGTGGGTCGCGTGCGCACGCGCCATGCGGGTGGCGGCTCGGGCGGTGGCGGCGACGCCGACGACGGTGGGACGGGCGGAGGCAGCGTCGGTGGCGGATCAGGAGGATCGGGAGGATCGGGAGGCGGCGCGCGCTACCTGGAGATTGTGACGCTGATCCAGACCGACTTTTACATCTGCGGGCTGGGCGGCGCGGTGCTGCGGCTCGAGGACGGCGTGCGCCACCACGACCTGCTGCTGCTGGCGTACGTGTGCGAGCCGCACGACGAGGAGCGCTACGGCCCAGGCGGCGCGCCGCCGGGCGACGCGCAGCGGCCGGAGCTGCGCGTGCTGTCGCGCCACAACGAGGAGATCTCGTCCGATGGCCTCTCGCTCAGCGGCTTCGAGAATCTTAACGCCGGCGCGTACCGGCTCGTCGTGCAGCGCCAGCACGACGCCGACGGCCAACACGGCGCGAATGGCCACGGCGGCGGCGGCGCGCACCACCACGCCGCCGCCCACCCGGCCTCGCACCTCGGCCTCGGCGGCAACCCGAGCGGCCACACGGCCGCCGAGCGGAGCGGCCTGCCGCCCGACCTGACGGCGTACGTGCTCTCGCCGCGCGACATCGTGGTGGCGCGCTCGCGCGACTGGGACGACCGTGTCTCGTGGCTGATGCAGCGCGAGCGGTTCCGCGACGCGCTCGCGCTCGCGAGGCGGCAGCAGGCGCACCTGCTGCGCCACCGCGTCGTCGACGTGGCCGAGCTGCTGCTGGCGCACCTGCTCCACGCCAAGCACGCGCACGCCGAGGCCGCCGAGCTCTGCCCGGAGCTCCTCGGCACCGACGCGGCGCTGTGGCTCAAGTGGGTGGGCGAGTTTGCGCGGTGCGACGCCGTCGCGGCGCTCGCGCCGTACATGCCCGAGGCGGCGCCGCAGCTGCCGGCCGCCGCGTACGAGACGGCGCTGCTCGCGCTGCTCGATGGCAAGGCCGCCACCAGCGCCGCCGACCTCGTGCAGTGGGTGCGCGCGTGGCCGCCGGCGCTGTACCGGCCCGCGACGATCGCGCACGCCGTCGAGCGCCGCGCCGCGTCGTTTGCGCGCGGCATGCAGTCGGCTCCGGTGCTGATGGAGGCGCTCGCGCTGCTGCACTGCCACGGCGGCCACCACCAGGCGGCGCTCGAGCTCTTCCTGCGCCTCTCGCCGCAGCAGGCCGACGTCTTCGCCTTCGTCGAGCGCCACCGCCTCCACGGCTTCCTGCGCAGCCACGTGCGCCTCCTCGCGACGCACGGCTGGCCGGCGACGCTCGCGCTGCTGCTCCGATGCACCGAGGCCATCCCGCCCGCCGACGTCGTCCGGCAGCTCGAGGACGACAAGGGCGGAGGAGGAGGCGGCGGCGGTGGCGGCGGCGGCGGCGGCGGCGGCGGCGGCGGCGGCGGCGGCGGCGCTGACGGCGCCGACGGTTCCGACGGCGGCAGTGGCGGCGACGGCGTGCAGCGGCTGCACGAGTACCTGCACGGCCTCTTCCTGCACGACATGCACCTCGGCGCGCTCTACCACACGCGGCAGCTCGCGCTGTACGCGCAGCGCGCGCCCGAGCAGCTGCTGCCCTTCCTGCGCGCGTCGCCGCACTACAACCTCGACGCGGCGCTCGAGGTGTGCCGCCGCCACCACCTCGTCGACGGCGAGGTCTTCGTGCTGGCGCGGCTCGGCAACCACCGCGACGCGCTGGCGCTCATCCTCGAGCGGCAGGGCGACATCGCGCAGGCCATCGAGTTCGTGCAGCTCTCCGGCGACGACGAGCTGTGGCAGCAGCTCCTCGCGCACGCCTACCGCTCGACGACGCTCGCCGAGGCGCTCCTCGAGCAGGTCTGCCGTGCACCGCTGATGCAGCTCGAGCCGCTCACGCTCATCCGCAAGCTGCCCGAGGGGATGGCGGTCGCCGGCCTCAAGACCTACGTGCGCCAGATCCTCGCGCAGGCCTCCAACCAGCTGCAGCTCACCGACGGCTGCATGCGCGTCGCGCAGAGCGACGCCGCGGCGCTCGCGCACGAGCGCCACCGCCACCAGAGGAGAGGCGAGCTGAAGAGGCCCGCTGTGGACTAAATTATGTCGCTAAAAAATACACGCTCTCAGAATATGATTTCCCCAGGCGGACGCGGGGCCGGGGGGGACGTGCGTGTGCAATCGATCAGTACCCGAAGTCCGCGCTGACGCTGGCCGCGGGGGGTGCTCCGCGCCGGTGCCCTCTCTGGCCACGGCGACCCGACGACGGCCGCGGCGGCTCCGTGGCGGCAGCACCATCGTTGGATGGCCCCTGGAAAGGGCGCGACACGTCTGAGTGGCTCGACAAGGCGACGTCCTGTGCTGGAGCAGCGAGGGCACGCCCCAGCATGCTCTGCCCGTCGAGTGGGTCCATCAGAACGTTCATGTCCGCCGGGCGGAGAAGGTGCACCACCTGCGCGAGGTGCACCACCTGCGTGATGTCTGAGCTGGGTGGGTCCCATCGTCGCTGGCCGGCGGCAGTGAGATGTCCATCGTCGACGACCGTCTGGTTCTTGCGCCTAAAGGAAGGGTCCGCCGCATCCGTTTCCGAAGCCGGTGTCGGAGCCGCCTCCTGCGAAGCGTCGACCCGCCGCTTCGCCCTGCGCGCCGCTTCGAACCGTGCCTTTTCTGAGGACGGGTTGAGGTGCGGCGGGACGCCGAAGTCTTGCTCGATCGCCTTGTCGTGGCACTTGCCGCACATGTCAAATGTGCACCCTTCGGCCTCGCAGTGGTGGACGACGCCGAGGCCGCCGACGCCGCCGCAGCTCTTGTTGCACACGTTGCACGTGAAGTCGGAGGCGCAGCGCGTGTACCGACGCAGCTGGCCGTGGCAGCGGCGGCAGCGCAGCGGCGGCAGCGGCGGCAGCGCTTCGGCGGTGCAGGCGGCGGTGGAGGCGGCGGAGGCGGCGGAGGCGGCGGAGGCGGCGGAGGCGGCGGAGGCGGCGGAGGCGGCGGAGGCGGCGGAGGCGGCGGACGCGGCGGATGCGGCGGAGGCG
>Ga0209713_10002890_pt1 | contig 10766 bp, 6 predicted proteins | sample ArcOceMetagenome_3_FD_187444 | JGI IMG/M metagenome (GOLD analysis project Ga0209713, IMG submission 187444) | Marine eukaryotic phytoplankton communities from Arctic Ocean - Arctic Ocean- Svalbard ARC20M Metagenome (SPAdes) (version 2) | ecosystem: Environmental > Aquatic > Marine > Oceanic...
CGGGTCTTCCCGGGAGCGGAGTTAGAGTGTGTTGCTTACCGTGCAGGCTGGGTTCAGTCCCCACCGAATTCCTCGACCTGGCAGCCAGATTAGTACCGCAGCCGAGCCCTGGCAGTACAATTTGTAGCGGGCCCACAGGCCCGGTACAATTTTTAGTGAACCTCGTACAAAAAGCACTAGACACGATACAAAAGCTTTCAGGCTCTGGGAAAATTCGCTGGAGGCATTCCGGTGGGAACCTTGCAGCTCAAAATCAGCCTGCACGGTCGGGACCTTGAAATCACAGGTCCCCCAGGGGAGCATTTACCCTACTGGGACCAGATTTCATATGCCTATGCCCACCACCGTAACCTAAACCGCAGGGACCATCTAAACCTCTTCTCTCAGTGACTGATTCTCTGCACCGTGACTTCCTCAGATGTGATGGTGAGAGAGATTGTGCGTGGTCGCATGTCGCGCGAGCTGGATCATGATGCGGCCAAGCGGGTGGAGTCGGTGGGCTTCATCGCCGGCCAGGGGAATGAGGTATGCTATTATGGTTTGCTTTATTACCAGCTTGACATTTGCTGTAAAGAATAAAGGAGGCCCTAAAGGGGGTTTAAAGTACAAATGACCACACGCCCGCCCAGTCCGTCGGCAACACATAGTGGGCCGTCGGTTGAAGGGCGACTAATCAAACTGATCTCGGATCCGGAAGCGCGGAGTGTCGACCGTGCTGACAAGGTCGGCGGCAATGACGTCTTTCCAGGGGAGGCCTTGCACCTCGTCCACTTGCCGCTCTGCGCGACGCAGCTCGGCAGTCGTCAGATTGTTGACGCCACGCACGTCCAGGTAGCCTAGCTGCGGGCAGTGCCGCAGAATGGATCGCAAGCCTCGATCTTTGACGCGTTTGCAGTAGGCCATATCAAGATAGACCAGATTGCGGCAGCCCTTGGCGATGGCCTGCACGCCCTCCTCGGTGACGTCGGTGCAGTGGGCAATGGCCAGGAGCTGGAGCTCGGGCATGTTTCGGGCAATCGAAACAATGCCTTCGTCGGTGATGAGGTGACAGAAGCTGAGATCGAGGCGCTGGAGCACTCGGCACATGGCGATGTCTTCCATGCCAATGTCGGTAATCTGCGGCGACCCTCGCAGCGAGAGCGTGCGCAGGCGTGGGCAGTTGGTGCCGATGTGAAAGCATACCTTGTCATCTACCACCGAGCTGTCCGACAAATCGATGTGCTGCAGCCGAGGGGATCGCGCCAAGAGATTGCCTACCGTCACCGGGTCAATCCCGGTGAACCGCAGCTTGTGCGCTGGCTCCACGTTCTTAACCGTGTCGCCAGCGAAACGGATTGACGTGCGGTGCTTGGACACCATGCTCCACAGCCTTGTCGAAGCCTGTTGCAGAAACCCACAGCACACCGCACAAAGGCCCAGTCAGACGTGCTTGCTGTGATGTAGACGATGTGAGTGCGTCGCAAGCGTGTGCGAGTGCGTGCGCGCATGCCGTGGCGCTTAAGCACTGGGGGCTTGCTGCAGAGCACCATGGCGAGGAGACTCCAGTGTGGACACTCTGGCACGAAGGTCATGACTCGTAACAGCAGGATGTCAGGCAGCGGGCCAGCCGGACACGCAGAGTCGAGCCCAAACCAGTTGTTGTTGGCCGAGTAGTTCTCAAACTCGACCATGCACGTGTCTGAGCAGAAACGCAGCACCCCACCAGCCTGCACGCCCGCGCACGCAGAGCGCGTTGTCAATAACGCGTGTAGTGTACATCACCGACCAACCTCGAGCAAGCAAGCCTTGCTGTTGTGATGCCCTAACTCCCTGACCCCCTACATTTACAGCTGCATCTTGAGCCCCAGAGAAACGGCACCTTCCAGCGATGGAATTGGTCGGGACGAGTCTCGGGCTTGCGGCAGCTGTGGGCACCGCAAGAGCGCAGCCACGAGTGCCGGTACCGCTCTTCGCGCGGCAGCATCTGCTTCAGGTGCACCTTATCGAGGCGGTCTTTGATGTGCGTCATCTTATCCTCATCGCGGCGCCCCGCCATTTCCTCCGCAAGCAGCAGCCGGATACACTCCCGCAGTGCCTCCAGCGCTTTCTCTGTCTTCGGGGGCTGGAGATGCGAGTAGCCCTCGGCGAGCGACTCGAGCGCAAACATCTTGTCCTGCACCCTGCGCTCGTGGTTTGGGTACTGCGATAACAGCGCGTGCCAGCGCTCCAGCAGCTGGAGCCCTTCGAGAATGGCGCCCATGCCTTCCTTGGTGCTGCGGCGCAGCAAGAGGCACCCGCGGATGCGGAGCACTGGCATCAAACGCGGGTCATCGGCCGCCACCTGCATTTCGCACAGTTTGAGGCCCTGCATGGAGCGGTTGAGAGCCGCCTGCCACTCTTCCTCGCGGGGCTCGGTGAGGTACATGATGAATCTGGCCTGGTCGCTGAGCGACAAGGCCACTTGCACAGACTTGTTCCCGTAGAGCTTTTGGTTGAAGTCAGTGCACAGCATGTAGTCCTCTAGCGCCTGTGGGATCTGGTGGCAGTCCAGCTGCATTTGCGCGCGCTGCTGCAGCGTGCGGATGTAGGTGGGCGAGAACGCGCGTAGCGGGGCCCTCCCCAGAATGTCCAGAATCTTGCTCAGGTACGTCAGGGCCTCGACGTAGCGGCTTTTGCCCATGAGGTACTGCGCGTAGATCTGGTACGCAGTCGCAAGTTGCCGTGCGTGCAAAGCGGTGCCCTGCAGGTGAGCCACCGTGGAATTGACGTGATGCGCGTCCTGCCAGTGCTCGTGCATGCCAAGTGCATTGTCAGTGCTGTGGCGTGCTGGCAAATCGTCTAGAAATGTTGCTATTCCTCGGACTGCGCATGGTACTGTGGCTGAAGCTTTTTTGCGCGTGACTGTAGTGTGTGTACTGTCCTGCGCCGTGAGCCATTTCGCGCTCCGCCCGCCCGAGCCGGGCGCAGGGAGGTGGCAGGCAGCAGAGACTACGCACCTCAAGCGCGATGAGCTCCTCCCAGTGCTCAATGCCCTCCAGCATCCGGCGCTCAGCAGTAGTAGTTCTGTTCATGAGCGAGTAGACTTCGCCGACGCGAAAGACTGCTTCGGCAATGATCTCCAGACTCCGGACTTGCTCCTCGAGTGAGGCATCTTTTCGTCGCCAATCTTTGCGGTACTGCCGAATCGTGTTGCGCCAGTCAGTCACCTCAGTGAACTCTTTCAGGGCACGCTGGACATCCCTCTTGGCCAGCGAGTACAGCCCAAGCTCGATGTGCGTGTTCATGTGCTCGATGTGCGGCACCACGCGCATTTCACCCTGCGGCGGGTGATACCACTGCATCGTGCGCGGGGTGTTATTTTCTCGCAACCGCTGGACGGTCTGCTGCTGGATATTCGCTGTGTCCATGCTTCGCATGCGCAGGGACACGTCCAACAGGCGCTCGACAAAGGGTAGGGCGCGCTTCTCCTTCTGCCCGAACTCCGTCTGGATGGCCTCGACGATGCCCTTGTACAGCGCCTGCACCTCGTGCAGGCGTCCACGTTGCTCCATGATGCGCGTGAGCGGGACAGGATCGTCGGGGACGAGTCGCGACTTGCCCCCGCGCAGCCGCACGATGACGTCCATGGCGCACTGCAGGTTGAGCTGCACCTCCTCGGCCGACTCGTGGTCCTCCCAGTACTGCGCCAGGGCAAAGTAGGACTCGAGCAGCAGCTCGTCGTCGTGTGCCTTTTTGCCCACGACAATGGAGCGCTCGAGCTGCTTCTGCGTCTTGGTCTTTGCCGTCCCGTGCTCGACCGCGTCCACCATCTTGAAGCGCACGCGGTCCACGACGTTCATCGCCGCGAGCTGCGCGGCCTTGCGCCCCTGGCCGCCCGACTCCGCGCGCGTGATCCCGCCCGCCGCCGGCACGGCTTGCGCTCTGTCCCGCCCCATGGGCGAGGCGAGCGGGGACTCGGCCGCGGGTGGCATCGCCCCCACCCCTCTCGCTAGAGCTGGACGACGCCCGGCCGTTGCGTCACGAACTGAAGAAAACTGAAGTCGGGGCGAAGCGGAGCCGGGAGCCGGGCGCCGGGTTGGGGAGGCCCCCGGGTGCGAACCCGGGGGCGGGGCGGACAGCCCGAGCTCGCGACGAACGCGGCATGGTGGTGCACGCGGCGTCCTATCAAGACGAGGACGATGACGACGATGAGCCCACGACGCTCGACATCCACGACGTGACGCGCAAGGGCCAGCTCAAGCCGCTCTCGAAGCTGCTCAAGCACGCCAAGCAGTACAACATTGACGTGAATGCGGCGGACGAGCGCGGGCGCACCCCGCTGATGCTGGCGTGCCGGCACGGGCATGGCAAGGCGGTCGAGTATCTGATGCAGGCGGGCGCGAGCCCCGACATCAAGGACAACGACGGCTACGCCCCCGTCCACTTTTGCGTCCTGGCGTCCGTCGACAGGCTCATCGGCATCGGCCGCGCGGCGTCTGGCATCCGTGCGCTGGCGAAGTACCGCGCCTTCCTGGACCGCAAGACGGTCGACGGCTTCACTGCAGGTGAGGGGCGCGCCCGCCCCCGCAGCCCCACTCCCCATAGCCCAGCCCCATTGCCGCACGGAGCTGACGCGGGCGATGCGCATCTCTTGGCCCTGCCAGTGCACGTCGCCGTCAAGGTCCGCGCCACCGACATCGTTTCGCTCAAAGATTTCGGGTGCGACATTGACAAGTTCAGCACCGACGGGGTCAACGCCATTTACCTCGCTTGCCAGACTGCGGCCGAGGACAAGACCGTGACGCCCGTCCTGTCGCTGATGCAGCTGGGCGCGCGCATCGACCGGGTTGACCCCGTGTTCTTCCGAACAGCCCTACACAAGGCGTGCGACGAGGAGCTTCCAGAAATTTGCCGGTTCCTGGTGCTGAGCAAGGCAAGCGTACTAATACAGGACAAGTACGGCGACACACCGCTGCACATTGTTGCCAAGCGAGGATCGTGCAGGACACTCGAGGTTATTTGCCAGGCCCTTGTGGGTGGCGACAAGGTCCCAGCCGATCCGGGCCGGGAAAAGGAGGACCTCGAGAAAAAGCTAGAGGCAATCTCTGATCAGGCGGACGAAGCCAAGATCAAGTCCATCATGTCACTTCCTGACTCGACTGGCAACACGCCACTGCATATTGCATGCTCATTCGGATATGAGAGTCTCGTCACGATGCTTCTGAGACAGGGTGCCGATCCGGAAAAGAAAAACTTCAATTCCACCAAGGGAGTAGAGGGCGGCAGCCAGGTGAGGCCAGACAAAAAGAGCAAAAGGAAGAAGAGGGCCCAAGACCCTGAGGACGAAGCCAAGCCTGTGGGCTCGCAGGGTGGCGGAGGCAAGACGCCTTACCACGTCGTTGCAGAAGTCGGCCATACTGACATATTCAAAAACTTCGTTCGCAAAGGAATCGACACCTCCGGGGTCGACGAAAACGGGCACACGTGTCTGCATTACGCTGCCATGAACAACGATGTTGAGATTGCCGACATCCAGATGGAATGTGATCCGAACCCGAACGTTCAGACTCTTGCAGGCTGGACACCGCTTCACTACGCTGCTGCCTATGATAGCGTACACATAATCGTGTTTCTGCTTGAAGCACGGGCCGACCCTACGCTGGAGAACCACCAGGGGCACACACCCATAATGTTAGCGTCGAGGACGCGTACAAAACGTGCGTTAGAGGGACTGCTAAAAGATACTCTGCAGAGAGAAGAGATGGAAAGAGAGCAGAGAGAGCGAGCAATGATGGAAGAGAGAAAGAGGCTGATGGCTGAAATGGAAAACGAAGTTGCCCTTAGAGCGCAAAAAAAGCAGCCGCTCCTAGAGGCCGGACACGATAGTGACGAGGACAAGGACGAGGTGCGTCAACATGCGCTCACCCTTTCCCACAAAATTTCCATGGCATTCGTAATCCACAACGCACAGCTTGCAGCGTTTGCACCTGCTGAACTGAGTGCCGATTGCAGAAGTGAGATACGTTGCCAGCGTTGCAAGTCAGCATCACGCATGCTTGAACGTGTGCGCGCATGTATGTCAAATTGAACAGGAAGATCCGTTGGCGAGAATACGAAAAGATGAGACGGCAAAGCCCCCTCCGAAAGCAGATCCTAATCGCCCTGCAAGCAGACCTTCTAGTGCAAGGTTTCATCTATGTGTTCATTGCACAACCGACCTCAGATTTGCATTGTGCATTGAAATACTACAGTTCCTGATAGTCTATGGGACGACAACATGTCACATATTTTAGCTAGCTGTTGACCCCCCTTTCCCCTTGTTCTCAAACGCCAAATGTTCGTGTACAAACAGGAGCGGAACTAGCTCAACAAAAGCAAGTCACCGCGAAAACAATTCACCACGGAGTCTTTCCGGTGCGCACGACCATGCAATTAGACATTTGCGCCTACACAAGTCTGCGTACACATGCTGGCTGCCTAACAAAGACTTGCTGATTATAACATTCCTGCACATGGCGCTTTCGTGTAGGTCTGAGCGCGTACTGGTATACACGCATGCTCGATGCAACGTATGTATCCGTATACTCACGTGTGCACATGCACGCAGGTGGACTGACAGCGCGCACAGCAACTTCAAAAATGTCTCTCAAGTCACATCCGCCTCCAAAGGACGAGAAGTGGGCGCGTTTCAAGTATGACATGAAGAAAAAGTGGGAGCCGATCTACGAGCAACGAATAGGTGCTTGCTAGTATGCTGTTTGCCTCAATATCTTGTCAACACACAAAGTAGCATCTCGTTTTCACGCCCGCCCTTCCAAACTTTCCTGCTGTCATGACAGGACCGATACGGGACGTGCTGAAGCCATATTGGAATCATCCCGCGTTTGTGAAGCAGCGAAAACGCGTCAAGTACCTCACGAACAGGCTTACTAAGCGTATCCTGCCTGGATTAACGGGCGAATATCCGCCTTCGGAAATCAGCTCGTATCAGGGCACCACAGGTTAGAGCACTGGACAAGGAGGAGAGATAGGCAACGAGATATCACCCCACATGATTTGTCCCTTCTTCTTTTTTTATTGCACAGAAATATCTGCCGCATGGGGAGGGGGCTTACATGGGTACTGAATTTTCCACGATTAGAACGCTGCTACCCGTTGCTTGCATACAGGTTACTCATTTGCTCTGTCCGACTGAGGCTATGTGACTTTTTCTTGCCCATTGCAGGATTTACGTCTGCGCCCACCACTGCAAGAAGCCAGCTTACCAGCCTTGGCAACCAGACCAATCGGCCGGGATCTAAAGCAGGTCAAAGGCAGGGATCGCGCCCGACTTCAGCAGGTCTAGCTACTTCGAAGGGCTGTAAGGGGCGAGCAATTAGAACGAAGCCACAGCCAAAGCAGGCAGGGAAAGAGAGGTGGCTGGTGGCGGGGCCGAGGATAGCAAGGAAAATGTCTTCAAATCTGATGTTTTTCAGGGTTCTGGTCATCTGACCGGTGCATGGCATACTGGATTTGCAATTCTGCCAATGATGGCTTAGTGGAGTTTTAATGCTCTTCTACTCAAAAGTATGCGTTTGCTTGTATTATTGATTGAGTCTAATGTAAGTATGTGTTTGCTTGTATTATTGACTGAGTCTAACGTTTCATTGAGCAGGAAGCCAACGGAGCGCACTGAAGGGCGCCTCTCCGGCAGGTACACCCCGCAGTAATAACAGCGTCACATTCGGAGGACCAAACTTGCCCCCGTCGTTCGCGGGCGGTATGAAGATGCCAAAAATCCGCATCCCAAGAATGGGATGATTCACAGTCGGGAACTTGGAATCGTGTAAATAGACGCAACAAGTTTTTGTTGTTTTTTGATTGCAAAATTGAAACAACTCTTCAACCCAATGGTCTGTGCACATCTGGCATCGCTTTACAAAACGAATACCCACGGGTCAGCACTGTCGCATGCCCTTGGGGAATCCGGATCCATCATATCCGCGATAAACTGCGGCAATGGATTTTCTCCGACGGAATAGGTCGCCGTGGAATAAGATGTGTTTTGCGTTGTACATGCATCGCGAGTTGACTCGCGCTGTGCAACTTTAGATGTGATTGGCGAGAAGCTGATGTCCATGGCAGGGGATGGCGAAGAGTACAACGTCCTCGTCGGATTCATTGGACTTGCACTGTTAGCAGAACTATCGTTTGTCCTCGTAGCAGTAATATCGTTTGTTATCCAAGCAGACATGCTCTTTGACGTTATCTTTGGATTGACGGCCCATGCTGGGATCACATTGCTGTCTTTGTCTCGCCCTGCCTCAATGCCCAGGAGCGAATTTGCCTTATCTCGCACGGCAAGTAGACCGTACAGCGATTGTGAGGTCGTCAGCGTTTGCCTGCCGTTGTCGCTACCCAACTCCCTCAATACATCAACTTCAAACGAGAAATCAAGATAGTCCTTGGTCCTGTGTACCGAGTGCGCATGCGTTGTGAAGTCGTCATTCATGCTTTCACCCCTCAGCACTGTTCTCACAAATTTCATCTTCGCCAGTGAGTGGACAGGGCCTCTTAGGGCTGTTTTAATTATCCCGATAGGCTCGTTTTCCATGTTCCAACCATCGATGCTGATCAGGCGGTCTCCAGGGTAAATAGCGATGCCCAAATATCCCGGGCTGCCCTGTGTCACGCCTTTCGCGTCCTTCGCGGAAACTTCGCCCGTGACCAGATGCGGAATATCTCTCGTGAGATTGATTCCAACGTTGCACCACCTGATTGTCAATGATGAGCAGGAGCGGATGTCTCAGAAAATCGACCCTTTTGGGAGGTTGGAGCAATTACATGTTTGCGCGCACGCACGCGCCTTGCGTTGGGGTATCTGTTTGTCTGTCTGTGTCACTCCCCGTCTTACTCGCGCGCGCGCTCTTTTCCCCCTTTCTCTCTCCGCACCTTTCTACGCGTGTATATCTGCAATTTTTGCACATGCATTTTTATAGGATTTTGTTCGACATTTCCCATCTGTGCGCTTGAGAGACAGAGCGCGTGCACGCGCATACGTGCGCGTGTGTGCCTGAGCATGTGCACGTATCAGTTACCTGATGGGTCCTTTACTTCTCTTGTACTGCTCGCAAACCCGTTCAAGCGACTCGCACTTGCGGCGCAGTGCGTGGATCCTCAGAGCCATCTCCATCTTTGTCGCTGGCAACATTGAGTGTGCGTTCATGCCTTCGAAGACTATTTCCGGACGAGACAGTTCCTTTTCATCAAACAGCGACGGGCTGGTGCTGGGCGGCGGCAGAGCAGACCGTTGAGCAGTCCGTGTAGTACGCTTAAGAAATGCGCCAGACTCCTGCAATTCGCTGGGTTCATCAGCATCGCTGCCGTCACTCAGCGTGGAGCACGCTGCAGTCGGATCCGTGGATATGGCTGCCTTCGGTAAGGGCGGAGCAGAACGCTGAGCGCCGCGGATCGTACGCTTCAGAATCGGTCCAGATTCCTCTGATCCACGGCAGTCATCTACTGGTTGCCCACACTCCCGAATCTCTTCCGCGCTCGTCATCACGGGTCCCGTGGAGAGGCTGCGCAGGGGGCTGCCCGGGTCTTGTATTTGACGCCTGATCTCCGTCACCATTTGCTCGGGGCCAGCCATTCTAGTGTTGAGTGCCGGATTCAGCCGCACGTGTATCGAGGCTTCGTCACATCGAATCACTTGCAGATCCTCTGGCTCAAGATCGAGAGCGCTCGCCATGTCTTTAACCACCGCGTCAGCAAATTGACTCTGCGAACGAAATTGAGAGGGTATCTTTGTAAACGAAATCTTCAAATCTTTCACACTGCTGTCGAAATCTTTCTCATCATTCAGCCACATCATTGGCTTGGCAACAAATTCCTTCCAAGCATTGAAGGACTTGATGCGATTGGCACGATTCATGCTCGCGAATACCAGGTTCGCCGCGTGGGAGCTTGTCCTTCGCCGTTGTTCTGCCTGCGTTTTGAGATCGGCAAAACACTGCACAACGCTCTCACGTAGTTGCATAGAGTTAGAATGCATTCTTGTCGTCACAGTCCGCCTTAAGGATGCCATGCGATCCGTGAACACAGACCATCGTTCAAAAGCATCAATCCGTAAGTTCTTTGCGCCGCCACAGTCGGAACACGTGCCCAAACCTTTGCGGGCGTGCATCCACATCTTGATTACCGTTCCAGCTGCTTTCTCATACCGTTCCGTCACCCAATCCAGGTGCATCAACCAAGCTGCAAATGCTGCAGACAGCGTTCGATTCAGCATCCTCGCAATGATCTTGCCACAGACCGTCTCCATCCTCTTTTGCTCCGAGGCATGCGCATGCCACGACTCAAACGCGGCAGCAGTCGTCCGATGTGTCCAATGCTTCAATATCCTGCTTACAACACCCGCTGCACGCTTCTGCGCCGCACTGTGATCTTTCCATGTCACAAACGCCACATCCAAGGATCGATTCATCATCTTCAGGAGCACCCTCGAGCATACGTCCTCCATGCGCCTCTGATGCTTAGCATGGTCCCACCAGGTCACGAACGCCGTGGCCACCTTTACATTCAGCATCCTCGCAATGATCTTGCCACAGACCGTCTCCATCCTCTTTTGCTCCGAGGCATGGGAATGCCACGACTCAAAGGCGGCAGCAGTCGTCCGATGTGTCCAATGCTTCAATATTCTGCTTACAACACCCGCTGCACGCTTCTGTGCCGCACTGTGATCTTTCCATGTCACAAACGCCACATCCAAGGATCGATTCATCATCTTCAGGAGCACCCTCGAGCATACGTCCTCCATGCGCCTCTGA
>Ga0209713_10002893_pt1 | contig 10763 bp, 7 predicted proteins | sample ArcOceMetagenome_3_FD_187444 | JGI IMG/M metagenome (GOLD analysis project Ga0209713, IMG submission 187444) | Marine eukaryotic phytoplankton communities from Arctic Ocean - Arctic Ocean- Svalbard ARC20M Metagenome (SPAdes) (version 2) | ecosystem: Environmental > Aquatic > Marine > Oceanic...
AGCTGCGCCCAGTCGTTGAGCTCAACGACTAGTGCTACCTTACAGCCCAACGACCAGTAGTGCTACCGTACAGCCCAACGACCAGTGCTCTGCTAGCGCCACATCGTACCGACTAGCCGCCAGCATCTCCATCCCAGCTCGCCATGCTCCTCTCGCCCGCCGCCTGGCCACCCGGCCTCGACCCGTGGCTCGTTGTCGCCATGTCGATCACGTCGCTGCTGTCCGAAGGGCTGTACGGATCCACGACATTCGGTCCGGCAATAACATTCAACGTGGGCTGGCAAATCTGCTTCCTGTTTGGCCTCGCCGACGGCACGCTCAGCCAGGTGACGCTGCACCTCACGATCATGGAGACGGCGAGCGCGCTGCTGCAGTGCGTGCTGCTGCGACGGCAGATCGACGTGCGGCTGGCGCTCGTGCAGGCCATGCCGTTGTGCAGCCTGGCCGCCATCGGCCAGGTCTTCATGTTCCGACTCGACGGGCCGTGGCTCAAGCGCTCGCTCGCGGCGGTGCTGCTGGTGATGGTGGTGCAGCGGATCTGGGCGCATCAGCAGCGGCCGCCGCCGTGCGACCGCCCGCCGCCCGCCGGGCTCGACCTGCGCCGGCCGCGCGTGCTGGGCAGCGTGGTGCTGTGGAGCGGCGCGGCGGGGCTGATGGGCGGCGTCACCTCGATCGCGGGGCCGCCGCTGATGATGCTCTTCTCCATCCACGAGGCCGACATCGATCTCGGCGCGTGGCGCGGCGCGTCGGCGCTGGTGCGGCTGCTCCTCAACCTCTCGCGCGGCGCCGTCTTCGTCGCGGCGGGGCGCGTCCACCCTGCGCGGTCGTGGCCGCTCGACGCCTCAATGGTGGTCGCGGGCTGGGCGGGGCTGCTCGCGGGCAACCGGCTGAGCCGCTCGTTCCGCGACGCGGGCGCGCTGCACTGGTGGCTGGTGGTCTACCTCCTCTACGCCGTCGGCATGATGGCCGTCGCCGGCAGCGGCCGCGCGGTGCAGCGCAAAGCGACGCTCGCGCTGGGTGCGGCCGCTGCGATCGCACTCACTGGGCTGGGCACGCACGCCGTCTGCCGCCGAAGACGAGAGAGCGACGACAGCGAGCAGCGCGACGGCAAGCTGCTGGCCGAGGCGTTTCTGGAGGGTGTTCCTCCGCCCGTGCGCCAGGTCGGGGCCGATGATGAAAGAGCAGCAGTACCGGTGGAGTAGGTGTAGAGCAAACTACGTTTTCTCGTGTTCTTGATTTAGTCAGATCAGCGATGCGCAACAAATCGTCCCACCTCCGGCTGACGCTACCAGCGCCGGGCGAAGGGTGCTCTCGGCTGGGCGCGCAGACGTTCCAGCGCGACGTGTGCGTGCTGATCGCCACCGCCATCTCGCACGACAACCAGCGGCTACCAGCCTTCGTGGGCAGCTTGGACGCCCTCTGCTCAAAGCACGCGTGGGTGCGCGCGGCCGTCAACTTCTTCGACGGCGACGGCAGCAGCTCCCGCGCGGCTCTGCTGCCTCCGTGCGCGACGGCCTTCGCGGTGCCGGGCTTCAAGGGCCTCTTCTGGAGGGTCGTGCTGACGCGCGCCAACGTGCGGCCCTTCTCGCACGTGCTGCTCGCCGACAGCGACCTCGAGCTCCACCCGCGCGCGTGGGACCTGGCCACGATGCTGCGGCTGCAGCGCGCGACCAACGTCTCGATCCTCGGCCCGGCGCAGCTCGGCGACGGCCCCGCGCTCGTCAAGCTCAACGACGAGTGCGGCAGCCCAACGCCGATATTCGCGCGCTGCCACGGCAGCCCCAGGTGCGCGAGCACGGTCCGCGCGATGGGCCGCGGCGGCCCCGAGCGGGCGTGCGCCGTCGCGCGCGCGGCGGTGGTCGAGGTCAAGGCGCCGCTGTTCACGGCGCACGCGTGGCACGTCGTGCACGCGCACGTGCTCCACGGCGCGCCCGACGTCGCTTTGCGCTCGACGCAAGGCATCGATCTCGTGTGGTGCGACCTCCTCAACCACCTCGTCCACGGCTGCGACCCGCGCAAGGGCACCACGTGCCTGAGGGACGAGGGCCGCGCCTGCGCCGTGAGCTACGCGACGCCGATCTTCCACCACAACGACCGATCGATCCCAGGGTCGAAGCCTTCCGCTGGTCCGGAGGCGCAACAGGACTGGAAGGCGGGCAAGCGGGCGACGCAGGGCTGGCTCGACCGCAGGGGGCTCAGCACGTACAAGAAGATGCCGAGCTGGCGCCCCGCCGGCACGCTGCTCTCGTTCGAGCACATGTGCTGGAGCGTCGAGGCGCTGCGCGCCGCCGCGCCGGAGCAGCTCGTCGGCTGGAGCGGCGGCTCCATGGGCGGCTCGCCCGACGACGCCCGACCGCCGCGCGGGGTCAACGACGCGCCGCCGTGCTGCGCGCTGCCGAAGCACGTGCGCAGGCCCGTCGACGGCGCCTTCTTGGGCGCGGGGTGTGCTGCGGTGAGCGCCAACGCGTCAACTGATGACGCGGCACCTTGCCAGCTCCGCTCGCGACAGGGTGAGTATTTGGGGTGTTGAGTGTTTTCGGGGTGTTGACTTCTCAAGTGTGAAGAGTCAAAAAAAGAAAGGCTTTCATTTCTTATGTGCCTCATGGAATACTACTTACCTACTTTGGTCGTGCATGATACTCTGGCGGGCATTTCCCCCGGGGTCCCTGCACCCAGCAAGACCGACCCATCCCCACCCCAACACTAAGACTCTCGTTCCGCGGTCTCGATTCAGTTCGTTGCATCGCGATCCGCCGTCTCATCGCAGTTGGATCATCATATGGCCTGGCTTGCGCCGCGCATCACATCAAGCAGCAGGCGGCTTTCCAGAAAACGGCACGGTCGTTACATGGGTGGCGGCGGCGCGGCGTGGCGCGCGCTCGAATACATCTCGCAGTCCCGATCAGACGACGCGGCGCGTGGACATGAGCAGGGTGGCGGGCACGTCCTGCATGGGGGTGCGCAGCACGGCGAGGCTCATCTCGACGGTGGCGAGCTCGGGCTTGCCACGCGCGTCGCGGAAGAACATGCGCATCGTGCCCGAGACGACGCCGCTGCGCGCGCCGCCGAGCAGCGCGCGCGCCGTCTGCAGGAATGCGAGCTGGTCGTCGGGGTGGAGCAGCGCGAGCACGGAGACGCCGATCAGCTCGTTCGACGGGCAGCCGAAGGCCGACGGCGACAGCACGCGCTTCACGAGGCACATGTCGCCCGCGAGCTCGATCGGACCCTCCTGCGGCCACAGGTTGAGCCCCGCGGCCGACGCGCCGGCGGCGGCGGCGGCTGCCGGCTGCTGCGGCGGCTGAGCCTGCCCCGGCAGCTGCATCGGCGACGCTGCGTCCTGCCCCGGCGCGATCAGCGGCGGCGGGTTCGGCGGCATGAGGTTGGGGACGCCGGGGAGGCCGCCCGGCACCGGCACCATGCTCTTGGCGAGGCCGTTGCTCTGCACATGCTGCTGCTGCTGCTGCTGCTGGAGCAGCTGCTGCTGGAGGAGGTGCTGCTTCATCAGCTGCTGCTGCTGCTGCTGCTGCATCAGCTGCTGCTGCTGCTGCTGCTGCATGAGCCGCATCATCTGCTGCTGCATCTGCTGCTGCTGGAACGACTTGGGCGGGCCGCCGCCCGGCACGCCGCCCGCCGCCAGCATCTGCACCTGCTGCCCGATCCCGCCGTGCTGCGGAGGGACGCGCGGCGAGCCGCCCGCACCGCCAGCGCCCGGCGGGCTCGCGCCCGCGCCACCGGCGCCGGCGCCGTGGGGGCGCTGCATCACGCGCACGTCGTCGGCGGCGGCGTGCGGCCGCTCGCCGTTGGTCCGCTTGCGCGCGTCGACCATGATCGGGCTCGAGCAGACGCACGCGAGCGCCACCATGCCCTGCGGCGGCTCCATGAAGCCAAAGGCGGCCGGGTCGCCGCCCGCGACGGCGGCGGCCTGCGCGGCCTGCGCGGCGGCGGCGGCGCGCTGCTGCTCGAGCGCGGCGATCGCGAGCGGGTGGTGCGCCGGCGCGAGCACCGTCGCGACGATGTGGAACGGGCGGTTGCCGCAGTTGAACGACGTGTGCTTGAAGAAGAGCGACGAGAAGGCCGCCTCGCCGCGCACCAGCTGCCGCTGGCAGTCGCCCATCAGGCCGGGGTCCGCCATCGAGCGGCCGTCGTCGCGCAGCGTGCCCGCCGAGACGATCACCGAGAGCGGCGGCGCGCCGCCGTGCAGCACCGCGTCGAGCGGCGTGCCGTTGAGCGAGACGGTCGCGCGCAGCTTGGGCATCGTCCACTTCTTGTGCCACATCCAGCGGCGCCGCTCCCTCCAGTAGAGAAGCGGCGTCTCGAGCTGCACGGCGAGCTGCACCGCCGGCCACGCGGCGGCGGGCGGCACGCGCAGCGGCACGCCGAGCGCGTCGCAGCCGATGAGCGAGCCGCACTCGCTCCACTGGAAGCTCGGCATGTCCGGGTCCGCTGGCCCGGTGGGTGCGGGCGCGGGCGTCGGCGTCGGCGCGGCCGCCGGCCCGCTCTCGATCATCTTGGCCTCGACGGCGATGTAGCCGTCCTCCCACGGCGCCTTTGCCAGTGGGAGCGGCGTGTTGGTCCGGATCTGGTCGACGATCATCTCGCCGCACCCCACGCTCGGCGTGGGGGGGTGGGCCGGAGCGGCCTCCGCCAGGCTGCCGGGCGACGCCAGCGGCGGGAGGGCGAGCCCCAGTCCGAAGCAGCCCGACTGGATGTTCATGGGCTCGGTCGAGGTGAACATCCCCGGGCTGATCGGGTCGAGCGTGCTCGCCGTCGAGATGCGAGAGGAGTACTGCTCCTCAGTCCTGGCAGACTCGGCCGCGCCGTCTGTCATCATGGGGTCCTCGGCCGACGGCGCCGAGGCGTCGGCTGGGGCCGGCGTGTGGAGCTCACGAAGGTCGTCCGCGCTCATCTTGGGCTCGCTGTTGACCAGGTTCTCCACGAACGCCTGAAGCTCCGAGTCGTTAAGGACGCCGCCCTCGAGGGTGCAGTTCGAGAAGTCATAGTTCTTCTCGACAGGCGCGCCGCCGAGATGCGCCTGGGGCACGGAGAAGAGCTTGGCCTCGGGCCGTCTGTTCCAGCCGCCGCCGCCGCCGGAGAAGGAGCGTGGCATCAAGAGACAGTCAGGTCGCGTGTCCTCCGGTGAGATCCGAGACGGCCATGGACACCTCTTGCGCACGCACACCTTCGCGACACCCATTCATCAGGGGGAGGTATTACCAGCACAACCTCGTGCAGCAGGGCCTTAAAATTCAACCCCGCGCCAGTTGCTGCCACTGGGTTGTGCCTCGAGACTTCGCTCGTGTCTCTAGCCTAGTCGCGTCCGCTGGTATTCAGGCTGGGTTTTGGAGTTGCAGTCTAGTTGCGCCCCCCCGCCACGAGGACGCCATCCCCGGCCGACTTGCGGACGCAGCGGAGGGCCGCGGGGCCGCGGAGCTTGCATCTCTTGCATTGCGAGCCCTGCCACGCCGCGGAGACCAATGCTGCAATTCCGCTGCTGCGGCGTGCGGCCCAAGAAGGAGATGGGCCCGCCCCTGAAGCAAGCGGAGGTCAAAGTCCACCGATCGCCCACCATCGGGGGCTCCGATGCAGAAAGCGACAGTATTGGCGCGGAGCTGAGCAGGGAGATGTCAGCCTCGCCGCCGAATGACGCGGACTCTGACGACGACATGGACCACGACGTGCTCATGGAGCTTCAGCAGGTCGAGCTCAAGTCCAAGACCTCGAAGCAGAACACCCCCGAGGAGGAGGCGGTGTCCTTCCCTCGCCGCTTCTCGTCGGCGGGGGCTGCAGATGAGGAGCCGTCGAGCCCATCCTTCTACTCTCGTCTAATCTCGGCTACGACCCAGCAGGAGGCGGAGGGGTCAGCTTCCTTCCAGCTCAACCACAGCCAGCTGTCGCTGCCGCAGTCCCCGATGAGGGGCCGCAAGCGTACCACGAGCGGCTCACGCCTCAGCCGCGACCGCTCGTTTCCCAGCGTGGACCACGAGGTTGCGGCGACGCCACCGCCCTCGCCACCCGAGCACGCGCCGAGTGTCGCCGACACGATGCCACCTGCTCCAGCGCTGCCCGCCGCGATGGGCGTGACCTGAGGCATCCGCTGTGATTTATCCATCCCCCCCTTGCTTGCCCTAAGGCAAAGGAATGATCTAAAGTATCGAAGACGTTTGGTGTTTCAGTCAAAATATTTTTGCGCCAGCTTGCAGGCAATCGTGCGGGGCGAGCCTGGATCCCGCGACACTAGGGACTTCTTTCGCTCTATTGAGTCTGTTTAAGCTGTTTAAGCAAAGCTATCCCCGTGATGCCCAGTTTTTACTGCATACCCTAGTTCCGCATAGAAGGTTTCTTACATCTCTGCCCACAGCAAAAACCTGACTAACATGAGCGTCCTGTACCAGTCCACTCGAGGCGGAGTCAAGGGGCTGACCTTCGAGCAGGTCCTCCTCTCGGCCTACGCGCCGGACGGCGGGCTCTACGTGCCGCAGATCGAGACGATGCCGACGCTCGCGTCCCTCGGGCCGTGGGACGCCAACATGACGGTCGCGCAGGTGACGGCTCGCGTGATCGCGCCGTTCACGGGCATCCCGCCGGTGGACTGCGAGCGCTTCTGCGCCGCCGCCTTCCGCACCTTCAACGAGGGCAAGGAGCCGTCGCTGCCGCTCGTGCGGGTGGGCGGCCGCATCCTGCTCGAGACGGGAAACGGGCCGACGCTCGCGTTCAAGGACATCGGGCAGCAGGTGGTGGCGCAGCTGCTCAACCACGTGCTTGGCAAGCGCGGCGAGCGCGCGACCATCCTGGTCGAGACGTCGGGCGACACCGGGCCGGCGGCGATCGAGGGCGTCCGCCAGTGCGAGAACGTCGAGATCTTCTGCCTGTACCCGGAGGGGCGCGTCTCGGCGGTGCAGGAGCTGCAGATGATCACGGTCGACAGCCCGAACGTGCACGTCTACCGCACCGAGGGCGACACCGACGAGCAGGCGGAGGCGCTCAAGGTCGTCTTCGCCGACGCAGCCTTCATGCGCAAACACAAGGTGACGTCGATCAACTCGATCAACTGGGCGCGCGTCCTCGTCCAGTCGGCGTACTACGTGTGGGCGTGCCTGCAGGTGGCGCCGTCCGGCGAGCGCGTCGACTTCGTGGTGCCGACGGGCGCGGTGGGCAACGCGGTGGGCGGGCTGATCGCGCGGCGGCTCGGCGCGCCCGTCGGCCGAATCGTCTGCGCGACGAACGCCAACGACATCGTCCACCGGACGATCGCGACGGGCGACATGAGCATGCGCGGCAACCTGCAGACGGTCTCGCCCGCGATGGACATCCAGTTCGCGTACAACTTCGAGCGCGTCCTCTACTTTTGCTCCGAGGCCGACGCGGCGCTGGTCGGCGGCCTCATGACCACGCTCGAGGCGACGCGCGCCGTGTCGCTGCCGCCGCCGCTCCTCGCGACCATCCAGCGCGTCTTCCTCTCGTGCGCCGTCGACGACGCGGCGACGCTGCGCACGATGAGGCAAGTGCACGACGAGAGCGGCGGCTACCTCCTCGACCCGCACTCGGCCATCGGCGTCCACGCGCTCGACGCAGACCCCGCCGTGCGCGCGGCGACGGCGGGCGCGCGCGCGACGGTCGTCGTGCTGACGGCGCACCCCGCCAAGTTCGACGAGGCCGTCGCGCAGGCGGGCGTCGCGCGCCAGCCGGTCGCGCGCGTCGAGGCGCTCAGGGCGCTGCCGCACAAGTTCCGCGTGCTGCGCCGCCCGGCGGACGCGGGCGTCAGTCGTGCGCAGAAGCTCGCGGCGTGGGCGGCCGAGCTCAAGGCCGCCGTCGAGGCGCAGGCGGAGCTCGCGGCGCGCCGACGCGCCGAGACGCCGCCGGTGCGCGCGCGGCTCTGAGGGTATGTGGCAGCTGGGCCTTGATAGAGACGTAAATAGGATAAAGGGAAACACACGAGACAGGGAGAGACGGCCGAGACGGGAGCAACCCCGCCCCTGGGCCACAAAAGAGACAACCGACAACCAAACGCAACGCACGGCACCGCGCGCACACGACCAGAAGAAAATGAGCAAGGGCCACGCGTCTCACACCGCTTTGAAGCTGCCCTGCGGGGCGTGCAGCTCGCGCCCTCTGCTGCTAGGCATGGGGCGAGCGGTCGCCGGCGAGAGATGGCTGACCGAGCCGAAGCGAGCAGAAGGGCTGCCGCGCAGGCGCTGGTCAAAGTTGCTGTTAAGGAACGGCGTGTTGCTGTGCCCATCGGCGAGGGGCTTGCGCGTGCGGAAGGCGGCGGAACGGTCCACCGTCGCGCCGAAGAGCGCCGGCCGTGCGGGCGCCGTGCCAAAGCCAAACGAGGGCTGCGTCCGGTTTGTCGAGAGCGCCTGGGACGAGAGCGACGACCCACACTTGCCGTACGAGGCGTCGGCAGTGGGCGGCCGCCGCAGCGGTGGACGAGGCTGCGTGAAGCTCGCGTGAAAGGCGTGCGGACGAACTGGCCTGTCAGCGTCCGGCCTGACGAACTTGGCATCGCCCGTGGAGACACCGCTCATTGCGTAGAAGTTGGCGCGCTCGTGCGTCAGCTGTCCGAACGCCCTGCGCGACAGCGCTGTGGACGGGCGCGAGAGCGAGCTGGCTGTGGACGGGCGCGAAGGGAGGGTGCGCGACGAGCCGTCCATGCTTGGTCGAAGTGAATCCTGTAACAACGCGATCGATCAGCGGAGCAAGAAACTCAACTTCGCGCAAGTTTGATAGGTGATGTTCCCCACCATAAACTTGTACATGTTGCTTAAGAGTTTTCTCGCCACTGAAGCTGGGGCATTTGGCCCGAAAGAAACAAACAAACAAAACAACAAAAAGACACCTCAGCTCGCCCAGATGATCCAGTTGTCCGTGCCCATCGGCTCGAGGAAGGCGCTCCACTCGGCGGCGGTCCATCCGCTCGAGACGAGGCCGGCCTCCAGGCCGTTGACGAAGACGGTGGGCGTCACGTGTACGGAGCGCACACGGTGGTACTTGACGGCCCACTTGAGCGCCTGCGTCATGGGCGTGCCGCCGCTGCCGCCCGTGTTTGATAGCAGCGGCGGGTAGAGGTCCCTTCGAGCGCCCGCGCTCGCGATCACGTCGAGGAGCTCCTCGTACACCTGGGCGCGCGACTTGTCCCACGTGTCGTCGTCTGTGAACTTGCCGTATGCGTCGTACGCTGTGAAGAGCGCGCGGCAGACGGCAGGATAGAGCTGCGGCTCGACCTGCTTCACGGCGAGCGCCACCTCGTGCACGTAGCTGCCCTGCGGATGCCAGGGCTGCGGCACCTGATGCACCACGAAGGACACGCGATCACCAAAGTGCGGGATGACCGTGTCGTGCAAGACCGTGTACATCTTGGCGGAGAACGGGCAGATGAGATCCAGAAAAAGCTCAATGACGACGGGCTTGCCGGGCTCGGAGAGTGGAAACCCGGCTGTGGTCGGGCTGAGCGGCGGCGGCATGAGCTTGATGGTGCGTGTGCGGTGTGGCACGCGCTCCGGGACGAGGCTGCGCTGGGGCAGCGCCACCAGCGACGCCGGTAGACCTAGGAACGCGCAGATCATAGAATTAGTTGAGTGTTGCATGCAAGTTTGCGATATGCACCTGTCTAGCCACATCTGATGTCGCGAACGATTGGCCTGCTGCTCCTCGCGCCGACGACAACCGCACTCGCGCTCTCGCTCGCCGCCACCGGCCGCGCGCCGCTCGTCGTGCCCGCCTCCCACTTTGAGCGCGAGCTCGGCTACCGCACCGTCACCGCCACCACGTTCGCCGGCGTGCCTCTGGCCTCGCACGACTCGGGTACGAGAGCCAAGGTGCTGACGGCGTTTGCGCGCTGTCACGACGCCGAGCTGCACTCTGGCGCGGTGTTCGAGGACGCGGTGGCGGGCGAGCGCGTCGATGGCGCGCGGCGGGGGCAGCACATGGCCGCGTACGACTGGCAGCGGGACGGTCAGAGGGTGGCGTGCAAGAGCGCGGGGCTGAGGTGGGATGGCAGCAACGAGAAGTGGACGCTGCAGTTCAGCAACGTCAAGCTGGCGACGGCGGGCGGGCGCGACGCCGCGTTCGACGAGCTGCTGCTGGCGGCCTACACGCCCGAGGGCGTGCACCTGTTCCGGCACGACCTGCGGGCGGGCGTGGGCACCAGCGGTGTGAGCACGGCGGCGAGGGGCAAGGTGATCCAGTTCGTCGGGCCCAGCCACGAGTCCGACTGGCGCGTGGCGCTGGGCGAGATCCGGGGCAAGATGGCGGACAAGGGCTGCAGGCCGCTCGTCAGCGCCCGCTTCGACGAGCCGCGGCTGGCGGCGGCGATCGCGGAGACGCCGCTGCCCATGAGTGCGAGCGCAGTCGAGGGCGTGCCGCTGGCCGACTGCAGCGCCAAGGCGCGCGGTGACGTGCTCAGCCGGCTGGTGCGTCGGTTGGACGAGGGCTGGCTGCACGCGGGCGCGACGTTTGAGGAGGCGGTGGCGGGTGAGAGCGTCGATGGCGGGCGGCGGGGGCAGGACAAGGCCGCGTACGGCTGGCAGAGGGACGGGCAGAGGGTGGCGTGCAAGAGCGCGCAGCTGACGTGGAACCGCGACAAGGAGTATTGGAAGCTGAGCTTTCAGAAAGTCAAGCTGGCGACGGCGGGCGGGCGCGACGCCGCGTTCGACGAGCTGCTGCTGGCGGCCTACACGCCCGAGGGCGTGCACCTGTTCCGGCACGACCTGCGGGCGGGCGTGGGCACCAGCGGCGTGCGCACGGCGACGGCGGGCAAGGACATC
>Ga0209713_10002894_pt1 | contig 10762 bp, 9 predicted proteins | sample ArcOceMetagenome_3_FD_187444 | JGI IMG/M metagenome (GOLD analysis project Ga0209713, IMG submission 187444) | Marine eukaryotic phytoplankton communities from Arctic Ocean - Arctic Ocean- Svalbard ARC20M Metagenome (SPAdes) (version 2) | ecosystem: Environmental > Aquatic > Marine > Oceanic...
CGACAGCCCGATCTCTGCGCCGATCGCAGCAACCGATGGCTCGCTCCAGTCACGCTGCTCCTCGAGGCACGCCAGTATCGCTGCCAGCTGACGCCGACCCTCCGGCGTCGCCTCAAGCACGGTCTTTCGCACGGTCTTCTGAACATTTGGGCTGTCCATCCCCTCGTGCTGATCGCGGGCGGCAGCGGCTCGAGCGTCCGCCGTCATGGTGGAAAGATGCGTCTCGTTGAGAGCCTCGATGATCTGCCCCAGCTTCGCTGCCTCGTCCCTCGCCTCTGCAGCCGCGGCAACTGCTTCGTCTCGGCTGAGGGACGCCTGATCCTTCTTCGTCTTTTTGGAACGCTTCTTGGCAGAGCCCTCCTGGTCCTCAGCAGCCTCCCGCTTCTTTTGCACCATCGCATCCGAGTCTCCTGCCTTCCATTTCGAAGGCTGGGACTTCCGACCAGAACGGGAGCGGTAGCCTTCCGTCGGTGGAGTTGATTGAAGGCAGTCGTCGAGGCACACGTCATGAGGAGGGAACCGGTGTAGAATGCCCGAGCCGTTCTCGTTCTGCGTGTGCGATGGCAGGGAGGGATCGATGGTGGTGGTGAGCACCGGATTCAGACCGCACGGCGCGAGCGTCTATGCACGCACCCGGCTCTTCAGGTGGTCGACGAACGATCTGATCACCGCCGTCTTGCCAGGGTCAGGGTGGCCCCCAACCACGTAGATGTCCTGCGAGCACGGGTGCCGCGGACGCGTCAAGTCGGACCAGCGGTGGGCGTACGGGGTCGCAGACGCGATGGGCGTCGATCGAGATCACACGGAGCGCGCGTGGTGCTGCCAACGCACCTCCGGCCGTGCGGTATCGACTGGCACGCGCATGGACGTGCCTTCCGCACCGACCTGGTCACACGAGGCGCCAGCACCTGCGCACGACGATTGAGAGCGGAGGCTGCGTGGGTCTCTCGTCGCAGGAGAGCCACCTGGCTCGGCTGAAAGCGCACCTCGCCATGGGTCGGCATAGGCGCTCGGTGAGTCGTTGCACAGCTGGCTGGGCCTCTGTCCGCTACACGTTTTGCTGAAGTCCGAGGATGGCTGCCCGCCATCTGGGCAGGCGTCGCCCTCGAGGCTCTCAGTTGCAGACGCCTCGGGCGGGCTGGCTACGCCCGTTTGGGCGTCGTCCTCATGGGGCTTCGTGCTGACCGGGACGGACGAGACGACGCCGATCGCACCCGCTGAACTGGTTCGGGAGCCGTTTTCTGCGTCCGTGGCCGTGCCTCGGCGCCCTGGCTGGACGGGCAGCGAGACACTTGCGGTGGCCGAGAGGCACACGTCATGAGCGAGAGGCTCTGGTTTGGCTTGGGCGCGGGAGCCCGGGTCGGGAGCGGCGTCGTCCGGGTGTGTCGGGGTCTGCGAGCTCGAAGCGGTCGAGATCTGAGCCATCCTTCGGTCGAGGGCGGCAAGAAGTCTCGTGCAGCCACCCTTGGGTCGTCAGGCGGAAGCCGCCAGCAGGTTGCTGTGGTGTGCCCCCTTGCGTTTAAGTCTTGGCCACGTCCCGCGCTTACTCGCATCGGCTAGAGCGCTGTCAAATCAAATACAAATTGTAGCGATAAATGTCAAAAATGCTTCACTCGCAGGCGTTCACACGCAACACGGTTTACTACTACTAACAAAAACCACCCACCTTGGCACAAGCGCCGGACCCAATTGAACACAGTCGGCGCTTTTGCGCAAGGTGCGCTGGGTTGCACCCCCGAAACATATCGCTACAATTTCGCTCTCGCCCCGCCCTGCTGCCGCTCGAAGAACCGCGAGCACAGCCGGTCGGTCCACGACTCGCGGATCGGCGTCTTCCCGGCGAGCCAGCCGATGTGGCCGCCCCTGTCGGTCACGATCACGGTCGCGTGCGGGTTGGCGCGCAGCGCCGCGCCGGCGGCGCGCTCGAATAGCCACCCCGGGATGAGCGGGTCGTCCCTCGCGTGCACGACGAGCAGCGGGACGTCGATGGCGGCGAGGTGGGCGCAGCAGCTGCTGTGCTCGTAGTACTCGGCGACGTCGCGCAGCCCGAGCAGCGGCACCTGCACGGCCGCGTCGAACTCCTCGACCGACGTGCTCGCGAGGCCGGCGCGCAGCTGCGCGGCGCTGAGCGGCAGGTGGCGGCGCGCGTGCAGCAGCATCAGCTTGAGCGGCTGCGCGATGATCAGGCCGTAGAGGCGCGGCACCGCGCCGCCGTGGTGCAGGTGCTCGTTGACGCGCGCCAGGTCAAACGGGCACGAGATCGCGACGGCGGCGTCGACGAGCGCACAGCCGCCGCCGCCGCCCAGGAAGCAGAGCAGCTGGTTGGCACCCATCGAGAAGCCGACGGCGTACAGCGCGGGCGGCGCGCGCGTGCGCCGGATGTGCTCGCACACCGCGCGCAGGTCGTCGTCGGCGCGCGCCGTGTAGAAGCGGCTGGTGGTGATGTGGTTGTCGTGCCCGTGACCTCTCATGTTGACGGTGGCTGCCACCAGCCCGCTCTGCTCGAGGTGGCGCATCGCGTACTGCAGGTACGGCGTGTCGCTCGAGTTGTTGATGCCGTGGACGAGCAGCACGATCGGCCGCGCCGAGCGCACCGGCAGCCGTGCGGCCGACCACCAGTGCAGCGTGACCGAGCCGCCGTCGTCGAGCGGGATGCGCTCGCGGTCGCCCCCGGAGAGGCGCACCGGAAGCTTGACGAGGCCGAAGAAGGATGCCGTGTGCCCGCTGCGCGCGAGGAGCTGCGGCACATACGAGGGCCCCGCGGAGGACGCGGCGAGGTCGGAGGAGGCGGCGAGGTCGGAGGAGGCGGCGAGATTGGAGGAGGCGGCGAGGTCGGATGAGGCGGGCTCAACCATTAGTCCGTCTTGGTATTGGTGGGTTGCCGTCGGCGCCGCAGCCAAAAGAACACGTAGACTCCCGCCTGAACGAGCAGCCACACGGCGAAGCAGCCCTTGAGGAAGTGTGGAGGCGGGAAGACCTCCCCGACCTTCATCTACTCAGAGGAACACGCGCTTGATGACGGCGCTAAACAATGCCAGACTTGTCGGAACGTGCATGCAGCCATGTCAATAGTCGGCCTCAATAGCCTCAAAGTTTTCAACGGCATGGAGAACCCGCGGGCCTTTGAGAAGGTCTACGGCTTTGGCCTGCGCTCGGCGGAGCTGCTGCTCTCTCAGCTGGCCCTGCAGTCGTTTGACGCTCTGGTCAATGCGACACGCCCAACGAGCGTGCTCGAAATCGGCTGCGGCACTGCGATTGCGCTGCTTGAGGTGGCGAGCAGGATTGGTCGACTGCTGCCAGCTGCCCGCGTCTGCAGCGCCGGTATCACACTCGTCAGCTACGGCGGCATGATGGTGCAGGCAAAGGGTAGAAGCCTGCCGAGTGCCGCGGAGGCGCGCCGTGCTGGGGTGCAGGCCGTCTTTGAGGCCGGAGTCTTGGAGCCGGAGACGGTAGAGGCGCTCGAACGCCGTCTTCAGATTGCCCACCAGCCCAATGCCGCGCCTCCAGTCATCATCGACCACGACTACGACAATGGGCTGCCGTTTCCAGCGAACAGCTTTGGGCTGGTCTTTGAGCAGGTGGCGCTGAAATGGAATGAGCGCCACAATAGCAGTGCGCTGGCACGAGACATTGCAGCAGCTGCCAACATGTCTGCAGCTGCCAACATGTCTCAGCCGGGACAAGCCGCGGCCCGTGCCAACACAGTCCAATCGCTCGCTGAGCGGTCGCGCCGAGCGGAGCTCCTCGGCGACGTGCCCGTGGAGGAGTACCTGCGCTTCCTGCTCGATGAGGTCCACCGCGTGCTGCGCACCGTCGACGGATCCGCCATCCTGTCGCTGTTGAACGTCGGGCATCGCGAATGGCGTGCGTCTCCAATGCTGGAACCTCAGTTGCCTTCGCCTGTTCATGATGCGGGTACGCTGCCGGCGGCGGCGGTGGCGGCGTGGCTGGCGGCCCGGAGACGGGCAAACGTAGTTCCGCTAGAGCTCGTCGTGGGGCGGGTCACATGGAGCGGACGCGACGGCTGCTTTGGCGGGGCTTGCAATGCCACGTGCCCGACCAACGAGCCTGCGACGAGCAGTCGCAGCACCTGCACGCTCGGTCTCGCGTATGCCACCAAGGAGCGGTTCATGCTGCACGTGCGGAACCTCGCCGACGCGCCCTCGTGCACACAGGCAGCGCGTAGACTGCCGCTCGTGCAGGCGCTGATGGCAGCGGTCCCTGGCGCTTGGCAGCCCGAGGCGCGCACGGCCTCGCACTCGATTGTGGCCACGCTGCAAAACCTGAACCGCTCCATACCGGGCGTCGATCCATACGTCAGTGGCGTGCGCCGATGGTGGCGAGAGCCGCTCCCATGCCACTTCCCGGCGTCCCCGGCGTGGCGCAGCCGCGTGGACGCGCCGTGCGGCGTCGAGGGTGCTCAGCGCATGGTTTGGTCGCACCTGCACGTGTACAAGGCAAGCCTGTAGCTGGCCGTATTTACGTAGAATAGTAGACGCTAGTAATGTTAATCGAACGGACATCATGTAAAATCACCGCAAAATCGAAAGCTCGGTTCGAGGCTCGCGCTCAGCGTCCCCCTCGTCCTCGCCGCAGCCCTTGCACATGTGTCCATCACATTGGCAGCGCTGGTACAGCGTCGACGCGCGTAGCATGTGAGGTATGCACAGCCACCGTTCGAGCCAGGGCGGTGGCAGCATGACGTACAGGTTGACGAGGGGCAAGCCAGGCGTGTCGCGGTGGCAGCGCACCGCCAGCAGGGCCGTCCACAGGGCCAAAAACGGCATCGCCTCCGCGAGCTCGACGAGCGAGCAGGCGAGTGAGACGGCAGCGGTTGGACAGGCGCCTACGCCTTCGACAGTCAGCACGTTTCCGGCGACGGCGACGCCCGCGACGCTGAAGCACAGCTCGAGCAGGCTCAGGAGCCATTGAGCAGCGACGACGCAGCGGCACGAGCCGCAGAGCAGCACGCTCACGACTCCCGCGGCAACCGACGAGGCGAGCAGCGCGGTGAGCGTCGCCGCACCGCAGTGATCGCACACCATGAGCGGCTGCCCGAGCGCGTCGCATGCCATCGCCTTGAAGGGCGTGAGGAGCATCAGCTCGGGCAGCGAGACCGACAGCGACAGCCCGCCCAGGTTGATGATCACGTACAAGAAGAAGGCGTCCCACACGGCCGGTGGCGCGACGCGAAGCGGTGGGTGGCGGTTGGGTGGCGGATGTCGGGTGGAGGGAGAGTAGCCCGGGTTTGACAGCAGCCCGGCGGTGAAGAAGGCGAGGCGATGGAAGCAGCGGCCGCGCTGCCGACTGGCGTCGCGTGGCGCGTCGCCACCGCCAAGGAGCGGCTGCTCGTCGCAGAGAGAGGAGCTCTGGGCTGTCATGGGTGGTTCTTGGTCGAGTGGCGTGGTACCGGGCGTGGTGTGAGTGGGGGGGTAGGCTGGCCAACTCGTGCATACCCTCGCATTACGCACAAGCTTTTTTTAATAACACATGTGGAGAGGCTCGTCTTCCCTCCGTTTAGGTGGTTCTTCTTGGGACCGATACCGGCTCCTTTAGGTGGTTCTTCGGAAACCAATTCCGGCTCCATGGAAGAATGGAGAGACCCCTGCCAGGAGCTTGCGTGGGGCGGCCCACGCCGGAACCGCTTCAGTGGGTGATAGGCGGCGCAGCAAGGCTGAGATTCCGAAAACTTCGGCGTCCGCGCTGCTGTCCGCATCGCCGGACGCTCCGACGCGCCTCGAGATGCGCTCGACCTGGAGGCTATTCGTGCAGCTGCTATGCCTGGCGACGACGCACGCCAGATCGCTGAGCGACATCTCATTCATCCGAAAGATGCGGGCCGACGGGCTGCCTCCGGTCGGCGCCAAGTACGAGCGCACGCTGACGCTGCCGATGCTCGGACGGCAGGTCCTCGAGCTGTACATTACGAGCAGGACGACGGCGCAGCTCGTGATGGAGGGCGCGATCAACCTCAACGAGCAGGTCCAGTACCGGTCCGATGGCAGCGGCCGGCTGGCCTTTGACCTGAGCGCCGGGACTGTTCAGATGCTTCGCCGGGTGCGCACGTCGCTGCGCGAGGCCGAGTACCTGTCGTCGACCGACATTGCGATCGTCACCGTTGCCCCTCCGGTGATTCCCGCGATCCGGATTAGAATGTATCGGACCGATGACAGCCGGGCCTCCTCGGTCAAGGCTAGCATGAACACGATCGCCACGTCATGGGCGGCCAAGGCGGCCGGCGTGTGGAAGGCGACGCGGTGGCTAGGCCGGCGGCGAAAGCTGGACTGCGACTCGGGCAACGCGTGAGCTGAGCTGATGCGAGATGTACACACACTATGCCTCCCACTCGCCACACGCAGCACACCGTGTGGCGGCCCGAAGGCCAAGGTTTTGTCAATTGTCAGCTCCACCCAGAGTATAGGTATTCGTATTTGCAGGTTTAGTAAGAATAGGGTTTAAACTCTCTCGTCAGGCAAACGACGCGGCAAAAGCCATGAGGTCCCCAGACAGCGCCTTGGCGGCCAGCGGCGGCGGCTCTTCGGGTGCAGCAGTGGGCTGCTGCGGTCCCAGGAAGCCCGGCGCGAGCGTCGGCGCGCGCTCGAGCTCGGCGAGGCTGGCGTCGGCGGGCAGGCCGGCGGCCGAGAGTAGCTTCGTTGCGCCGCGCGCGAAGTGGCGGGAGGCGTCGTCGCGCTTGAGCAGCGTCAGGACGACGCCGGCGTTGCCCTGCCGGCCGGTGCGGCCGGCGCGGTGGACGTAGGTCTGCAGCTTGTCGGGCACGTCGTAGTTGACGACCGCCGCGAGGCGCCGCACGTCGACGCCGCGCGCGCCGAGGTCGGTCGCGCAGATGACGGTCGCCTTGCCCGCCTTGAAGTCGGCCAGGTTGGCCTCGCGGTCGCGCTGCGAGTGCTCGCCGTGCAGGCTGCTCGTCGCGAGGCCGCGCCGCTTGAGCGACGCGACGAGCGCCTTGATGTCCTTGATCTGGTTGACGAAGACCATCGCGCGCGGCCGGTTGCGCACCTTGCCGCCGCCGCCGGCCGCCTCGCCGTCGCCGTCGCCGGCCGCCGCCGCGCCGCCCTCGGCGTCGCGCGTGAGCGAGAGCAGAAAGTCGGCGAGCCGTTCGCGCTTCTCGCCCGGCTCGCACAGCGCAAACTGCTGCGCGACGCTCGACGGCGGCAGAGAGACGCCGTCCGGCCCTCCCACCGCGCCCTCGCCGCCCTCGCCGCCGTCGGCGGCGGTGGCATCCGTCATCTCCGCATCGGTGCCGTCACCGGCCGAGACCAGCTCGCCGTCGCGTGCGACACCACCGCCGTCGCTCCGCTGGTGGTCGGCGTAGACGCGCAGCGGCTGCTGCAGCCACGCGCCGGCGGCCGCCTCGAGCCGCTCCGAGAAGGTTGCCGAGAAGAGGAGCGTCTGCCGGTCGGGGCGCAGCTGGCCGACGATCTGCGTGACCTGGTCCTCGAAGCCGAGCGAGATCAGCAGGTCGGCCTCGTCGAGCACGAGCAGCGAGCAGCGCACCAGCTGCGCGTGCTTGGACACGAGCAGGTCGAGCAGCCGGCCGGTGGTGGCGACGGCGACGGCGACCGACCGCTCGAGTGCCTCCACCTGCTCGTCGCGCGGCGCGCCGCCGTACAGGCAGACCGAGCTGAGGCCCGTCAGCTTGCGCAAAGAGTCCGCCGCGCCGCCCACCTGCATCGCGAGCTCGCGCGTCGGCACGAGCACGAGCGCCGCGGGCCCCTCGCCCGGCTTGGGCTTGTGCCGCTGCGCGGCCGCGTGCGCCAGCGCCGGCAGCAGGTACGCCAGCGTCTTGCCCGTGCCCGTCGGCGCGCGGCAGAGCAGGTCGTGCCCCGCCAGCGCCGCCGGCCACGCCTGCGCCTGCACCGGCGTCGGGCGCGGGTGGCCGAGGTGCAGCATCGCGCGGCCGACCAGCTTGGGCAGCACCGGCTCCGCCAGGGACTGCACCGGCGGCGGGCAGCGGGCGGCGGCGCTCGAGCCGCCGCCGTCGCCCTCGCCGCCGTCGCTCGCGGCGTGGGTGTGCGCGAAGCCGCAGGCGTCGCCGCGGCTGCACGAGCCCTGCTGCCAGAAGCGGCAGACCTTGGTCCGCTGCTCGGGCACGCGCACGTGCAGCGACCTGCGCAGGGCGTCGACCGCGGCGGCGTCCATCGGCGGCGCGGCGGCGTCGTCGGCCGCCACACGCACGTCGCGCTTGAACGGCAGCAGCTTGTCCTTCTCCGTCTCCCACAGCTTGGGCTTCAGTCCACGCGCCGTCAGCTTCTGCGGCGGCGCGTCGGCCTTGGCCTTCTTCTTTTTCTTCTTCTTCTTGGGCTCGTCCTCGCCCTCCTCGCCGTCACGGTCCACGTACTCGTGCCGAGACTCGACCTGCTTGTGCTTCTGCTTCCGACCCGCCTTGCGCCGCGCCTGCTTCTTGTTGATGCTCGAGTCGAACTTGTGCTTGCCCTTGCCCGCCTTGAGAATGCCGTCGGCGCTGCCACCGCCGGCGCTGCCGCCACCGGCCTGACCGGGTGCGTTCTTCTCACGCCGCGCCGTCGCACGGCCGCGCGGGCTCATCTTGGCACCTTGCAGGGTAGGCATCCCCATCGCTAGTTAGTCGGCTCGGCGTCTGGAAACGCGCGCTGCCCAGCCGTCCCGACTGCTCGACGTGTCGCCGGACTGCATGAAAGCATGCACACACAAAGCTCGGCCTTCGGCTAACCCTCTCGCCTGTCTCGCCTCCCTCATGCAGCTCGACCCGGTCGAGCTGGTCGGCGGCCTGGCCGCGGGCCTCACCAAGGACATCCTGCTCCACCCGGTCGACACGCTGCGCGCGCGCCTCGACGTGACACGCGCGGCACCGCTTCGCCCGTCGGCGCGATGGTCGGGGAGCTGCGTGCCGTGCACGCGGCGGACGGGCTCGCCGGGCTGTACCGCGGCTACACGCTGTGCCTCGTCGGTTCGACGCCAGCGAGCGCGCTGTACTTTGGCTCGTACCACGCGATTCGCCGCGTGCTGGTCGGTGGCGACGTGCACGGCAGCCACCCGATGGCGGACTCCGGAGCTGGCGCGGGCGCCGAGGCGGTGGCCAGCCTGGTGTGGACGCCGCTCGACGTGCTCAAGCAGCGAATGCAGGTCGGGCCAGCCGGCATGGGCGTGGCCGACGCGGCGCGCGGCGCGTGCGAGGGCGTCGGCATCATTGGGCTCTGGCGAGGCTACTTTGCTGGGCTGTGCGTGTGGGCACCGTTCAGCGCCGCGTACTTTGCGTCGTACGAGGCGTTCCGCGAAGCGCTCAGCGCGAACGGTGGACGCGATGGCAGCGAGGGCGCCAACGCCGCGCAGAGCGCCTCTGCTGGCGCGGCTGCCGGCGGCGTCGCTGCCATCGCCACCCAGCCGCTCGACTGCGCGAAGACTCGCATCCAGGTCGGTCTGTCCGAGCGCAGCCTCGGCATCTTTGGCGTGGCACGACAGGTGTGGGCGGAAGAGGGCGTGGCGTCCCTGTTCCGGGGCGGCCTCGCGCGCGCCTTGTGGCTGGCGCCGGGCTGCGCAGTGACCATCACGGTGTTTGAAGCTGTGACCGCGGAGTTGCGCAGGCGCTGATCGACTTCAATAATAGCTCAAATACGATGAGCCGAAGAAAAAACGAAACGTAGACTACCGAAGTATGGACACAGAGGACCAGCCTAATGAAGCACGCCACCGCTATAAACCCAAAACTGTGGGGACTCGCGCAGGGGGAGTCAGATCGTCCAATCGTGCACGTCGAAGGCTCGGCCCGAGCGGACGAATGGAAACGTTGAATTGTGCAGCGCATCAGCCCTCGCCGAAGCACGTGCTGGTTCTGGTCCGTCAACGATCGACCGCAGTGACACGCGCGGCAACGGGCAGGAGCCACCCGTTGCGCTCGAAGGGCGTCTCGAGGACGGCGAAGCGCGGGAGTGGAAACGCGCTTTGGCAGCCCAATCGGGACGCCGAGCGCCGGTCGGAGCAGGGTAAGGAGGAGCACCCCGGCTGAAGTCTGGAATGCTGTCGAGACTGCTGTTGAGGCTGGGGGGGACGTCGCTTCCTGCCGAAGACACTGCAGACACGCTCATCGCGCTCCGTGGACGTTTGCTTGGCGAATCGTCGCACGCCCTACTGGTGGACGACGGGGGGGCGCGCCGCTTGAACGAGATATCTCGTGAGCCAGGGGCCGATTGAGACATCGGACTCGCCAATGACTCGAACGAGCAGTCGCGAGAACTGCCAGATGACCCCGCGCCCTGCTCGGTGCAGGCTCGGCAAAGACTCGTCGCCGTGCTCTCGAGGGGCAGAGCCGCTCGGCAGGAGCGGCAGACGTGACGACCAGCGCCCTGCGCCGCGACGCTCCAATCGATGTCCTCCATCTCCCGGAGAGCTTCAAGTCCGAAGCGATTCGTGCAGAGTCAAAACGCCGCCGCTAAAAAACGATATAAAGACGCAAGAGTGGCGGCCTGCCTCACGCCGCCTTGCCCATGCCCGCACACCGCGCCCGCTTTTCTCGCACATGCGTCACCAGTCCCGCTCCCTGTCTGGCAGGATCGCGCGAGACGCTGTCGGTCATCCGGGCAGCCGGAGATGCTGCGGACGCCGCCACGGAAGAAAGATGCAGCTGCACCCGTGAGGCGATGACACCTTTCGAGCCTACTGTAGCTCTACACTGGCTGTTGAGGCGCCAATCTGCAGCCCCACGTCGGCCGCCGCGGTGAGTGAGGATCTCCACTCAAGACGCGCCGTGCTGGCGTCCAGGGGCGTG
>Ga0209713_10002895_pt1 | contig 10761 bp, 6 predicted proteins | sample ArcOceMetagenome_3_FD_187444 | JGI IMG/M metagenome (GOLD analysis project Ga0209713, IMG submission 187444) | Marine eukaryotic phytoplankton communities from Arctic Ocean - Arctic Ocean- Svalbard ARC20M Metagenome (SPAdes) (version 2) | ecosystem: Environmental > Aquatic > Marine > Oceanic...
CGACGACTCGTCGCTCTGCGTCGAGTGCCCGTCGCTGCGCGAGTCGCTCGCGCTGCAGCTCGCGGTGCTGCTCTCCTTCGTGCTGCTGCTCGCCGCGTACGTGCGCGCCGTCGCGCACTTCCGGCGCCTCGGCGAGAGGCTCGACCTGTGGATCAACACCGCCGCCATCTTCTTCTGCCACCTGCAGACGCTCTCGATCATCGGCACGCTCAAGCTGGCGTGGCCGCCGTCGGTCGAGGCCATCACCGAGATTGCGAGCGTCGACTTTCTGTCGCTCGGCGCGACGCGGCCCGAGTGCACTGCGGCTGGGCGACAACTCCTTCTACATCTTCACGATCTGGAAGATGGTGCTGCTGCTCGTGCTCGTGCTCGGCGTGAGCGTCGTCCAATCGGCGCTCAAGACGTGCTCGCCCCGCTCCGGCGGCGCGCTGCAGCGGACGGTGAGGCGCGTCGACCAGCTGGAGATGGTCGAGACGGTCCTCTTCACGTTTGGGCTGACGCTCTCATGGCGCGTCATCTTCGACCTGTGGGAGCAGGGGCAGAGCACGCTCGGCCTCGCCAAGACGGCCGTCGCCCTCGCGTCGCTCCTCTTCGTCGTGCAGCTCACGACGCTCGCCAAGTACGCCCTCAACATCCGCGCCCTCGTCACCGGCCGCTCCTTCGGCCGCTTCGCCAACCTCTCGCACGAGCGGCTGCGGCTGCGGCTCTCCTTCCTGACGGAGCGCTTCGGCACGCACGCGCCGTACTGGCAGTACGTCATCTGGCTGCGCCAGTTCCTGCTGACGCTCGACGTGTGGATCTGCCAGCTCGTAATGAGCGACCGCGACCACGTCCGCGGCGGCGGCGTCGCCGTCTGCCACAGCGTCGACCTGGCTGCCGACGACGGCGCCGCCGCCAACGGCACCGCCAACGCGACGGCCGACGGCGCGGCCGCGTGCCGCACGCTGACCAACGAGTCGCTCTCCGCCGTGTACACGCACGCCGCGTTCGCGATGCTCATTTTCGTGGTCTTCGGCGCGCTGCAAGCCATCCACAAGCCCTTCGCGTACGACTTTCAGAACCACATCGAGGCGTGGCTCTTCGCCGCCAACGTTGCGCTGGTCGGCCTTGGCACCGTCTACACGGCGCTCCGGGTGGAGGGCGAGGCCAACGGCGGCGTCGAGGCGCTGTGCATCACGCTGCTCGTGTGCTCGCTGGTCGCCGCCGCCGGATTCATGGTCTACAACAGCCGCCAGACGCACCTGGCGCGGCGCAGGCAGCTGGCGAAGAGCCAGAATCCTTCGGAAAAGGGCGTGCACGTGGCGGCAAAGGCGGACGAGTCACCACGCTCGTACCGAAGAGGCGGTGGCAGTCGTGGCAACGGCGGCAGCAGCCGAGGCGACAGCAGCCACGGCGACGGCAGCCACGGCGACGGCAGCCTCGACGGATACGAGCTCGGCGACCTGGCCAGCCTGGCCAACCTGAAGGCCGCGCCGCGCGGCGTGGCAGCGCTCCGCAGGGCCGCGCGCGGCGCGGCGGCCGCGACGGCGCTGAGCCGCATCGGCGCCGCCGCCGCCGCGTCCCAACACGAGCCGACGGAGGACCGAGGCACCACCAGCTGCGGCGCCCTCGTCATGGCGGGCGACTGCGGCGGCGGCGAGCTGGTGGACGACGCGTTGCACGCGGGTCGCCGGCCGTCAAAGGGGCGCGTGCAGATGTGGCGGCCCGGTCGCGTGCCCGCCAACAAGGCAGCGGCCGACGCGGCGGCCGCCGCGGGCGACGAGGCGGCACAGACGCCCAAGCGCGCTACGGAGCTGGCCGACTCCTCCACGAGCCTGGCTTCCGGCCCCACCCCTCCCAGCTCGCGAGCCTCGCGAGCTTCGCGAGCTTCGATTGTGAGCCGCTCGTCGATCTTGTCGGAGACCAGCTCCTCGCTGGTTTCCACAGCCATTTGAGCTCGCCAGCTGGGCGCGCTGTGTTTCCACTTATGAAATATTCGGTAATTCTTTGATTTCTTTTTTGAAGAAAGGGGGTGCGACATTGTGTATGGAGCATGTCAACGTCACCTCGCACGCTGAGCCACGTGGTTCATCCCCTTCAGCCAAACTTCACGTCGGCATCACCGAGCAAAACTGTCGCACTCCACTCCACCTGGCCCTCAGCCTTGCATCAATCGCAACATATGTATCTCTCGCGCGCCGTGCTGGCGGGTCGCTCCGCCGTGCACGCCTCTCCTATGCTAACTCACGGCTTCGTAGTCGCACGCGGCGCCGTGGCACCCGCCACGTGCGCACTAGTTAGGTCGTACGCACTGGCGGAGTCGCAGTCGCCCTGGCACTGGCCGACGCTGAGGCACGCCTACCAGAGGCTCGCGGGCGGCGGCCTTCGTGAGCAGCGCCACCGCGTACACCTGCCGCTGCCGCTATCGGCGCCCGTCGACGCGCTGGTGCGTGCCGCTCTGTCGCCCAGCACGGGCCTGGTCGACGCCATGCGGTGCGTCGGCCTCTCTGCGGACGCCGCGCTGGTCGAGCTGAGCGTGATGCTGGCGCTGCCGGGAGCCACGGCGCAGCGAGCGCACACCGACGTGCCCCCCGACCACACGCAGCCCATGGCCACGCTGTGGTGCGCGCTGCAGGACACGCCCGAGGAGATGGGAGCCACTCGGGTCTGCCCAGCGAGCCCAGCGGCGGTGGCCACGGCGGCAGACTGGGCGCGCCAGCGCTCGTTGTCAGCGGCAGCGGCAGCGCGCCATTTTGAGCCCGCGGCAGCTGGCGAGGGGCTGCTCGGAGGCTTCTCATGGGCACACGCCGCCGCCGCGCCTTGCGACGCGCCCTTTACTCCCGAGGAGCTGGGCGTCGGGGCCGCCACCGCGCTGGAGCTCGCGACGGGCGACTCTTTCGTCATGGACTGCCGAGTGTTCCACTTTGGCGGCGGCAACGGCACGCAGCGTGTCCGGGCGCAGCTGTCGGCCACGTTTCAAGAGCCCGCGTCTCGCGACGAGGGCGAGCGAAGGACAGACGGAGGGAGCGACGGCTTCACGTACGAGCTGCATCGCAGCTTGCGCGGCCATGGCGTCAGGTTGGGCCGCTTCGTAGACGTAGAGCGAGGGCGAGATTTTGTATAGGACGCATGTGAACGTAATCTCTCCCACGAGCCATGTGGTTCACCCCCCTCAGCCAAACTTCTCGGCATCACCGAAGCAACGCAATCGACGCTGCCACGCCCGCCAGACACCTCGACAATAGGATCGAGGACATATGACGACGCCTCAGAACTACAGCGTAGATGTCGCCGTCTACGACGCCACGTCGGGCGGCGTGATGGCGGCCGTCGCTGCTGCTCGCCACGGAGCATCCGTGCTGATGATCTGCGCGTCGTGGCCTTCGTGCTTCCAGGAGGGCGGCTTCCGCATCGGCGGCATGTCGTCGGGAGGGCTCGGGGAGACCGACATTGGCAGCTGCGGCTATCAGGTGGGTGGCCTGGGTCGCGAGTTTTACACGGCCAACCGCAACCGTTACAAGACGCTCGTGGAGGAGGAGGAGGTGGAGGAGAGGCTGCAGTCGACGGGGCCCAGCGACGCCAACTCCTGTCGCCTGCCGCGAGCCGGCTGCAACGTCACCTTCAACCTGGAGCCGCACGGCGCCCTCGAGATCTTCGAGAAGCTCGTCCACGACGCGGGCGTCAAGGTCCTCTACGGATTGCAGCTCGAGCGCGTCGAGCGCGAGGGGCGCCGGATCCAGCGGCTGCACCTGACCGACGGCTCGGCCGTCGCCGCCATGGTCTTCGTCGAGGCGGGGTACGAGGGCGACCTGATCAAGCGCGCCGGCGCGTCGTACGCCGTCGGGCGCGAGGCGGCGAGCCAGTACAACGAGTCGCTCGGCGGGCGGCAGGCGAGGAACGCCGGGCACGAGTTCGCGCGCGCCGTCGACCCGTTCGACGCGTCGGGCAAGCTGCTGCCGCTCGTGACGGCGCTGCCGGCGGACGGGCGGCCCGGCGACGCGGACGACCGCGTGCAGGCGTACAACTTCCGGCTGTGCGTCACCAACCGCTCGAGCAACCGGCTGCCGTTTGCGCGCCCCGACGGCTACGACGCGGCGCGGTGGGAGCTGCTGCGCCGCAGTCGGTCGCCGCAGTCGGTCGCGACGCCGACGGCCAACATGGGCGCGGTGCCCAACGGCAAGTACGACGCCAACAACGCGGGGCCGATCTCGACCGACTTTGTGGGCGGCTCGTCGTCCTATCCCGAGGCGAGCTACGCGCAGCGCCGCGCCCTCTGGACGGCCCACCGCGAGTACACCGAGGGGCTGCTGTACACGCTCGCGACCGACCCGGAGCTGCCCACGCGGCTCGACCCGCGCTGGGGCTACTGCGCCGACGAGTTCAACGCGACCGGCGGCTTCCCGCCCGCGCTGTACGTGCGCGCGGCGCGCCGGCTGCGCGGCGACCGCGTCTTCACGCAGAACACGCCGCGCGAGCAGCAGATGCAGATGCAGATGCAGCAGGAGGAGGAGGAGGAGGCGGCGGAGGCCGGCGGTGGGGATGGCATCGGCGCCCTCTCCATTGGCATCGGCTGCTACAACTTCGACTCGCACACGGCGGAGCGCGTCGCGTGCCCGAGCAAGGCGGCGTGCTTTGGCGCGGCGCCGCCCGACGCGCCGCCCTGGAACGAGGGCGACGTCGAGACGGCGCCGCCGACGTACCAGATCCCGTTCTGGGTGGCGGTGCCCAAGGCCGCCGAGCTCTCCAACCTGCTGACGGTCTCGACGCCGTCGGCGTCGCACGTCGGCATGTCGACGCTGAGAATGGAGCCGCAGTTCATGGTGATTGGCCACTCCATCGGCGTCGCCGCCGCGCAGGCGGCCGCCGACGGCGCCGACGTCCAGGCGCTTGACATGCAGAAGCTGCACGCCGCCCTACTCGAGGACGGCCAGATCCTGAGCACAGCTGGCAGGACAGCAGGCACGGCCGCGGGAGACGCGCCGCGCCGCCGGCTAGCTCCCGCGCCCGGGCGCGTTGACGCGTTGAGACACGCAGGCGCAACTTAGCTAGCTAGGAGTAGTCTAGGAGGACCAACTCGAATAATCACACCATGAGCAAAGTATAACGAGAGGTGGTCCATCACCTTTCTTGATCGTATGTGCATGCAGCGGATTTCCACATCCAGGCCAGCGCCAACAGCGCCGAGAGCTCACTCGCCGCCCGTGTACCAGAAGAACTGGACCATCGGCGCGACGAACGCGACGACGATCAGGCCGCCGACGATGGCCGTGTACACGTTCTTCTTGTCCTTCACCTGCGCTCGCAGAGGCGCCGCTACGTTCAGAGACGGGGTGCTCCGACACGGCGCTGGGCAGGAGGATAGGGAGGGAGGGGGGGCTCTGCGGCTCTGCGCGGCACCTCATCTGCGCTCTTGAAGGTGCTCTCGGTACGCATCTCGTACTTGGTGGCCATCTTCTCGCGCTCCTTGAGGAAGGCCTTCTGCTCGTCGGTCAGGTCCGCCGTGTCGGCGGCGAGCAGGCTGGTGGTGCCGACCTGCTGGACCACTGCAGGCGGCGCCGCCATCGCAGCCGGGGGCGTCATGTGCATGTCGCCGCTGAGCGCGAGCGCGAGCGCGGCGGCCGCGGCGCCATTGGCGATGCGTGTAGCGCTCATCGCGACGGCCGGCGCGGCGCGCTGCAGCCGAGCAGGAGCAGCACCTGGGCAGATGCGGCGGCAGGCGGACGTGAGCTCAGCGTCGGCTAACGCGCAGCGCTGGCGGCCTGAGACGGCTGCGGCGGCTGCGCGCGAGCTCTGAGAAGGCGGGAGGGAGCTCACCGTTGAGCTGGAAGCTGGTGGCGGCGAACGAGAGCAGTGCCAGTGACATATTTGCGTCGGTCGGAGCTGAGAGCAGAAGTCGCTCTGAAGCTTCGTCCAAGACTTACGAGCTGCGCTGCTTTGCCTTTGGGCACCAACGGCTGGTGGATCCTGGGCTGCTGCCGGCGGCTTAGGCAAAGCTAAGATCTAAAGTAATCTAATCGGCCAATGTGGCGGGCGGCAAATTCCAGAGCGCCACTCAAGCATCCCATGCGTAGCTTGTCCTCGGTGGGTCGCCGTGGTTTGTTTTGTTTTGCGACAAGCATGCGTGCATTCAGTGTTTGCACTTGCCATTGCACCGCGAAAAAAGTGTAGGCTGTTCGGAGCCGCTATGACCTCTGCCGAGATTTTAGCCCGAGTTCTGGGAGATGATGAGCTGATTGTTTGGGAGGGTTACCTCGAGAAGGAGGGAAGCCGGCTCAAGGGCTGGACGCGGCGCTGGTGTGAGCTCACGTCATGGGGCAACTTGCGCTTCTTGGAGGGCCCAGACGCGCCACGGCTCGACACGCTGCAGCTCTGTGGCTGTCACATCGAGGCGTCAATGAGCAAGAAGCGGCCATACGCCTTTCTCATCGACGTCGACAGCCAGGGCGACAAGAGCCGACACGTGCTCACTGGCGCAACGGCGGACGAGTCCAGCGGGTGGCAGCGTGCCCTCCTGCGCTTTGCCAATCTGCCGTCGGTGGATGAGATGCAGTGCCGGGATCTCGAGAGTGCCGAGATCGACCTGATGCTTGGCGGCGTGGGTGGTCGCACGCCGCGTTCGGGCGTGGCCACCGACTTGGCTCATGCACCACAGCCCAAGCAGGTGGGCGCCAGAGAGAAGGGCCACAGCTCGCTGCGCATGACCTGCACGCAGGCCGCCAAGCAAGCTCGCGGCAGCAAGGGCAAGCGGCACTCGACGAGCGGCAGCCAGGCGGCGGCCAGGCAGCGCGCGCCCGAGCAGCTTCCGGAGGGAGCACCGTCCGCGCCGTCCGCGCCGCCGCCGCCGCACGAGGTCGAGGTCGAGGTGGCAGCAGAGCTCGCGCGCGACGTGGCGTGCGACGGCGGTGGCAGCAAGCGCGAGCCCAAGCGGTCGTACGCCAGGCACGTGGTGCTGCGCGCGTCGGTAGGTGACGCGGTCGAGGCGGGCGTCGCAACATCAGCCGAGGGCGGCGCGCCGGACGCAGACGAGGAACGACAGAGTACGGGGCGACCGCGCAACACCTCGGCGCCGAAGAGTGCGCTCGCTGAGATCAGCCGCCCGCCGAGTCAGCGGCGCAGCCGTGGCACCGGGCGGGTGTTTGGCGGCGGCGGCGGTGGCGACGGCGCAGGAGGCGGCGGAGGAGGCAGCGGCGGCGCGGGAGGCGGCGGCGGCGGCCCGGCGACGCCGTCTCGGCTGGCAAGACAGATGTCCGACGGCAGCGGCAGCTCGCCTGGCGGCACGCTGGGGTGGCGGCTCGTGTCGGCCCTCTCGCGCACGTTCACAAAGGAGCAGCTCATCCTCGCCGACGTGGGCAGCGGCGACACTGGCGACGGCGGCCGCCGCAGCGGCCGCAGCGGCCGCAGCGGCCCGGCGAGGAGAGGCCGGTCGCGTCAGCGTCGGCGTCGCGCCCGGCACGCCAACGCAGCCGCAGCAACAGCCGCAGCGGCGCCTCGTCGGAGGTGAGGGCGCTGCAGCAGCAGCTGGCGGCTGCGCTCGACGCGATGCGCGACATGCAGCACAGGATGGAGACCATGATGGAGACGCTCGAGGCAAGCGTCGCCGTCCTCGAGGGCGCTCCAAGTGCCCCCGACGCTCCGGCGCCCGCTTCCTGCTCCTCGGCGCGCTCGCGCAGCAGCACGGCGTCCCAAGGGGTTGAGCGCCGTCATGAGGACTCTACGAGTGTGTACATACACGAGCCTGATCTTCATTAAAAAATGGGAAACGGACAGCACACGGCAAATCGGATCTCTCACACGGGGGGTACCTTGACTAAAGTTTGGGCCTTGTTGGAGCATTCCTGCATCCTGCTAAAGCAGTGCCGGCACTAGATGTCCACCATTTCTGCTAAAGCTCCCAGCCCGGAGCATTCTTGCTAAAGCGGCCTCGCCTACGTGGCATCCGGCAGGCGATACAAGATTTGTCGTCGACATTTTGTAGCTGGCCCGTGTGTCTAGTTCATTTGATTAGTTCATTTGATTAGATTAGGAAAGCTCCAGGAAAATTTCGGCTGCAGGTCGTTACGTGTTTCATGGTTGGTTGGGAGCGCGCGCGGCGATGCTCGGCGTGCAGGGCGAGACCTGGTGCCTAACCGCGACTTAGTCGTCCGCCTCCGCGGTTCCGCTCGTGATGAAGTCCATAAGCTTTTCGAACTTCAATACAAATTGTATACAAATTGTCGACAAAACGTGACTTTTGTCTAGAGAAAGAGATTGTCTAGAGAGGCCTCCGCACTCAAGGCCTCGGCGGCCGCGCAGAATTGCTAAAGTGGCCGGCCGCTGGGCCGGGAGAAAAATTGCTAAAGAGTGCTAAAGTGCGGAGCTTTTCTTATGTCTAGGTACCCCCCGTGATCTCTCAGCTCTCAGCAGCTCTTTCTCTCGATTTCCCTGGCGCGGCCGGAACGGCACAGGTGCCAGCCAGCGAAGAGCGACACCTCCTCCGAGCTTCTCCTCCTCCTCTCTACTGGAACTTCATCTCCGACGCGTCGAAGCCGACGCACGGGAAGGCTGAGGCGAAGGCCTCGACGTCGGCGCGCAGCGCGGTGACCGCCGCGTGCTCCTGCGCGCCGAGCGCCGCCTTGAAGTCGGCGAGCTTCTTGCCGGTGGCAGCGGCGTTGATCTCCTTGGCGATGCCGACGCCGCGGTGGATGAACTCGGCGACCGTGTCGAAGTGCGCCTCCTCGAAGCCGCGCGACGTCAGCGCCGGCGTGCCGATCCGGATGCCGCCCGGGATGAGCGCCGACTTGTCGCCGGGCACGGTGTTCTTGTTGATCGCGACGCTGACCTTCTCGAGGACGGCCTCAACGCGCGCGCCGTCGATGCCCGAGGGCTTGAGGTCGACGAGCAGCAGGTGGTTGTCCGAGCCGCCCGAGACGAGCGTGTACCCGCGCGACGACATGGCCGTCGCGAAGGCGGCGTTGTTCTTGAGCACCTGCGTCTGGTACGTTGCGAACTCGGGCGAGTTGGCCTGCTTGAGCGCCGTGGCGAGCGCGGCGATCGTATGGTTGTGCGGACCGCCCTGGTGCCCCGGGAAGACTGACTGGTTGATCGGCCCCTCCAGGTCGTACATGACCTCCTGCCCCTTCTTGGTCACCGAGCGGACACCCTTGCGCGAGAAGATCATCGCGCCGCGCGGGCCGCGCAGCGACTTGTGCGTCGTCGTCGTGACGACGTCGGCGAACTCGAAGGGCGAGGGTACCACGCCCGCCGCGACGAGCCCCGAGATGTGCGCCATGTCCGCCAGCATGTACGCGCCGACCTGGTCGCAGATGTCGCGCATCCGCGCGTAGTCGATGTGGCGCGAGTACGCTGACGCGCCGGCGATGATCACCTTGGGGCGGAAGAGGTTGGCGCTCTTCTCGAGCGCGTCATAGTCGATCAGGCCGGTCGACTCGTCCAGCCGGTACGGCATCGTCTCGAAGTACAGCGAGACCATCGAGATCTTCTTGGTGGGCGTCTGGAAGCCGTGCGAGAGGTGGCCGCCGTGCGGCAGGTCCAGCCCCATGATGCGGTCGTGCGGCTTGAGCAGCGCCGAGAAGACGTACATGTTGGCGGGCGAGCCGGAGAGTGGCTGCACGTTGACGGCCCACTTGGAGTCCTCCAGGTCGAAGGCCTCGAGCGCGCGAGTCCTGCAGAGGTCCTCCGCCATGTCGATGAACTCGTTGCCGCCGTAATACCGGGCGTGCGGGTAACCCTCCGAGTACTTGTTGGACATGACCGAGCCGAGCGCGTCCAGCACCGACTTCGAGGTGAAGTTCTCCGACGGGATGAGCACGAGCGAGTTGCGCTGGCGCAGCTTCTCGTGCTCGATGATGTCGAAGAGCTCCGGGTCGGTCTTGGAGAGTGGCTCGTTCAGTGTTGTCGAGTGGGGGACGCTCGCGACCTGCGTGCTGAGGCGACGTAGCGCCTGGCCGAGCGGCAGGTTAATGCACCGATGCGTGCGTCTCGAGAGCATCGTTCGCGGTTATCGTCGAGGCGGACGTGAAGATGCGCGAGACCGGTATAGTAGGGCGAGACTTCGGGACGTCCCGAAGCCGATCAGGCTCTGTAGGAATCCTACATGGGGTGGCACCAACCAAATAACTCGCGACCAAAGGGACCAAAATCAAAGGCACCAAATCGCCAGCAAAGGCACCAAAGAAAGACTAACTCTCACACGTATGAGACCGACCGACCGGTTCGCGGCGCCGCAGGCCCGAACATTTTTCGGTCCTGTTTGAAATCGGTTGTTTTGGGCTCTCAGAGCTCAATTTTGCCTTAGGTGAGTTTATTAAGCTCAACGGAGACTAGGCTCGAGCCGCTAGCAGCGGCTGGGGAGAGAGGAGAGTCCGCCTCCGGCGAGGCCGCTCCGGCCGTGGAGCCCTAAATCCCGTTTTCAATCTAGGTCATGAAAGTGCCGCACTCTCCGACGACAAGAGCTATGACAAGCACCTTGAGAAGCTCCTCGTCTGTTCGCGCAAGCTTTGAGGGGAGGGGTGAATACGCCCACATGGGGTGAATACCACCTAACGACCGACCGACCGACCTGTCTGGTTGCACCGACCGGTTTTTCTCATAGGTGTACAGGTCTGAGCTGCGTTAGTGGAACCCTTTTCTTTTAGATCCCTACGGCTAACGGGTCACTGACGCAGATTCACAACGAGTAAGCGCCGCGAAGCGGCGCGAAACGGTGCGAAACGGCTGCGAATCGGCGCGAATTTCTTGCGAAATCCGCTGTGAAACGAGTCTGAATTTTGCGAAATTTACGCA
>Ga0209713_10002896_pt1 | contig 10761 bp, 8 predicted proteins | sample ArcOceMetagenome_3_FD_187444 | JGI IMG/M metagenome (GOLD analysis project Ga0209713, IMG submission 187444) | Marine eukaryotic phytoplankton communities from Arctic Ocean - Arctic Ocean- Svalbard ARC20M Metagenome (SPAdes) (version 2) | ecosystem: Environmental > Aquatic > Marine > Oceanic...
GATGTGTAGGCACTGTAGCCCATGCAACATGCAAGCCCATGTGAAATGTGATCGTATATGTAAAGCTTTAGCGTCAGCTTTCAGCATCAACTGTTCATTGTACTTTGCAGTTCGGCTCCCCACTCTCGGGCGTGTGCGCAGGAGCGTGGTGCAAGGGCGCCATCGCGGACGGGCGCATCACTAGGTCGAGGCGCGCTTTCAGGCCGGCGTTCTGCTCCTGAAGCGTCAGCTTCTGCGCCAGCAGCTCGCCAAGGTCGTCTCTCAACGACGCCACTGCGCCGCCCTTGCTGCTGCCGCCGCTGCCGCCACCGTCTCCGCGGCGCTGCTCGCGCTCCGTCGCCTGTTTGAGCTGCAGCCGCAGCTGCGTCATCTCCTCGCGCAACTGCTGCACCTCGACGCCCCGCCTCGCCGCCTCCACCTCGAGCTCGACCGCGTGCTGATGGAGCCGCCGCACCGCCGCGTCGTCGCCCTCCGCCGTGCTCCCCTCGGCTGCCCAGTCACGAAACAGGTGCTGGAAGCCTATCCATCCGCGCCGGGGAGACACCTCCTGCTCAATGTACATGCGCGAGACGTCGCCGATCGTGAGCATCTCGCCCGTGTCGAGATTGGTCACGCTGCGTCGGCGCGGGTCGTCGCCCTCGTCGTCGTCGTCGTCGTCGTCCGCGTCGTCGTCGTCCTCCTCACTCTCGACGTCCTTGTCCTCGTTGTCTTCCGCTTCGCCCGTGCCCCGGATGGAAGCGGCGCTGCGTTGCATGTGCAGCAGCGCCCGCTGCACCCACCCGTGCCCCTCTTGGGCAGCGGCGACCTCCTCTTCCCACGTAGCCGCGTCCATCTCGCCGCCTTCTCCAGTCGCGTCGTCCGCCTCGTGGTCCTCGTCCTCGTCGTCTGCGATCAGTAGCAGGTCATCGCCCTCCATGCGCACCGCCGTGTGGCTACGCACGACCGACGAGCCCGAGCAAGCGCCAGCGCACGCCACCGCCGCCTGCCCTGCTGCGCCCTCCTCATCTGCCGCCACGCCCTCCTCGCCCTGCGGCGATGCGCCATCGTCAGTCTGCGTCGCAACTGAGCGCAGACGAGTAGCCACAAAGTGAGTCGTGGGGCGCAGAGACGGCTGCTGCTGAGGTCGTTCCATCACCTTCGTGGAGCAGGCCACTCCGATGCCCTCTGCCTCGGCGGCCAGGGCTGCGCGCTCTCCTGCCGCCTGCGCCGCCTCGCGTGCCGCCAGGCGAGCGCCCTGCGCCATGCTGCGCGCCTTGTCGCGAGGGTTTGCGTGCTGGCGCGCCCCTGCTCCGCCCTCGATGGGTCGGCTGCGGCGCGGCGACGAAGCCGGCCGTCGGGCGCGGCGCGGCGACGGCTGGGAGTTGCGCCGGTCCAGCGCGGCGTCAAGCGCCGCGACGACGGCCGAGGAGCCGTGCGCCGAGAGCGATGACGCGTACGTAGCCACCTCGCGACGTACTATCTCGAGCCGAGCGCGCCGCACGCCCTTGACGCGCGCAATCGCTCGGCGCGTCAGCAAACCACGCATCGCAGCCTGAATCCGCGTCGCCGCGCGACGCTGCCCATGCCAGCGAGTGACCGCGCGCCGGCGACGAGCATAGCGCTGGATGGCGATGGCAGCAGGCCAGCCGGCGTACGTGTACCTATGAACCAGCTGTTCGACCGTAAGCGTGTGAACCATGATGTTGCAAATTCGCGCATGTTTCGGTGTGATTGTGACAAGTTTAGATTCGCTCGCTGGAGATCGGGTCGGTATCCATGGCGTCGATCGGCTGCGCGGCGGGCTATTCGAGGCCGGACTATGGGCTGGGGCTCGTCGCGACCGGCACGAATGATCTGACGTTGCAGGTGCCGTGCGTAGCAGGCCAGATCTGCCCGCCCCCGTTCACGGCGACGGTCAGCCTCCCGAGCATGTACGATCCGGACGTCGCGTGGCCGCTGCTGCATGCCTCGCACGGCTGGGGCGGCAACTCGCACTCCATGATGCGCTACCACTACCACGGCCAGAAGGCGGGATACATCGTGGTGACTCCCGGCGGCTACGACGAGGGCACCAACTCGGGGAGCTTCAACGGTGCCGGCACCACGCAGTCGCCGTCGTGGCTGGGGCCGACCTGCTACGACCCGACGGGGCAGGGCGGCTTCTGCTCAATGTACGACGGCTCGTGCTCGTGCGCGAGCCAGCCCGACAACTGCGTGTGGACGACCTGCTACGACTCGGTCGACCAGGCGAACTACGTGCTCGACCTCGTGCAGGAGCACCTGTGCGTCAACACGTCGCTCGTCTTCTCGACCGGCTACTCCAACGGCGGCATCTTCCAGTTCGAGCTCGCCACCAACCCAAAGTCGCGCTGGCGCTTCAACAACTTCATGGTGACCGCCGGCGCCCCCCACGCGGGCTACAACTACCCGCCGCTCGTCGGGACGTCGCTGCTGCTCATCGCCGGCACGAGGGACCACACGATCCCGTCGCTGCCCAACTTTGGCACCACGGGGCACACGGGCAACCCCACGAGCACGCTCGACACGACGTTCACCGTCGGCGCGCACCCGGTGGGCTGGTACTACAACACGGCGCGGAACGTCTCGCTGCTCTGGGCGAGCACCAACCAGTGCGACCGCGAGCCCATCTCGTACATCCTCGACCGCGAGTACTTTGCCGACGCCGTCGAGGATGAGAACAAAAAGGTGAGCACCGTCAGCAGTCTCAACTGCACCGAGTGGCTCAACTGCGCCAACGAGAGCCGCGTCATCGAGTGCCTGCACGGCCTCGGCCACATCGTGCCCACGTGGGCGCCCGAGCTCTACTGGCACCTGTACATTGGCCGCCACGTCGCGCTGCGGCTGCCGCCTCCGCCACCGGCGCCGCCGCTGCCGCGCATACCGCCGCACGCGCACGACTGCCAGGACGCGGCCCACTACTCGGACTGGGTGCCGCCCCACTTCGACCAGCTCCGTCTGACCCGCTCTCGCACCGACACGTGCCATCCGCTCATGTCGATGGCGGACCTGCTCGCGGCGCGCAAGCGCGGCGTCGGCGCGTACCTCGGCTGCAGCGAGTGGTCGGGCTGCAACTGCACTGAGGTCTCCGCGATCCTGTGGCCGCGCGAGACGAGGCGCGACGCCAACCTCCCGAAGCTGCAGCGGCACTGCCCCGTGGCGTGCATCGACATCGAGCCCTCATGCGAGCCGCCGAGCCCGCCAAGGCCACCCCCGTCGCCGCCAGGCCCGCCACCGCCTCCGGACAATGCGTGCGACTGCCAGTCCGAGTCGGAGGGCACGTGCATGTTTGGCATGAACTTTGACTGCGGCTGCGCGCAGTGGAGTGGCCCCAGCTTTGTGGCGTGGTGCTGGGTGCGCAACGGCGGCGGCTGCCATTATGCGACGGCCAGCCACGCCTTCACTGACCACGCGTGGCGGCCGTGCGTGGAGAGCCCCGACGGCATCACCGGCTCTTCCCGGTGGGGCTACGACGCGTATGCGGTGCAGGCGGTGGGCGCCTTCGACCTCGCGCCGCCCCCCGCACCACACCGCCTCGGTCTCGAGACCAAGTCTCCGATGAATAGCAGCCTCCACATGGGTGGCCCTCAGTCCGCTGGTAAGGGGACTGGGAACGCCTTTGGGCGTGAACAGATCCCGCCAGCCCACTCTGGCTTCGCGTCGTTCGTCGCGGGGATACTCTTCACGTTCTCGGCGGCGTGCGTCCTGCTGGCGGCGCGGCGACGGTGGCAGCGCCGCCAGCAGCGCGAACAACAGCGCGAGATGACCGAGGCGCATGACGGCACGGTCTTGTCGGGCGTGCGGGGCATGGGTCGGGTCCACTTCGACGAGCAGCAGCAGATGATGATGGTACCAGAGCACAGGCGGGTCACCGATCTTGTGCGCGCGTCGTCGGCGCCCGACATCGCAGGCGCTCGTGAGAACGCGCCGTTCCAGTGAGACGCTAGTGAGACGCGCGATTTTTGTGTTGGGTAGAACCTTACGAAAAGAATTAACGATCTTCGGCGGATGCGTTCGCCCGGCACGCCACCCTCGACGGGTCACGCTGCTGGCGCGACGCGGCACTTGCTCAGCTCGTCGAGCTCGGAGAACGCGTCCGGTTCAAGGGACGTCCGGTAGAGGAGTAGCACCCCTTCTCCACAGCACTCGGAACGCAGCGCCGCGCGCGTCACCTCGCGCAATCAAAACGCCAGTACAAAGCCTCGGGTGGGGTACAATCACCCAGCGCGCTCCAATGCAGCGCCTCGGTGCAGGGACGCGCGCACCATCGCGGTCGTGGTTGACGACATGACGAGCACGCTGTGCGACACGCTCACTGTCGTTGGCGCGAGCAACGTGTACAGCAGCGCAAGCACGACTCACCCAAACGCCAAGGGGGCTGTCAATTGCTGGTGGCTCGACCGTGCTCGCGGGCTCAGCTGCGCCAATCATCTCATGCTCGACGTGGATGACAGCCTCTACTATCAGTGCGCCGATCATCCCGACTACCCCACACGTTGCTGGAAGGACTCGACCGTGAGCGCTGCGTGCAAATTTGCGCACACGCAAGTCGACCAGATCCAGCGCTCATCAAGAGCCGATCGGCTGATGATGCGTCGCGGCGTGGTCGATCGCCGTGATGCGATGCCACTCGACGTCTGCGCCGCAGTACGCGGTCGCGTCGAGCTCTCCCTTACGAACGGGCAGAAGCACTGCTTTGACGTGACCAGTCGCAAGGTCTGTTCTACCCACTACTTCACCATCATGTCCAGCGGTCAGACGCGGCTGTGCCACTGGATTGGTGGCCGCTGCCACGGCGGCGCGGCGCTGTCGTGCGCCGATCCGCAGCAAAAGGTGCGGCGCTGGGGTGGAATCGAGTATGAGCTGGGCTTTTGGGATCGCTGGATGCGCTCGCGTGGTGGCAAGTGGCCCGACGACTTTCGGCAGCGCCTCAACCCACGGACGCCCTTTCGGTTCCAGCAGCTGCTCGCGCAGGCCAGCGACGCAGGCCAGCGCCACTTCACGGCGCTCGACGTGGGCGCAGGGCCGCTGCCGAAGAGTGGCCACGCGCTGACCAAGGGCAGAAAGCTATTCGGCGCGACCAACTGCACGCTCGAGGTGATTGCAGTCGACCCGCTTGCAAAGGACTACGATCGGCTGCTGCGCCGGCACGGCATGGTGCCGCCAACACGCACGCGATACGCGCATGGCGAGCGGCTGCTCGAGCATTTCGTCGAGAATTTCTTCGACCTGGTGTATGCGCTCAACTCGATCGACCATGCGCGGGAGCCGCTCAAGGTGCGATATCGTCCCGACTGGTCAGGGACACCCAAGCTCCCCAGAACGCGCCCCAACAACCCGGTGCGTTTTTGCACGTGGCAGGTCTTGCAGCAGATGCTGGCAGTCGCGCGCTGCGGCCACTACGTGGTGCTGGGCGTGACAGCCAACGAGGGGGTGCACATGGGCTACGACGGCTACCACAAGTGGAATTTTGCCAATCTGGAGGGCCGACTTACGTTGCACGCCGCCAACATGTCCGATGTGGACGTGCACACCGCGCTGGGCACCGCGCTTGTCCAGTCAATCCGATGCAACCCCGAATCGGTCAAGCTAGGGCGCAGCAAGCCGGGCGTGCTGCTCTGCCACATTCGCAAGGGCCACGAGGCGTGCGACGAGCACGACAGGATCCTCGACCAGATCCTGCAGACGGACAAGGCGAGGCGGCCCGTCTTCCACCGCGGCACAGGCTGGGCCCCAGTGAGCAATGGGTAGCAGGTTGTACCGTTTCAAAATCCGCCTCTTTGAAAGAGAGCAAAACCTGGCGGTACGATATTTACGTTTGGTGGTGTATCCCTCGACGAACATTCCGAGAAGACCAGGCCATCAGGATTCTTGGCTGGATCAGTTGTAAGCCCCGTCCGCTGCTGTTGGCTCGATGCAAAACGAGGGAGCTACCGAGTTCGTGCGCAGAGTGTTCTCTGCCTGCTTCGAGGATCAATCACCCGCGGCACTCGAAGCCGTGCGCTACTTCTTCGACCGGAGCTACGTTCATGAGGCCGACGGGCAAGTCCTCGATTTGTATGGCTTTGAGAAGGTGCTGCGTTCGCAGCGCGCGCGGCTCACTGCGCGGCCGCGCATCGCTTGGAAGAGCCTCGTGGCGACGGCACCGTCGCCCGATGGCCGCATCCACGTGACAAGCGTGCACGCAACGCAGCTCGAGCTGGCAAACCGCCCATGCCTTCAGAAGGTGGTGGCTCTGATTGAGATCGACGTCGCGAGCGGCAAGATCGTGCACTGTGAGGAGCTTACCAGGATGGAGAGCAACACGATTGCGGCGCCTTCGGTTGCTCAGGTGGCGGCACCTTCCATGGAGCAGGCGCCCCTCACGCGCTCGCAGCTTGAGGAACTCCGCTCCGAGGCATACGCAGACGATCTTCCCATTCCCCTCGAGGCGGCGGGGTGGACACGGGCCGAGGCCACCGCGTACTTTGAATCAGGAGCGACAACGCTGCCCACGGGTGGCGATGGCGGCACGAGCAGTGTCGCCGCCTCATCCGCCGATGCTGCGTCAAGTGCCATGCCCGAGTCGTCACCTACGCTGATGCCCTTGACGCACGACGTGTTGGCCTCGCTCAGCCGCAGCGGCACGCACGAGAAGGAGCTTGACCAGCTCTCGCTCATCGAAGAGGCGTCTGCGCAGCACGAACCAGACGGTCCCGTTGGTGGCAGCGAAGCGACTCGGTTGGGCGGACTCGCCTTCAGGCGCTGCCGCAGCTCGCCAATGCCAGCCACGGCCCCACTCATTCGCGCGCAGCGCGACGGGTCGCTCAGGCCCAGCTTGGGCGCGTGCGAGCTTGAAGAGGCGCTACGCAGGCTGCCGCTCGTCGTGGGCAGCTCATGAGGCCCTGTGAGGATGCAGTGCATGTTGACGGTGCCCTTTGCCCCGCTTCTGATCCTCGGTCTCGTTTCGCGCCGGCATGTGCAGTAAGGAGCATGCTTGCATGTATATTCCAGTTTTTGATTGTGTATGTAACAGTTAATTGACATCCCTGTTTCTGTTGATCGGCATGGACCAGCAAAGCGCCCTGCGCTTGCCTTTGATTTTGTTGCGCTCGCAGGCGCCCTCTACCTTCTCCCATCGCTTGTCAAATTAGGAAGTCGCTCCTCGCTGCGCTGCGCGCACCTCCGCCTGCGCGGCTCATGGCGCCCAAGGAGGAGAAACCGCTCATGCTAGTGGCGCTGATCTTCACCGTATGGTTCATGAACAACCTAGCGATCAACTTCTACAACAAGCACGCCTTGCCACTAGAACCCACGCCCCCTCAGACCGCCACAGGGTCGGTTTGCGGTTTGCGCATCCTCCTAGTGGTGCCATGGGGCTTCCGGCTTGCTCATGGGGTTGGCTCCAATGGCAGGTGGCTTCTCGGGAAGACGGACTTCTCGTTTCCAATGACGTACACGACGACGAACAAGACGATTGGCTGGTTCGCGTCCCTCACAGTCATGTCCATATCTGTTTGCACCGGCAAGGGCTCGTTCCCACCACCTGCGAAGCTGCGCGCGCAATTCTTGCGGCCAATGATCCATATACACGGCGTATTAACGGTGAGCCCGCCAGCTTGGCTTGCACCATGCCCACGCGTCCCCTTCGGGCAGGGGCTTGGGGAGACGCGGCGCGCAGGGCGCTGCACTGGCAGAATCTGGTCTTTCGCTCATGCCTCGCCTTGGTGCGTCCAGGCGTGTAACATCGGGTTCAACAACTGGTCACTTGTCTTCATATCGCTCTCCATCAACCAGTTGCTCAGAAGCGCCGTGCCGCTCCCGACCGCTGTGCTTTCGACGGTCTTCGAGAAGAAGACGTTCAACTGGCAGGTTTGGGCAAGCATGGCTGTTGTCTGCGTCGGCGCGATGCTTGCGTCTGCCGGCAGCGGTGACGCGACCACGGCGGGGATTCTGATCTGCCTGGGTTCGGTGCTGAGCGGCGCCGCGTGGACGGTCGTCTCTGGCATGCTGCTTCAGATGGGCGAGGAGCCTCTCGACTCGCTGAGCGTGCTCTTCTGCTCCAGCCCGACGTGCATCGCCACCACGTAAGCTCTGCCGTGGCCATACGTGACTGACGACCGCAGTCAGCCCGCCTTGCCCACCCTGGTCCAACAGTAGTCGAGACTGAGCCCCTGGGGACACCGCGTTGCAAATCGCAGGCTCACCTTTGCGCTGGCCCTCGAGCTGGAGCCACTCAAGGAGTGGTTCAACGACGACTCGAGGCCAAACATCGGCGGCGTCTTCGCGCTATACATCCTGACGGGTGGGATTCTTGGTTTCTGCTACGACCTCATCCACCAGCAGTTCATCAAGGTGACGTCGGCCATGACCATGGGGATCGCGGGCAACGCGAAGATGGTGCTGCTCATCATCATCTCGATGGTCTTCTTCGAGCACGCACCGACGACGCAGGTCATCTTTGGCATCCTGATCGGGCTTGCCGGATGCTTCTGGTACTCCGCCTACAAGCTCGGCTTGACAGTGCCGAAGCCAAAGACGGAAGCCCCGGTGACCGACGAGAAGACCAAGCTGGTAAAGCCGTGATGCGCCATGCTTTTGATATCGTTGGGGTGCCTCGTGAGTGCCTCGTGCCTGCCCTGGTGTTGTCTCGATAGCTGTGTTCTTGTGTACCTCGTGCCTTCGTAATCAGCTACAGTTTTCAGAGCGAGCACACTTGGGGACGCATCTGATTTGATTGACAAATGGCTGGAGGCCAATCACAACAACCCTGCGCATGCGCTCCCACTCTCACACCATGTTATTCTTTTAGGGTCTGATTCTGCCGACGAAGTGGGGACTTACAGTATCCTCGCCATCTTTGCTGCCCTCGTGCAGCGGCTCAGCCGCTGCCTAGGCGCTCTCCACAGTCGGGGCCGAGGCCGGCGTGATGATGAGGAACGGCGCGTCGTGCGAGGCGACGCCCTTGGCGACGTAGGTCGTGTCGAAGGTGCCGAGGTCCTTCTTGGCCCAGATGTCGCGCACGGCGCACTTGGTGCACGTCACACCGGGGATGTCGGCGAAGGAGAGCGTGAGGTCCTGCGCGCTGTCGTCGTTGTTCATCAGCAGCACCGCCGTCTTGCCGCCGCCCGTCAGCATCGGCTTGTAGTAGTACTTCCACGAGGAAGCGGTGGCAGCGCCGACCGACTCGAGCGGCGCGCCCTTCTCAAGGGCCGCCCAGTCGGTGGCGTCGAGCTGCACCGACTTGTCGCTGCTCTTGAAGGGCGAGCCCGAATGGCCGGCCCACGCCTGGTTGACGGCGATCGCCTCGCGGTTGGAGACGACGTCCCACACCTCGTCCATGACCGTCTTGTTGTTGATGTCGTGCGAGAGCGTCAGAGGCGACGAGACGATCGACCACGCCGCGAAGTGCGTGCGCGTCTCGGCCGCCGAGAGGCCTGGGTCGCCCGCGCCGCCGGGGCCGTGCTGGCAGCCCACCTCGAGCCTGTTGGCGCCGGGGCGGGAGGCGTGCGGACGCGTGAGCAGCAGGCCGCGCGCTCGGGCGGATCTGCCAGTCCGAGGGTTGGGTGACTCCAGGGGGCGGCGTGCATGTCGGGGTAGGCCCAGCAGCCCGGGTACGACAGGTTGTTGGCAGCGTAGAACTCGGTAGTGGCGAGGTTGCCCACCACCGATGAGTACTTGGCGCGCACGTCGCCCGAGGTGCGGTAGAAGTTCCACGGGCACCAGGTGGCGTTGGGCTTGAACGGCACCTTGGAGCCCCAGTGGCAGTTCTCGACCATGATGGGCGAGCGGCCCGACGTGGCGGGCGTCGACTTGATCAGGTCGTCGTACAGCTGCAGGTCGGTCTGCGAGCCGCAGCCGTCGAGCTTCCACGAGTCGAAGCCAAACTTGCGCAGGGCGCTGACGTCGCCGACGTAGAACTTCTTGTCCGACGTCGCATGCTCACCGCAGATGCAGTTGTTGCCATACCTGCCGTGGGGCACGACGCAGCCAGTCGGGCGGTGAGCTGCCGTGCTGCTCGACGAGCATAGGCGCGCAGCTCGGGGCTGCGGTCGTGTGGCGCACCAGCCGGAGGTGAGGCCGAGACCGTGCGCGTGGTCAGTCATCTTGTTGAAGTCGGGGAAGCGCTGGGTGTTGACGATCGGGTTGCCGTCCTTGTCGTGGAAGTTGAGCACGCCGAGCGCGCCGTAGTGGCCGCACTCCTGCCAGTTGTCGTCGAGGCCGACGTCGCAGTAGCCAAGGTCGCACAGCGACGTGGCCACGCCGTCGACCATGCGGTCCTGGGGATTGAAATGGGTGGCGGCGTGGCTTCGTGCTGCCGCACAGCAGTGGGATGGCCGAGGCAAAGGCGGCCGGGCAGAGCCGCCTTTGCTGGAGTCGTGTGACGCGCAGCGAGCACCTTGCGCACCATGCCGTCCATGATGCCCTCGATGAGCGACTGGTTGACGTTGGCGCCGTACAGGTTCCACGACCGCCAGCCCATCGGCGGCGTCTGTGCGCGGACGAAGGCTTGGACGTGAGCGACTAAGGATGGGCGCGGGCGAGGGACGGGATGGAGCGAGACCTTCGCAAGGCCGTTGTCGTTGGCGAGCGGGGATTGGAGCAGCGAGAGCATGGTCGGCGGCTCCGCGGCCGAGCTAAAGCTTGATGGGCGACGCCTTGCGGCGTGTCGTCAAGTCTCTTCCTCTTCTTTGCGGTGGTGTGGCACCCCAGCGTTGGCGACCTGAGATCTTCGCGGCAAATAGGTAATGATAAATAGGCTGTTTAGGCCGTTTAGCCTGTTTA
>Ga0209713_10002898_pt1 | contig 10756 bp, 8 predicted proteins | sample ArcOceMetagenome_3_FD_187444 | JGI IMG/M metagenome (GOLD analysis project Ga0209713, IMG submission 187444) | Marine eukaryotic phytoplankton communities from Arctic Ocean - Arctic Ocean- Svalbard ARC20M Metagenome (SPAdes) (version 2) | ecosystem: Environmental > Aquatic > Marine > Oceanic...
CAGGAGCGCGGCGCAGCTCGCCTACGAGCGCGTGCACGGCGTGCGCGCAATGGAGAAGAGCCGCAAGCGCGCCGAGCTGACCAAGTTCGCGGCGCTGCTCAACGAGCTCGGCGCGCTGCTGGTCGCCGACCCGCTGACGCGCGTCGTCGTCTTCACGCAGTTCGACGGCGTGCAGCAGGCGCTCGTGCAGATGCTCATGCGCGAGGCGCCCGCCTTCACCATCTTCTCGCTCAACAAGCACACGCCCGTCGGCGCGCGCCACCGGCTCATCCGCGAGTTCCAGAGCCGCGGCAACGGCGGCCGCGCCGCCGTGTGCGTCGCCACGTACCACACGGCGGCGGTGGGCATCACGCTGACCGCCGCGTCCAAGGTGATCCTGATGGAGCCGGCCATGGACCCGGCGCTCGAGGCGCAGGCGGCGGGGCGCATCCACCGCCTCGGGCAGACGAAGGAGGTGCTCATCCGGCGCTTCGCCTTTGCGGGGACCGTCGAGGCATCCATCCTCGCGCTGCACGCCGCGCTCAAGGAAGGCACGCTCACCAAGCGCGAGCTGCAGGACTGCGGCGGCGCGCGCTCGGTGACGCGCAACGCCGACGTCGCGCCGCTGCCCGCCGCGGTGAGGGAGGCCTTCTCCGCGCACGGCGTCGCCGCGCCGCACCGGCTCGTGCCGGTGGAGGACGGCGAGGCGCGCAAGCAGACGGAGGCGCGGCGGTACGACGAGACCACCGGCAAGCGCAACGAGGTGGTGTGGGAGTGGTTTGCGCTCAAGAGGTGGTGCTGCGCCGACTGCGGCGCCGAGGTCGACGGCGAGGGCCGCTGCACCTTCCGCGGGCTCGCTTCGGAGCGCGCGGCCAGGGCGCAGGCCATCGAGCGGGGCGAGGCGCGGCTCGAGCGCGTCGGCGTGCTCAAGGCCAAGGCGGCGCAGGGCAAGCAGCTCACCGAGCTGCAGGAGGCCGCCGTCGAGGACGAGGACGAGACGCGCGCCCAGCTCGAGCGGCTGCGCGCGCAGGAGGACGAGCACGGCGTCGGCTGGTTCACGCACCCGTCTCTGGGCAGTGGCGGCGGCGGGCGCAGCGGCGCCGCCGACTCCGACGACGACGACGACGACGGCGCGCCGATGGACTACGAAAGCGACGGCTACTGATGAGAGGCATTCCCGGGACGACGCCTGGAGCGCCGGGATGAAGGGATCAAGGGATGCGCCGCGTCGCCTGCGCGCTGCGGCACGATGCGCCACGCGCGCGTCGGACACAACAGTGGGCTGAATTGTGCGGTGCGCGGCATGGAGCGCGCGAGGCTAGTACGTGGTCGGCCGCAGTGATGAAGAATGTAAAAGCAATACTTTTTTGTGCCTTTGGTGCCTTTGTCGGTGGTTCAGCCTCCCCCCTCCACGTGTTTCCGATCGCCTTCTCAGTCATGGTACGCGTCCAGTCCCGAGCCCTCTGCCGCCGCTGCGTCGGGCTTCAGCGACACGCGCGCTCGGAAGCGACCAGCGGACGAGCTTGGCGTGCCGCTGCCGCCGGCTGGGCTAATCGCACTCCTGCTGCCCTGGCGTGACGCACACGCAGCCGCCTCGCGTCTCCGCAGTTAGCCAGCCATGAAACTCGCGACTCACCGTGCGCTCGCCACCCCGCTCCTGCGGCAGGCCGCCCGTCGTCTCATCCCGCTGCTCGACCGCGTGCTGGTCAAGCGCATCGAGCCGCCGACCAAGTCGATTGGTGGTGTGCTGCTGCCGGAGTCGACGCAGAGCAAGCTGAACGAGGGCGTCATCCTCTCGGCGGGGCCGGGCCGGCGCAATGCCGATGGCGAGATGATCCCAATGGAGCTCAAGACGGACGACAAGGTGCTGCTGCCCCAGTACGGCGGCAACGAGGTGACGATCGACGACGAGGACCTGGTGCTGTTCCGCTCGGACGACATCCTGGGCGTGCTCAAGGATTAGGCGCTCCCCCGAACCATCCGCACGTGCACTCCGAGGTAGTTAATTTTTGTGTCAGCTAACCAGTGTCGAGGGCTGGTGCAGGCACGCTCATGGTTGGCTACGATGCACGGCGCTCGTGGCACACGGCGTGAGTTTTGGGCGCGCCCCGGGCCGAGGGCGCCCACCCCCGTCTCGCGTCTCGACCCGTGCCGCCTCGTGTAGGAGTACTGGTTCTGCGCAAGGCCTTAGCAAGACGCGCCATGCCCTTTTATTTGTGCTTTAGATTACTTTAGATCTTAGCTGGTGCCGACTTTCTTGATCTGTCGGTGGATCAACCCCTTCTTGCTCACGCCGCGTGATTGCGAATGATGGCTGCGCCCTCAATGACACGACTGCTGCTTGTGCTGGCCGCGCAGCCGCAGCTCGCACTCGCACTGCGTGCGGCGCGAGCCACCGCGCTCGTATCGCGGATGGCCAAGGAGGCGCCCGTGCTGCCCGTCCGCGTCGCCGAGAGCCTTTCCGTGGAGGGCGACACGCAAACGGTCGTCTGCCTTTGCAGCGACCTGCCGCGGACTATCGCTGGAGCGCACGAGTGGATGCGTCGATGCACCCACGAGTGGGAGGTGGTCCAGTGCCGCGGCCAGTGGAAGGCGCGTGGCAAGGATCGCAGCCCGACCCGCACCACCAAGACGGCTGCTCGGGGGCAGGCCGCCGGCGAGGCGCCGACGGCTGCTCGGGGGCAGGCCGCCGGCGAGGCGCCGGTCAAGAGGCGCGTGCTCTTCTGCTCACTGCAGGCGGCGTCTCAGCTCGCCGAGGAGCTCGCCGACGCCTCGTTGCCGGTCGATCTGCTGGTCGTGGACACGACGGGCGTGCATCCCAAGGCGCAGAAGCCGATGCAGCTCGCGCGGCTGGCGGCGCACGACAGCTTCTTCGCGGTGCGCCACCGCCTCGTGATGCAGATCGAGGGCGGCCCGTCGCTCGCGCCTTCGCAGCCGGTCTCGTCGAGCAGCGGCAGCGGCAGCGGCAGCAGCGGGGCGGAGGCGCCGCCGGAGGAGCTGTGCATCGTCACCGACGTGGGCACCTCGTGCCTCGGCGGCGACGCGGGCGACTCGCCCGCGGCGAGACTGGCTGCAGAGCAGGAGGCGGCAAGGATAGCAGCTGAGGAGGAGGCCTCCGCGGCGGAGCCGGCGGCGTCGGCGCCGCGAGCAGCGGCGGCGTCGTCGCCGCCGCCCGACCCGATCGCGCGGCGGCTCGCGGGCGCTGCGGAGGGCGACGACGACGCCGCGGCGCCGCCGGAGTCGACCCTGGCCATCACCGGCGCCGCGACCGGCGCCGATGGGCTGCTCATCCTGAGCACCGAGCAGATGCGCGCCGCGCTCGCGCGCGCGGCTCCGGCGACGCCGCTGCCCGAGAGCCCCGAGGACCTCAGCCAGCCGCACGCCACAGCCGGCGCGGGCGCCGTCGATCTGGCGCTGGCGGTGCTGTACATCTTCCTTGTCATGGCCGACTCGTAGCGAGTTTGATCTGACTTTTGTTGCTTTTTTTCTAGTATTTCGCATTTGGGTGGTTGTGCCCCAAGGACCGCAAACTCGGCGCTCGCGCTCCCGTGGCGGCTTCATCCTTTTAGCGGGCCGAGTGCTCGCTCTCTTCCGATGTCCTCGTCGTCTCGCAAGAGCTCAGCTGCGCTCGCCGACGCATTGTTCGCATGCAAGCCAGCAGCGCCACCACCACCGTCAGCGGCGAAGCTCGACAGCCTGTTCGCCAGCAAGCCGCAGGTGGCTGCCGCGGCCGGCGGCTCCGACCTGCGCAACGACGTGCTCGGCTCCTTGACTGCGCAGCCGCGCGCCGCGCCGCAGGCCTCGCGACTCGCGCTGCCCAAGGCCGCGCCTGTGCAGCTGTCGGTCTCCAACAATGCTGCGCGGGCAGACCTGCGAGTCGGCGAGATCCACCACGACCTCCACCAGCTGGTCTTCATGGTTCACGGCATCGGGCAGCACGACGACTTTGTCGACGGCCAGTTCGTCTCGTGGGACGGCACCGACGGCAACTTGACCGGCGGCAACTTTGAGTTCCGAGAGCTGCTCGAGTCGCTGCTGAGCGGGCGGCTGCGCGAGGTGCCGCTTTTTCTGTCGGTGCTGTCGGTCGAGTGGCACGCGCAGCTGCACCGGCCCGAGGTCGACGCGCTGATCTCGGCGTGCAGGTGGATATGCCCCTCCCCGTCTATCCTCTCTCATCTCCTCTCTCCTCTCACCTCTCCTCTCTCCTCTCGTCTCTCCACTGTGTAGCCCCGAGGGCGTGCCCGAGCTGCGCGGCTTCGTCAAGGACAACGTCATGGACATCCTCTACTACTCATCGGCGGTCAACTCGCAGGTTCGCTGGCAGGCAGAAAGCAAGGCGCTTGAGATTGGCCGGGCCGCCGCCGCCTCCAGCTCGCCACCGCGCCACTTGACGTACCCCGCGCCGCGACTGGCAGAGGATCGTCGACGCGGTCGCCGGCCAGCTCAACGCCAAGTACCGCGCGTTCGTCGCCGAGCACCCGGGCTGGTGCGGGCGCGTCAACCTGCTCGCGCACTCGCTCGGCTCGGTGATTATCCTCGACATGCTCACGCACGCCGGCACCTCCTTCCAGAGCGTCTACTACCCCGTGCGCCAGCATGGTCAAATGGCCGTCTTGTGAGGCCGTAGCTGGCCACCATCAGCTCACCAGGCTGCATCTGAAGGCTTGAGGCTGCCCTCCGCACTCGTGAGGAAGCGCCCAGCACCTCAGATGCCTCAGGACGGCCGTGGCCTTGGAGCCAGGCCCCGCCCAAGACGCCATTTCCACTGCGTTTGGCCATGCAGGTGCTCGACTTCCGCGCCAGCTGCTTCTTCGCCGTCGGCTCGCCCGCCGCGTGCTTCCTCATCTCCCGACGCGCCGACGTCACCGCACCCACCGCACCCACCGCGCCCCCGCCCGCCGCGCCGACGGCGCCCGCCGCGCCGTCACCACCCGTCGTCGCTGCCGCCGCCGCTACTGCTGCCACCGCCGCCACCGCCGCCACCGCCGCCGCCGCCCCACCCGCCGCTGCCGATGACGCCACGGACACCGCAACCGCGGACGCAGCCGCAGCCGCGGACGCCGCCTCCGCCTCCGGCCCATCGGTCGCCTCGTCGTCGTCCGCCGCCGCGTCGGCCGCAGCGGCCGACCAGTTCGCCGCGGCGTCGCAGGCGGCGGCGGCGGTGCCGATCGCGTGCCGCCACTTCTTCAACGTCAGCAACGCCGCCGACCCGGTGTCGTACCTGATGGCGCCGCTCGTGGTGCCGGGCAGTTGCGAGGGGCCCGAGGCGTGCGTGCCGCCGCTGCTCCTCTCTGGCGCGCAGGTGGTTATGCCCCTCCCTCTCATATATCCTCTTATATCTCCTCTCGTCTCTCTTCTCATCTCTCCTTCCATCTCTCCTCTTATCTCTCCTCTCGTCTCTCCTCTCACCTCTCCTCTCTCACATCTCTCCTCTCCTCTCCTCTCATCGTACATCTCTCCTCCCATCTCGCATCTACTCTCGGGCGCGCAAGTGCAGGCGGAGGAGCGGGTACGGCAGGCGGCGGGCGCGCGCGCACGCGCGGCTTCCGTGCCCGCCGAGGGCGCCGGCGTCGGCGGCCTCGCCAGCCGGCTCAAGTTTGGGCGGCAGGGCACCGCCTCGTCTGGCGGCAAGCTGCTGCTCGGCGGCCCCGCCGCGCCCGACGGCACCGACGGCGGCAGCGGAGGCGGCGGCGGAGGCGATGGAGGCGGCGGAGGCGGTGGAGGCGAGAGGCCCTGCGCACGGTACCACCTTCCCGCCGCGAAGACGCTGCCGGCCGGCGCGGCGCTCGCCGACGTCGTCCATTTCATCCGCACCTCAGGATGGTCAAAGTGGCCGTCCTGGCGCGGCCATAGCTGGCCTCCACGGGCTCATGAGTCTGCACCCAAAGGCTTGGGGGCTGCCCTCCGCACTTGTGAGGAGAGGCCCAGCGTCGCAGACCCCTCCGAGAGGCCGTGGCCTTCCAGCCATAGGCCGCCCAAGCTGACGATTCCGCTGCGTTTGACCATTCAGGCACCAACGACCGGCGCGGCCTGCCCGTCGACGCGATGCTGACGCCGTCGATGGGCTCGCGGTGCTTCTACCCCTCCCTTCCAGTGCGTATGCCGCTCCCTGTAGGTGCGTATACCCCTTCCCTCCTTCCCGATCACGACGCAGGTGGGGCGGCGCCTTCAACGCCGCCAACGCCCACTCGAGCTACTGGCAGAGCGAGGACGTCGCGCTCTTCCTCCTCTGCCAGCTCCTCGCGCCGTGGGCCAAGGACTGGCCGCACTACCCGGGCGGCGCAATTGGCGGCCCTGGCGCGCAGGGGCAGGGCGACCCCGCCGCCGCCGCGCGCGCCCAGGCCGCCATGCTCGCGTCGCCGCTCGTGCCCAGGGGCGCAGTCCTCGAGCCGCCTCCCGCCGCCTCCTGCTCGTCGTCATCGGCAGCCGCGGTCGCGCCAGCAGCAGCCGCCGCAGCCGCAGCCGGCACCTCCGCCGCCGCCGCCGCCACCGCCACCGCCGCCGCCGCCGCCGCCGCCGCCACGTCGTCGTCGTCGTCGCAACCGACGAGACCGACGTCGCCGTCGCCGCCTCCGATGCTGCCGCCGCACGCCGCATGGATGGCGCGCGCGGCGCGGCCGAGCGTCGAGATCACATCTCCGATCCAGGGCGTGAGCTCGCTGATGCTGCGCTCCGAGGTGACGGGGATGCACTCGCACGTCCTCGCCATCCTGCAGAATGGGTGGCTGTACCTCTTTTCGTCGGAGGCGGCGAGCACGTGCCTGCCGTCGCTGCGCGGCGAGATCTCGCTGCAGGTGGTTGTGCCCCTCCCCGTCTCTCCTCTCTCATCTCATCACTCCTCTTCTCCCACAGCTGCTCCCATCTCCTCCCCTCTCCTCTCCTCTATCCTCGCCTCTCTCCTCTCTCCTCTCATCACTCCTCTCCTCTCACATATGCTCCCATCGCATCTCGCTGCAGGACGCCGTCGTGACCACGCCGCTCGGCGCGGCGACCAAGGCGACCTCCGCCGTCGGCCGCATCAACATCCAGAGCGGCGGCTGGATCGGTCCGAGCTGGAAGGAGACGGACGCGCCGCACCGCTCCGTACCGGCGCTCGACTTTCTGGGCGGCAGCGGCGGCGCGGCGGGCGGCGCGGGCGCAGGCGCAGGTGCGGCGGCCGGCGGTAGTGCGGGCGCAGCGGGCGCAGGCGGCGCGGCGGGCGCGGCCGGCACGGCGGGCGTGGCGGGCGTGGCGGGCGTGGCGGGCGTGGCGGGCGTGGCGGGCGCGGCGGCGGCGGTGCCCATGCCCACCTCGACGCCGCGGCGCATCTACGAGCTCGCGGCGAGCGACGCCGAGTCGGCGGCGGAGTGGGTGGCGGCGATCGCGGCGGCGGCGGAGCGGCGCACGCGGAGGACGTCCACCCGCTCTTCGTCGTCGTCGTCGTCGTCGTCGCCGACGCGGCGGCGGCCCGTCGCACCTGACGACGGCCTCAACGACCTCAACGAGGACAACGATGCGGTTGAGGAGGAGGGGGGCGGCGACGGCGACGGCAAGGGGTCGGCGACTGGCGTGGCCGACGTGGCGGGCGGTGGCATCGGCAGCGGAGCCGAGGAGAACGACGACGGCGACAGCGACGGAGGCGCGGGCGAGGAGGCGCCCGATGAGGAGGACACAGGGGGCACGGGCGGCGGCAGGTGCGGCTGCGACGGCGGCAGCGGCGGCGCTGCGGAGACCAGCAGCAGCAGCAACGCCGGCGACGGCGACGGCGGCGGTGCGACCCTCACCGACGGCGCTGACGCGACTGCGCAGGCCTCGTCGCCCTCGGCGGCGCCGCCACCACCGCCGCCCCCGCCGCCTCCGCCGGCGTCCTCGTCGTCGGCCGCGCCGGGCGGTGGCAGCGGCGGCGGGAGCCCCCCGCAGACGGCGGTGCCATCATCGGCGCGCCGCAGCTCCGTCGGCGGCGAGGGCGCCACGCGCTCCGGCGCCGGTATGGCGGGCTCGGCCGCCTTCTTTGGCGCGCGGCACGTCGGCACGCTGCACAAGCGCGGCGAGGGCTCGCTGGCGGGGTGGAAGCAGCGCTGGTTCGCGCTGCACGACGGTAGCTTGCAGTACTTCGACCGGCCACCGCAGTTGCAGCGGCCGCGCACGGCGGCGTACGTGCAGGTGCTTCTGCCCCTTCCACCCTGTCCCTTCAGTTGCTTTTGCCCCTCCCTGTAGGTGCCCCCCCCCCCCCCCCCCCCCCCCCCCCCCCCCCCCCCCCCCCCCCCCCCATCACCCCTCTCCTCCCCTCTCCTCCCACTACCACCACTCCACCGCCTGCCTGCAGTTCGCGGCGCTGCGCGTCAACGAGGACTCGCTCGAGATGTCGTGGCAGCTCGGCGACGGCGGCGTCGTCCAGACGCGCGCCGGCACGCTCCGGGTGCTCCGCTTCTGGGTGCAGACCTGCCGGCAGCTCGGGATGGTCGTGGAGGAGTGCGCGGCGCCCTCCTACGCCGTCGGCGCCTCCACGCCCGGCGGCCGTCGCAACGCCGGCGGCGGCGCAGGTGCGGGCGCGAGCGGCGGAGCAGGAGGCGGTGGCGGCGGCGGCCCTGGCGGCGGCGGCCAAGGCGCGGGCGGCGGCGCGGGCGCGGCGGCGGCCGACGGCGGCGGCGCGGGGCACGCGAACCAGCGCGACCCGAGCACGGGCGGGCTGCTGCGGCGCAAGGCCAGGTGGTCGATCATGGTGCCGGCGTACCAGATCATGACGGACGAGCAGCGCGGCGGCGGCGCGCAGTACGCGTCGTTCACGGTGCACGCCGTGCGCGACGGCGACAAGGTGCAGACGCGCCACCGCATCGTCAAAAGTAGCCGCCCTGGCGAGGCGATGCCTGGTGTGGCCACCACGGGCTCCTCAGACTGCAGCTGAGGGCGTGAGGCTGCCCTCCGCACCCGTGAGAAGCGGCCCCGCACCACCGGTCCCACCGAGAGGCCGTCGCCCTTCAGCAAGAGGCCGCCCAAGATGCCGGTTTCACTGCGCTTGACCATACTTATACAGGCGCCACCGATACTCGGAGTTCTCGGCCATGTACAAGCGGCTCGTGCTGCACGTGCCGCTCGAGCGAATGCCCACCTTCCCGTCGACGCCTATGTTGAAACGCAAGGCCCATTTGGCCGACCAACCGGGGCTCCAAGCGGCTGATTGGCCGAGGATGGCCGACGCCTGGGGCAGCTGCCATGGGCCTGAATCTGCCACTGAGGGTGACACCTGGAGGCGGGTCTGGCCGAACTGAGCGCCGCCCTGTTTTCAACACAGGTCGACGCGCCTCTTCAACACGCTCGACGCGCAGTACCTCGGCAACAAGCAGCGGCTGCTGCAGGCCTACCTGCAGGGCCTCGCGCGCCTCGCCGCGCCCGAGCTGCCGCCGACGCCCGCCGAGCAGCGCTGGATCGACGTGCTCAAACGCGAGCTGCTCGAGTTCCTCAACCCCGCGTCCGACGGCGACTCCGACGGGGATTGAGATTTGAGTGAAGGTGTTGAGGGCGAGTTAAACCCCGTAGTATGAGTCGTTCTCAGTAAAAACAGAGTACAGAACACCAAGACGAAAATTCCGATGGGCGTCAACGTCAACGATGCTCCCCGGGGGTCTCCTGCTGTTTTAGTAAAACGTATTTAAACTTATTGTTCTCATCATACGGTAAACGTCAAACATGCGTCACGTGTGCACAAGTCGCGCAGCGCGTCAAACGGCCAGGCGGTCGCCCGCTCAACCTCTCAGCGCCTGCCCTTGCCCTTCTTGCCCTTGGGCGTTGCTTTGCCGGCTTTGGTGCTGGCCGCCTGCTTCTCCTGCTCCTCCTCGGCGAGCAGCTCCTCTGCCGCCGCGGCCGCCTTGGCCTCGGCCACCTTCAGGGCCTTCGCCTCTTCGGCCTTGGCCGCGGCGCGGGCCTTGGCCGCCTCGGCGTCTTCCTCGGCGAGCAGCAGGTCCGCAAACTCGTCGCAGTCTTGTGCGAGCTGCTCGTAACGCAGTTTGTCCGCCGGGGTGGCCGCCACCATCGCGGCGCGGCGGTACCACGTGGCCGCCTCCTTGACCTCCGCTGCTGTGCGCGGCCCCACGTTCCAATGAGCCTTGAAGAGGGCGCCGCCGCACAGCACGCGCGCCCGCATGGTGCACGCATAGGCGTCGTCCGGCGCCAAGGCCACCACCCGCGCCGAGAGCGCCTTGAGCCCCTCGTCGTTCCACCACTCGGGCTTGGGCATCTCGTCGCAGACAGGGTGCTTGAGCAGGTCGAAGGCCGATGCCGCTGATTCTGCCCACTCCTTGGTGCCCTCCTCGTCGAGCTCCATGGCCTTGAGGTACATCTGGGCTGCCTCCACGTCGCGGTCTGACCGATCCAGCACGCTGGCGAGGTTGTGGTATGCGAGGGGGTCCTGGGGCCGCTCCTTGATGAGCTTGCGCCAGGCCTTGGCCGCGGCGTTGTGGTCGCCCTCGGCCATCAACGCCAGAGCGGCTGCAGCGCGCTTGTAGTACTCATCGCCCGTCCTCTCCGCAAGCCACGCCTGTTCTTTCGCTGACGCGCGATCGTGTTCCAGCGTGGTGCCCTCTCGACACTCCTTCTCCCACTGCTTCTGCGCCTTGTGGTACTCCTTGTGCCCGCTGTGCCAGTGGGCGTTCATGCACTCCTCGCCGCAGTAGTAGGTCGATGGCAGGTTGCGCTCGACGCAGACCGTGCAGCGGCCCCACGTGCGCCGGTGCGGGGGCGGCGGGCGGGCGCAGTTGACGCACAGGAGCGACGGCTCCGCCATCGCGGCCGAGCAACACGA
>Ga0209713_10002901_pt1 | contig 10750 bp, 15 predicted proteins | sample ArcOceMetagenome_3_FD_187444 | JGI IMG/M metagenome (GOLD analysis project Ga0209713, IMG submission 187444) | Marine eukaryotic phytoplankton communities from Arctic Ocean - Arctic Ocean- Svalbard ARC20M Metagenome (SPAdes) (version 2) | ecosystem: Environmental > Aquatic > Marine > Oceanic...
CAGCACCGGTAGCTCATCTCCATCATGTGTCCTTCTTGCGGCCGGCGGCCATCCCACAGCCTATTCCCCACGTTGAAGGCCACTACGCGCGAGCAGAGATGAATCTCGAAAATCCGAGCACGTCACGAGATGCGGACTGAACGCCGCTACGCGGGACATGGCGGCGATGGCCGAGGCCGCGCGATGCGCGGCCAGCAAGTGTTCCACAAAAAGGTGGGTCACATCACCCGGGCGTACCCCGTACTTTAAAAAGATGGCTATAGCCGTAGGTGTCGACCATTTCTGCTAAAGCTGCTAGCCCGGAGCATTCTTGCTAAAGCGGCCTCGCCTACGTGGCATCCGGCAGGCGCTACAAGATTTGTCGACATTTTTTGACAAATCTTGTATGCAAATTGACAAATTGTCAAATTGTATGCAAATTGTCGACAAAACGTGACTTTTGTCTAGAGGGGCCTCCGTACTCAAGGCCTCGGCCGCCGAGCAGAATTGCTAAAGTGGCCGGCCGCCAGGCCGGGAGAAAAATTGCTAAAGAGTGCTAAAGTGCGGAGCTTTTCTTATGTCAAGGTACACCCCTTGTCTGCCACATGTTGCGCGCTGGCCACGTGGCCACGCGGGCGGCTTTCCAGTCGACCCATGACCGTGAGCACCGCCATACCACACTGTGCATGCATCCCGCCCCACAGATCTACCGCAACCGCTTCCGTGCAACTCACGTCCCACGGACCCACGGACCCTCGGACTCGCCCCTCAGCAGGCTCGTGTGCATGCCCGGCTCTGACTGAACGCCCGATGCGTCCCACTCGCGCGCAGGCCAGTGCTTCGACAAGTGTTGACCAACGGGCCAGTCGACCAAAATTACCAAAATGATCTTCGGGCTGCCCTGAGGTGTATTATAAAGAAGGGCGGCGCGCATCCACTCTGCGATCGGCTCTTTCGTTGAGTGAGACCTGCGTTGAGAATCCCCCCCCGAGCCAGATCTTCGGGCGCGGTACGGCAGACTGCCAGGAACGCACGCTCCGTACGATCCATTCACCATGGAATGGCCGCCGAAGCGCTGAGCATCAAACACTACACAAAAAGCTTAGCTTCAATACACCATACTCAGTCGTCCTCCTCACCGTCCTCATCGGAGCTTGGCGGCTCCCTGTTGGTCGACGGGCGACTCCTCAGCCACTCAGGGAGGTCGGCTTTTGTGTTGGTGCTATACCAGGTGTCCTGGAACTGCTTTCGGTAATCGCCGTCCGTGTAGTCCGGCACGAGCAACTTCACGCCAGGAACGGCACGCAGCACCTTCTGGAAGATGTTGAAGGGAAGCTCATCCGGCAAGAGGCCGCCGCACCTCGTTACCAGAGCGCCGACGAGCAGGAGCACGCCAGATGCTCGTTACCAGAGCGCCGACGAGCAGGAGCACGCCAGATGGGCTCACGATCTCTGCACCGCTGATGGGGTACCGCAAGCTGCCATCATAGTCGATGACGGGCCCGTCATACGACAGCTTCACGCCCGGTGCGTTCAGAGCTGCAGCTGCAGCTTCGAGTGTGCCGCCGTCGGGGGCTGCGGCCGCTCTAGCAACCAAGGACGGCGCAGGTGGTACGAGCAGCGCGGCGGCGGCCGCTGGCAACGCTAGCCCGACTAGCATAGGAAAGCTGGGCGAGACCAAGGAGGCCAAGGCGGTGCGAGCACGGTCGACAGCACCTTCACGACGAGCTTGCAATGCAGCACCTTTTTTTTGCATGCGAAGCCAGCTCGCGGGGGTCGCGCAAGAGACAAAAGAAACGTGGTGCCCGCAGCCACAACGCCAAAGAGATGGAGCGGCGGCGACAGAGGCAGGCAGCCGGTGGTGCGAGTGAGGCAGCGTTGTGCGGGCCTTCAGGCACGCCTTCAGTCTCGCGGACACCGTCGGCTTAGGCGTTGGCGTTTGGGCGCGGCGCAGGCGATCGATGGATGTGCTGTTGGCTTTCGAGACGGCGCCCGGGCCACAAACCGGGTCCGGCTATGAGCAGTTGGGGTCCGTACTGGTTACGGGGTCCGAGGTGTGTAGTTGAGGGAAGCTAACAGCTTGAAACGCTTGAAACGCTCCAGTGCAGAGTCCTGGGGCCTCTAATCGGCAAAAAAGCATCGCCTAAACAGCCTAAACAACCACCGCTACTGAGCGGGCGCCGACCCGCGGCCGCCCTAAAGTAACTGGGTCCTGGGGTTTCTAGCTGGCAAACGCGTCACCTCAATAGCCTCAATAGCACTTAAAGAGTCTTCCTCTTAACAGGCTTAGTGCGTGCACGGGGTCTGAAGTGTGTAGTTGATTGATGGAAGCTAACAGCCTAAACAGCACCATACTCCCGCACGAGGAAGGGTCCAGACTGACACCCTGTTCCTTGCTACCCTAAGTAAGGGTCGAGGGTCCGCAAGCCATATCCGTCAATCATGGCCGTCGCAAGGGGGAAGACACTATCCGAATTTGATCAGGTTTTTGCAAGAAATCGACCATTTTTGGCGCGCCGCCCCCCAGGTCAATGAAGATTTCCGTCGCGACCCATAGGGCGCAGCCTTCACCCTAGGCCGCGAGCGGGGGAAAATGATTGGAGGCCTCAGATGGCCATTTTCTAGACCAAAAAAGCAGCCATGTCGACCGGGTTCGATTCGACCAAAGTTGCAGTACTCGCTGAGGTGAAGTCGGAGCCGCAATAAATTTTGAATTTCGTCGAGGCGTTTGCGATAATTTTTGATTTTCCACATCCGTCACCGTGATTCTACCCCTCCCCTCTCTCTCTCTCTCAACACACATCTGGTCCAGATAAACCCTGCCGACACTCAAGTAAGATCGAGTGTGTCTATGCGGGCCACGTGCTCCATGCTAGGAGTATGGTAAAGCAAGCAAGCATCCGGAAGGGCCCAGGGCTCCGAGGTACAGGGCGGTATGGCGCTACCTAGATAGTAGATACTCGTACGCCTGTGCGGGAGTATGGAAACAGCAACGAGAACGGGCGGAGGAGTCGAGGCCAATGCGGTCTCGGCGACCGCATCACAGGTAGGTCTTTAGGACCTGAAACGCGAAAAGCCCCCGAAGGACCCTACACCACGAAAAACGACATGAATGAAGACTTCTTTCTGACTCGCGTGGCACGGGAGGAACGGCGAGAGAGAGCTCTGCTTAAATTAAGCGGTTAAACCGCTTAAAACGTTTTAAACACAGCATAAATCTCAAAAGTCGCCAGGTAGTTACTCCCCTGCCTAAGTCGCGTCCGCTCGCTTTTGTGCAGTAGCTGTGCCCTCGCCGTCTACTGGTACTACATAAGCCGTGAATGTGAATGAATCGCAACGTGGCCGACGCCGAATGAAACCGCACCGCATATGCCACCACGCAGGAGGAGCTCACTGACAGCTCACCTCGAAAAGGAGCAGAAGGCGCAGCATCAGGAGGCCACACATGTCAAAGGACCCGACGGCAAATGGATCTCAAGGGAAGAGGCGGCCCAATTGGGTGGCACTCCTTTGACCGCGCCTCCCGCTGAGGCTCCCGCTGAGGCACCCACCAAAAAGCCCGCCGCCGCGGCTCCCGCAGAGGCTCGAGAAAAGAGACTGGCGTTGCCACCGAGGCGGCTCAGCCTTGCACGCAAGACCGCCGTGGCTCCCGTAGCGGCTCCAGCCGATGCTCCAGCTCCGCCGAGGCTCAGTGGCCTTGCGCTCAAGACCGCTGTGGCTCCCGCCGAGGCTCCCGCCGCCAATTCGGTCGGCAGCTCTGCAGGCCGTGCTTCCAATGGGACGACGAACGCAGCGGCTGCGGGCCTGGACGAGGAGGACGAGGAGCTCCGCGAGACGCTGAGCCCGGAGAAGGCCGGAGACCTGCTCGGCGTCCTCGGTGGCGGCGCCAATAAGGACGCCGAGAAGGCGATAGCCGAGGAGACAGCTGCGCCCGCTAAGCCCTCTGGCGGCCTGTCGGCCCTCATCCTGGCCATCTGCACTTGCAAGGTGCCGTTCCAATAGTGGCAGCGCGTGGGTCGGCGCCTGCTGCTATGGCGGCGTATTGTCCGACCGACGAGACGAAATCTGTTTTACAAGCTTGCCTGAAGCTTGTACGTGTTTGCTAGTAAACTGTAGCAGAGTGCGGAGTGGTGTAGCAAGGTGGATGCGCGCCGTGCACCAGGTCCGATGACTGTTCTCGGTACCCTGATTGTTTGAGTGCAAGCTTGGCACATAGTCGGACAGTCCACAGATTGGAGATTGAAATGCCAAGAATCAGATGGCGTCAGATGCATCATCAATCCGGTTTGCTGTTTATAAGCTGTTTCAGCATGGATACTTTAAAGATACTTTAGATCATTGCTCTGCCTAAACTGCCGGGCCCACTCGGGATACACTGGTCCCCGGCCAGCCGGACCCGCCGATTGCCCCGCGCGGTCGGAGGATGAGCTCGGCGGCGTCGCGTGCGCGGTCACCGAGGCAGCCGATTAGACGGCTGTCCGTGAGGTTTTGAGGCCTTCGGGAGGAGCACGCTATACCTCTGGATAAGCCAGCGACACCTTCGGCATCTTCGTCAGCGACTTGCTGGCAGACCGTCCGAACGCTCTGCCCGGTCCTCTCCGCAGCAAGCTCGTAGGCCTTCATCTTGCCCTGCTGCTTCATGGCCATGTGCTTCCAGAAAAGGATCACGGCCTGCGTCTTGTCCTCGAATGTGGCGTCCTTTGCGCCACCGCGAGTGCCGCCAACACGTGGTGGGGCTTTCCATCGAGAGATGACATGGACATCTCTCGCGTCTATGGCAGATGTCTATCAATGGCATCTCTCGCGCAAGCTGCCGTCTAAAGTAAAGCTGTAAACGTACGGCGGATCAGGGCTATGGCGCGCTCTGCCACGCTCGGCTGCCGGCGTGGCTGAGATGCGGCCCTGAGAGGTTTCCCGAGGCTCTTGGAAGTCGCGGAGGCGCCGGGAGCAAGGCTGTGATCACCCTTGGCAAAGTATGTGACAGACCCCGTGAGAGGGCCTCCGATACAAGGCTCGGAGCAAAGCTCAAACTGAGCGACAGTCTGGTTGTTTCCGTCGGTGGTGCGTTCAGGGTCGGTGCACAGGGTACCTGTGGTGTCCCAGGTAGGCTCGGCGTTGAACAGAAAGTTCTATCTAGGTGGCGGTGTGTGCTAGTGATCACCCCCCGGCAAATTCACGGGCGGGGTCATAAGAAGCCTAGCGGACCCCTTAGGCGGCTTACCCTTCCTTGCTTGGACGCGAGCAGGCAGCGGTGCGCCCACCCCTGTACGCTAGTATTCTTATGACCCCTTGGCAAAGCTACCGTAAGAACGGATAGTGTATGCCAGCAGCTGGAAAACTTGTGTATTAGTAGAGTACGGGGAAGATGTGGGCATGTGGCTCGGAAGGATAAATTCTGCACGTGGGGAGGGCGAATCGGGACGGGAGTTCGCTTGAGAAATGCTTCGCATACCGGTAGTGTCCAATGCCTCCAACCTCGCCTCGGCGCTGTGTGGCGTGGTGTGCGGCGCGGCAGCCGTGCTCGTGACGCAGCGTGTCGCTCGCTCGCGGCGCGCTGCCATCGAGGCTCCCGCGGCGTGGTCCGGCGACAACCCAGGCTTCCATATCGAGAAGGCCGAGGAGCAGATGTACAAGCGCTTCCTGCAGGTGCAGAGCCGCGTAGTGCTGTACCCTGACGGGCGCAAGGCTGACTTTGACATCGTCGGCCACCCGCGCGGCGAGTACAAGTTCACCGTCGTCTTTGTGTTCCACAGCTCCGACCGCACCGTCACACTGCTCCGTGAGTTTGCCCAGGCGGCGCTGCCGCACGCGGCGCTGGTTTATGGGCTAGTGTGCGGTGGCTACGACCCACGCAAGCACATCAGCCTCAAGCACGCCGCCGAGTGCGAGCTCTCCGAGGAGGCGCGCCTCGAGGGAGGCAAGTGGACGGCGCTGCTGCCCGGCAACGACCACCCGGGCGTGCTGGAGTCCAAGTGGTGCCGCAACCGCTTCACGCCGTTTCTGTGCGTGGACCCGGCCCCCGCCGCCACACCCGGCTCGCGCGACGCGGAGGAGTACCTCAGCGTGATGCGGGTGCCGGTGGAGCAGCTGAAAGCGCTCCTGCTCGGCGGGCAGATGCTCACGCCGTCGCTCACGACGTGCGTGCTCGCACTCGCGCGGCTGGAGCGCGGGTTGATTGATTTTGATTGATTTGGTCTGGTTTTATTTTTCATTGACCGGCTACACCGTACCCGCAAACACGCACCTCCGCTGAGGACGAAACACAATGACTAGGGTACATCCGGGATGGGAGGACTCCCCACTCCCCAGACTAGTGTCGTACACCTACACCGTGAGGCTCGGTTAGCGGTTGTGATTGACCTAGTGATGCGCGCGTGGGGCCCCTGATGCGACGAAACGCCGCAATCCGAAGCAATCACGAGCTCGTAAGAGATTTGATGGTGATTTGCGGTTGGTCGTTGGTCCTTTGGTTGCCTGCCCCTCCCATGCTCGTGCCGTCGTGCCTCTGAATGTGTGCCCCAGATGTGTATCACTGTCTCGCCCTCCTGCATTTTTGTCATGAATGAATTCCTGGAAGCGTACCAGCACAAGATAGCTATCTATCTCTATCCGCGCCGGGCGCTGCGCGGGCCCGGGAGGAGCCCAGATCCTCCTGAGATCCTCCCAACCGAAATCCGCGCGTGTCATTCATGAGTGAGCCGGTCGGTACTAGGTAGGATGCCCCGGCAGCGGCGTCGGCATGGCGCTTTGGCGTGGTTTAGGTGGTGGCTGTGTGTCTTCCAAAAGTCCAATCCCCCCAAGTACTCTTTAGATACTTTAGATCGATGTTTAGATCATTGCTTTGCCTAAGCTGCCGGTCAGGAGAGCCCACGTGGGGAGACACTGATCCCGAGCCAGCCGGCCTTGCGGGGCCTCGCGAGCGGTGCAAGGTGGCCCCACGCCGGGAGGTCGGTCTCAGATTGGGGGCTGGGTCATCTCCACAGAACAGGCCTTGCTTCTTTAGGTAACAAGCTGCTGATACGTCCAATAATATAGTATAAAAGATACTGGGTGTATCAGCGGAATATCACGTCATAATAGAATAATATCAGACCCGCACCAACAGCTTATCAGCCAACGTCGTATCACGTCGTATCACGTACTATCAGCCGAATATCACAAGTCTTTCGTCCTTCGTCGCGGTCCCCGATATGCTCGACTGTGGCGGTTGGTATCATCGACATATCAGCGAATTTTCGGAATCTGGAAAGGTCGTGATATCGACGTGATACGAAAATCACCACATCTCACCACATATCACGGTCATATCGGCCGATCGGCCGAACGTGATATTTCGTACGATATGCGTTGATATAAGCTGATAGAAAATGAAGGAATACTGGCTCAAAAATGAAGGAGAAGTGGCTTTATTCCCGGACATAACCAACTCCTCGGTGAAAACAGGGTTCACGGTTGGAGCGAGCGATGCCGGCCGACCGGGGGGGTCCCGGCCCCCTTCTCTCCCCCGTGAGTTCCAGAGAACCTTGCCGGCACTAATCGAGTAGGTGTCTAGATGTAGTGTGCGCTTTCCCACGAGCTCATCATCTATCTCTTGCAGCATAGAACCATCGTAATATTTCCGCTGATTTTTTCGCGCCGACTGTGGCGCACAGCCTTCCGCTCTCGCGATGAAGTTCCGCGCGAAGATTGGCTCGTCGACGCAGCTGCACAAGCTGGTGCTCACGCTCTCTAAGCTGGGCAGCTCGTGCCTCGTCCAGCTCACGCCGGAGCAGCTCTCCTTTTCCATTGCGCAGGAGGGCTCCGACAGTGCGATGGTTGTGACCGAGCTGCGAGAGGCGCTCATGTTCGTCGAGTGGAAGATCGAGAGCCGCGCCGAGAACAATCGGATCTCGTTCTTCGCCAACCTCGAGAACCTCGCGCGGGTGCTTAAGTCGGTCGACGCCAACTGCAGCGCAAAAACGATGCCGGCCACCGCGCACATGAAGCTGAGCAAGAAGGAGGGGACGCCGATGCTGTCGTTCGACATCAGGATAGACCATGGCGGACGAATGAGCTCAGTGCAGCACGACGTGCCGCTCCGCCTCGCACAGAGCGCCGACGAGACGCGAGCGTATGCCGAGCCATCCATCAACAACGCAGCGGGCGCTGTCACGGTGGTGCTTCCGTGGAACGAGATACGGGCGTTGCGCAACGTGGTTGAGCGAATGAAGTCGATCTCGGACAAGGTGCTGCTTACCGTTTCTGGGACCCTCGGTCCATCAGACGTTGCCGCTGCCGCAGCGTCTGACGCGCCGCCGCTCATCCCAGGCGCTGGCAAGCTGATGCTTGAGGTGCGCGCCAAAGATCCAAAGGCAGCCGGCCACACGTGGACACTCCAGCCTGTCCCTCGCCGTGGCAGGTTGACAAGGACAACCAGGTGACGATCCGCACGACGTATCCGAGGCTTGACCTGATGCTGCAGGCTTCCTCGGAGCCGAGTGGGGGCTCTGCTGATGACGAGGAGGAGAGTCGTCCAGGCCACCAGGAGCCGGGGCGACATGCCGAAGCGACCGTCTCGATCAAGAGGCTCTCGCGCGTGCTTGCGGCTGTCGGTGCGCCCCCTCGGCCATCGCTACGCGCCGCACCTGCCGCCCGGTCGCACCGCACCCTCACGAAGCGCGACTCACCTTTCGTGTGCCGCGTGGTCCACTGCCGCGCAGTATCGGGAGACTGCAAGATCCAACAGGGGGTACTCTGCGTGGTCCCGGGCCAGATCGTGTTGCTCAAGCTCTTCTTGCAGGACGTGCAGCACACGTCGGTCATGCTGTTCTACTTGCCGGTCATGCTATGAACCACGCAAGTGCCGCTCACGGTTTCGCATGGAAGCTACAGTTTCGCATGGCACATGTGCACACATGCACATGTCACATACTACGCGGGTGCAAAGGTGCTGCTCGCGCCTTGGGGGTCTTGCGTGCGCTTCAGAGTGCCTCGTGCGCGAACTGCTCTGGATGTTGAGCGAGAAGGAGTAGTCGCCGTTGGTACCGGCTGTTTTCACCATAAATGCCCTTGCTTCATTTTAGTGTGCCGGAACCCGGCGCTGCTGGCGGCCACGTGAGCGATAAAGAAAAGCCCTTTTGACGCGCACCCCCTCCCACCCCCCTTTTAACACGCCTTTCGTGTCAGCACGACCGTCGCCGTGCTGAAACGTGTAGGTTTCAACACGCTTCGAGCGTGTCAACACGCCGAGCGTGTTGAAACGGCCCGGCACGTGTTGACACGCCGTCGTTTCAATACGCCCTGCGCGTGTCAACACGCGGAGCGTGTTGACACGCTCGAAACGCCCTGCGTTTCAACGCGCGCAGGGCTCGCTTTGAAACGCTCGGCGTTTCAACACACGCAGGGCGTGTTGAAACGACGGCGTGTCAAGACGCCCCGGCCCGTTTTAAAACGACGGCGTGTCAACACGCTCGGCGGCGTGCTGACAGCAACAGGTTTCAACACGGCGACGGGCGTGTTGACACGAAAGGCGTGCGGGGGGTGCGCGTCAAAAGGGCTTTTCTTTATCACTGACGCCAGCACGCCGCCCCGAGGCCTCCCACTCCCTCTGGTAGGCAACGGGCGGGAGGGGGACAACACCCTGAGCGTTCCGGGGATCTAGGCTCATCTTGACGACGTGATTACACTTGATTATAATCATGATCCGCGTGATCCAAGGCACCATGACGCTCAGCTCGGCGAGTAGCCCAACTTTGATTTATTCCGGTAGAAGACCTCAAGGCCGATCCTCCTCGTGGAAATTGCTGCCATCGCTCCCCAAGGGCCTTTAAAAAATCTAAAAGCTCCGCTGGCGCGGCGATGTGCGCTGCGCGCATGGCGCTGCGCACACAGACCGCCCGCCCGTGTCGACCGACCGGGCTCGAACCCCCAAATCACCGATTTTCTGGAAATTCCTTCTCCGCAAATCCTTAAAATCGCAGCCAGTGGTGGCATGCGGTGGCGTACGTCGCTTGCTTGAGTGGTCACTAGGCGCAGCAAGCGATGATCATGCAGCCCTGGACGGCGGGTTGTCAGCGCGGATCAGGAAACGAACGGCAGGAAATTCGAGTTTCTCGCAGACGGCCACATAGGCTCAAGGGTCCCGCCCACGCGCCAGCCTGCTCACCGAGTCAGAGAACTAAAGTACGCATCACCATCAGGCATCACCAAACACCCGACCAACACCATCAAGATCCATCAGGCCTTTTGACTTTTGATCGCTGATGGCCCTGACCGGCCTGAGATCAGCCTGAGAGGTGAGAGCTGAGTCCCCCCCGACCGAGGGCGAGGCCCCGACGCTGGACGCTGCGCAACGGGTCACGGGTGTTGAGCATGGGATGCTTTTGCGAAACACACCTGGAAAAACACCCTGTACCTAAACTGACTGTGTTCGGTCTAATTCTCGATAACCCTTGAAACCACCGCGGGTCCCTGATTGATGTCGTTGCACGGCGTGCAGCTGTCGCCGCAGTACAACGGGCCGAGCGCGGCCTTGTTGCCCTTGTAAGCGATGCTCATGAACGACGGGTCGAAGGCGTCGAAGTGGTCACCGAGACCCTTGCAGGTGCCCCAAATGTAATAGTCGACATCCTTGGTGAAGATGGTGATCTTGCGGCTGCCGTCCTCGGTCGAGTAGCACTTCCAGTAGTGGTAGCTGTACATCGGCGGAGGTGTAGGCGGCGCAGGCGGAAGGGGCGGCGGGGACGGGGGCGAGGGCGGAAAGGGCGGGGGCGAGGGCGGTGGCGGCGAAGGG